>ERZ795054.1216-NODE-1216-length-25361-cov-22.215878_pt1 | contig 25361 bp, 21 predicted proteins | sample MGYA00375138_ERZ795054 | MGnify/ENA primary metagenome ERZ795054 (study PRJEB30183, sample SAMN05720215) | anaerobic digester metagenome | isolation source: active sludge of municipal wastewater-treating anaerobic digesters | place: USA | collected 2014-12-23 ... | reverse complement strand
GAACGCCGGCATCGTGTGCGCCAACGCCGCCGAGGTCGAGGGCGGCGAGGTCTGAAGCCGGCGGCGTGCGTGGCCGCCCCGGCGGGCCGGGCCGTGCTGGCGGCCAAACGCCGCTCCTGTGATCCTCGTGCCAGCCAAGCCCTGGCACTGCACGGCATGATCTGGCCATGAACCTCGACCTGCCCTACAACCTCGACTTCACTGAGCGCGTGGTGATCGACACCGACGCGCTCGCCTGGCAGGGCTCACCCGCCGACGGCGTGCGCCGCCGCTGGCTGGAACGCGAGCGCGCCGAGGCCGGCCGCGCCACCAGCGTGGTCGAGTACCTGCCCGGTGCGCGCTTTGCGCCGCACGCCCACCCCGGCGGCGAGGAGTTCATCGTGCTCAGCGGCGAATTCGAGGACGAGACCGGCGTCTTTCCCGCGGGCAGCTACGCGCGCAATCCGGTGGGCTCGAGCCACGCACCCGCGAGCGCGCCCGGTTGCCGGCTCTTCGTGAAGCTCGGCCACCTCGATCCCGCCGATTCCACCCGCGTGGCCGTCCGCCCCGGTGAGCGCGCCTGGCAGCCGGGCCTGGTGCCCGGGCTCACCGTGCTGCCGCTCGCGCAGTTCGGCACCACGCACGCCGCGCTGGTGCGCTGGGCGCCGGGCACGGTGTTCAAGCCGCACACGCACTTCGGCGGCGAGGAGATCTTCGTCATCGACGGCGTGTTCGAGGACGAGCACGGCGCCTACCCGGCCGGCACCTGGATCCGCAGCCCGCACGGCTCGCACCACGCGCCCTGGTCCACGCAGGGCTGCACGCTGTACGTGGCGACCGGGCACCTGCCTGCGCCTTAGGCGAAGGCCGGTGCCGCGGGGCCTGCCGCCGCGGGTCTCTAGGCGTAGGTCTCGGCCATCAGCGCCGCGAACCAGCGGTTCATTTCCTCGATGTGGTCCTTCGAGCGCTGCTCGGCCTCGCGGAACGAGTCCTGCACCACCGCCATGCCGCCCGAGGCCGGGTCGTACTGGAACACGGCCGTGAGCCAGGATGCCGTGTCCATGGTGATCGGCGAGTAGCAGGCCGAATTCGTGACCGGGGCGGGGTCGGGCGACTGGCCGGCAAAGGCACGCACGATCGCGTCGGCGCACACCTTGCCGAGCTGATTGCCGATATGGCCGGCCTTGGGCTGGGCGGTGGCCGCCGCGTCGCCGATCACGTGCACGCCGGCGGCGAGCTTGGACTCGTAGCTCAGCACGTTCACCGGCGCCCAGCGACCGCCGGCGTCGGCCAGGCCGCTGGCCGTGACGATGCGCCCTGCCTTGTGCGGCGGAATGGCGTTGATCACGTGGGCCTTGATCGCACCAAGGTTGGTATGGAGCGTCATGGTCGCCGGATCGATGCTCTGGATGCTCGCGTTGGCGTGGTACTCGGTCACGCCGGCGTGCACGTTGGTGAACGCGTCGGTGAAGCTGTGCACCTCGGCGGTGATGCCCGGATTGGCGTCGAGGATGATCACCTTCGAGCCCGGACGGTTCTTCTTGAGCCAGTCGGCCACCAGGCAGGCGCGCTCGTAGGGTCCGGGCGGGCAGCGATAGGGCTTGGCCGGGATGGTGAGCACGAAGACGCCGCCGCTGGGCATGGCGAGGATCTGGTTGCGCAGCGCCGTCGACTGCGGCCCCGCCTGCCAGGCGTGGAGGATCTTTGCCTGCGCGCTCGGCGTCTCCAGCCCCGGAATGCCGCCATCCATGGGGTCGTAGATGAAGTCGATGCCGGGCGCCAGCACGAGCCGGTCGTAGGCGAGCTTGGCGCCGCTGGCCAGGGTCACGCTGCGGGCCACCGGATCGATCGCCAGCACCTCGTCCTGCACGCGGCTGATGCCGTACTTGCTGACCAGGGTGTCGTACTTGTAGCCGAGTTGTGCCACCGTCTTCTGCCCGGTCAGCACGAAGTTGCTCATGATGTTCGAGGTGTAGCTCGTGGCGCGTTCGATCAGCGTCACCTGCACGCCGCTGCCGCCCCACAGCCGCAGGTACTTCGCCACGGCCGCGCCGGCCATGCCGCCGCCCACCACCAGCACACGGCCCTTCAGGCTCGTGGTCGCCAGAGTGGCAGTGGTGCGCGAAGTCCCCAGTGCCGTCTGCGTGCCATCGTCGGCGGCGAGCGGCACGGGAGCGGCCTCGGTGTCGGTCGAGCCTCCCCCGCAGCTTGCGAGCAGTGCGCCCAGTCCGCCGGCGCCGGCGGCCTTGAGCAGGAGGCGGCGTGCGGTGTCGATGTCGATGCGTGTCATGGCGGCCCCCTAGCGTTGCGTCGACAGGTACTGGGCAATGGCCCAGAGCTGCTGGTCGGTGTAGCCCTTGGAGTGGGCTTTCATGATGTCGATCTCGGTGGTCTTGCGCTTCATCTCCAGCAGTTCCTTGTAGATGTCCGAGGCCGACTTGCCGGCCAGGGTTTCGAAGCCCGGTCCCTTGCCGTTCGTGCCATGGCACTGGAAGCAGTTCGAGGCGAGCAGGCGGCCGGCGGGCACCTGTTGCGCCTGCGTCGGACCTGTTGCCAGCGCGAGCAGCGCACCAGCCATGAGCGTGACGACCTTCATGATTCCTCCCGAGCGCGGCAGGCGTTGCCGCGTGAGGCCACGCTAGGTGCGAGGCGGACCTTCGCGTGGTGACAGAACTCACACGAGGGCGCACCCTGAAGTGCGTGCTTGATGCCCATCAGAAGGGCGCTAGGCCGAACGGCTGACGCGCGTGCCGTGCGCGCCGTACTCTCAGTCCTGCTCGGAACCTTCAACGCTGACGCCATCGCCATGCCCATCCGACTGCCCGTCGACCATCCTCTGCGCCGCGAACTCGCCAACGAGGTGCACGCGCGTCCGCCGGTGGTGGTGCCCTCGCCGGCGGTGGCCTCGACGCTCGCGCTGATCGGTGCGCCGGACGGCGACCTGCTCGCGCCCTTGCGTGAACTCGCGTCTCGCTTCGGCGTGACGCTCGACGCGGCGCCGGGCGCGCAGCACGTGGTGCTGCAACTGGGCGAGCTGCGCGTGAAGTGGGAGCGCCACACCGAGTTCCTGAGCTACACCTTCGTCGAGCCGCGGCCCGGGCTGACGCTGGACGCGCTCTCTGAATTGCCCACCGCCTTCTCGGCTTTGCCGGCTGACTGGCTCGCCTCGCTGCCGGGGCAGACCATCGCGGCGGTGGACGTGGTGATCGTGCCCGCCGGCAGCGAGGAGCCGGGGCAGGAGGTGCTGGCGCGGCCCTATGGCGGCCAGCCGCTGGTGGGCAGCGAGGTGGCCGACGGCGCGGCCTGGGTGTTCTCGGACTTCCAGCTCACGGCCGACGGCCGCGGCCGCTGGCTGGTGATCGACTGGAGCCTCAAGCCCTCGCAGCGCGCTCGTCTGGCGCAGCGGCTCATCGAGATCGGCGTCTATCGCGTGGTGGCCATGCTCGCGTTTCCGCTGGCGCGGGCCTCGGGGCAGCGCCTGGGTGCGCAGGAGCAGCGCCTGTCGTCCATCACCGGGCGCATCGCCGAACTTGGCGACCACGCTGCGCGCCCGCTGGAAGTCGAGGCAGAGGAGCGCGGCCTGCTCGACGACCTCACGCACCTGGCGGCCGAGGCCGAGCGCGCGCTGGCCTCGGGCAGCTACCGCTACGCCGGCTCGCAGGCCTACTGGGACATCGTCATCAAGCGCGTGGACGACCTGCGCGAGCAGCGCATCGGCGGACTGTCGACGGTGCGCGAGTTCCTCGCCCGCCGCCTCGAGCCGGCGATGGCCACGGTGGCCGCCATGGCGCGGCGCGAGCAGGCGCTCTCGGCGCGCGTGGCGCGGGCCAGCGAACTGCTGCGCACCCGCGTCGACGTGGCGCGCGAGGAGCAGAACCAGAAGCTGCTGGCCGCCATGGAGCGGCGCGGCAAGCTCTCGCTGCGCATGCAGCAGACCGTCGAGGGCCTGTCGGTGGCGGCGCTGACCTACTACGGCGTGGGCCTGGTGGGCTACCTGGCCAAGCCGCTCAAGGGCCTGTGGCCGGCCTTCAATCCCGAGTGGGCGATGGCCGCGGCCGTGCCCGTGCTCGCGCTTCTGGTGTGGCGCGGCGTGCACCGCCTGCGCAGCGAGCTGATGCGCGACTGAGCGCTGGCGGGTCCGGCCGTCTTAGCGATGCTCGGCGCGGTCGCGCAGCGAGGTCAGGAACATGAAGATGGCCGCGGTGGACCAGCTGAACACGATCCACCCCAGCAGACCCTCGGCGGCGCCCAGCAGGCGCCAGCGCTCGGGCAGCACGCCCGAACTGTCGTCCATGGTGGTGAGCGACAGGATGGAGTGATAGTAGGCGTCGTGCCAGGGGCGAATGCCGACCACCCAGTGGAAGAAGGCTGCCCACACGCCCGCTTGCAGGACGTGGATCAGCACCACGACCAGGATCACCGCGTAGACCAGCAGGATCTGCATGGCGAAGCCGCGGTGCGTCTGCCATAGCGCGACGAGGTGAGCGGTGCGCCGCTGCAGGGCGGTCAGGATCAGCGCCTGGATCGCCACGCACACGAACATCAGCACCACCACCGCGAGCAACTCATAGCCTTCCACGGCTCTCTCCTTTCAATGGCGCTGCGGGCCCCGGAGTGCCCCGCCGGCTGGGGCGCGGCCTGATCGCGCGCCCGACCCGCAGCCCAGCGACTCAGTCGCTCTTCACGGGGGCGGCCCCGGCGTCGGGCATCGCCGGCGCGAACGGACCACCGGCGGCGATGGGCGACGGCGCTTGCCGCGCGGCCTCGGTGACCCAGCCGCCTCCCATGGCGCGGTAGATGCTGACCGTCGCCGCGAGCGACTGGGCGCGGGCCGCGGCGAGGTTGAGCTGCTCGGGGAAGAACTGCTGCTCGGCTTGCAGCACGGTCGAGTAGGGGGCGTAGCCGCCGTCGAAGAGCAGCCGGGCGAGCTCCGAGTATTCGGCCAGTGCCGCCACCAGCCGCTCCTGCGCGGCGGCTTGCTCGACGGCGTCGGCGCGCGCGCCCAGCGCCAGATCCGTGTCGGCGAAGGCGTTGATCACCGCGCGCTCGTAGTTGGCGAGCGCGGCGCGCTGGCCGGCCTCGGCCGAGGCCACCTGGCCTGCGATGGCCCCGCCCTGGAAGATCGGACCGGCCAGGCTGCCGGCGTAGGACCAGACCTTGGTGGGCCCAGAGAACAGATTGCCCAGGTCCGTGCTCGAACTGCCCAGCGCGCCGGTGAGCGAGATCGTGGGGAAGTACAGCGCCTTGGCCGCGCCGATCTGGGCGTTCGCGGCGACCAGTTGCTGCTCGGCCTGCACGAGGTCGGGGCGGCGCTCCAGCAGTTGCGAGGGCATGCCGGCCGGCACCGAGGGCGCCCGCAACTCGGCCAGCGGCTTGCCGCGTGGCACCGGGCCAGGGTTGCGGCCGAGCAGGATGTTCAGCGCGCTCTCGGTCTGGCGCAGCTGGGTGCGGATCTGAGGCAGGCGGGCGGCGGCGGTCTCGAGCTGCGACTGCACCTGCGCGACCTGCATCTGCGAGACCTGACCGAACTCGAGCTTGTCCTGCATCAGCTTGAGCGAGGCCGCGTAGGTGTCGCGCGTGCGCTCGGCGATCGCGTACTGCTCGTCCAGGCTGCGCAGTTGCACGTAGCTCGTGGCCACCTGGGCCACCAGGCTCAGCACCACGCCGCGGCGGCCGGCCTCGGTGGCGAGCAGGTTGGCCTGGGCCGACTCGGACTGGCGGCGCACGCGGCCCCAGAGGTCGAGCTCCCAGCTCGCGCCGCCGAGCACCGAGGTGTAGCTGGTGGGATTGGCGAGGCCAATCGGCGTGGCCGTGGTCGACTGCTCCGAGAAGCGGTAGCGCCCCGTGTTGGCCTGGTAGTTGATCTGCGGAAACAACGCCGAGCGCGTCTGCACGAGCAAGGCCGCGGCCTGCTCGACGCGCGCAGCGGCGATGCGCAGGTCCTTGTTGCTGGCAAGCGCCTCGGCCACGAGCTGGTCGAGCACCGGGTCACCGAAGCTCTTCCACCACTCGGTGTCGGCGGTCTGTGTAGCGTTGCCGGGCAGGCTCGCGTAACTCGCGGGCACCTCGAGCGCGGGGCGGCGGTAGTCGGGGCCGAGCATGCAGCCGCCCAGGGCGGCCGTGCTCAGCAGCAGGGCAAGTGAGGCGCGGCGCATCTCAGTCGCTCCCCGCGTCGCTGGTCCCCGTCGCAGGCGTGCTTGGCGCCGGCGCGGCCGCGCTCGGCGCTGCGGCCTTGTCGGGGAAGAAGCGCTGGCTGGCGGACTCGAGGATCCAGTAGAAGACCGGAATGAAGAAGATTGCTAGCAGCGTGGCCGCGAGCGTGCCGCCGATCACGCCGGTGCCGATCGAGTGGCGGCTGTTGGCCGAGGCGCCGGTGGCGATGGCCAGCGGCAGCGTGCCGAGCACGAAGGCAAACGAGGTCATGATGATCGGGCGCAGGCGCAGCCGCGCGGCCTCGGCCGCCGCCTCGAACAGCGACTTGCCTTCCTTGCGGTTCTTCTCCACCGCGAACTCGACGATCAGGATCGCGTTCTTCGCGGCCAGGCCGATCAGGGTGAGCAGGCCGATCTGGAAGTAGATGTCGTTGGCCAGGCCGCGCAAGCCGATCGCCGCCAGCGCGCCGAAGATGGCGAAGGGCACGGCCATCATCACGCTCACCGGCAGCGACCAGCTCTCGTACTGCGCGGCCAGGATCAGGAACACGAACAGCAGTCCGAAGGCGAAGGCGATCGAGGACGTCGAGCCCGACGAGACCTCCTCGCGTGCCTCGCCGGCCCACTCGTAGCCGTAGCCCGAGGGCAGCGCCGCTTCGGCCACCTCGCGGATCGCGGCGATCGCCGCGCCCGACGAGACCCCCGGCGCGGGCGAACCGTTGATCGAGATCGCCGGATAGTTATTGAAGCGCGTCACCAGGTCGGGGCCCACCACCCAGCGCGCGGTGACCAGTGCCGAGAGCGGCACCATCTCGCCCTTGCGGTTCTTGACGTAGAAGCGGCCGATGTCTTCGGGCGTCATGCGGTACTGGGGTTCGGCCTGCAGCACCACCTGGTAGAGCCTCGAGTCCTTGGGGAACTGGCTCACGTAGAGCGAGCCGAACATGGTCTGCAGGGTGCCGTACACGTCCTGCACCGCCACGCCCAGGACCTCGGCCTTGTCGCGGTCGACCTCGGCGAGCATCTGCTGGCCGTTGGCGCGGATGGTGGTGCTTACGCCCGCGAGCTCGGGGCGCTTGCGCGCCTCGGCGATGATCTTGTCGACCACCGCGGCGAGCTGGCCGTAGGTGCCGCCGCCCTTCTGCTCGATCCACATCTGGAAGCCCGCGGTGATGCCCAGGCCAGGGATGGCCGGTGGGTTCACCGGCACGACCAGCCCGCCCTGGATGTCGGCCGTGCCCTTGCGCGTCGCGGCGATCACGTCGTCGGCGCTCATGCCCGGTCCCTTGCGCTCCTCGTAGTCCTTGAGCGAGACGAAGAGCACGCCGAAGTTGGTCTTGTTCTGCGAGTCGATCAGGCTGTAGCCGTCGACCTGCGAGACGTTGGCCACCGCCGGCTGCTTGCGCACCACCTCGGCGGCGGCCCGGCCCACCTCGCCGGTGCGGTCCAGGCTGGCCGAGTCGGGCAGGAAGTAGGGCACGAAGAGGTAGCCCTGGTCCTCCTGCGGGATGAAGCCCGTGGGCAGCGCCTTGAACAGCGCCACCGAGCCCGCGACCATCACGCCCAGCACCGCCAGTGCGACCCACCAGCGCTTGAGCAGCCAGGTCACGCCGCTGACGTAGCGGTTGGTGACGGCCTCGAAGCCATCGTCGAAGCGCTTGAAGAAGCCCTTCTTCTCGCCCTGCCGCGCCTGGATCAGGATCGCCGCCAGCGCCGGCGACAGGGTGAGCGCGATCAGCCCCGAGAACACCACCGAGATCGCGATGGTCACCGCGAACTGCTTGTACAGCGCCCCGGTGATGCCGCCCAGGAAGGCCACCGGCAGGAACACCGCGTTGAGCACCAGCACCACCGCGATCACCGGGCCGCTGACCTCGTCCATCGCCTTCTTCGCGGCGTCCTTGGGCGAGAGGCCGAGCTCGGCCATGTTGCGCTCGGTGTTCTCGACCACCACGATCGCGTCGTCGACCACCAGGCCGATCGCCAGGATCATGCCGAACAGCGTGAGCATGTTGATGCTGAAGCCGAACACCAGCATGCCCGCCATCGCCCCGAGGATGGACACCGGCACGGCCAGGGTGGGGATGATGGTCAGGCGCAGGCTGTGCAGGAACAGGAAGACCACCAGCACCACCAGCACCACGGCCTCGAAGAAGGTCTTGACGACCTCGTCGATCGAGGCCTGCACGAACTTGGTGGTGTCGAGCGCGACCTCGTACTTCAGGCCCTGCGGGAAGCTCTTCGAGAGCTCCGCGAGCGTGGCGCGCACCTGCTTCGAGACCTCGATCGCGTTCGCGCCGGGCTGCTGGTAGACCGCGATCAGCGTGGCCGCCTGGCCCTGGTAGTGGGTGCGCAGCGTGTAGCTCTGCGCGCCGAGTTCGGCGTAGCCGATGTCCTTGACGCGCACGATGGCCGCGTCCTGGTTGCTCGAGCGCAGGATCATGTTGTCGAACTGACGCGGCTCGGTGATCGTTCCGGTGGTCACCGGGAAGGTCTGCTTCACCGGGTGGGGCGTGGGCGGCGCGCCGATGCGGCCCACCGCGAACTGCTCGTTCTGGTTCTTGATCGCGTTGGCGACCTCGCTGGTGGTCAGCTTGAGGTCGGCCATGCGGTCGGGACGCAGCCACACGCGCATCGCGTACTCGGGCACGCCGAAGATCGAGGCCTGGTTCGCGCCGGGAATGCGGTTGATCGTGCTCAGCACCTGGGTGTTGGTGTAGTTCGAGATGTACTCGGGATCGAGCCGGCCATCGGGCGAGAACAGCGCGATCACCATCAGGAAGGTGTTGGTCTTCTGCTGCACGTCCACGCCCTGGGCCTGCACCGACTGGGGCAGCTGGGCCATGGCCTGGCTCACGCGGTTCTGCACGTCGACCTGGGCGAGCGACGGATCGGTGTCGATCGTGAAGAAGACGGTGAGCGTGTAGTTGCCCGTCGACGAACTGGTCGAGGACATGTAGAGCATGTTGTTCGCGCCGTTGACCTGCTGCTCGATGGGCGCGCCCACGTTCTGCGCCACCAGGCTCGCGTTCGCGCCCGGGTAGGTCGCGGTCACCTGGATCTGGATCGGCGTGATCTGCGGATACTGGGCGATCGGCAGCTGCGACATGGCGACCAGGCCGGCCACGGTGATCACCAGCGCCAGCACGACCGAGAAAATCGGGCGGTCGATGAAGAAGCGCGAGAACATGGCTGCCCCCTAGCGCTTGGGGGCGGTGGCTGGCGCAGCAGACGGCGCCGCCGGTGTGGCCGGCGCGGCTGCGGCAGCCGCGGCCACCGGGCGCACCGCGGCGCCCGGCGAGAGCCGCACCACGCCGTCGGTCACCACCACGTCGCCCGCTGCCAGACCCTTGAGGATGAACCACTCGTCGCCCTGCCACGGCCCGACCTCGACCGGACGAATCTGGGCGTGGTTTTCCTTGTCCACCACGATCACGAAGTGCCCGCTCGCGCCCTGGAGCACGGCCTGCTGCGGCACCAGCACCGCGCCCGGCCGCACCGCGCCGAGCACGCGCACACGCACGAACTGCCCGGGGCGCAGCACGCCCTCGGGGTTGGGCAGCGTGGCGCGCAGCATGAAGGTGCCGGTCTGCTGGTTGTAGTCGGCGTTGGCGAAGGTGATGCGGCCCTTGCGCGGGAAGGTGCTTCCGTCGGCAAGGATCACCTCGACTTCGAAGTCTTCCTTGGCCGGCAGTCGCAGGCGCCCCGCCTGCTGTTCGGAGCGCAGCTTGAGCATGTCGTTCTCCGACAGGCTGAAGTTGATCCACATGGGGTCGAGCTGGGCCACGTAAGTCAGCTGGCTGTCGGCGAGATTCACGTACTGGCCGTCCTGAACGCGGGCGTAGCTCGACACGCCGCTCACCGGCGTGGTGATGCGCGTGTAGGAAAGGTTCAGCTGCGCCTGCTCGAGGTTGGCCTTGGCCACGTCCACCGCGGCGGCGGCGGTCTCGGCTGCGCCGGTGGCGTCGTCGAGTTCGCGCTGGCTCAGCGCCTTGCGTGCCGCCAGCGGCTTGACGCGCGCGAGGTTGTCGTTGGCCACCTTCAGGCGCGCCTGCTGCTCGGCCAGCGCGGCCTTGGCGGCGTCGACCTGGGCCTGGAAGGGGCGCGGGTCCTGCTGGAACATCACCTGGCCGGCCTTGACGACGCTGCCTTCGGTGTAGAGGCGGCGTTCGAGGAAGCCGTTGACGCGCGCGACGATCTGCACCTGCCGCGAGCTCTGGGTCTGGCCCACGTACTCGAAGGACACGGGGGTGTCGCGCGGGGTGACCGTCTGCACGCTCACCTCCGCCGGCCCGCGGGCCGCGGGCGCAGCTTCGTGCTTGGAACAGGCTGCCAGAGCCGCGACCAGCCCCAGAGCGATGCAGGTGAAGCGCATGAATTCCTCTCCCCGAGCCCGGGGCACGCGCGCGCACAGACCGCGACGCGCCGGACTCTTGTCGGCGCCGATCTTCCGACCGGCGCCCTCGCGGCACACTGACAATTCTTGCCAGAGCCATGGCGCTAGCGAGGTATTTGACTTGGCGCGGACGGCGGTGTGGCGGCTGCGCCTTGGGCAAGCAAGCGCGGCATCCGGCCGGACGGGGGCGAGCGGCGGCGCGCCGGTGGGCCGCCACCGAGGGCGCGGCTGCCTCAGCCTGGGCGGGACGGCGCGTGCGCCTGGCGCCACGCGCTGGGGGACTGGCCCGACCAGCGCCGGAAGGACCGCACGAAGGGGCGCTGATCGGAGTAGGCCAGTGCCGCGGCGATCTCGCTCACGGTCAGCTTGGTCTGCGCGAGCAGCGACCGCGCGGTCTCGAAGCGCACGGTGTCGAGCGCGCGCTGGAACGTCAGGCCGCCCTCGGCCAGCCGGCGGTTGAGGGTGCGTCGCGACAGGCCCATGGCCGCCGCGACTTCGTCGCCCGACGCCAATCCGAAGACCAGCGCCACGTGCAGGGTGCGCAGGATGCGCGGCAGCATGGCCTCGCCTCCCAGCGCGAGCAGGCGCGCCACGAGCACCCGATGCCGCGTGGGGTCGCCGCCCGGCACCGGCGTGCGCTCGAAGCTGGTGGGGAACACGACGCGGGTAGCCTCGGCATCGAACCTCACGGCGCAGCGAAAGAAGCTGCGATAGGGGTCGGCCTGCGCCGGGCGGGCGCGCGCGAGGTGCACCTCGCGCGGCGCCCACTGCTCCTGGGCGGCGAGCGCGCGCAGGATCTGCGCGCCCGAAGCCGCGATCAGGTCGTGGATCTGGTCCAGGCCCGCGTTGATGTTGGGCTCGAACACCGCATAGCCAAAGGCCGACAGGCCGCCCTCACGCGCGAAGTAGGCCGTGCCCCCCGACGAATTGAGCCAGTGCGAGGCGGTGAAGAACTGCAGGCCCGCGCCCACGTTGGCGCAGCTGCCGGCGATCTCGCCGGCGAGGCCGGAGTGCTCGAGCCGGCTGCGACTGCCGACCATCAGCCCGAAGTGCGCGCAGGCCGTGGCCCGCACGCACTCGGCCAGCAGGGGGCCGATCGCGGCATAGGGCACGCGGTTCTCGCGCTCGGCCAGCGCGTCGGCGGCGAAGCCGGCGCGGCGCAGAACCGCGGCCGGACGCACGCCGAACTCGCGCAGCAGCCCGGGCACTTCGCTGAGCACCCCGACCCGCTGCACGCCCGGGCCCAGCGCCAGACGCAGGGGCAGGGAGTGGGCGGTGGGCGCGAGCCGCAGCGAGTTCACGAGCAGCGGGGCGCGGCAGGCCGGGCGGGCTGGGCGGGCACGGGCCAGGGTTCGCCGCAGCGGGGGGTGCGACCCAGAGCCGCGCCCACACGCATCGCTGCCAAGCTGCCGGGAGCGCGGAGTCGCCGGACGGGTGACGAGGCCCGTTCCAAGCGGGGCGGCCGCAGGCTACTTGGCCTGCGCCACGTAGATCTCGACGCGACGGTTCTTGGCGCGGCCGGCCTCGGTGGCGTTGTCGGCGATCGGCTCGCGCGAGCCGCGCCCGTCGATGCTGATGCGGCCGGCCGGGATGCCGCGCGACTCGAGGTAGCTGCGCACCGAGGCGGCCCGGTTGACCGAGAGCGGATCGTTGATCGCGTCGCTGCCGGTGGAATCGGTGTGGCCGACGATGCGCACCGTGGTGCCGGGGTTCTCGCGCAGGGTCTGGGCGAAGCGGTCGAGCACGGGCAGCAGGCTGGGGTTGAGCGCGGCGCTGCCGGTGGCGAACGAGATGTCGCTGGGGATGTCGAGCTTGAGCTGGTTGTCGGCTGTCTGCGTCACCTGCACGCCGGTGCCGCGGGTGGCGGCCTCCATGTCGCGCTTTTGCTTTTCCATCTGGTTCGACCAGATGAAGGTGCCCAGGCCGCCGATGGCCGCGCCGGCCAGCGCGCCGTGGGTGCGGTTCGAGCCGTGCACCGCCGCGCCGATGGCCGCGCCGGTGAGCGCGCCGATGGTGGTGTCGCGCGTGGGATTGGGGTCGTAGCTCGCGCAGCCGGTGGCGAGCAGGATGGGGGCGGCCAGAGCGAGGCAGGCACGGATCTTCATGAGCGTCGGCAGAAGGTGGTGGATCGAAGTGCGGATGCTAGTGGATCGCCGGCCGGCCCGTCGCCCGGGGCCGGGCTGCGCGCAAACCCGGGGAGTGACGCCGGTCCGCCCAGCGTGCACTTCGTCGCATCGCGCTGCAGGCAGTCGCACGGGGGCCGCGGGGCGCAGCGCGAGGCGCTAGGCTTGGCGTGTCGAAATGGAGTCATCGCCATGTTGCGTAACCTGATCATCACCGTGTCTGCCGCCCTCGCGGGCTGGGCTGCAGCGCAGCCCGCCGCTGCCGAGACCGTCGAGCGCGAGCGTGCCGTCGGCGCCTTCCAGATCGTGGTCAACCGCACCCCCTTCGACGTGGTGTTGCGCCCCGGGGCGAGCGACCGCGTGTTCGTCTCCGCCGACGAGGCGCTGCAGTCGCGCATCGAAACCCAGGTCCAGGGCGGCAAGCTCGACATCGCTCTGGCCTCGGGCGCCACCATCAAGCTCAGCGGCACGTCGCGCGTGATCGTCGAGTTCACCCGGCTCGAGGGCATCCACAGCCAGGGCTCGGGCGATATCCGCGTCGAGCAGCCGCTCAAGAGCCGCATCTTCGAGGTCACGGTCAAGGGCTCGGGCGACGTGCTGGTGCCCACCGTCGAGGCCGACGCCGTGGCAGTGGCCATCGCCGGCAGCGGCAACGTGCGCCTGGGCGGACATACCGAGGCGCTGGGCATCAACGTCAGCGGCAGCGGCGACGTGCTCGCCGGCAAGCTGGTGGCGCGCACCGTGGCGGTACGCATTCGCGGCAGCGGCGACGTCGAGGTTCATGCCGCGGGCGCGCTGAGCGTGGACATCGGCGGCTCGGGCGACGTGCGCTTCCGCGGCGAGCCGGTGGTGTCGAAGAAGGTCGCGGGCTCGGGCGAGCTGATCAAGCAGCCCTAGGCCGGCCGCAGCTGCGGCGAGGCGCTAGCCGATCCGCTCCACCAGCCAGGGCGCCAGCCAGGGCGCCACGAAGGCCGTGACCAGCGCGGTCAGGCCCATCGCCAGTCCGGCAAAGGCGCCGGCTTCCTCGCTCACCTGAAACGCCCGTGCGGTGCCGATGCCGTGCGCCGCGACCCCCACCGCGAAGCCGCGCGTGGGGCCGTGGGTGATGCGCAGCAGGTCAAGCAGCGGCCGCGCCAGGATCGCGCCGGTGATGCCGGTCAGGATCACCAGCACCGCGGTGAGCGAGGGCAGGCCGCCGATCTTCTCGGCGATGCCCATGGCAATCGGCGTGGTCACGCTCTTGGGCGCGAGCGAGAGCAGGGTCTCGCGGGTGGCACCCAGCGCCCAGGCGATCGCCACGGCCGAGACGATGGCCGTCACCGCCCCGGCGAGCAGGCCCAGCAGCAGCGGCAGCCACAGCTTGGCCAGGCGGCGGCGCTGGTCGTAGAGCGGGATGGCCAGCGCCACCGTGGCCGGCCCGAGCAGGAAGTGCACGAACTGCGCGCCGGCGAAGTAGGTGTCGTACGAGGTGCCGGTGGCGAGCAGCAGCGCTACCAGCAAGGCCACGGCCAGCGCCACCGGATTGGCCGCCGGGTGGCCGCCGCTGCGCTGGTAGGCCAGCACCGCGAGCTGGTAGGCGAGCAGGGTGGCCGTGAGCCACACCAGCGGCGTGGCCGACAGGTAGACCCAGACCTCATTGAGCGCCGGATTCACGGTCCAGGCCCAGCCAGCGGCGCGAGTGCTCGATCACCAGCGCGGTGACCACGATGGCCAGCGCCGTGCTGCCCACCAGGGCGACGAGGATGGGAAGCCACTCCTGAGCGAGCCGCGTGGCGTGCAGCAGGATGCCCACGCCCGCGGGCACGAACAGCAGCGACAGGTGGCGCAGCATCTCGATCGCCGTGGGCCGCAGCCGCGCGGCGCTGGCCTCGAAGAACAGCAGGAAGACGAGCAGCAAGGCCATGCCCAGCACCGGGCCGGGCACCGGCAGGTGCAGCAGGTGCGCGGCCGCCTCGCCCACCAGCTGGAAGGCGAGCAGCGCGGCGAGCGCGTTGATCATGCGGGTGCGTGCAGCAGGGCGACGGGCCCGGTCACGCGGGTACCAGCCGCGCGTCGAGCCACTCGACCCAGTGCATCACCTCGGTCGCGGTGCCGCCCGCCAGATGCGAGATGCAACCGATGTTGGCCGACAGGATGCGTTGCGGGCGCCCCGCCTCGAGCGCGGCGAGCTTGCGGTCGCGCAGCTGGTGCGAGAGCTCGGGTTGCAGCACCGAATAGGTGCCGGCCGAGCCGCAGCACAGGTGCGGCTCGGCGAAGGGCAGCAGTTGCGCGCCCGCGGCCGTGAGCAAGGCCTCGACCTGGCCGCGGATCTGCTGGCCGTGCTGCAAAGAGCAGGGCGGGTGGAACACCACGGGCTCGGAGGCCAGGCCCGGCTTGAGGCGGGACTTCACTTCGCTGGCGTGCGGTGCCACGACCTCGATCAGGTCGCGTGCCAGCGCGGCGATGCGCGCCGCCTTCTCGGCGTAGGCCGCATCGTGCGCGAGCAGGTGGCCGTAGTCCTTGACCTGGGTGCCGCAGCCGCTGGCGTTGATCACGATGGCGTCGGCTCCGGCCTCGACCAGCGGCCACCAGGCGTCGACATTGCGGCGCGCGTCGGCGAGCCCGCCGTCGTGGTCGTTGAGGTGATAGCGCAGCGCGCCGCAGCAGCCCGCCGCGGCGGGACGCAGGACCTCGATGCCCAGCGCGTCGAGCACCCGCGCCGTGGCGGTGTTGATGTTGGGCTGCATCGCCGGTTGCACGCAGCCTTCGAGCAGGATCACGCGCCGGGCATGCGTGCGTGCGGGCCAGGTGCCGGCGGCGCGCGGCACCTGGACCTTGGCCTTGAGCGCGGCCGGCAGCAGGGGCCGCAAGGTCTGGCCGAGCTTCATTGCCGGCGCGAACAGCGGGCTGGTGAGGCCCGCCTTGAGCACGTCGCGCAGCAGGCGCTCGCCCGCGGGGCGCGGCACGCGTTCGTCCACCAGCTTGCGGCCGATGTCGGCGAGCCGCCCGTACTGCACGCCCGAGGGGCAGGTGGTCTCGCAGTTGCGGCAGGTCAGGCAGCGGTCGAGGTGCAGCTGCGTGGTGCGCGTGGGCGCCTCGCCCTCGAGCACCTGCTTGATCAGGTAGATGCGGCCGCGCGGCCCGTCGAGCTCGTCGCCGAGCAGCTGATAGGTGGGGCAGGTGGCGGTGCAAAAGCCGCAGTGCACGCAGCGGCGCAGGATGCCTTCGGCCTCGCGGCCCTCGGCCGTGGCGGCGAATTCGGGGGTGAGTCGGGTCTGCACGGGCGGCTCTCAGAGGTCGGCCACGAGGCGGCCCGGATTGAAGATGCGCTGCGGATCGAACTCGGCCTTGAGCCGCGCGTGGATCGCCGCGATCGGCGCGGGCAGCGGTGCAAAGGCCTCGCGGCGGTCGCCGCCGCGAAACAGGGTGGCGTGCCCGCCCAGGCGCAGGGCGGCGGCGTGAACTTCCTCGGGCACCGCGTCGCTGCGCAGCCAGCGCTGCGCACCGCCCCATTCGATGAGCACGGGGTCGTGCAGATCCAGCGGCGGTGTGGTCGAGGGCAGGGACAGGCGCCACAGCGGCGCGGGGCCGGCAAAGAAAGGCGCGGTGTGCTCGCGCAGCGCGGTCCAGAAGTCCGCGGCCGCACCGAGGTCCTCGCCGCCCAGTTGGGTGCGGGCCGCCGCGACCGCCAGGGCCGCGCCCGACAGGCGCAGGTGCAGCACGCCGGCTTCCCAGGCCGAGCCCGAGATCGGCAGCGGCTGGCCGCCCCACTGGTTGAGGTGGCGCAGCGCGGCGGCCTGGTCGAACTCGAAGCGCAGGGTGGTCTCGGCCGCGGGGCGGGGCAGCACCTTGAGCGCGACCTCGGTGATCACGCCCAGGATGCCCAGGGAGCCCGACAGCACGCGGGCCACGTCGTAGCCCGCCACGTTCTTCATCACCGTGCCGCCGAAGGCCAGGTGATCGCCGCGACCATCGACGAGCTTGGCGCCGAGCACGAAGTCGCGCAGGCTGCCGGCGGCCGCGCGGCGCGGGCCGGCGAGCCCGGCGGCCACACAGCCGCCCACCGTGGCGCCGGCGCCGAAGTGCGGCGGCTCGAAGGCCAGCATCTGGCCGTGATCGGCGAGCAGGGATTCGAGCTCCGCGAGCGGCGTGCCGCAGCGCGCCACGACCACGAGTTCGGTGGGTTCGTAGGCGACCACGCCACGGTGGCCGCGCGGATCGAGCAGTTCGCCCGTCGGAGCGTGGCCGTAGAAGTCCTTGGTGCCGCCGGCGCGCAGGCGCAGCGACGCGCGGCGCGCGGCAGCCGCGCGCACCGCGTCCTGGAAGGCGGCTAGCTGGTCGTCGAGCCGCTCCGCAGCGTGTCCCATAGTTCGGAGCCGGCGAAGAAGAGGCCGACCAGCCCTGGCAGCGCAACCAGCGCCAGGAAGCCGATCCAGCCGAAGTTGACGAGGTAGTCGGTCAGCATTTCAGAACCTTTCGAGTTCGGGGAAGCGGAGCTGACCGCCGTGTACGTGCACCTTGCCGTATTCGGCGCAGCGCGCGAGCGTGGGGATGGCCTTGCCGGGATTGAGCAGGCCGGCCGGATCGAAGGCGCGCTTGACGGCGAAGAAGGCCTCGAGCGTGGGGCGATCGAACTGGCTGCACATCTGGTGGATCTTCTCCACTCCCACCCCATGCTCGCCGGTGACGGTGCCACCCACGGCGACGGACAGTTCCAGGATGTCGAAACCGAACTGCTCGGCGCGCGCGACCGAATCCGGGTCGTTGGCGTCGAACATGATCAGCGGGTGGAGGTTGCCATCGCCGGCGTGGAAGACATTGGCGCAGCGCAAACCGTAGCGGCTCTCCATGGCCTGGATCGCCTTGAGGACTTCCCCGAGCCGCTTGCGCGGGATGGTGCCGTCCATGCAGTAGTAGTCGGGCGAGATGCGGCCCACCGCCGGGAAGGCCGCCTTGCGTCCCGCCCAGAAGCGCAGGCGCTCGGCCTCGCTGGCCGAGACGGTCAGCCGCGTGGCGCCGGCCTCGCGCAGCACCGCCTCGATGCGCGCGATCTCCTCGGCCACCTCCTCGGGCGTGCCGTCGGACTCGACCAGCATGATGGAATCGGCCTCGAGGTCGTAGCCCGCGCGCACGAAGGGCTCGACGGCGGAGATGGCAGGCTTGTCCATCATCTCCATGCCGGCGGGGATGATGCCGGCGGCGATCACCGCCGCCACCGCCGCACCCGCGCGCTCCACGTCGTCGAACGAGGCCATCACCACGCGCGCCAGGCGGGGCTTGGGCACCAGCTTGACGAGCACCTCGGTGGCCACCGCCAGCATGCCTTCCGAGCCCACCACCAGCGCCAGCAGGTCCAGGCCGGCCGCGTCGAGCGCAGCCGAGCCGAATTCGGCGATCTGGCCGCTGCTCGTGACGCCGCGCACCGCCAGCACGTTGTGCAGCGTCAGGCCGTACTTGAGGCAGTGCACCCCGCCCGAGTTCTCGGCCACGTTGCCGCCGATGGTGCAGGCGATCTGGCTCGACGGGTCAGGCGCGTAGTACAGGCCGTGGGGCGCGGCGGCCTCGCTGATCGCCAGGTTGCGCACGCCGGGCTGCACGCGCGCGGTGCGCGCCATGGCGTCGACCTCGACGATGCGGTTGAACTTGGCCAGCGACAGCAGCACCCCCGCCGCGTGGGGCAGGGCGCCGCCCGACAGGCCCGTGCCCGCGCCGCGCGGCACCACCGGCACGCCCAGTTCGTGGCAGGTGCGCAGTACCGCGCAGACCTGCTCCTCGGTCTCGGGCAGCACCACCAGCATGGGCATCTGGCGGTACAGCGTCAGGCCGTCGCACTCGTAGGGCCGGGTGTCCTCTTCGCGCCACAGCAGGCAGTGCTCGGGCAGGCAGGTGCGCAGGCGTTGCGCCACCTCGCGCTGGCGCACGGGGTCGACCGCGCCCGTGCCTTCGAGGGGCGGGGGTGCGGCGTGGGCAAGCGTGGCGGGCGCGTTCATCGTGCAGCGAGCTTACCCTCCAAGCCAGCGGTGCGCGCCCCGCGCGGCGCGCAACTCAGCTTTCCGCCTGAGTCACAACCGGATCGTGAAAGCGCGCGGCAGCCGTCTGCGGCCAGGGCGCCAGGGCAGTGCCGGCGCGCGTCGCGCTGCCGGCCGCCTCAGCGCGCCGGCGCGGCTTCGAAGCGCGCCAGGATGGCCTGGTGGCGCGTGGGCCAGACGGCCAGCGCGGCGTCCTGCCCCTGGAAGACCGCATCGAGGAAGGCGAGCGAGAGCTCCTGCGTGGCCGCCTTGACCTGGGCGTTGAGTTCGTTGCCGCCGGGGCCGGCGCGGTCGGTGAAGATGCTGTGCGAGCCGCCGCGGAACACGGCCAGTGCCTTGCGCGGGCTGCCGGTGGCCTCGAACACGGCGATGCGGTCGCTCGAGGGCGAGTAGTAGCCAGGGATGCGGATCACGTCGTCGGTGGCGGTGATGTGCAGGGTGGGCACCTGCACGTGGCGCAGGATGCGCTCCTCGTCGCCCTCGCCGTAGAAGGGCGGGGCCGACATCAGGATCGCCGCGCGGATGCGGGCATCGCGCAGGTCCATCACCTGGCCGGCGCGCGGCACGCGTGCGCCGGCGGCGAGCAGCGCGGTGTTGGCGCCGTAGGAGTGCCCCGCCGCGACGATGCGGCCGCGGTCGATGCGTGCGCCGTACTCGCCCGCGAGCACCTGGTCGAGCGCGTAGCGCAGGTCGCCCACGCGCGCCACGGCCTCGGTCTCTTGCGCGGCCGACTGCAGGCGGCTCACCAGTTCCCAGGGGCTGCCGAACCACACGGCGCGGTCGCTGCCCACGTGCTGCAGGTGCAGGCTGGCGATGCCGTGCTCGGCGAAGTAGCGGCCCAGGTAGCTGTAGCCCAGCCGCGAGCCGCCGATGCCGTGCGAGAACACCACCAGCGGCACGGCCTGGCCGGGCGCGACCTCGGTGGGCCAGTACAGGCGCACCGGCACCGGCCGGGCGCGCGCTTCGTCGCGCCAGTCGTAGTCGCGCGCCACGTGCTGGACGCGCGCGGTGACGGGTGCGATCGCGCCAGCGTCGGCGCGCTCGGGCGCGGCCTCGACGCGCACGCTCACGCAGCCGGCGAGCAGGCTCAGGGCGACGGCGCCGAGCGCCAGCCCGCGCAGCGTGCGTGGGCCGGACCTGGAGGGCGTGAGGGGCAGCGGTGACTCGGGCTTCATGGCCGGCCTATCGGGGATGGGAGGGAGCAGAGACCAGCGGCGGGCGCTTGCGGCCGCGCAGGCGGGACTTCACGGCCTCGATCGCGTCGTCGACGTAGGTGTAGACCACGGGCACGACCAGCAGGCTCAGGAAGGTGGAGGTGATCAGGCCGCCGATCACCACGATCGCCATGGGCGCGCGGAAGCTCGGGTCGGTGCCCAGGCCGATGGCGATGGGCAGCATGCCCGCGCCCATCGCCACGGTGGTCATCACGATCGGGCGCGCGCGCTTGCGGCAGGCGTCGAGCAGCGCGTGCCAGCGGTCGAGGCCGTGGTCGCGGCGCGCCAGGATCACGTAGTCGATCAGCAGGATCGAGTTCTTGGTGGCGATGCCCATCAGCATGATCAGCCCGATCATCGAGGGCATCGACAGCGCCGTGTGGGTCACGAACAGCGCGAGGAACGCGCCGGGGATCGACAGCACCAGGGCGACGAGGATGGTCACCGGCTGCACGAAGTCGCGGAACAGCAGCACCAGCACGATGTAGATGCACAGCACGCCGGTGGCCATGGCCAGGCCGAAGCTGGCGAAGAGCTCGTTCATCGCCTCGGCGTCGCCCACCGTGGTCTGGATCACGCCCGGCGGCAGCTTCGCCAGGCTGGGCAGCGCGAGCGCCTTCTTCTCGATCTCGCCCAGCGGCTGCTGGTTGAGCTCGATCTCGAAGTTCACGTTGCGCAGGCGGTCGTAGCGCGCGATCTCGGCCGGGCCGCTGGCGATCTCGATGGTGGCCACGTTGCCCAGCATCACCGGGCCGTGCTTGCCGGGCACCGCCAGGCGCTCGATCAGCGCCAGGTCCTGGCGCGCGCCGGGCGGCAGCTTGACCACGATGGGGATCTGCCGCTGCGACAGGTTGAGCTTGGCCAGGCCCTGGTCGTAGTCGCCCGCGGTGGCGATGCGCAGCGTGTCGGCGATCGCCGCGCTGGTCACGCCCAGGTCGGCCGCGCGCGCGAAGTCGGGCCGCACCACGAGCTCCGGGCGCACCAGGCTCGCGGTGCTGGTCACGTTGCCGATGCCCGGCAGGGTGCGCAGATCGCGCTCGACCTTGCGCGCGTGCTCGGCGAGCAGTTCGCCATTTTCCGAGGCGAGCACGAGGATGTACTTCTCGGCCGAGCCGCCGAAGCCCACGTTGATGCGCGCGCCCGGCAGCACCGCCAGCGCCTCGCGCAACTGGCGCTCGATGTCCTGCTTGCTGGTGCCGCGCCGCTCGCCGCGCGGCGTCAGGTTGAGCGTGAGCGTGGCCTTGCGCGCCTCGGCTGCGCCGCGCGGCATGAAGGGGTCCGAGCCGGCCGCACCGCCGCCCACCGCCGTGTACACGAGCTTCACGTGCGGGTTGGCCTGCACGATCTTGCGCGCCGCCTCGGCCGTGGCCAGGGTCTGGGCGAAGGTGCTGCCCGGCGGCAGCGCCAGGTTCACCTGGGTCTGCGAGAGATCATCGGGCGGGATGAAGCCGGTGGGCAGCAGCGGCACCAGTGCAAACGAGCCGAAGAAGAAGGCCGCTGCGGCCATCAGGGTCGCCACGCGATGCTTCAGGCACCACGCCGCCCAGCCGCCATAGATGCGCAGCCAGCGCGGCTCGGTGTGTTCCTTCTTGGGCGCGCGCAGCAGGTAGGCCGCCATCATCGGCGTGAGCATGCGCGCCACGACCAGCGAGAAGAACACCGCCACCGCCGCGGTCCAGCCGAACTGCACGAAGAACTTGCCCGGCACGCCGCTCATGAAGGCCGTGGGCAGGAACACCGCGATCAGGGTGAAGGTGGTGGCGATCACCGCCAGGCCGATCTCGTCGGCCGCCTCCATCGCCGCCTGGTAGGGCGTCTTGCCCATGCGCAGGTGACGCATGATGTTCTCGATCTCGACGATCGCGTCGTCCACCAGGATGCCCACCACCAATGAGAGGCTGAGCAGCGTCACCACGTTGAGCGTGAAGCCCATCAGGTACATCGCCGCGAAGGTGGGCAGGATCGACAGCGGCAGCGCTGTGGCCGCCACCAGCGTGGCGCGCCAGTCGCGCAGGAACAGCCATACCACCAGCACCGCGAGCAGCGCGCCCTCGAGCAGCAGCCACATGCTGCCGTCGAAGTTCTCCTGCACCGGATCGACGAAGTTGAAGGCCTCGGTGACCACGATGTGCGGGTGCTCGGCCTGCAACTGGGCAAGCGCCAGGCGCACGCCCTTGAGCACGTCGACCTCGCCCGCGCCGCGCGAGCGGGTGATCTCGAAGCCCACCACCGGCTTGCCGTCGAGCAGCGCCGCGGAGCGTTGCTCGCCCACCGTGTCGCGCACGCTCGCCACCTGGTCGAGCCGCACGCGGCGGCCGTCGGCGAGCGCGATGTCCATCGCCGCGAGTTCCTCGGCCGAACGCGCGGTGGCGATGGTGCGCACGCTCTGCTCGATGCCGCCGATGTCGGCGCGGCCGCCGCTGGCCTCCTGCTGGATCTGGCGCAGCTGGCGCGAGATATCGGCCGCCGTGGCGCCCAGCGCCATCATGCGCGCCGGGTCGAGCTCGACGCGCACCTCGCGGTCCACGCCGCCCACGCGCGCCACTGCGCCCACGCCCCGCACCGCGAGCATCGACTTGGCCACCGTGTTGTCGACGAACCACGACAGCGCCTCGTCGTCGAGCCGCGGCGAGGCCACGGTGTAGGTCAGCACCGGCGCGCCCGAGAGATTCATCTTCGAGATCACCGGGTCGCGCAGGTCGCCGGGCAGGTCGGCGCGGATGCGGTTGACCGCGTCGCGCACGTCGTCGAGCGCCTCCTGGGTGGGCTTCTCGAGCCGGAACTCGACCGTGATCGTCGCCGTGCCGTCCTGCACCTTGGTGTAGACGTGCTTGACGCCCTGCAGGGTGGCGATCGAATTCTCGATCTTGCGGGCCACCTCGGTTTCCATCTGCGCGGGCGCGGCACCGGGCAACTGCGCTGTGACCACCACGGTGGGCAGGTCGATGTCCGGGAACTGCTGGATCTTCATCGCCCGGAAGGCCATCAGGCCCATCAGGGTGAGCAGCACGAAGAGCAGGATCGCCGGGATGGGGTTGCGGATCGACCAGGAGGAGACGTTCATGGCGCTGCCCTCCTAGCGCGCCGCGGCGGCCGACGGCTCGACCACGCGCACCAGGTCGCCGTCGGCCAGGAAGCCGGCGCCGCTGGCCACCACGCGCGCGTCGCGGTCCAGCCCGTTCACGATCTCGACGTGCTCGCCCAGGCGGCGCCCGAGCTCGATCTTCGACTGCAACACCCGGTTGTCCGCGCCCACCAGGAACACGTAGGCAAAGCCGTCGCGCAACAGCACGGCGCCCTGGGGGACGACCATCGCCTCGCTGCGGTCGAGCTCGAAACTGCCGCGCGCGAAAGAACCGGCGCGCGCCGCGCTGCCCGCGGGCAGGTCCACGTAGGCGATGCCGGTGCGGGTGGCCGCATCCACCGTGGGGGCCACGGTGCGCACCCGGCCCTCGAGGCGCTCGCCCGCGGGGCTCACGAGGCTGGCCTTCATGCCCGGCTTGATGCGCGCCAGCTCGGCGGCGGTGAGTTCGGCGCGCCACTCGAGGCGGCCGCCGCGGATCAGGCGGAACATCTCCTGCCCGGGCTGCGAGAGCGAGCCCACGGTGGCATTGCGGCCCGAGATCACGCCCTCGTCGGGGGCGACCACGCGGGTCTGCGTCAGCCGCAGCTGTTCGGCCTGCAGCCGGGCGCGCGCCGCGGCCACGCGGGCGCGATTGGCCTGCTCGGCGGTGAGCGCGGTGTTGGTGGCCTGGGGGCTGATGAAGCCCTGGGCCTGGAGCTTGCGCGTGCGCTCGGCGTTGGACTGCGCCTCGGCCAATGCAGCCTCGGCCTCAGCCAGCGCTGCCTGGGCTTGGGCGAGGTCGGCGTTGACCGCCTCGGGCGCAAGGCGCGCCAGTACCTGGCCGCGCTGAACGCGGTCGCCCACGTGCGCGTTGAGCTCGACCACCCGCAGGCCGGCCAGTTCGGCGCCGATGATCGCCTCCTGCCAGGCGGTGATCGTGCCGTTGGCGGCCAGCGTCTGCGGCCATTCCACGGTCTGTGGCCGCGTCAGCGCGACCGACAGCGCGGGGCGCGCCCCGCCCGCGGCCGCGGCCGGCGTGGCAGGCGCGGCGGACTCGTCGCCGCCCTTGCGCAGGGCCAGCAGGCTCGCGCCGGCCACGAGCACCACGGCCAGGACGGCGGCGATCAGGATGCGGCGCGGTTTCATGCGGGGCTCCGTAGCGCGTCACGACGCGCGCGTTCGTGGTCGACAAGGGCGCGGCCGTAGCCCACCAGGCGCTCGAGCACCTGGGACTGCGCATCGGCGCACGCATAGACCTCGGGCGCCAGCGTCTCGATGAAGTGGCGCGACTGGCAGTGGTCGTGCGTCATGGCCACCAGGGCCAGGGCGAGCTGGTGCAGGGCGGCGTCGGGATGAGGGGCGTCCACGTGGCGGGCGATCAGGCGCACCAGGGCCTCGTGGTGCGGGCGCACCGAACGCTCGATCAGCTCGCGGAAGGCGGCGGTCGGCTCGACCATCTCGCGCAGGTGCAGGCGGGTGGCGAGCTGCAGCGCCTCGCCTTCGTCGGCGCGCGGCAGGAACACGCCCAGGAAGCGCCGCAGAGCCTCCTCGAGCTCGAGCTCCGGCGCGTCGAAGCCCGCGAAGCGCTCGGCGAGCTCGACGATGGGCTGTTCGAGCACCGCGCGGTACAGCCCTTCCTTGTCGCCGAAGTGGTAGTGGATGGCGGCGGCGTTGACTCCCGCGGCCTCGCAGATCTCGCGCGTCGAGGCGGCGGCGTAGCCCTTCTCGGCAAAGATGCGCAGGCCGGCGGCGAGCAGTTCCTGGCGGGCGAGCGCGGCACGCTCGATGGGCGTGCCGCCGGCGGCGGCTTGGGGTCGGGCATTCATGGCGCGCACGCTAGCACGCGCTTGAAGCGAGCGCTTGAAATGGAAACCGAGGAGTTTCCTGGGGCTGAGCCGTGTCGGGCGTCAGTCCGGCGCTGGTGCCAGATCCGCGGCGCTGGCCTCGGACGCGCTGAGTTGCTCCTCGACCGCGCGGACCTCGGCCATCAGGGCCTCGGCGGCGGGCGACAGCCCCGCGTCGCGCAGATAAACGAAGCCATAGGCGGTGCACATCCAGGGCTCGTGCACGGGTAGCACCACGAGGGAGCCGGCCCGGACCTTGTCGGCAATCAGGGCCAGCGGCGAGGTGCTCACCGCGTCGCTGGCCAGCACGATCTCGATGGCCGAATGCACCGAGTTCACCTTCACGGGAGGCAGGAAGTCGCCGCTGATGGGATCGACCGATCCCGACGTGGCGCTGGTCAGGAAGCTGCGTGCGACCCGCGCCGGCAGCCGCGTGCCCGCATAGGGGTAGGCCAGAACTTCCTCGACCCGCCCTGGCGGGCGCGATGCGAGCGGATGCCCGGCCCGGCAGAAGAGCAGGCCGCGATGCCGGGGCAGGGGCTCGACCTCCAGCCGCGGGTCGTGCTGGGCGAGCGAGGTCT
>ERZ795054.1213-NODE-1213-length-25392-cov-6.078107_pt1 | contig 25392 bp, 21 predicted proteins | sample MGYA00375138_ERZ795054 | MGnify/ENA primary metagenome ERZ795054 (study PRJEB30183, sample SAMN05720215) | anaerobic digester metagenome | isolation source: active sludge of municipal wastewater-treating anaerobic digesters | place: USA | collected 2014-12-23 ... | reverse complement strand
GATATTAGTTTGAGGTTGGAGGTTTGCAATTAAAAATTGAGCCCACTCCAAAAAGAAATGCCCGCAGATCCCGCTGATTTTCGCAGAAAGCTATATACTGAAATACAATGAGTTACAATCTGCGTTTATCTGCGAAATCTGCGGGAAAATAAAAGAAAGTGGTTTTCGGAGGGGACTCAAAATTAAAAATTAGAAATATCTGCGGAGATTTGCGGGCGATTTGATGTTGTCGGTAAAAATAATAAGACCCAAAATCTAAAAGCCAATGGCCAAGTGCTAATCGCCAAAAGCCTACAGTAGAGAGTCTATGGCCTCTGTGAGGCGCTTCCAGGTATATTTCGATTTCTCGGCAATTACTCCGGCGGTAAGGGTATCAGATTTTTCTTCCCTGTAGAATTCAGATATAGCTGCTGCAACGGCACCCGGTTCCGGATCAACCACATAACCTGCAATCCCGTCAGGAACCATTTCAGCCAGTCCGCCCACACGGGTTACCACCATAGGCTTGTTGAAATGGTAGGCTATCTGGGTTACTCCGCTTTGTGTGGCAGTTTTGTACGGCTGCACCACGAGATCGGCAGCATTGAAGTATAGCGCCACTTTGCTGTCAGGTATGAATGCTGTATGCAGGAGGATGCTTTCTGATAATCCCAGGTGATGGATAAGGTCGAGGTACTGTTCAGGTTTGGTGTAATATTCACCTGCCACCAGTAGCTTAATCCCAAGGCTTTTGACCGAAGGCTCGGCCATGGCGCGGATAAGAATATCGAGCCCTTTATAGTCGCGGATAAGTCCGAAAAAGAGCAGCAGTTTCGTGGAAGGATCTATCCCCAAAGCCTCTCGGGCTTTTGTGGGTTGCATGGTATCGCCAAAATGATCATAGAGGGGATGTGGGCATAATAACCTCTTCTTATGGGCATCAAAAAGGGCAATGTCGTCCAGAACCGATTGGGTCATGGCCACAAATCCATCAACCCTTTTGACAAAGTACCTGGTGAACACTTCGTCACCCGGCCTGTGTTCGTGCGGTATCATATTGTCAACCACGGAAATTACCCTCGTTTTACCATTCCGCCTGGCAATGCCCGCGATGGTACCCAGGCAGGGCGCCATGAACGGAAGCCAGAATTTGATAATCAGGAGATCAGGCGCAAGCTTTCGGATACGTCGTCCGTTTATCAGCCAGTTCAATGGGTTGACGGAATTCACCACGGGCCTGATATTAAGCCCTTCAGGTGCCGGTTCCTCACTGTATTGCGATTTCCCTGGAAACAGAAATGAGGGATACTGCAGCCTGAATCCAAAAATCACCACTTCATGCCCCTGCCTCCCGTATTCTTCAGCAAGCCGGTGGTTAAAGGCCGCCAATCCTCCCCGCAGAGGCCAGGCGGTTCCCAGAATTACTATTTTCATATATAGTTGTTATTCAGTGATTATCACTGAATGTGTACTCGGCAATATTGTACTGGTTCTTGTCAGAAGCGTTTCGTGATACCAGCTCTGCAAGAAAACCTGTCATGAACAATTGGGTACCAAGTACCATGCACAACAATCCAAAATAAAACAACGGCCTGTCGGTCATCTTGTACACATCGTGGAATATCTTTACATACACCAGATATCCGGCGATCCCGAAACCGATAATGAATATGATGGTGCCCAGGATCCCGAACAGGTGCATCGGGCGTTTGCGAAACTTACCCACAAAGGAGATGGTGAGCAAATCAAGCGGTCCGCGGATAAACCGCTCCATGCCGAATTTAGTTTCTCCGTATTGCCGTGCCCGGTGTTGCACTACCTTCTCGCCGATGTTCCCAAACCCGGCCCATTTGGCGATTACAGGGATGTATCGATGCATCTCCCCATAAATCTCTATGTTCTTGATTACTACATTCCTGTATGCCTTTAATCCACAGTTGAAGTCGTGCAGCTTTATGCCCGACATCTTGCGTGTGGCCCAGTTGTAAAGTTTGGTAGGAACAGTCTTGCTAAGCGGATCATACCTTTTTTTCTTCCAGCCTGAAACCAGGTCGTACCCTTCCTCCATCACCATCCGGTAAAGCCCGGGTATTTCATCAGGGCTGTCCTGTAAATCCGCGTCCATGGTAATCACCACATCGCCTGTAACATGCTGAAATCCGGTATGAAGTGCAGCACTCTTTCCGTAGTTCCGCTGAAACCTGATCCCTTTTATACTTGGATTCTCCTTGGCAAGACGGCTGATTACATTCCACGAGGCATCTGTACTGCCGTCATCCATCAGTATGATCTCGTAGGTGTAACCATGTTCCTGCATTACCTGGTCGATCCATTGGCAAAGCTCGGGAAGTGATTCCTCTTCGTTGAGCAGGGGAACAACTATGCTGATATCCATTATTTGCCTGTTTCCTCGTCCAGTACAACAATATGATCTTCATGATACCGGCGGGTATTCACAGCCGCTGCCACAATCAGTCCGATAAGTCCCGGTGTGATGATGGACGATGCAAGAGAAGTAAGAAGGTTCCTCACCGGATCCTTCGCTCTTTCCATCTGGCGGATAATCCGCTCCATCTGGGAAGCCACAAGATCTTCAGACATTCCAGCTTCTGCAAACCGGTCGTACATGTCTGAGATAAACTGCTCCTGCATACCAGCCATGTAGGCAGGATCGACCTGATACATGAGGATCCAGAACAAAATCGAATATACAAGCATTCCGATAAATCCGATCAGCAATGCAGCCAGGTATTTGCTGCCAAACCCCATCGGCGAAACCTGCATCTTGTTGATGTACCTGATACCCATCACCATGGGAACAACCATGAACAGGATGGTGAGCAAAAGGCTGAAAATGGAGAAAAAGGGAGCGAAGATGTTTACTTCAAGCACATAGATCAGAATACAGTATAAAGCAAACACCGCTGCCGAAATGAGTCCGAACCTGATGACTCCATTGATAAATACAGATTTATTCGTATTCATAAAGGTGAAATTTTATGCAAACCTACAGGTTTTTTCTAACAATCCATACTATAGTTCACTGCTTTTTTAAATGGCAGTATACAACAATTTACACTGTCAAACAAATCTCAACTTTCTCAACTCCCTAAACCACCTCAACATTTTCAAGAGGAAGTGCTTTGCAAACCAAAAACATCGTATATTTGCACGCGGGTAAGTCTTATACGACCAGCTCCTGTTGAACTCCCCCAGGTCCGGAAGGAAGCAAGGGCAGGCAGTTGTAGCGGTGCGATATAAGTAGCTTGCCCGTTTTTATTTTACCATTATGCTGATCAGAATATACCCCGATAATCCCTCTGAAAAGCTGCTGGATCAGGCAGTTGAGGTGCTTTTACAAGGGGGCATCATCATTTATCCGACCGATTCAGTGTACGCCATGGGTTGCAGCATCCTGAAACCCCGTGCGGTAGAAAAGCTGGCATGGCTCAAAGGGGTGAAACCCGAAAAGTCCAGATTCTCTTTTATCTTCTGTGACCTTACCGATCTGTCCATGTATACCCGGCCTATTACCACCCAGGTATTTAAAGTCATCAAAAAAAACACTCCCGGCCCCTTTACTTTCATCCTTGAAGCCAATAACAAAATCCCAAAGCTGTTAACAGGAAACCGTAAAACCATAGGAATCCGTATTCCAGATAATTCCATTGCCCGTGAAATTGTGCGACGCCTGGGGCATCCAATGATGTCAAGTTCCGTTCACGATGATGATGAAATACTGGAGTATACCACCGATCCTGAACTGATCCATGAACGCTATGAAAATGAGGTAGATCTGGTAATCGATGGGGGTTATGGAGATAATCATGTTACTACCCTGGTGGATTGCACCGACGACCGTATCGAAATTGTTCGCGAAGGGAAAGAGGAGTTGTTGTTCATCTGAATCCCTGAATCATGCCAGAAGCAGATAATCTGTACGCAGGTATCCCGGAAAAGGTTTTACGGGATATAGAGTTTACGGAAATACTCCACCATTCTCAGCTGGTCCGTATTGAGCGGATCATATCCACCGGACAGGTAAGCCCTGAAGGATTCTGGTACGACCAGGCTGAAGATGAGTGGGTTGCCTTGCTGGATGGGGAAGCAGAGATAGCGTTTTCTGATCAGCCTGCAATACGGCTTACACGCGGCGATCATCTCCTGATCCCTGCCCACTGCCGCCACAGGGTTTCATTCACCTCAACCAATCCCCCCGCTGTGTGGCTGGCGGTTTTTATCCGTAAATTTGCAGAATGATCAGCAAAAGGGAACTCTTTTTCCGCCATCTGGCCCAGACATCACCGGCTCCGCTCGCTCTCGAAATCGAAAAGGCCGAAGGGGTCTTTCTCTATACTCCCGAAGGAAAAAAAATCATTGACCTTATTTCAGGGGTTTCCGTAAATAATGTCGGACACAGGCACCCTGCCGTTGTGCGTGCAGTGACCTCCCAGATGGAAAGGTATATGCACCTGATGGTATATGGTGAGATTATCCAGTCGCCGCAGGTGCTTCTGGCCCGGAAACTCACAGGTCATCTGCCCGCTCACCTGAATAAGGTTTACCTGGTGAATTCAGGGAGTGAAGCCAATGAAGGGGCACTGAAACTGGCCAAAAAAGCGACCGGCCGCAGCGGCATCATCTGTTTTGAAAATGCTTACCACGGAAGTACCCATGGGTGCCTGAGCGTGATTGGGGGAGATGCATACCAGCAAGGTTACGGACTTATGCTGGAAGATGTCAAAAGGCAGAAATTCAATGACATGGAATCGGTTACCTCAATTACCCGGAATACTGCATGTGTTATACTGGAAGTGATTCAGGGTGAGGGAGGTATCATAGCCGGTCGCCCCGGTTTTCTTAAAGCAATCCGTGAACGGTGCAGTGAAACCGGTGCATTGCTCATCATCGATGAGGTGCAGACCGGTTTTGGCCGAACCGGTAAAATGTTCGCTTTTGAACAGTACGGCATTGTACCTGATATCCTGACCCTGGCCAAGGGGATGGGAGGAGGGATGCCCATTGGCGCTTTCATCGCATCCGATGAAACAATGGCTGTAATTCAGGATAATCCCCCACTCGGCCATATCACTACCTTCGGCGGACACCCGGTTTCGGCAGCAGCTGCCTTAGCCTCCCTGGAAATCATCGAAGAACCCGGATTTCTTGAAGCCATTCCGGCCAAGGGAGAAAGGTTTGTAAGGGGATTGTCAGGTCACCCTGCGATCCGGGCTATCCGGCAGCACGGACTGATGTTAGCCTGTGAACTGGTTTCTGGGATCAGGGTACAGGATTTTATCATCCGGGGATTGGAAAATGGTATCCTTTCCGACTGGTTCCTGTTCTGCGACCATGCCTTCCGTATAGCACCCCCGCTTACCATTGACCAACAGGAAATCGATGAAGCCATACAGCTGATTATCAAAACGCTCGACGGTTTATCGCTTTCGAATGACAAATAATAAGAAAGTCCGTATTTTTACGGCATGACTCCTCTTGAAGAATTAAAAGACCTGTTACCCGATCGGGTATTTGATGATATTACCCATAAAAGCCTGTATGCCACTGATGCTTCAGTTTACCGGGAAATACCCCTCGCTGTGGCATTTCCGCAAACCAACGAAGAATTGCAGGGGTTGGTCCTGTGGGCCGCGAAGCATTCCGTTCCGCTGATCCCAAGGGCTGCCGGCACCTCACTTGCTGGACAGGTGGTTGGATCGGGAGTGGTAGTGGATACAGGCAGGTATATGAACCGTATCCTCTCTGTGGATCCTGAAACCCGAACAGCCTGGGTGCAGCCCGGGGTGATCAGGGATGATCTGAACCGCGCAGTGAAACCGTATAACCTGCATTTCGCCCCTGAAACCTCCACTTCGAACCGGTGCATGATGGGGGGTATGGTGGGCAACAATGCCTGCGGTGCCCACTCTTTATTGTATGGAAGTACACGGGACCACCTCCTGGAGGTAAAAGGTTTCCTTGCCGATGGATCTCCGGTCCATTTCAAACCTGTGGATGAGACGAATTTGCATGATAAAGCCGGGCTCAACTCCCTAGAAGGGACGATATACGGACATTTATTGGATCTGTTGAGCAACGAAACTGTGCGGAATGCCATCATCCAGAACGCACCTTGGCCAGATATCCGAAGAAGAAATACCGGTTATGCCCTCGATCTTCTGATACATCAAAAGCCGTGGAATCCTGAAGGGAAAGATCTGAATCTCTGTGAACTGATCGCTGGTTCAGAAGGAACCCTGATGATGATATCGGAAATTAAAGTCGGACTGGAACCATTGCTTCCCCAAGTATCCGGTCTTCTCTGTGCCCATTTCGGAACGCTGGATGAAGCTTTTCGGGGAAACCTGGTGGCATTGCAATATCCTGTAAGTTCTATAGAATTAATAGACAATGTGATTCTGGAGTGTACCTCGAATCATCAGGGACTGCACCGTAACAGGTTCTTTATCAAAGGTGATCCTAAAGGGGTATTGCTGATAGAGATCTGCTCTGCCACAGCCTCAGAGATGCACCATATTTCAGATGAGATTACCAAAGCACTCACTGCAGCAGGCCTGGGGTACCATTATCCGTTGGTGACAGGTGCTGAAATCGGTAAGGTTTGGGAACTTCGTAAGGCAGGCCTTGGGCTTCTGTCAAACGTGAAGGGCAATGCCAAACCGGTTCCGGTGATTGAAGATACTGCCGTCAGGCCACAGGATCTCCCTGATTATATGGCAGATTTTCAGCTGATGCTTGATGAATTGGGGTTGACGTGCGTGTATTACGCCCACATCAGTACCGGTGAACTGCACCTGAGGCCTGTGCTGGATCTGAAAAACCCCGAACACCTGCGTCTGTTTCGCGAGGTTGCCACACGCACAGCGCAACTGGTGAAAAAATACCGGGGCTCCCTGAGTGGCGAACACGGCGACGGGCGCTTACGTGGTGAATTTATCCCCCTGATGGCAGGGGAGGAGGTGTACCGCTGGTTCTGCGAACTGAAGCGCACATGGGATCCGTCCGGGATTTTGAATCCGGGGAAGATCACTGCAACACCACCCATGGATTCATCGATGCGCTACAGCGGAGCATACACTGAACCTGTTTTTACCCCGGTTTTCGATTACCGGGAAGATGGAGGGTTTTTGCAGGCCATTGAACGATGCAACGGCTCGGGTGACTGTCGCAGGCCCTTCTGGTACGAAGGGGTTATGTGCCCGTCGTACCAGGCATCTTCTGACGAGCGCCTTTCCACCCGCGGACGATCCAATCTGCTTCGCGAGGCCTTATCCAGGTTTCCGGATGATCCCTTTTCCTATCCTGCCCTCAAAGAGATCCTCGATCAGTGCCTGTCGTGCAAAGGGTGTAAACAGGAGTGTCCGAGTGCCGTGGATATGGCCCGTTACAAGGCCGAGGTGATGCATCAGTACTACCTGCATCATGGCACACCCCTGCATGTTTCGATGGTGGCCAACCTCTCCCGGATACTCAGAATGTTCAGCCGGACTCCCCGGATTTACAATACAGTCCTTTCACTAAAGCCTGTATCATCCCTGATAAAATCACTTGTCAGAATACACCCGAAAAGGGATTTACCCAGGCTCTCAGTCCCTTCATTTGTCTCATGGATCCGGAAAAATCCCGGCCTTCTACAGGCGGCTCCGGAGCATGCAAAAGGGAAGGTGGTGTTGTATATTGATGAGTTTACCGAACTGTTCGATACCTCCGTTGCCAAAGCTGCCATACGCTTGCTTCACGGCCTTGGGTACGGGATCATTCCATACTATGGCAGGGAAAGCGGCAGGGCGGCATTCTCCAAGGGGAAACTTGCCTATGCCCGAAAATGTGCCGTGCGTAATGTGCAGTCGCTTCATAACCTGGTGGATGCAGATACTCCGCTGATCGGCACAGAGCCGTCTGCGATCCTGGCTTTTGTGGATGAATATCCTTCCATCGTACCGCACCATCTGCAGGAAGCCGCATTGCATATCGCCTCGCATACGATGCTGATGGAAGAGTTTATCGTGCAGGAATTAGAAGCAGGTAACATCACCGGTGATCAGTTCCACGATGCCCCTGCCCGGATCGTAGTTCATGGTCATTGCCATCAGAAATCCCTGAAGCCATCGGATGCTTTAAGTATAATGCTTGGAATACCTGTGAATCATACAGTTGAGGTGATTAAATCCGGATGCTGCGGGATGGCCGGATCGTTTGGTATGGAGCAGAAAAACTATGCACTCTCCATGCAGATCGGGGAACAGATCCTCTTTCCTTACCTGAGAAATATTCCTGATGGTACGATGATTGCTATCGCGGGCACCAGCTGCAGGCAGCAGGTTTTGGACGGAACAGGTTTGATAGCCCGACATCCTGTTGAGATCCTGACAGATGCCCTGGTAAATCCGACAAACACTATCTGAATATCTAACCTAAAAACAAACGCCTATGAAAACACTGTTGAAACTCGCTCCACCCGTAACGCTTTTACTTACCATCTTTCTCTTTTCCTGCAAGGTATCACAAACCTCCATGGAGGTCTTGAAACCTGCCGACATCAATGTGCCGCAGCATATTAAAAAAGTGGCGGTAGCAAACCGCTCGCTGCCGGCAAAAGGGGATAAGCTTGCCAACATTCTCGAAGGACTGATTTCCGGAGAACAGATTTTTGCTGACCGTGAGGGTTCCAACCACTGTATCAACGGACTGGTGGAGAACCTCAACAGTGCCCCAAGGTTTGTGGCTGTGATGGCATCCAGCAATACCTTGTTCGGGACCGGTACCCGTGAATTCGCGCCGGCACTCTCCTGGGCCAGCGTCGACAGTATCTGTAAAGCGTATGGCGTTGATGCCGTAATCCTGCTGGAAACCTTCGATTCCAACACTAATATCAGGGAAAGCAGCAAGGATGTGAAAAAATCCAGAGATGGCAAAGAGTACTACGAAAAAGTATTTATGGCCGAGCTTTGTATTGATGTGAATTCTGGATGGAGGATCTATGACAATATCCAGAAACGGATCATCGACCAGAATGATTATCTCGACGGGAAGTGCTTCAGAGGGGAGGGGCCCAACATCAGTGCTGCAAAAAACAAACTCCCGGTCAAGCGACAGGCCATTAACCAGACAGGGTATTTCTCCGGACAACAGTACGGACTCCGGATCTCGCCCAATTGGATTACCGTGCAGAGAACCTATTTTGTGAAGGGGCACGATGGCTTTAAGGAAGCCAGGAAGCATGTGAAATTCAATAACTGGGATGCAGCCGAACAAATCTGGATGAACCTCAGCAAAGACCCCGATCCAGTTGTGGCTGGCAGAGCATTGCACAATATGGCACTGGCTGCTGAAATGAAAGGCGATCTTGATAAAGCCATCCAGTTTGCAAGTCGTGCCTCAAAAGAATACCATATCAAAGAGTCAAGAACCTATATTGCGGTTCTTGAAAGAAGAAAAGCTGATGAATACCGCCTGGATGAACAGATGAAGACCGACTGACGATAACGAATTCTGGATCCCATTTTTGCGCCCCGGTGATAATGCCGGGGCTTTTTTTTAATTCTCAGCGCCTTTAAAAGAGGAAATTACTACTATTCAAATGATTACAAAATTTCATTTTCCAGCTTCCAGAGGAGGTTGGAAATATCAGGGTTTGGAAAATACATTATTCATATCTATTGAAACTTGTAACATCCATAAACGTTACACGTATAAACACCTGATTGCATTATTATGGATTGCTAAAATTTACAATTGTAACATGATTACAAAAAGAATCAAATACCTCATGGAGTCAAAGAGCCTGAGTGCTGTGGCTTTTGCGGAAAAACTGGGGATACAGCGATCGGGACTGTCCCATTTGTTCAGTGGCAGGAACAGACCCAGCCTGGACCTGATTCTTAAGATACTGGAGGTATTTCCTGATATTGATCCGGACTGGCTGTTGCTGGGAAAAAGGGATATTAATGATGTAAGGGAGAAACCTGAAATGCAAAGCCAAAATGTTACATCAGTAAATTCTACTGTAACAGATCATCCAACCATTAATGAACAGAGAGTAATTACAGATGTAAATTCAGATATGAGCCAGGCGATTACAGATGTAAACCCTGTTCATAAGGAAGGGCGGGAAGCTATCCGGGCTACCGGTTCTGAATTACGGGATGAGAATGAAATTCAGGACAAACCCGAAAAAGCTGTCAAGGGTTCTGTTGAACAGTTTGATGATGAAATTACCGTGTTATATCCTGATGGTACCTACCGGATTTACTCGAAAAGGGTATAAATCTGCCGTAATGGGAATATGGATGAATCGTGGCATCTGTATCACAGGAACAACCCACAGGAAGGATATGGTGGCAGTTAACGGGGGTTGCTAATACCGTTCAATTTCCGAGAAGAAAAATGCTGCTTCACGTTCCGCATTTTCATCTGAATCGGAGCCATGTACAGCATTTTGCTGGATCGACTTCCCGAACAGCTGGCGTATCGTACCTTTTTCAGCCTTTGAAGGATCTGTGGATCCGATCAGTTTGCGGTACTCTTCCACAGCATTCTCCTTTTCAAGGATGGCAGCTACCACAGGGCCGGACGACATAAAGGAAACCAGGCTGTCGTAGAAGGGCATTGCTTTGTGCACTGCGTAGAACTGACCGGCCTGCTTTGGGGTCATCTGAAGATACTTCATGGCCACGATGCGAAAACCTGCTTCATTGATTTTCCCGAGAATTCCTCCGGTGTATCCGTTCTGAACGGCGAAAGGCTTGATAATGGTTAGCGTAATGTTACGGGCCATGAGGTGATTAGGTATTGAATGTACGAATGTAGATACTCATCTGGGATTAAAAATTGTGTTATCTTCGCCCCTGCATCAGAACAACCTTAATTTCTGATTGTTCAATCCCGAACAACCAAAGGATAAAAATACCAAAATCTTGAAATCCAATTGCAAGGCACTCGAAAAATTGTTAACCGCCCATACACGGTTGATGATTGTTTCGCATGAAAATCCGGACGGGGATGCCGTAGGATCAGCGCTTGCACTGAAGCTGATGCTGCACAGGCTGGGAAAGGAGGCTTCTGTATGGCTTCCCGGAAGATTTCCTGCTTATTACCGCTGGCTCTCCTCCTCAGATACCATCAGGTACCTTTCGGAGCAGCCAGAAGCCTTTCTGAAGGAGCTTGCAGAAACAGAGGTCCTTATCGGTGTTGACCTTTCGTCGCTATCCAGAACCGGAAAAATGGCCATCCATTTTACCGGGTTTACCGGAAAACGGGTACTGATCGATCACCATATCGATCCTGAAGAATCAGAATTCAACCTGGTATTCTCAGATGTGACGGTCTCTTCTACCTCCGAGCTGATCTGCCATATTTTCGAAGCACTGGGCTGGGATAAGCATATGGATCGTCCTGTTGCAGAAGCTTTATATACCGGTATTATGACCGATACAGGGTCTTTCAGCTTCAACTGCAATTCACCAAAAACCTACGAGGTAACCGGCAAGCTGATACACAACGGGGTGGTCCCCGACCGGGTGCATAAGCTGGTGTACGACAATAATACCGAAGGCCGGATTCGCCTGCTGGGGTACGCCCTGCACAAGATGCAGGTTCTGCATGACTTCCGTACTGCCTTTATTGCCCTCGACAAGGATGAACTGGAGAAAAACAGAAGTCAGGTGGGTGACACCGAAGGGATTGTGAATTTTGCCCTGTCGATCAAAGGGATCATTCTGGCGGCATTCTTCTCCATCCGCGACGGCGAAGTGAAGATCTCCTTCAGGTCAAAGGGGACTTTCTCCGTGAACGAGTTTGCCAGGCGTCATTTCAACGGGGGAGGGCACCGGAATGCTGCCGGAGGTTCATTCAACGGTTCGCTCAAACAAGCCGTGGAGCTTTTTGAATCCCTGCTTCCTGAGTATAAAACAGAACTGGAGCGAGATGAAATCTACCGGTAAAAGGATCCTCCTGGGCAGTTATCTGGTGGTTGTGGTGTTTCTAACTTCCTGTCGCCAGCCCGTGATCAACCCTTCTGCAAGCGGGGATACAGCAGATGCTGAGACCCTGCAACAGGAACTGGAAGATGCCAACAAAGCTTTAAATGAAAGAGAAGAAAAAATTATAAATCAGTATATTAAAAGACATGACCTGGAGTTGACAGTTAGCCCAACAGGATTGCGCTATACGGTGTACAGACCAGGAAAAGGTGCAGCAGCCCGTACCGGGGATCTGGTAAAATTCACCTATGCTGTCAGCCTGATCAATGGGGTGCAGCTCGAATCTTCCGCAGAAGGAGCGGTTTCCGAACTGATTCTGGAGAAGGGGGAAGCCATCAGCGGATTGCATGAGCTGCTTGGCAAAATGAACAAAGGAGCGAAAGCACGTGCCATCATTCCCTCACATCTGGCATACGGTTTTTCGGGTGAACAGGGGCGCATTCCCAAAGGTGCCACCCTGATTTATGATATTGAAGTACTGGAGATTATCAAATCTGAATCTTTATAAAACAAATGAACATGAAAATGACAAGAGCAGGTGTAGCGAGTATTATCGCATTATTGATGCTGGCCGGTGGATTCTGGTCGTGCCAGGGTAAATTTCCCGGTTACAAGAAAACCGACAACGGGTTATACTATAAGTTTCACGTGAAATCGGATTGTGATGCACAGGCGAAACCCGGCGACATCATCAGCTTTAAAATGAAGGTGTATGCCGAAGACACGGTCTTCTCCGATGACTTCATGGAATACGAACGCCAGGTGATGGATTCATCGCGTTACAAGGGGGATCTGTACGAAGCGCTGGGTATGATGTGTGCCGGTGACAGTGCAACCTTTATTTTATCGGCCGATTCGCTCAAACAGTACTTCGGTTTTGAGTTTGGCCTCGACAGTGCTGCGTTTATCTATGCAGACATTGTGATGAAGGAGATCCTTACTTCGGAGATGATTGCTGCGGAAGAGGACAGCCTGATGAAGGCGGAGACAGCCACGTTCGAAGCCTATAAAACCGCCAATCTCACCGGGTTCAACGAATTGCTTCCGGGGGTACATTTTCTGAAATCGGCTGATGGCAAGGGACCTGCCGTAAACGACACAGCCATCCTGAGCGTGAAAATCATCGGGACCTCCCTCGAAGGTGACACTTTCTGGGAGGCTTCGATGGATCCGATCGACTTCAGGATTGAAGACGACAACCAGATCCCTTTCAACTGGAACAGTGCGCTGCGTGAATTGCGCGAAGGGGGAAAAGGAAGGCTTGTGCTCACATCACCCAATGCATTCGGGAAGCGTGGTTTCAGGCAGGGGATGGTAAAACCGTATCAGCCCGTGATCCTCGATATCGAAATCGTAAAGGTTTCTGCCGGAATGAAGGAATTCGAAGGATACAGCATCGGCCAGTTCGTGAAACGGAATAAAATCACCGAAAAGCCCGTTGCAGGCGGGATGTACTTTGTGCGCCAGCAGGAAGGTACCGGGGCTAAACTGAAAAGCGGCGACAAAGTAATGGTGCACTATACAGGTTTCTACCTCGACATGGGGGTATTTGATTCATCGCGTCAGAAAGGGGAACCCATGGAGGTAATCATCGACAAAAGCGATGTGATCAAGGGATGGCATCAGGCGTTGAAGATGATGAAAGTGGGTGAACGCGCAAGGATTATTATCCCATCTTCCCTCGGGTATGGTGCCGATGGATATCCACCGGTCATAAGGCCGTATTCACCGCTGGTTTTTGACCTGGAAGTAGTGGAAAAGATCTGATCTGCTTCAGTATGCTAAACGAAAGAGGCTGTCTCACGGGAGGCAGCCTCTTCTTTTTTTTATTCCGATCATCAGTCCTTTTGCATGAACTGGTGATGTGCCCTGAGGAGGTTCATCTCAAAGGAGACCAGGTTCTTGGTTTCTGAAATGAGGTTCATGAAGAGTATACTGGTCTTCTTACCTGAGGTGCCGTTCTTTACCCTTTTGATCTGCCTGAGGATGCACTCATCCATATAATGGATCATCTTTTTATTTTCCTGATTCATCAGTTCCATGTAATCATCATCCGGATTTTCAAGTCCCAGGAGCAGATTGCCCACCAGATTATCCTTTCTCCTGATCAACTCACTGAGATCTGCGATCTGGTCTGGAATGAGCTCTTTGTGGTTGTTGTCCACGTGATCAAAAGCATACTTGGTGATAGAGTTGAAAGTATAGGCAAGTTCATTCAGATTTTCCACAATCTGTACATAATTATAGCTTCCGGGAACGGCCTCTGCATCAAGCTTTTTCAGTATTTCAGGGAGCTGCAGTTTCAGTTCCTGTGTTCTTCTTCTGGTATCCTTTGAAGCTTTCCTGCTATCCAGCAACACCTTTCGTTTTTCGGCAAACAATGCTTCAAGGGTTTGTTTGTACATCCCGTCTATTTCCGAAATATACTGCTGAATTGTTGAAACACAATTTGCTTTTAATGCATTGGATGATAAAGTTGTAACGGTATCCATAGACTTTTCCTGGGCAGCTTTTGTAAGTTTTCTTCTGTGAAGAATATTGGATCTGATGAAAGTATAGATGGCCAGGGGGAAGAATACAAATGCCGACCATGTTCCCAGATAGAATATTACAGTAGCCAGGATAAATGTGCCACAGAAGGCTGCAAAGGCAGTAATAAACCATCCGCCGATTACATTCAGGACCCCGCTGATCCTGTATACTGCACTCTCACGACTCCAGGATCTGTCTGCGAAGGAGGCGCCCATGGCAGTCATGAATGTAACATAGGTTGTAGAGAGTGGAAGTTTATTGGATGTTCCAAAAGCAATAAGGGCACTGGATACCACCAGAATTACCGAAGCCCGGATCAGATCAAAGGCCAGCGGCGCTTCATCTTTGGTGGTGTGTACCTTTTCGAATCGTTTGTTGACAGCCTCTTTAATTGCCTGTGGGACTATTTTTCCTGAAGTTTCGCCAAAATGACGGCCAACCCTTACGATCGTGCGGGCCAGATAATTGGAGCTGAATTGCTCTTCCCCTTCATTTTGCCTTGTAAGATCAATGGTCGTACTGATAACTTTCTTTGCTTTTTTGGAGGTCCAGAGTGAAATGGCCATGATGATACCTGCAGTTACCAGCAGCCACCCTTCGGTAGTCATCGAGTTTAGCAGGGATTCCATGGTGAAGGCAGATGGATTGACCCCGCCACTGGCCGAAAAGGCTGAATAGGCGTTCAACCCGGCAATGGATACGCCGATAAAGTTCACCAGGTCATTGCCTGCAAAGGCCATAGCCAGCGCAAAAGTTCCTGCCAGCACCACGATCCTGAGAATCCATTCCTTTATCACGAAATACAACAATTGAAAAATCACCGTCCAGGAAATCAGATTGATAATGATGATAATCCGTGAGTTATCATGGATAAAGGATTTCACCCCCTCGGTCATGAAGGAAGCATCCTTTGCACCCTTAATCAGCATGAAATAGATGATGGCTGTAAAGGCGATCCCACTGAAGATGCCACCAAAATAGGGGAGTACTTTTTTGTAGTTAAAGGTAAAAATGATCCTGAAAATGTACTGTATCAGCGCTCCAAAGGTAAAGGCCATCACAATGGACAGCAGGATGCTCATGATGATCTCAAAGGCCTTTTTATTGTTGATGTAATCGTTTACACTTCCCACCACCAGACTACCGTTGAGGTTAATGAGATTACCTCTCAGATAATAGGCGAAGGCAACCGCTACAGCACCTCCCAGAAGCTCGAACACCATGGAAACGGTGGTTGAGGTTGGCAATCCGAAGGAGTTGAAGGTATCCAGCAGAATTACGTCCACAATGATCACCGAGACGAAAATGATCATAAGGTCTCTGAAGTAGAAGAACTGCGGATTAAAGATCCCTTTACGGCTCACCTCCATCATCCCTGAGGAAAAGGCAGCACCCACAATGATTCCGATCATCGCTACGATCATCACCGTTCTGAAACGGGCAGCACGGGATCCAATAGCGCTGTTCAGAAAATTGATCGCATCGTTGGATACCCCAACAATCAGATCAGCGACGGCAAGGGTAAAAAGTATCCCTACCATAATCAGATAGATCATTTCAGTTTGCATCAGATTGAATTTTTATGGCGCAAAAGTAGAATAGATTATCCGTTGCAATGTTAACAAATTATTACCTCGCACCCCCTTCTTTCCGATCTCATAATGATAAAACAAACTGCTGGTGCTGCCCAGGGCAATGACGGTGATTGTATTTCATTGTGCGACAGGCTGGAATACACAAACCATTCCGGGTCATTGCTGAACCTCTGCTATTGAACCGTCAACTTCAGGTTACCATATTGTTACCTTAATGTCAGGTGGTTTCAAGTTCTTCTAGTATGTTGATGCTGTGATCACCGATCTTTTCAGCCTGCCCAATGAGGGTGAGGAATGTGATACCTGCCTGATACGAATACTCTTTTTCTCCGGAGATCTGCAACTGTTCGTTTCTGTAGCCTGCCCTGAGGGCATTGATTTCGGATTCAAGGGCGAGTGCCCTGGCTTTTGCCTTGTCGAGCATAAGGGTTCCGGCATACACTTCGGAAACCAGTGTGAGCAGCATATGATCCCTCTGGAGCAAAGCCAGCAACTGATCCCGAAGCTCCTGGGTAAACCAGATCCGTTCCTGATTTTTCCGGTCTATGGTGTTGGTGATGCTCAGACAGTAGTCGATAATGGTTTCCAGCTCATCGGCCAGTTTCACCATTTTTTTGATTTCGAGGTTGGCCCGATGGCTGAGGTTACCTTCAGATAGCCTGGTGAGGAATTCGTTGATCCTTTTTTCTTTGAGATCAGAGGTTGCCTCATTCTGTTTTACCCGGCGCATGATCCTTTCCGACTCCGGATGATCCATTTCTATGAGGAGTTGTGTGCTGTCGGCCAGGGTACTTACAGAGAGATCGAACATCTTTTTCATCTCCCGCCGGGCCTGTACAATCGATAACTCGGCTGTGGAAATCATTCCTGCATGGATAAGGGTAAGGCCATAATCCCTGTGCTTTCTTTTCCTTTTAAACACAAGAAATTCACCCGCTTTCTGAAGATAAGGGATGAACCAGACCTGCAGCAGCACGTTGCTCATATTAAAAAAGGTATGGAAAAGGGCCAGGCCCACCGGGGCGGCTGAGGGGCTGGTAACCGGCGAATTGGCTCCCGCCCGGAGCATGATCCAGTCGATAAGTTGCACAAGGAAAGGGAGCAGGGGGAAGACCCAGATGGCACCGAACAGGTTGAACAGAAAGTGGGTTCGGGCTGCCGTACGGGCATCATGGTTTGCCACCAGGGCTGCAAGATTGGCTGAAAAGGTGGTGCCGATATTCAGTCCGATGATCATGGCAGCTGCATCCGTAAAGGGAATCAGGCTGCCCGCGGACAAAACAAGGGTAAGCGACATGATGGCGCTCGACGATTGGAACACCATTGTAAGAAGTGTACCGATGCCAAGAAAAATCAAAGCTGAAAACCGGTATTCAAAGGCAATGGAGGAAAACCATCCGAGCATCTCCGGATTATTCTGAATATCGGGCAGGGTTTCCCGCAGCAGCTGGAGGCCGATAAAGAGGAGCGCAAAACCGATGAGAAACTCAGACCAGTTCCGCATCGCACCTTTTCCAAGAAAATTCAATGGTATGGCAAAAGCGATAATCACCAGTGAAAGGGTGCCCATCTGGAGCTGGAAGCCAAGAAGCGACACCAGCCAGCCTGTTACGGTTGTACCGATGTTGGCGCCCAGTATGATGCTGATGGAAGCGGGGAGGGAAATGATTCCTGCATTTACAAATCCAACCGTCATGATGGTGATGGCCGATGATGACTGCAGGATTCCGGTACTCACCAGCCCCAGCAGAACCCCCTTCAACCGGCCTGAGGTAAGGTTGGTCAGTACATTACGTAATCCGGATCCTGCAAGCTTGAGGATCCCTTCACTCATCAGTTTCATTCCAAAAAGGAACAATCCGAGGGAGCCGGCCATGGAAAGGATAAGCAGGGTTTCTTTCATTGCAACAGGTTCTTCCTTGATTTAAACTTGAAACAAAGGTAGACGTTTTCCCTTATATACCATGATATCAGGGTGAAGGGACTGGAAATCAACCAAGGGTAAACATCAGGGGTTTCTGGAACCAAAAACAGCGGTCCCCAGCCGGATAAGAGAGGATCCTTCCGCAATAGCCACCGGATAGTCATCGGACATCCCCATGGATATCTCTGTGAATTCAGGGTTATCAGAATAGTACACCTCTTTCAGGTTCCGGAAGATGGTCCGGAGGGTAGCAAACTCCTTATGGATCACTTGCTGATCGTCGGTGAGGGAGGCCATTCCCATTACTCCGGCGATGCATACCGCAGGATGATGGATCAGTTCCCTGTCGCGGCATATTTCTGCTGCTTCATCCTCCGAAAGCCCGAATTTGGTCTCTTCAGAAGCAATATAAAACTGAAGGAGGCATTTGATCCTGCGGCCTGCACGTTCCGCTTCCCCGGCCACTTCCTTCAGCAGCCTGTGCGAATCGATGCTGTGGATCATATGTACATACGGCATAATGCTGCGTACCTTGTTCCGCTGCAGGTGGCCGATAAAATGCCACTCGATATCCTGCGGCAGCAGGGGAGCCTTTGCCGTGAGTTCCTGGGCTTTGTTTTCGCCAAATACCTTCTGACCGGCTTGCCAGGCTTCAAGGATTTCGGCTACTGACCGTGTTTTTGATACAGCCACCAGGCGCACATGGTCAGGCAGTGTTTCCCTGATTTCCTTCAAACGGGCTGCGATATCTGACATTGCCAGTAGCCTTTAAATCAGTTGGTTTATCAGGATTAATTAAAGTCGAAATTCTCCTGATTGGTGAATTTCTCACAGTAGTGGCATTTCAGCCGCATGCGGTTTTCAATAGTAAAAACCTCAAAGCGGGTTTCAACTTTCTGCTGGTTAGTGACACACTTCGGATTGATACATTTTACAATACCCTGCACCAGCGAAGGAACCTGCACATTGAATTTCTTCACAATCACGAAGTCTTTGATCTCGATAATGGTGGCGGATGGCGAAATCAGGGCAATCCGGTTGATATCGCTCTCCTCAAAGAAATGGTTGGAAATCTTGATAATTCCCTTTTTCCCGTATTTCTTGCTTTCAAGGTTGGCACCCAGATAAATCTGATCCTCGAAATCCTCCAGCCCCAGAATCTTTACCACCTGAAGCACTTTGCCATGAGCAATATGGTCGATTACCGTACCATTTTCAATGGCCGATACTTTCAATTCCTTAATCTTGATGTTTTCCATTACAAGTGTTTTTTGGATAGATGTTTACACTATGATTTCAGTCCGAGAAGGTAGGCAAGGAGTGCCTGCCTTACGTACACACCATTCAGTGCCTGCTGGAAGTAGTAAGCCCTGGGGTCGGTATCGATCTGTTCCTCAATCTCATTCACCCGCGGCATAGGGTGCAGGATCCGGAGGTTGGGCTTTGTATTGCCAAGCATCTGACGGGTGAGGATGTATGCGTTCTTTACTTTCTCGTAATCCACAGGGTCAGAAAATCTTTCTTTCTGAATGCGTGTCATATAGAGGATATCAACCTTGGGAATTGCTTCCATCAGATCGGTATACTGGTAATACTTCAGGTTTTTATCCTTGATGTGCTGTTTTACGGAACTGGGGAGTTTCAGCTCTTCGGGAGAGACCAGATGGAAGGTACAGTTGAAATTGGTAAGGGCAATGGTAAGGGAATGAACCGTTCTGCCATATTTGAGGTCTCCCACGAAAGCCACGTGGAGGTCATCGAGCTTCCCCTGGGTTTTGAGGATCGAATACATATCCAGCAGGCATTGGGTAGGGTGCTGGTTGGCGCCGTCGCCGGCATTGATCACCGGCACATCACTCACTTCGCTGGCGAATCTGGCAGACCCTTCCACCGGATGACGCATGACAATCAGGTCGGAATAGAGGGCTACGGTTTTGATGCTGTCCATGAGTGATTCCCCTTTTGATGTGCTGGAGATATTTGCATCGGCAAACCCGATCACTCTTCCGCCCATTCGCTGGACTGCGGTCTCAAAGCTGAGCCTTGTTCTGGTGGAGGGTTCAAAGAAGAGGGATGCGATCACCTGTCCCTCCAAAATTGATGAATTGGGTGTTTTTTCAAATTCTCCGGCCAGCTCGAGGATTCTCAGTTGTTCTTCTTTTGAGAAATCGTGGATGGATACCAGGCTTTTTTTCTTCATTTCCTGTAGGTTTTAAAGTTCTGTAAATAGGCATTTTGAACAGCGGAATTGTATCTGACAAAAATAAAGCATAAGGTTTGTCGGGACAGGCATTGTTGATAAGTAATAAAAAAAAACCCGGCTTGTGATAACAGCCGGGTTTTTCAGATTATTTGAGGTTGTGTTTCCTGATAAAGTCTGAGATTACATCTTTCAGGTCGGGTTTTCCAATCTCCTGCAGTTCATAGTCGACCTTGGCGGTGGGTTTGTTGATTTTCACCAGGCGGTTCAGGTCGATGGGGGTGGCAATCACCACACTGTCGCATTCCACCCTGTTGATGGTGGCTTCCAGGTCGCGTACCTGTTCTTCGCCGTAACCCATTGCAGGGAGCAGGGTACCAATATTGGGATAGATGCGGAAAGTTTCGCTGAGTTTGCCAACGGTATAGGGTCTGGGATCCACGAGGGAAGCTGCACCATGCCTGAGGGCAGCCACTACACCGGCACCGATCTTCATCTCACCGTGGGTGAGGGTTGGGCCGTCTTCCACCACCAGTACATTCTTGCCTTTGATGAGTTCAGGTTTATCAACGGTAAGGGGTGAAGCTCCGTCAATTACAATGGCGTTGGGATTCACCTTGTTGATACTCTCCCTGACAATCTGGATTCCTTCCGGAGATGCGCTGTCCATCTTATTGATTACCACCACATCAGCAAGGCGGAGGGTGACTTCACCGGGATAATAGTTCAGTTCGTGACCCGGACGGTGGGGATCCACCACTGTAATCATCAGGTCAGGTTTGTAGAAGGCAAAGTCGTTGTTACCGCCATCCCAGAGGATCACATCAGCTTCTTTTTCTGCTTCGCGCACGATGGCTTCATAATCCACACCGGCATAGATCACATTTCCGCGAACCACGTGTGGTTCATACTCTTCCATTTCTTCGATGGTGCATTTGTGTTTTGCCAGGTCTTCGACGGTGGCGAACCTTTGCACTTTCTGGGCTACCAGGTCGCCATAAGGCATCGGATGGCGTATGGCCACCACCTTCAGGCCCTGTTCCATCAGGATTTCAATCACCCGGCGTGAGGTCTGGCTCTTGCCACATCCGGTACGTATTGCACCCACGGCAACCACAGGTTTGGTACTTTTAATCTGCGTTTCCTTCGGTCCAAGCAGGCTGAAATTGGCACCGGCAGCATTTACCCTTGCGCTCATGCCCATCACATGCTTGTAGGTAACGTCGGAATAGGCGAAAACGCAGGTATCAACTTTCAGTTCCCTGATCAGCTTATCAAGTTCTGCTTCAGCATAAATAGGAATTCCCTGCGGATACAGTTTTCCGGCAAGGGCAGCAGGATAACGGCGATCATAGATATCAGGAATCTGGGCAGCGGTAAAAGCCACTACGTTAAACTCCTCATTATCGCGGAAGTACGTGTTAAAATTGTGAAAATCGCGGCCCGCGGCGCCTATGATAATCACGTTTTTTTTCTTGATTTCCATCGTTTTTTATATTTTGGTTGGATTTAATATTGATAGGAACGGCAAAGATATAAGGATTTACCGAATACCCCAAACCGCCCTCCGGCACTTTTTCTTACTTTTGCCCGATAATCAGGTTCAGGCTATGATCACAGAGCGTTTAAAACAGGCAGCCCGGGAGGCAGTGGCCCATCATTACCAAACCCTTCCCGACGCTGATATCATTCAGATTCAGGAGACCTCGGCTCACTTCAGAGGGGACTTTACCCTGGTCCTTTTCCCGTTGTTGAAGATTTCACGAAAAAATCCGTTTGCCACGGGACAGGAGATCGGCTCCTGGCTTACGGAGCACCTTGGTATGGTAGAATCAACGGAAACGGTCAACGGGTATCTGAACATCACCCTGAAAGACCAGGTGTGGTCAGAATTTCTCGGGAGCCTTCTTTCTGATGAAAAATTCGGATTCAGGGCGCCTGATCCCGAAACTCCGCCCGTGCTGGTGGAATTCTCTTCCCCCAATACCAACAAACCGCTGCATCTCGGGCATATCCGGAATAACCTGCTGGGGTACTCCATCGCTGCATTGCTGGAGGCAACGGGTAACCGGGTACTGAAGGTGAACCTGGTGAACGACCGTGGGATCCATATCTGCAAAAGTATGCTGGGTTGGATGAAATTCTCCGGGGGACTTACACCTGAACTGGCAGGAATTAAGGGTGACCGCTTTGTGGGCGATGCCTATGTGGCATTCGACAAGGCCTACAAGCGCGAGATTGCAGAGCTGGAAGCCTCAGGGATGACCAGGGAGGAAGCGGAACGAAGAAGCCGCCTCATGGAAGAGGCCCGGTCGTTGCTCCGCCTGTGGGAAGAGAATGAGCCCGAAGTAAAGAAATTATGGCACCAGATGAACGGCTGGGTGTACGAAGGGTTTGAGGTGACCTACAAGAGGCTCGGGATCCGTTTCGATAAAACCTACTATGAGTCCGATACCTATCTTCTTGGCAAGGAGATCGTTCAGGCAGCTGTAAACGAAGGAAGGCTGCTCCGGAAAGCCGACGGATCGGTGTGGGCTGATCTTACCCCGGAAGGGCTGGATGAGAAGCTGCTGCTACGGTCTGATGGCACCTCGGTGTACATTACCCAGGACCTCGGTACAGCCATTCTCCGCGACCGGGAATTCAATCCGGAACGGATGTATTATGTGGTGGGTAATGAACAGGACTACCATTTCAGTGTGCTCGAAAAGGTGTTGAAAAACCTCGGATTCGGCTGCCACAGCAAGATTCACCATATATCCTATGGTATGGTTGAGCTGCCTGGTGGACGTATGAAATCACGGGAAGGGACTGTGGTGGATGCCGATGATCTGCTGGAGGAGATGAAACAAACTGCCGCAAGGGTGGCTGCAGAGCTGGGTAAATGGGCAGAAGAGGAGCTGGCTGATCTGGGCTGGATGTTCGAAATGATAGGCCAGGGTGCCCTGAAGTATTTTATCCTGAAGGTGGATCCTAAGAAAAATATGCTTTTCAACCCCGATGAATCCATTGATTTCGATGGAAATACAGGCCCTTTCATCCAGTATACCCATGCCAGGATCGCATCCCTGCTGAAAAAAGGGGAGGAGACCGGATTTTCGGTTACAGCTGAAGTATTGACCCAAGAGCAGCTGGAAGGGGAGGAGCGTAGCCTGCTCAGGGTGCTCCACCGGTGGCCATCGGTACTTGAAGAGGCAGCTAAAATGCTGAATCCCTCACTGGTAGCCGGTTTCTGTTACGAAGTGGCAAGGGAGTTCAACCAGTTTTACCACAAACATTCTGTACTGGGGGCCCCATCCCCGGATATAATCCACAGAAGGCTGGCTATGGCACAGGCAACAGGCACCATGCTGCGAAACGGAATGGGATTGCTGGGGATTTCACTCCCCGAGCGGATGTAACTGCCCCATTTTTACCGCCCGAAGAGAAACAGGGCCGGAACTTTTCCCGGATTATAGCTGCGTTTCTTCCATTCTGATACCGGCATCGTTTTAATGCTTTCATCCGGGGAAGTAATCCCTGCAGCGATACAAAGCCTCAGGTCGTTTGGAAATACCTGTAACATACTGTCGATCATGGCTTTATTCCTGTATGGGGTCTCCATCACAATCTGGGTGTAACCGGTCTGGAGGGCTGCCGCGGCAAGATCCTTCAACCTGCGGGTTCTGTCGGCAGGTTTTACGGGTACATATCCGTGAAACACAAATTGTTGTCCGTTGAGGCCTGAAGCCGCCAGCGCCAGGAACACCGATGAGGGTCCCGGCACCGGGATTACACGGATACCCAACTGATGGGCAAGTGCCACCACATCGCTTCCCGGATCGGCAATACAGGGCATCCCGGCTTCCGAAAGGATGACCCCATGGGCATCGGCGGTGATGGATTGCAGTGCCTCAAAAATCTCTTTGACCTGCAGATCCCTGTGGATTTCCAGCCAGATTTTACCGTCAAGATCCCCCTGATAGCCGGCGCGGCGCATCGACCTGCGTGCGCTGCGGGCCGATTCAGCAAACACCACACCTGCCTGCTCCAGGAGGTGGTGGGCGAGTGGCCAGCCTTCCGCCTGTCCTGCAGAATCCTGACCAATACCCACGGGAACCAGATAGAGTGTCTTTTGCATACCAAACAGTTTTTAAAAAGGTAAACGACTCACATCCACATTGCCGCCCGACAATACCAGGACCACCTTTTTCCCCCTGAAAGGATTACCCTCAGGGTTTTGATGCATTTTCAGCAGTGCAGCCAGGGTTACGGCAGCAGAAGGTTCCACCACCAGCTTCATCCGTTCCATCAGCAGTTTCATGGCCTGTACGATCAGTTCGTCCGGTACGGTGTGAATGGCAGCCACCTCATCACGGATCACAGGCCAGGTGAGTGATCCCAGCGACGTAAGAAGACCGTCGGCAATGGTTTTGGGATTTTCAGAAGGTACCAGCACCCCAGAGGTAAATGATCTGAAGGCATCGTCGGCACCTTCAGGCTCAGCGGCCATCACAAGGGTGCCCGGGGCCCAGATCCGGGTAGAAAGGCAGGTACCGGTAAGCAGGCCCCCTCCGCCCACCGGGGTGATGATGATATCGGGCTGAACATCCAAATCTTCAAATACCTCTTTGGCGCAGGTCGACTGCCCGTAAATCACGTCAGGATGGTTGTACGGATGAATCTCTACAGCACCGGTCGTTTCACGGATTCCGGACAGCATGGATTCCCGGGCTTCCAGGGTGGGCTCACAGAAAGTGATGATCCCTCCGTAGTGCTTCACAGCGTTCACCTTTACGGCCGGGGCATTGGAAGGCATTACAATATGGGCACTGATGCTTCTGAGGCCAGCAGCCCGTGCCAGTGCCTGGGCATGGTTCCCGGAGGAATGGGTGCACACACCGCGGGATGCTTCTTTTTCGGAGAGCGAAAATACGGCGTTGCAGGCACCTCTCGACTTGAAGGCACCAGCCTTCTGGAAGTTCTCGCATTTGAACCAGAGCTCAGCGCCCAGCAGTTGGTTGATGTTGCGGGATGAGAGGAGCGGGGTTCGGTGGATGTACGCGGCAATGCGGCGGTGCGCCTCTTCGGTACGCAGTCTGTCGGGCTGTAACCTGCTTTGGTTCATGGTCATATTATTTTTGCTGCCCGATCTCTGCCACCAGACAGCCGGCAGCTTCG
>ERZ795054.1209-NODE-1209-length-25487-cov-4.765768_pt1 | contig 25487 bp, 16 predicted proteins | sample MGYA00375138_ERZ795054 | MGnify/ENA primary metagenome ERZ795054 (study PRJEB30183, sample SAMN05720215) | anaerobic digester metagenome | isolation source: active sludge of municipal wastewater-treating anaerobic digesters | place: USA | collected 2014-12-23 ... | reverse complement strand
CCGGCCTGCAAAGAGGCAGACACCGGTGTTGTAGGCCGCGTGCCCTCACGCGGCGGCAAGGTCCTGCACCCCGAATGAGAACCGCCGCGACGAACACCCCAACCTTGCAACGCCGGCGTTGACCGCTACGCTGAGAGGTATGAACCGACGTTCTTTCCTTCAGCGCAGTGCCGCCGCATGGACCCTGTTCACCTGGGCCCCGCTTCTGGCGGATGAGGACCGCCAGGGCGGACGCGAGAGGGCCGCGGACCTCGTCATCGTCGGCGGCGGGCTTGGCGGCTGCGCTGCCGCGCTTGCGGCCTGCGGCGCCGGACTCCGCGTCATTCTCACCGAGCCCACCGACTGGATCGGCGGCCAGCTCACGTCCCAGGCCGTGCCGCCGGACGAGCATCCGTGGATCGAAAGCTTCGGATGCACCCGCGCCTATCGGCAATTCCGGGAGGCCGTTCGCGCCTACTATCGCAACCACTATCCGCTGACGCCGGAAGCGCGCGCCAACCCGCGGCTCAACCCCGGCAACGGCTGGGTGTCGCGCTTGTGTCACGAACCGCGCGTTGCCTTGGCCGTGCTCGAACAGATGCTGGCCCCGCATGTCAGTGGAGGGCGGCTGCGCCTTCTGCTCGAGCACGAGCCGGTCTCGGCTCTGATGGACGCCGACCGTGTCCGGGCGGTGACGCTCCGCAGCCGGCGCACGGATAATCGCGTCACACTGACGGCCCCGTACTTTGTCGATGCCACCGAGCTGGGCGACCTGCTCCCCATGACGGGGACCGAGCACGTCTTGGGCGCCGAGGGACGCGCCGACACCGGAGAACCGCACGCCGCCGCCGTTGCCGAACCCGCGAACCAACAGGCCATCACTTGCTGCTTCGCCGTCGATTATCTCCCTGAAGAGGACCATACCATCGAGCGCCCATCCGAATATGCCTTCTGGCGGGATTACGTGCCGGATCTGAAACCGGGCTGGACAGGGCGCCTGTTGAGTTGGGACTCGACACATCCTCACACTCTCAAACCGCGCAGCCTGATGTTCGACCCGACCATGAAGGCCGCGGGCGTCAATCTCTGGTCTTACCGCCGGATCGCCGACGCGGCGAATTTCGTTCCCGGGACCTACTCGAACGGGATTTCCCTCGTGAACTGGCCGCAAAACGATTACTGGGTTGCGCCGCTGATCGAAAACACACCGGACGAGATCGCCCGACACGTGCAACGGGCCAAGGAACTCAGCCTCTCCCTCCTCTACTGGATGCAAACCGAGGCGCCGCGTCCCGATGGCGGAGTCGGCTGGAAAGGGTTGCGCTTGCGACACGACATCGTCGGCACAACGGACGGCCTCGCCAAGTACCCCTATATCCGCGAGGCCCGGCGCATTCGAGCGGAATTCACCGTCGCCGAACAACACGTTGGCACCGACGCGCGAATGCAGGCCACCGGTAAATCCCGCGAGGACGTGACGGCGGAGCCCTTCGCGGACAGCGTCGGCGTCGGCGCCTATCGGATCGATCTGCACCCCAGTTCTTCGGGCGAAAACTACCTCGATCTCAGTTCGCTTCCGTTCCAGATCCCGCTGGGTGCGCTGCTGCCACAACGCGTCGAGAACCTGCTTCCCGCCGCCAAGAACATCGGGACGACGCACATCACCAATGGCGCCTACCGGTTGCACCCGGTCGAATGGAACATTGGCGAGGCGGTGGGATACCTTGTGGCCTATTGCCTGCGCAGCAAGGAACCGCCTCGACGGGTGCGCCGCGATGCCAAGCGCCTCGCCGACTACCAACAAAGCCTGCGCAGCGCCGGGTGCGAACTCGAATGGCCCAGAGTCAGGCCGCTGTAGATCGGGCGAACGTGGTTGCAGCGTTCGAGAGGCGCACTACACTGCCCGCGCGCAACCTCGCATCATGCCTGTCAAGCCAGAGACAAATCAGACGGCGCGGCATCGGATATTGATCGTCGACGATGATCCGGGCCAGAGAAGCCTCCTCGAATCCCTGCTTCGAGGCCAGGGCTTCGACACCGTCGTGGTGGCGTCGGGCGAACATGCCCTCGACGCCTTGCGGGCCCAGTCCGTCAGCATGATGATCTCGGATGTCCGGATGCCCGGGCTGAGCGGACTCGAGACGTTGCGGTTGGCGCGTCAGGCGCACCCGCGGCTGCCTGTGCTGCTGGTGACCGCTTACGCCGACATTCGCGATGCTGTGGGAGCCATGCGCGACGGGGCACTGAACTACCTGACCAAGCCGATCGATCTCGACGAGCTGCTCGCATCCGTGCGCCAGGCGATCGGCCTCACACAGGCGGCGCCGATGCGCTTCGGCGAGCGTCATCAATTGCCGGCCCATGTGGTGGCCCGCAGCCCGTTGATGCAGGCGGTCTTTCGGGATGCCTCGCTCATTGCGCCGTCGGACAGCCGCATTTTGATCACCGGGGAGAGCGGCGTGGGCAAGGAGGTGCTGGCGGAGGTCATTCACGCCTGGAGCGCGCGAGCGGATGGACCGTTGGTGCGCGTGAACTGCGCCGCCCTGCCCGAGAACCTGCTCGAGAGCGAGTTGTTCGGCCACGAGAAAGGGGCCTTTACCGGCGCCCATGCCCAACGGATCGGACGATTCGAGCTGGCCGGCAAGGGCACGATCTTTTTGGACGAAATCGCCGAGATGTCGCCGCAACTGCAAGCCAAGCTCCTCCGTGTCACGCAGGACGGCTGCTTCCAGCGTGTCGGATCGAATGCGGACCGGGTCACCCAGGCCCGCCTCCTGGCCGCCACAAACCGCAACCTCGAAGACGATGTCAAGCAAGGACGGTTCCGCGAGGATCTCTTCTACCGGCTGAACGTGGTCGAACTGTTCGTGCCCCCCCTGCGCGAACGAGTCGAAGACATCCTGCCCCTCGCCCATGCCTTCCTGGCCACCTACACCGGCGGTCGGACGCGCCTGTCGAATCCGGCCGTCGAGTGCATGGAACGTTATGCCTGGCCGGGCAACGTGCGCGAGCTGAGCAATGCCATGGAACGGGCCGCGCTGCTGTGTGGCGGCGAACTGATCCTCCGCGACCATCTCCCCGCCCGCGTCCGGGCGGCCACGGCGTCCACCCCCACTGCGCCGGCCGAAGGGCAGCAACTCGAAGAGGTCGAACGTCAGACAATCCTCGAGGCCCTGCGCAAACACGGTCATAACCGCACCGAGACGGCCAAAGCCCTCGGCATCAGCCGACGCGCCCTCATCTACAAACTGCAGAGATTCCGCGAACTGGGCTTCGATGTCGACGGCGCATGAAAAGCGTCCATCGACGAGATTGAAGTCCGGCATTCGAGTCCGGGCTGTCTCGATCGAGGCGTAAAGGTGGGCACCGAAGTTGCCGCGCACTGCCCGTGCGGCATTGGCAGGGCGGGCACTCCGCTGCCCGCCGAGACTTTTGCGGCGCGCAGGGGACTGCGCGCCCTACCTCTGCGTCGGGCTGCGCCGCGTCATTCCTGTCGCTCTGTGCGGTCAGGCTCCTGCAGTCCGCGGATCACTTCGCGCGCCACGGTGTGGATGATGCCCGGCTCGTTCGAGTGCCCCACCGTGAATGTGACCAGCACGATCTTGTGGCCGTTCGGCAGCTCGATACAGGCGGCGTCGTGGCGGGTCTCGCTCGTCCAGCCGGCTTTCGACCAGAGCTGAGCGCCCGGCGGGAGGGCAGGACCGGTGAACTTCGCCTGGCTGTCCGAGTCCTTCGACTCGGGCCGGGGATCCCGTTTCATCAATTCGAGCATCTGCCGGCAACGCGGCGCCGAGACTGCCCTGCCGGTGACAATCTCGACCAACAGCCGCGCGGTTGCGTCCGTGGTCAGGGCGTTCCGTTTTGGATCGAACGCCTTGATCGCCTGGGTCTCGCGTCCGTAAGGGCCCTCGCACCACGGTTTCTTGTTGGCGTTGATCCGGGTGTAGCCAAGGGAAGCGAAGTAGCGGTTGACCGCATCGCGTTTGTAAAACCACCGATCGAGTTCGCCCGGGGGCAGCTCGGGGCCGCTGGTCGTGACTGTCAGCAGATCGACGATGTAATGAGTCGCTTCGTTGTAGGACTCGACGATCATGTCGCGCATCGCGCGCCGGAGCTCCGTGGTGTCGGCGAGCTTGCCTTCTTCAAGCCATTGGTGCGCCGCAACCAGATAGAACAGCTTGATCACACTGGCGGGGTAGATCATCTCCTGTCCGCGGTAACTGGCCTGAATCGGCCTCTCGAGATCGCGCAAGTCGACCAGCGTCACCGCGATCTGGTTCGTCTCGAGCTTCGGCTCACTGAACTGCGCCAACGCGGCGCCCACTGCCCGGTCGACGATGGCCTCGAGCGCAGGCGATGCCGCCGGGTCGTAACTCATGGTCGAGCCGGCATGGGTGGTCATGGCAACGAGAACTATTGGGATGACGGTGTGAATCAGAGAGCGACGGCAGCGTGTCATAGACATGATGCGACAGTGCAGGTTTCGTTCAGTCCGTCGGACGCAGAAAGCGCATCACCGAATCGCCATGCCGCAGCACTTTCAAGTCGGTCCACGGCGCCGAGAGGGTGAGCGTGTCGCGGCTCGCATGGCCCAGCACAAGCAGACCGCCGGACGCAATCAGATGCGGGAGGTCGGCATCATCGAGGAGCCGTTGCGACACCGACTGCGAACGACGGCCCACGTTCTTCTCGCCGAAAGGAGGATCGGCCAGGATCAGATCGAATGTCTCGTCCGCGGCGCGAAGCTGGGCGATCGCCGCGAAGGCGTCCTGGGTGCGCAGCTCGAATCGTCCGGCAGGCAGGCCGGTCGCCTCGAGGTTCCTGCGGATCATCGCCGCATGACGCCCGGCTTTTTCGACCGCCACGACGCGGAGCGCGCCGCGGCTCAGGCATTCCAGGCCGAGCGCCCCCGATCCGGCGAACACCTCGAGCACCTGGGCGCCCGCCACGCGATCGCCCAGACTGTTGAACACAGCCTGTTTCACCAGGTCCGGCGTCGGCCGCACAGCCAGACCCTTAGGCACGCTTAGCAGCCGTCCGCCGGCCATTCCCCCCACGATCCGCATGAGGCGCGAGGCTAACAGGCATCGGGCCGCCTTGTCCAGCAAGCCAGAGCCTGAATCAGCGGTTCTCATTCGGGGTGCAGGACCTTGCCGCCGCGTGAGGGCACGCGGCCTCCAACACCGATGTCTGCCTCTTTGCAGGCCGGGTCCCCTGACCCGGCGCTCTGAGCGTGGTCAAAACGAGAATTGCTGAGCCTGAATAGCGGGCTGTGCACAGGCGTCTGTGAGGACTGTTACTCAGGAAAACAACGAAGGGCTTGGGATGAGGAATGTGCTCTGGTTAACGATCGGGCTGCTGATTGCCGGCCACGTCTCGATCCAGGCGGCAGACACAAAGGCGAATTGGATCAAGCACTGCGCCAAATGCCACGGCGAGGACGGCAAGGGCCAGACCTCGATGGGCAAGAGGACCAAGGCCAAGGACTATACCGACCCGAAAGTCCACGCCTCGTTCACGGACCAGGAGGCCTTCAGGATCACCAAGGAAGGCAAGAACCGGATGAGGGGCTACGCCGAGTTGCTCAGCGACCAGGAGATCAAAGACCTCGTCGTTTACGTCCGCAAGTTCAAGAAGTGATCCGCATCTCCAAGGCGGATCAACAGCTTAATGCGCACGGGGACCATGAACCGGTCTGTAGCCGCCGACGTGAGTCGGCGCTGATTCCTGCCTTCGACGGAGCGAGATGGCGCCGTCTGACGACGGCGGCTACGCAACCACGGTTCATGGGAAGCGCATGGACACCGCTCAGAGCGCTGAAACCGTCAGCTTATGGGTATGGACCAGTTTCTCGATTTCCTCGGCCTCGAGCAGCAGGCTGCGTCCGCCCTCGAAAACCAGCACGGCGATGCCTGCCGTGGCGCACGTCTGGACCGTTTGGAGCCCGATGCACGGAATATCGAAGCGCATGTCGTGATTCTCCTTGGCGACTTTGACCGCCACAGCCCCGCCCGAACGCCCGGCCAGCTTGCCTCCCCGCGCCAGGCATTGATCGGTGCCCTCGAATCCCTCGACCGCCAGAACAGTGCCGCCTTTGACGACCACGGTCTGGCCGATCTCGAGACGCGAGACCTCCTTGGCCAAACGCAACCCGAACTCGATGTCGGCCTGCTGCTCCGCCGACGGCTTGGGCCCGAGGCGAAACCCGGCCTTGGGCATGAGCGGCTCCAGCCACGGCAACGGCTCGATCAACTCGATGCCGTCCTTGCGCAACTCATCCCCGAGAGCGCCAAAGATGGTGTGGGCGTTCTTTTCCTTGAGCCGAAGCAGGGTGGTCAGGGCCCGGAGATCGGGACGCACATCGAACAGGTTGCGCGGCGCAATCTGCCCCAACATGACGCATTGGGTCACGCCGCGCTCGACAAAGGCGGAGATCAGCTTCGAGAGCTGGCCGACCCGCAGCCAGACAATCTCGTCCACGAGCGGCGCGAGGGCCGGATCGGTCTCGCCCTCGAACGCCACTGCAACAAGCCGCCGCCCCCCTTGCGCGCGCACCTGGCGGGCAAAGGCCAGGGGCAATGATCTGTTGCCGGCGATGAGGCCAAGTGTGGCTGTCGAATGCGTCACGCGCTCAAAACTAGAGCGTGACCCCTCCCGGCTCAATGATGATTCCAGATCGAGTTTCACCCTTCGCGCAGCGATCGTATCGCCCGGATGCAGATCGGCCGGTTGTGCAGGGGTCACTGAGCAGCCAGAACGCGCCTAAACAAAAGCGGCGTCGGGCGATACCCAACGCCGCAGTCGTCCGTGGCCACCACGGAAGAGACACTGAAATCACTTGCGCGATCGCCGCCATCCGGCGAAGCCGAGGAGGGCGAGTCCGCCAACAAGAGCGAATTGGGAGGGCTCCGGAACGTCCAGGGTCAGATCGCTCCCATCATACCTGAGAATGTAATCAGACTGCACATTGTCAAAAACAACACGGGCTCCGGTTGCATCGAGAAGATGGTTGGATCCGGTGTTTGGCATGAGCAGGCGCCATGTGCCCTTTTGAAGGCCTGACGGGATGTCTATCCTTGCACTCAGCAACGGCTGCGGACCTTTGGAAAACAGGAGATCCACTCCCTCTTTGGGAATCAGGGAAGTGATCTCGACTGCCGCAGCGGAGTAAAGATCCGGCATCGAAGCGTTAACCTCATGAAAAACACCGTAGAAAGAAGCACCAAGTGAGAATCCGCCGTCGAAGCCTGTTCCTGCGAGAGCAGGCCACGATAATCCCTCGGCAGCGAAATAGGATTCGGAAAGAACCGGCGTAGGATCAGGCTCTTCGATTGAGGTCTTCCAGATTTCCATCGTGAGCGTAGCGCCCAACGAAGAAATCAAGTCCTGCGAGCCTGATGCGGACAAACTCAGTATGTAAAAACCCCCATCGTCCTTCGTCAATCCCGCGCTCAAGCTGAACTGGCCAAGACCAGTCACTGAACCGAGCGAGAACACCAGACCAAGAAGCAGCAGTTTCGATTTCATGAGCTTCACATTTTCACACACTTTAGCGCCATTCTGTTCCGCGGCAACAGCGATCACAATACCGCCGTGATCGTCCCTCACCTCACGCTGTAGGGCTCGACCGCCGTGTCACACCCAAGTCTCGCCCATTGTTGACACCCCCGCAGCGCCAAACAATCCACAAAGCAGACCCCAAAAAAACACAACATCCCGATACCCAACGGTTCGGGTTTCATCATGACTTGCCGAAGCTTCTGGTATCAAATTGTCAGCTTTTGTAAGCAACATCGTCCAGCGATTCAGCGCATCTTAAACGGAACCAGTAGCTCTGACAAGCAAAATCTTTCTTCAAGTTTAGACGGGCAAATGAGGGGCAGGCGCGCGGTGGACAGACCTCGATTCATGCGCTGCCACCAGAATCTCTGACCGATGAAATTTGTTTAGACAAGGCCTAGTCTGTGACCTTCGTTCAAAGGGCCAAAAAGTCTCTGGAGCATGGACTCCGGCGCGCTCAGTCGAGCCGCGCAGGAGGAAACGGCCGCAGAGATGTCGAGCGCTTCATGCGGCTAAAGAGCGGAATTGATCTGAGGCGCGCCTCGCTAGCCCGAGTGTTTCATGAAGTTTCAACGACCGCCAAGCCGGAAACCCAAGAACCTGGACCTGTGCGGGCCAGAGGCACTGGAGCGGAGGTGCCTCCGCCACAATTCGTATGATGTCGATTACCCTGCTCAGCCCAGCCTCTTCCGTGCCAGATGCCACAAGGAGATGAGGGGGGGGTGACCCTGTGTGCGCGATCATTGCGGTTAGCGGGACGGCGACCTGACCTCGATCCAGCGGAAGAACTGTTGCGGGAAGCCCCTCTGCGTGGGCATCTCCATTTCGACAATGCCACCCGCGTCAGCCGTGCGGTCCGAGCCGGGCACATCCTGCCACGGACCGGTGACTCTCGTCGCGGACTGCAGACGATACTGTTGGCCGGGAATTGTCCATTTCCGGATCTTCGCCAATCCATCACCCACAACGATGCTCGGAAGGGCAGCCGAACCGATGACCGAAGGATCCCCACCCCAATCAGGCTCTTGTTCCGGAACCTGGGTCGCGTCCAAGACTCCACTTTTCTGCATGCTTGCCAACCCTGCGCCGCTAGCGGGGGCCGTGATGAGTTGCAGCATCGAAAAACGGGTGGTGTAGTTCAACTGGACAGTCACTACGTCGAATGAACTCACAAGCTTGTCCCGATCAAGGTCATACGGATTGGCAAGTGGCGCCGGGTTGAACCGATTGTTGTAGTTGGCTTGAATCCGAACAACGTCGATCGCACTGACGCTGGCAAGAGTCGCGGAATCCCCCGTCTCTCCCACTGCATTGCCGAAATAGAACACGTCCGGATCAGGCAGATCGGTCGTGAGCGTGGCCTGGACGGTGACTTGCAGCCACTGTTTGGCGATGGATCCGGGGTTCGGCCAGTTGGGCCAGATCAGCGTGATCCTGTCTGAGCCATCGATGCCGGCACCCTGCCGGACCGTGATGCTGGTCGGCAGGGGGGCCTGAGCCCAAGTCGTCGGATCGTTGTTGTTGCCGACCTTGAATCCGAAATCGTCGGCAGTCGGGGTGCCGGCCAGGCCGGCAATGTCGATCATGATCCCGTTGATGCCGCGGCTGTAGCTGGTGTAGTTGGCGAATGTGGCAGTCTGGCCTGGGAGCAACGCCTGCTTGTCCGGGGCAATCGCGCCGTCGTCCAGGTCGTTGGCTGCGCCGTCATTGCCGTCCCAGGCGGATTGGTTGTAGAAGATGTGCCGTCCGACAATTCGTGCGCTGGGCGAGGTGTCGAAGGGCACGGTATTACTGACCTCGTTCGAAGGGTCGCTTTCGAGGCCGGCGGTGTTGTAGGCCGTGACCACGAAGTAATAGGTGAGTCCGTTCTCCAAGCCCGTGACGGTGTTTGTCGTCACATTCCCGACATCGATGATCTCATCGTATTGGCCCGACCCGAGACCGTAATAGAGCTTGTACCCAGCAAGATCCGGCTCGCTGTTCGGGTCCCACGCCAGAGTGACCTCTCCCGCGGAGAGCACCGCGCCAATGACGAGAGTAACCGCACTCAGCACAACCACCCACGCACTGCGCGCACAAGGCTTCAATCGATAGTCCATAGACGTTCATGTCGGACTTGTGGGCTGTCGGACGTCGAAGCGTGGGCACAGGCGCCTCTCTGCTGCGGTGGCAACAGCTCAGTCCTCGTCGAGAAAGCGCCCGTTCCAGATCCGAGCCATTTCTCGCGAATGCCCATCGTAACGGCGGCATTCATCAGGCTGCAATTGGCGCGGTTGCTTAGAGAGGGTGGTGGCAGCGCATAGCAACCGTTGCGTATGGGGCGCAGTCAGGTTGACACTTATGTGCGCCATGCATTCGACCAGGGCTGCGCCCATCACCTGGCCGAATCAACGAGCCGAACCTGGGCCTGACCTGATCTCGATCCAGCGGAAAAACTGTTGCGGGAAGCCCGTTTGCGTCGGCATCTCCATTTCGACAATGCCACTCGCGTCAGCCGTGCGGTCCGAGCCGGGCACATCCTGCCACGGCCCCGTGACTCTCGAAGCCGATTGCAGACGGTAACGTTGGCCGGAAATTGTCCATTTCCGAATTGTCGCCAATCCATCACCCACAACGATGGTCGGAAGGGCAGCCGAACCTATGGCCGAATGATCCCCATCCCGATCAGGATCCGGTCCCGGAACCTGGGGCGCGTCCAGGACTTCACCTTTCTGCATGCTTGCCAACCCTGCGCCGCTAGCGGGGGCCGTGATGAGTTGCAGCATCGAAAAACGGGTGGTGTAGTTCAACTGGACAGTCACTACGTCGAATGAACTCACAAGCTTGTCCCGATCAAGGTCATACGGATTGGCAAGTGGCGCCGGGTTGAACCGATTGTTGTAGTTGGCTTGAATCCGAACAACGTCGATCGCACTGACGCTGGCAAGAGTCGCGGAATCCCCCGTCTCTCCCACTGCATTGCCGAAATAGAACACGTCCGGATCGGCCAGATCGGTGGTGAGCGTGGCGTGGGCGGTGACTTGCAGCCATTGCTTGCCAATGCACCCCGCATCCGGCCAGTTGGGCCAGATCAGCGTGATCCTGTCTGAGCCGTCGACACCGGCGCCCGTGCGGACCGAGATGCTGGTCGGCAGTGGGGCTTGGGCCCAAGTTGTCGGGTCGTTGTTGTTGCCTACCTTGAATCCGAAATCGTCGACGGTCGGGGTGCCGGCCAGGCCGGCAATGTCGATCATGATGCCATTGATGCCGCGGCTGTAACTGGTGTAATTGACAAATGTGGCGGTCTGGCCCGGGAGCAACGCCTGCTTGTCCGGGGCAATCGCGGCGTCGTCCGAAACGTTGGCCGCGGCGTTGTTACCATCCCACGCGGATTGGTTGTAGAAGATGTGCCGCCCGGCAATCTGGCCATCGGGGAGGTTGTTGATCTCGACGATGAACGACTGCTCGAATGCGGCGCCACCGGAATCCGTTGTCCGGATGCGGATCGCGTAACTGTTCTGCGTTTCCCGGTCGAATGAGATCAGCGTCTGCACCTGATCGCCGACGATCGTGAAGAACTCGTTGCCGTCGGAACCGTCTCCGGGCACCAGGGAGTAAGTGAACGGCTCGCCGGAGTCCGGATCGGTTGTGCTCAGGATGCCAACCACCGTCCCGGGCGGTTGGTTCTCATCCACGGCGACCAAGTCGCCTGTGACCGAGTCCAGACTGAACAGATCACCGTCACCCGTCAGAGGGCTGAGGGTGATGGCCGTGGGGCGGAGATTGACAGTCAAAGTGGCCGTGGCGCTGTACGCAGAGGAGTATGCGTTGGCAACGATGACACCGAAGTACGCGCCATCGTCGGCGGCTGTGACGGGGGGCGTCGTGTACGAAGTGGCTGTGGCGCCTTCAATACTGACGTACTTGCGATGCCACTGGTAGGTCAAGGGCCCTGTGCCGGTGGCGACCGCGCTGAACGTCGCCGGTTGCCCTTCGTTCACCGTCTGGCTGACTGGTTGTTCGACGATCGTTGGCGGGATGAAGACGGTCAGCGTCGCGCCGGTGCTGGTGGTGCTGCCGGCCGCGTTGCTCACCACAACCGAAAACACGGCCCCATCGTCGTCCGAAGTCACTGGCGAGTGGGTGTAGATGCGGCTGTTGGCGCCCGAAATGTTCACACCATTCCTTCGCCATTGATAGCTCAACTCTTCATCCGGGCTGACCATTGAAGCCAACACCTGAAAGCTGACTGCCGATCCAACCGCAACGGGGGCGCTGCTACACGGCTGGGTGGTGATGCTCGGCGGCAGAACGACTCCCAGCCTGCACGCCGCGCTGCTCGTGCGCGCTCCGAATCCGTTGCTGACGACCACGGTGAACACCGCCCCGTTGTCGGCGGCAACGGCCGGCGGCGTGGTGTATGTGGCGCCAGTGGCGCCGACGATCGCGACCGAATTTCTGAACCATTGGTATGCCAGCGGCGCGGAGCCAACGGCCGAAACCACAAATGTCGCAACCTCGCCCAACTCGACGATTTGGGGGGCGGGTTGAGCCGTGATCGCCGGGGGTGTGTCGAGCACGGTCAAATCAGCCGTCGCGCTGGTGACAGATCCATAGGCATTGCTCACACGCACCGTCAGGACCTTCCCGTTGTCGGCGGCGGTCGTCGGAGCGGTGACGTAGGTGGCGCTTGTGGCCCCGCTGATGTTGAGGCCGTTCATCCTCCATTGATAGGTCATGGGGACGGCGCTGACGGCCGAAACCCTGAAGGTCGCTGTCTGGCCTGCGCCAACCGACTGGTCCGCAGGCTGGCGCGTGATGAGCGGCAGCGCCCCCTGGGCCGGATGCACGACATAGACCAGACCGATGTCGTCCCGAAATTCATCCGGGCGGGTATTGACCAGAGACGCGCCTTTGTTGTTCTTGATGCCGTTCACGCCGCACGCCAGCGTCAGGCGATAGGTCCCGCCATACGCGAGGTCCGCGGCGGCGCGCACGACAACTTCACATACGAACTTGCCGGCCACTTCGCGTTCGACGTAGGCGACCGACTCGAGGCCGACCGTCGCCCCGGCGGCGCTGGTCAGGGCGACCGTGTTCGCGTTCACAGTCGAGGCAATGAACCCGCCCTCGCGGCTCTTCAGATTGGCCCAATCCGAGGGGAAACCCGGCGAGAAGATGCGCGCGCGCAGCGTGCGGCGGTCGGCAACCTCATAGAGCGTCTCCTCCTCGTCCACACGCGGGGCGTAGGGGCAGGCCTTGGGATCGAAGACGAACATGTGGCCGGTGTGTCCGCCATTGGCCCCTGCCGGATAGCCGATAAGCGTCCCGAGCCTCGCCTCGGCCAGGTAAAAACCATTCATCAAGTGCAGTGACGTGCTGAAGGGCATTTCGCTCGTTGACCGGCTCGAAGCGGCGTAGAGGTCGGCATCGCGCGCATAGTCCGGCGACGTTGCAGCGCTGATCAGGTTGTCGCGATTGCCATAGTAATACGGGTCGATCCAGCCTCCGTAAGAGTAGTAATCATGGGTGTATCCGCCCATCCCTGCGGCCGCACCGAAGGGGAAGAAGTCCACGACCGGTTCGTGGTATGGGTCGCTGAAAGACTGCGTGTAGTAGAGCGTGGTCCCGTCCGGGCCGAATGTCGTGTTGTTGATCGAGCCGGAAATCGCCGTCGACGTGCCGGCGATCGTCATGAGCGTGCCCGCCACAGGCTCGGCATCGCCGAAGCGGTAGATGCGTGACGCGGCATCCGTGTCATACTGGCCGGTCATGATGCAGTAGACGGTGCCCGGCGCCAGAGGGGAAACAGCCAGCGCGGCCGGACGCTTGTCCGTCCCGTAAGCCGTGACGTTGTGGCCCCAGACCGTCAACTGCGGTCCGGCGCTGACGTCTTCAATTCGCAACACGCCGTTGAAGGGCGTTGCCTCGTTGCGAATCGTCACGTACACACGGTCGACGCCATTGACTTTGGCGGAGGCGACTTGATAGGCGAACTTGGAGCCGGTGGCGGTCGGCTTGTAGCTGACGTTGTCGACGTTGCCCAAATCGACGCTGCTGAGAAGTTGCGCGGTGTCCGTGCTGTACTTCGACACGAGGGCCTGGGTTGTGGACAAGCGCCAATAGACCGCCCACAGCGTATTGGGCGCCGTCTTGGTCACAGACGCGTTGTACATGGCGTCGCCGTGGAACTTGTAACGCTTGATGGCGCCGGTCGACACATTGTACTCGAGAACGCACAGGTAATCGCTGATGCCAGGCGTGCAACCCGTCGCCCCCGCCGAGAACGTGACATACAAGTACTGGCCGGCGGTGGTCGGATCGACGTAGATCTGGTAGACCGGGGCGGGAGCGGCGCTGGTGAGTCCAGCCGGCTGTTCCCAGGCGCCCGTCGCAAGATCATAGGCGCAGACGCCCTTGAACGTGCCGATCCACACTTTGTGATTGTAGGCGTCGTACGTGACACGGTAGACGGCGTCGCTCAACAGCCCACCCCGCGTGTTCTCCGTCGTGAAGTGATCGAGCAGGGTCCCGTCGGGCGCGTAGACCGCCACTCCGTTGCCGCGAAAATTGTTGGCGCTGCGCCCATTGGCGGTCGAGTACATTTTCAGGATGTCCTGGCCCAGGGCGCACCACACCGAGTTGTTTTCGGTCGCATAGGCCACATCCGCCATCTGCCGCAACAGCAAGTCCGAGGCGTCGCTCTTCATGAAACTCTCGACGGTGCGGGCGTTGACGTCGCATTTGCTCAACCCGCAGAGAGGTCGCTTAAAGAGGCGGGCCGGATACGAACGGTGGGCGAACACCAGAGCGCCCGGGTTAAATCGCATGTGTTTCGAGATGTTGCGGTAGCTGATGAAAGGGTCCGAGGTGCCGTTGACCCAGTTGAAGTAGGCGAAACTCAGATCGTGCAGGTTGTGAACCGAGCCGGAGACGGCGGGATTCCAATCGATGATGTTGATCCCGCGTTCCTTCAGTTCCGCCCGTTCGACCTGATATCCGTAGACCGCCCAATTCGAGGGATTGTCATCGACCAGGAAGTTGATCCCCTTCTTGTACTGATCGTAAGCAACGTGTCCGGAATGATCGATCAACTGCTTTGTCGCAGCCAATCCCTCACCATCGAGCCGTGAGACACTATAATAGCGATATTTAGCCTTCGTGAACTTGATCGCCGTGCGATCTTCGTAGTTCGACGTGCGGATGTAATAATAGGGGTTGTTGTTCAGCGGAATGCAATCCGAGTAACTCGTGGATGGATAGGTGTCCGACAGGGCCCACATCAGGTAGGAATCGAAGATCGCGTTGTACGACGACGTCGCGGTGTCCTTGCACTCGCGCGGAAAGTTCGAGCTCAGGACGATGTAGTTGATGCGGCCGTCCAGACCGTACTGCGTCATATGGGTCCTGATTCCGCTGATGAAGGCATCCCGGGCCGTGACGGTGGGAATGGTGCCGGTCAAAGGCAGAGTGACCAGGTTCTCGTCCGGGATCTGACGCTGCTCCTTGAAGTACTGGGCGGCGGCGGCCGACTCGGCGTCGCCCTGTTTCACGACGATCAGCACGTCGTCATAGGAGGGCATGGTGTGACCCGCGACGCAGAACAACGCCAAAGCCAGGATGAGCCGGGGCATGGCCTCCAGCGGACGGGGAGGTCTATGGATTCGAGCGGGGTGGGCGGCGCGACACGGACTCAACGCTGCCCTGGGAAGTGACGCAGAACACCTCTGCGCGTGGTTCTGTAAAAGTGGTTTATTCGCTCTCTGAGCACAATAAGTCAAGGTTGTCCGGAAACACATGTTGGTTCTGCACTTTTAGGGAAAGATGCCGGGCAACGACAATAGAAGAATCCTTTAGCCATTCGGGAGCATACTACGCAACAGTACTTAGTTTTGCGCCGTTTCTTGGTTTCCATTGGAGGTTATTCGTGCCGTTCTGGATTCAGCCGATCCTCGTCACTCGTGGCGCAGCGCCTCGATGGGATCGAGCTTCGCGGCAGCGCTCGCGGGATACAGACCGAAGACAATGCCTACCGCGCCGGAGATTCCGAACGCGAGCAGGACCGACCAGACGGTAACGATCGTCTTCATTGTCGTGAGCTGCGAGACAACCAGGGGCGTGAGCACGCCGACGAGCACGCCGACCAATCCGCCGCCGACCGAAAGCACGACAGTCTCGACCAGGAATTGGGTGGTGATATCGCGGCGCTTGGCGCCGAGGGCGCGGCGGATGCCGATTTCGCGGGTGCGTTCGGTCACGGTGGCGAGCATGATATTCATGATGCCAATGCCGCCGACGAGCAGTGAAATCGCGGCGATCGACCCGAGCACGATGTTGAAGATGCGCTTGGTCTGCTCGGCCTGGCGGAGGAGTTGGAGAGGGACGATGATCTCGTAATCGTTTTGGTCGTGGAATCGACCGAGGAGGGTTCGGATCTGCGGGTCGGCGGTTTCCACGGCCGCCAAATCCTGCATCTGGACGGTGATCTGGTGGAGTTGAACCTCCTCGGCCTCGAAACTGCCGGCGGATCTGCGGATGAGCGTCTCGCCGAATCGCGTGCGAGAGACGCTGAGCGGGATGTAGACATTGTTGTCGAGCGGTTGTCCCTCCATGGCGCCAGCCTGGCTGCGCTGCTCGGGTTGGCTGCGCTCCTGCAGGATGCCGATGATCCGGTAGTAAAAGGTGTCGATCTTCACCGCGTGCTGCATCGGGTCCAGGTGCGGGAAGAGACGACGCGCCAGGCCGGTCGTGATGACGCAGACATTCTCGGCGTGCTGTTCGTCCAGATGCGCGAGAAAACGGCCGCGGACGATCCCCGCCCCGGTCACATCCATGTAAGACGGCAGCGTGCCGATCACCTGGCAAGGGACTTCGTTGCGATCGAAGCGCACATTCTCGCGGATGATGCGCATGGGCAGGACGCGGTTGACGCCCGGGATGGTGGACTGGAGCCTGGCGCCGTCTTCATAGGTGAGGCCATAGGCCAACTGCATGCCGCGCGGGCTGCTGCCTCCCTGCTGGCGGGCCTGGTCGGGCGGCTTGAGACTGCGCAACAGGATGTTGTTGCTGCCAAGATTCTTGATGGCCTCCTGGGCTTCGTACGAGGCCCCTTCCCCGATCGCAAGCATGGCGATGACCGAGCAGACGCCGAAAATGATGCCAAGCATCGTCAGGGCCGAGCGCAGTTTGTGGAGCATCAGGCTCTTGATGCCCAGGCGCACGGTGCTTACGAATTGGAAGGTGAGCATGCTGGCCCCGAGGGTTAGGACGGCGAATCGGACGCACGAGGCCCCAAGGGGCGGTTGACGACCTCGCGGTCGATCAGGCCGTCCTTCATATGGATGACCCGGTGGGACCGGCTGGCCACCCGGTCGTCGTGCGTGACCAGGACGATGGTCTTGCCGGCCTGGTTCAGGCGGTCGATCAGATCGAGCACTTCCTGGCCGGTCTTCGAGTCGAGGTTCCCCGTCGGTTCGTCCGCGAGTATCATCAGGGGGTTGTTGACCAACGAGCGGGCCACGGCAACCCGCTGCTGCTGGCCACCGGACAATTGGCTGGGGCGGTGATGGAGCCGGTCGCCCAAGCCGACGAGCTTGGCCAGCTCGAGGCACGATTCGAAGTGGGAGCGAACATCCTTTCCCTGGTAAAGCAACGGCACCTGGATGTTCTCGAGAACCGTGAGCTGTGCGATCAGGTTGTACGACTGAAAAATAAAACCGATCTTGAGTCCACGCGCTTCCGAGAGCTGGTCATCGGGCATTCGGGAAACATCCTCGCCACCCAGAAAATACTGTCCAGCCGTCGGGCGATCAAGGCAGCCGAGAATATTGAGCATCGTCGACTTGCCCGATCCGGACGGCCCCATGATCGCCAGGTAGGATCCGGCCTCGACATCCAAATCCACACCGCGCAAGGCCAGGACATCGGCTTCGCCCCCGAGGACGTAACGCTTCTCGACGCCGCGGATCCTGATGATGGCCGAATCGGCTGGCATGGCTAGCCCGGATGTTTCATGAGGCTTCGCAGTGGTCACAACTCCATAAAACACGCGGGCTACGGCTGCTGCGGTCGGGGGGCCGCGTCTCGGCCGGGGCGGGCGCCGGCCTCCCCTTCACCGCGGCGCTCGCCGCGATTGGGTCGGAGGCTGCCCATCTCCTCGCGCATGGCAGCCCGCTCCCCTTCATCGAGCTGGCCGTCTCCATCCTTGTCGAAACGCTTCATCATCTCCTCACGGCCCGAACGCGTCCCGCCAGCCGGTCCTCCGCCTGGCGGCCCCTGCCCGCCGAAGCGAGCGGCGAACGCCGCGCGCATCGACTCGCGTTCCGTTTCGTCGAGTGTCCCGTCGCCATTCTTGTCGTACTGTTTGAGGATCTCTTCGGGACTGACGCCGCCCAACGGTCCGGCTCCTGCGCCCGCACCCGGGGTCGGACCACGTCCGCCGCCTTCGGCCCCGGTCGCGGTCAGCGCGGGCCTGCCGTTGCCTCCGCCCTGAGAATCGGCCTGGTTGCCGAGTCCGTTGGGGGACACGGCCTCGATGGGCGGGACATTGGTGAACGTGACCCTGGCCTTTTCCTCGTCGGCGAGCACGGCGCCTTCGAGATCCTTCTCATGGCTGTCAAAGGGCGGAGAGAGCATCACGCGATCGCCGGCTTCGAGTCCCTGGACAACTTGGATGAATTTCGTGTTGAACATGCCAACCTCGACCGGTCGGGGCTCGGGCGTGCCGCGGTTGACCACGTAAGCGACCTGCTTACCCTTGAACGTCGTGACCGCCTGGATCGGCACCGAGAGGACATCGGCGATGTTCGTGATGACAATCTCGGCCTTGGCGGACACGCCGGGTTTGACGTTGGGCGGGTTCTCGGACAGATACACCTCGGTGTTGTAGACCTTCAAATTCGGATTGCCCCAGCGTGCCTGGGTGTCGGGCAACGGCGCCACTTTCGCAACCACGCCCGCATAACGCTTGTCGGGATCGGAATCCAAAACGACAAAGGCCGGCAGGCCGGCTCGGATCATGTTGATATGGGATTCGTGGATCTTGACCACCACCTTCATGCGGGAAAGGTCCGGCAGTTTGATAAGCTCTTGGCGGTTGCGCACGACCGCACCGCCTTCGACCAACGACTCGCTGCTGAAGCGATTCTCGCTGACTTGGTACACAACCAGGCCGTCCTGAGGGGCATAAATCATCGTTGCCTCGAGATTCTTGCGATCCCGTTCGAGTTTGTCCTCGTTGAGCTTGAGGGTGTTGATCTGGGAGAGCAGATCGGCCTCGTACTGGGCCATTTTCCGTTTGTTGAGGTTGATCTGCTGTTGAAGCTGTTCTTCCGCCTGCCGCACGTCCGAATTGAACTTCTTAAGCTGTTTCTCGACATCGAACTCGTCGAGCATCCACAGGACGTTCGTAGCCGCAATCAACTGATTCTCGGTCGCCAGCACGGCCAGCCGATCGCCGTCCACTTTCTGTTTGGTCTCATACCCCTTCTCGGCGAGCCTGACTGAATTGCTGTAGGTCTCGCGATTCACCACGAGCTGATTCGACGCCTGGAGAGCCTTGTTCTGGGCTTCGAGCAGATCGACCAGTCGCTGGCCTTGCTCGTACTTGTCGCGGTCGATGATCGCCAGGTCGAGTTTGAGCTTGGCGGCCAGGTAATCCACATTGGTGGCGCTGCGCTGGATTTCGAGTTGGGCTTCCGCGTTGGTCACTGCGAAGCGCGCCTTCTCGACGCTGATGAGCTGCTGGTTGACCTGATCCAGCGCCTGCGAGGAGTCCAACTCGACCAGGAGATCGCCCTTTTTCACCGAGGCGCCCTCGGGGACAATCGAGATGATGCGCGCCGTGCCTTCCACCTCGCTCCGGATCACCACCTCGCTAATGGCGGTCAACGTGCCCGGCTCGATCACCGAGACGGTGAAGTCCCCGCGCTTGGCAAGGTAGTGCTCGGTGCCCCCGCCATCCTTCTTGGACGGCCGCAGCACAACGTAAAGCAACAGCAACAACAGGCCCACGGCGCCGACCTGAAAAAGCCGGCGGCGCGCGCGCGGCGGCGCGGCGGAATCGGGCGAGGCAGATGCATTCATGACGAGGGTTCGAGGAATTGGTCCGGTGGGATCGGGTTGTCGTCGGGCATTTGCAGGGGCGGCGGTCCCTGCTGGCTCTCGTCCAGTGTCGCGGTCAGCGGGTCCTGCAGCCAGAAGGACGGATGGTCGGTCGTGATGACCCCGAGATCCAACAGGACCTGCAACCGGGCCTGGAGGTGGTCCACCATGGTGAAGACCAGGTCGTTCTGGGCTTCGATGAGGGCGTCCTGCGACTGGCGCAGCCTCTGCACGTCCGTGCGTCCCGCCTCGAGCAGGAGCGTGTCATTCTCGACCCGCCGCCGCGCCACCTCGAGCCCGTCGAGCTGACTGATGTAATTGAGGCGCCGTTGTTCGAGGGTGCGCAGCCCCCGGTCGATCCGCTCCTTGAAGTTGTCGAGAGTCAGGCTGAGCTGACGCAACTCCCGCTCGAAATCGACGAGCGTTCCGCGGTAATCGTTCCGTTCGGCCAATCGGTCCAGCGGGAGATCAATCTGCAAGCCGAAGTTATAGCGAAACTGATCCGGGTTGAACCGGGTGTAGTGATACGACCAGGAATTGGTCGAATCCTGCACTGCATAGCTGGCACTGCCTTGGAAGCGAACTCCGGGTTTGAGCTTGTCAGCCGCCAGCCTGACCCGGCGCTTCACATCCTCGAAACTGTCGATCGCATTGAGGATGTCGGCGTGCTTGGCGATGGCGATGCGAAAACCCGCGTCGCGGTCGATTGGGACGGCGCCCAAACCCGCGGTGCTGAGCTCCCGCAGGTCGCCGTCGTCGAGGTAGAGGTCCTCCTTCAGCGGGAGGCCCAGGGTCACCTTGAACGCATCGAGCTGGCTCATGTACTGAGCCAGCGAGTTGACGTACATGATCCGCGCGTTCAACTCCTGAGTGCGCGCGTCGTCCACCTCGCTTTGCCGCACCCGATCGACGGCGCGCGCCTCCGTGTAGCGCCTGGTCTCCACGCGACGCAGGTAATTGGTGTAGTTGTTGCGCACGCTGTCCTTTTGACCCAGAAGCCCGAAGTAGTCATTCACAATGCCAACCGCGAACTGCCGCTGGTATTGGTCGAAGCTCCGGATGCTGTAGATCAGACTGCGCTGCGCCTGCGTCAACGCCTCGACCGCATCGCTGTTCCGGCCAAAGCCGCGCAGCAGCGGTTGCGCGATATCGACGGACATCACGCTCAAAGCCGCCGTCCCGGGATCCCCGGTGTAATAACGCATGAGGTCGTTGATGAGCTTGACGCTCAGGCTCCCCCCGCTCTTGAACGCCTGACTGAACCCCACCTCCGGTTTCAGCGCGTCCAAATCGACGTTCCCGTTGCCATCGCCGCTCGCCGAGGGGTTCACGCTGCCAAAGAAGTTCGGCGTGAACCGGTGGCGCTGGCCGGTCAAGGCCAGTGCCCGCAGGTAAAGCTGCTCTTTCTGGTTTTGATACTCGCGGCTTCTGCGGACAGCCAGGTCGAGCGTATCCCGCAGGTTGATCACCCGCCGATTGGTCGCCATGCGATCCTCGACGATCTCCGCCGGCAGAATCGTCTTGGGATCCCGCGTCGAGTAGGGGGTGTCGATGGTGAAGGCGTTGGTTCGCTTGAAAATCTGCGCCTCGACCTGCTCGATGATCCGATAGACATCCTTGTCGGCCGATTTGCGGTAGTGCCTCGTGCTGCACCCGATCAAGACAGCCGCAAGCGCCAGGAACGCAGCACTCCGTCCCGCTGGTCCACACATCCGACGCAAAGCACGCCCTGCAGCCATTAGCAATCCCTGGCGAGCCGCGCCTCAGACCAAATCACAGTCCTCATACGGATGAAAGGTCCCTGTGTTTCCCCAAGGCGGAGCGAGCCGCCGTGCGGCGGCTCGCTCGTCTCGCGAATTCGATTTCACCGGGCAGGTCACTTCTCTTCGGGAATGCGCATGCCGTAGAAGGAACGATAGACGAAAACCAGGGCAACGACGAACAGCACGACGGCGATGCCCGTCTTGAGTCCAGTCTGCTGGGCCTTCTGCATGGCCACCGCAATCTCGGTCGCCAAGAGGCCGAACAAGGTCGTGAACTTGATGATCGGATTCATCGCCACCGAGCTGGTGTCCTTGAACGGATCACCCACAGTGTCTCCCACCACCGTCGCGTCGTGAAGATCGGTCCCTTTCTGCCGGAGATCGACCTCGACAATCTTCTTGGCGTTGTCCCAGGCCCCGCCGGCGTTGGCCATGAAGATGGCCTGGTAAAGACCAAAGAACGCGATCGAGATCAGGTACCCGATGAAGAAATACGAATCGAAGAACGCCAAAGCGAGCGACAAGCTGAAGATGGCCACGAAGATGTTGAACATGCCTTTCTGGGCATAGATCGTACAGATCTTCACGACTTCCTTGCTGTCCTCGATCGAGGCTGTCTTGGCGCTCAGATCCATGTTCTCCTTGATGTACACGACGGCGCGATAGGCGCCGGTGACGACCGCCTGGCACGAGGCGCCGGTGAACCAATAGATGACCGCGCCGCCCATGAGGAAGCCGAGCAGAATGGTCGGTTGCACGAGGGAGAGCTTGGTGATCACGCCGCCGAATTCCTTGTCGAGCAGGAGGATGATCGCGAACAACATCGTGGTCGCCCCGACCACCGCCGTGCCGATGAGCACCGGTTTCGCGGTTGCCTTGAAGGTGTTGCCCGCGCCGTCGTTCTTCTCGAGGTTGTGTTTCGCCGCCTTGAAGTCGGGCTTGAAACCGAAGTTCTTTTCGATGTCCTTCTCGATGCCCGGGATGGACTCGATCTGGCTCAGCTCATAGACGGACTGGGCGTTGTCCGACACCGGTCCGAAGCTGTCCACTGCAATCGTCACCGGCCCCATGCCGAGGAATCCGAATGCCACCAGGCCGAAGGCGAAAATGGGAGCCGCAAAGGAGATCGCCGCCGGCATGGTCTGGGAGAGCGCAGGACTGATCGCGGGCAGCGTCATCAGGTAGGCAACGAGCATCAGAATCAGCATGAGCAGGCCCTGCCAAAAGGCGGAGAAGTTGCCGGCCACGAATCCGGAGAGGATGTTCAGCGAGGCGCCGCCCTGCTTGGATGCGGTCACGATCTCCTTAACATGCCGCGCCTCGGTGCTGGTGAAGATCTTGGTGAACTCGGGGATGAGCGCGCCCGCCGCGGTGCCGCAGGAGATGATGACTGCCAGCACCCACCAGAGATCGGGGACCGCCGTGCCGTTGACCTGCAGATCTCTGAGCATCAGGTTGCTGATGGCGAAGGTGACCACAATCGAGATGATCGAGGTGAGCCAGACCAGCCACGTCAAGGGCAGTTCTGGATGGAAGTCCTTGGCCTGACTGTATTTGGCCGTGAAGACCTTGTTCGTGATCACATAGGCCAGAAACGACGTGATGATCATCAGGATGCGCATGACGAAGATCCACGTGATCAGCGTCGCGCACAGCGGCGTCAGGCCCAGTGTCAACGCCAGGAAAGTGATCAACGCCACACCGGTCACGCCATACGTCTCGAAGCCGTCCGCCGTCGGCCCAACCGAGTCGCCCGCGTTGTCGCCAGTGCAATCGGCAATCACACCGGGATTCTTCGGGTCGTCCTCCGGGAGTTTGAAGACGATCTTCATCAGGTCCGAGCCGATATCGGCGATCTTGGTGAAGATGCCGCCACAGATGCGCAGCGCGGCCGCGCCCAGCGATTCGCCGATGGCAAATCCGATGAAGCATGGGCCGGTCAGGTCGGCTGGCAAAAAGATCAGGATGCAAATCATGAAGAACAGCTCGACCGTGATGAGCAACATCCCGACGCTCATGCCGGAGCGCATGGGGATGGCCAGCGGCCCCCAGGGCAGACCCGTCAGCGCCGCAAAGGCGGACCGGCTGTTGGCCTGCGTGTTGATGCGCATGCCGAACCAGGCCACACCGTAAGAACCGAGAATGCCGAGGATCGACGCCAGAAGGATGACCACGACCTTGCCGAACGGCATGCCTTTGGTCACGGTGCCCGCGGCATCCTGATGCTGGGTGAGAAACCCGAAATAGTAGGCGATGCAGATCCCGATCAGCACCCAGAGAATGGCCAGGAACTTGCCCTGCTGGAACAGATAGCTCTTGCAGGTTTCCCAAATGAGGCTCGACACCTTCCGCATCGAGTCATGGACCGGAAGAGCCTTGGTGTGATTGTATTGCCAAATGCCGAAAACGGCTGCCAGCGCGCACACAACAATCCCCACCCACATCAACGTGTAGCCGCTGGCCCCTCCAAGAGCCGGGAAGTGCACCGTATCCAGCGGTGGCAGTTTCAGCTCGGCTTCACCCCCCAGCACGCCGGGGGCACTCAGGTTCAGGGCGGCCAGGGACAGCAGCCCGAACAGTCTTTGGCTTCGTCTCAACATAGTGTTCGGTTTAGGGTTCGGCGTCCGCCCGACACGGGCAAACCACCATTCATCCGGTTCATCAAAACCGGTTTGAAACTCTCGCAACTATGAGATTGCCCGCAATGAGTCAAGAGGATTCACATCCCCCAAAGGGTTCATGGCGAGTCTGAATCGCGCCTCGAAAGCCACTTGCCCACCGCGCCGGCCGCGGAATGGACGTGGAGTTTCGCGTAGATGCGGTGGAGGTGGGTGTTGACGGTCCGGGGGCTGATGCCCAGGTGCGACGCGATTTCCTCATAGCGCATCCCTCGGGTCAGCACCTCGAGTACCTCGGTCTCCCGCGGGCTGAGCCGCTCGTGCCCGTCGTGGCTCGATCCCTCGATCCGGTTCAGGCAGACGCCTCGCGCGGCAGCGGGACGCGAAAGGCGACCTTGGTTCCCCGGCCCGGCTGACTCTGAAGGTCAAACTGGCCTCCGAGCGAAGCCATTCGCTCGCGCATGCTGGACAGACCCAGGGCATGGTCCGCACGGTCGCCGCGCCGCGCCGTTTCAGCCACATCGAAGCCACGTCCGTCGTCTTCGACTTCGACAACCATTGGCTTCACCCACACCGCTGAGGAGAGTGATCTCGGTGAGGCTGGCGCCGAGGCCGTCGTGCAGGTCTTTGGCCAGCCGCGCGCGTTCCCTGGCCAGGGCGGCCTGTTGCTCGAGCCGGCTCAGGCGGCGCAATGCGCGCATCCGCCGACGCACGGCGACAGCGATGAGAGCCGGCAGCAGAACGGCGCCTCCCAACCGCACCCAGGCGCGCTCGCGCCAAAGAGGTTCGACGCTGAAACTCAAGCGGGCTGGCATCCGGCTGGTGTAGCCATGATGATTCTGCACCGTCACCTCGAACGTGTAATCGCCGGGGCGCAGTCCGCTGAAAGTAGCCTGGCGCAGCGTGCCCGCATCCGTCCAATCCGGCGATAGCCCGAGCAGACGGTACCGGCAGCGCACCCGCGCCGGCGCGCGAAACGCCGCCACCGTGAAATCGATGCGGAGCAGCCCGCGGTCCGCCGAGTTGATGGTCAGACGCCGCTCTGGAGAGAGCGCGCCCTCGGTCTCAGTCGCGGATGGGGACCGGTTTCCTTCATGGGACGACAGGCGTGTTCGCAGGGCGCGGCTGGCAAGGCCGCGCGCGTTCCGTTCTGGCTCTTGCCCCCCAAAACCTGTCTCGGCCCCGAAGCCGCCGGTGAAGATCACCCGTTCCCCGGCGCGCAGCGTTTCGATGTGGGCGCACGGCCCGTTGGTCAGATCGGGGAGGCGGTCCGGATCAAACAGCACCACGCCGCCCATCGTTGCGAAGGCGATGCGCCCGTCCCGCAACCGAGTTGCCGGTGGATAACTGTTCTGACCGTTGGTCTCAGGATTCAGCAGGCCATCCTCCTCGGCGTACGAAACGCAGTGTGCCTGCGACCGTGCGCCGTCAGCGACATCGAGGAGGTCTTGGCGCTTCACGCAATAGATGCCGCGGTCATGGCCAA
>ERZ795054.1206-NODE-1206-length-25501-cov-4.922778_pt1 | contig 25501 bp, 17 predicted proteins | sample MGYA00375138_ERZ795054 | MGnify/ENA primary metagenome ERZ795054 (study PRJEB30183, sample SAMN05720215) | anaerobic digester metagenome | isolation source: active sludge of municipal wastewater-treating anaerobic digesters | place: USA | collected 2014-12-23 ... | reverse complement strand
CGCGCGTGGACCGGCAAAGGCTCGATAGGTGGTGTGAGCGGGCGCTTGTTGGGATGGTCTTGGCCATTCTGGCAATCGGGCCGCTGGCGACGGGGGCGGTGCGGGGTCAGGATTTTGCGGTGTTGGGTGGGCTGGCGATGCTCGGCACGGCGGCGTGGGTGGCGCGATTCTGGGCGAATCCCAGTCACCGGATCCAATGGCCGCCGGCCTGTTGGGCTGTGCTTGGGTTCGTCGCCTATGCGGTTTTTCAGTACACGCAGGCGGAGGTCGAGTATGTGGCCCGGCAAGAGCTGATGCGGATTCTGGTGTATGCGTGGCTGTTCTTCATTGTCTTGAACAACCTGCATCACCAGGAGACGACGCAGACGCTGTTGATTGCGCTGCTGGGGCTGGCGACGTTGAACGCCATGTACGCGGTGTACCAGTCGCTGAGCCAGTCGCAGTCCGTCTGGCATTTCCTCAAGCCGGAGGGTTACTTCGGACGGGGTTCGGGAACGTACATTTGCCCGAATCACCTGGCCGGTTTCCTCGAGATGCTCCTGCCCATCGCCGCCGCGCAGGTCTTCCTGAGCCGGGCCAATCCGGTGGCGAAGGTGTTTTACGGGTATGCGGCGCTGGTGATGCTCATGGGGATTGGGGCGACGATTTCCCGGGGCGGCTGGATCTCGATCGGCTTTGCGCTGCTGGTGTTTTTCGTCGTGTTGTTTCGGCAACGCAGTTACCGGCTGGTGGTGGTGGTGACCGTGCTGGTGGTCGGGATAGGCGCGGCTTTCTCACTCACGCGCGCCTACGAGGTTCAGAAACGTCTTCGGAACGTGTTGCCGGGGCAGGACCAGGACATCCGGGTCCGCCCGCTGCTCTGGATCCCGGCCTACAAGATGTGGCGGGACCACCCGGTGCTGGGCGTGGGGCCGGGCCATTTCGATGTGCGGTTCCCGGCTTATCGCCCGATCCTGGTGCAGGCGCGTCCGTACTGGGCGCACAACGATTACATGAACACGCTGGCGGACTGGGGTCTGGTCGGGGTGGGGATCATCGGCGCCTTTCTGACATTCCTGGCGATCGGATTTGCCAAGACCACGAAGTACGTCCGGCGCGCCCAGAGCGACTTGACCGTCAAGAAGAGCGACCGGGCGGCGACCGTGCTGGGCATTGGCCTGGGTCTGCTGGCCCTGCTGGTGCATTCGTTCCTGGATTTCAACATGCAGATCCCGGCCAACGCCATCGTCGCCGTCACCCTGATGGCAAGCCTGACCAGCCACCTGCGCTTCGCCACGGACCGTTACTGGGTCACACCCCGCTGGGCGGGGCGCATCCTGATCACGCTGTTGGCGTGCGGCACGTTCGTCTACCTGGCCCCGCGGTTGGTGTGTCTGTATCGCGAAGGGCGTCTGTTGACCAAGTCCGAGGAGCCCAACGTCGGAATCCACCGGGTCGCGCTGCTGCGCGCGGCGAGCGTGGTGGAACCGAACAATGCGGAGACGATCGCGAAGGTGGGCGAATGTCATCGCCTCATCAGTTGGGAAGGGGAAGACGACTGGGAGCAGCAGATCGAGGAGGCGAAGCGCTGGTTCGAGAGGGCCATCGCGCTGAATCGTTTCGACCCCTTCCCCGTGGCCCGGTACGGGATGTGCCTCGACTGGCAGAAGCGCCATGCCGACGCCGAGCGTTATTTCGATCAGGCCCTGGTTTTGGATCCGAACAACCACTACCTGGTCATGCTTCGAGGCTGGCACGAGATGCAGAAAGGCGATTTCGAGGCGTCCAAGGCCTGGTTCGAGCGTTCCTGGCAAATCAAGCCTTACGACAACGAGTTCGCCGTGAAGTACCTCGCCATCGCCACCGCGCGCACGGCTGCCCAGAAGAAGTAGATTGCGGGGTGTTCGCATCGTCGAAAGGCCCTTGTCGCGTCCGCCCATCGCCCGTGAGAGACGTCCATTCCAACTCGTACTTCGACCCGGGCGATCGCCGGGCCGAGCGCGTGGGCGATCTCTTCGCCGGGGTGGCGGGCCGGTACGATTTCATCAATGACATCCAGAGCCTGGGGCTCCACCGGTTCTGGAAGCGGCGGCTTGTGCGTCTGGCTCGAGTCGGGCGGGGGCAGCGGGCGCTGGATCTCTGTTGCGGGACGGGGGACGTCACCTTCGCGCTGGCGCGGACGGGGGCGGAGGCGATCGGGATCGATTTCAGCGGCGCGATGCTGGCGGTCGCCGAGAGACGGGCGGCGAGGCTGGAGGATCGGGCGCGGCGTGAGTGGGGCGGGCGCGTGCAGTTCATCGAGTGCGACGCGCTGCAACTCCCCTTTTCCGAGTCCGAATTCGACGCCGTGACAATCAGCTATGGCCTGCGCAACCTGGCGGATGCGCGGCGCGGGCTGGCGGAGATGTGGCGGGTGGCCAGGCCGGGGGGGCGGCTGGTCATCCTGGATTTTGGGAAGCCGGCGAACCGGTGGTGGCGCACTGTTTACTACGCCTACCTGCGCCGCCTGGTGCCGGTTTTCGGGCGTCTGGTTTGCGGGGACGCGGCGGCGTACGCGTACATTCTGGAATCGCTCGAACGGTATGCCGCGCAGGAGGGGGTCAGCGCGATGCTGCGGGAGTTGGGCGCATTGGACGTGCGGGTGATCAACCTGATTGGCGGGGCGATGAGCATCCATTGCGCGGTCCGCTAGCCCGCATAGCAGTCCTCCTGCGAAGTCTGATCACCGTGTGGACCGATGGGGTGTGAAGCATGCGGGCTAGCGCGGAATTCGCATTCGACACGCGTCGTCGCCTCGATTTGAATGGCGTCCGTATGCCGACCAATGCGCTGCCCGTGACCCACCAGTCTCGGAGTGCCCATCCCGCCGCCACGGGAGAGGCCCTGTCTGGTGACGATGATCATCTCGATGCTTTGGTCAATCCGGGTTTGGCGCTGGCGGGGCTCCTTCTGGGGCTGAGTCTTGCCGTCCAGTCGAGCGGGGCGGCGGCGTCTGGGACGAGTTCGTCGATTCAGGACACGGTGACAGGGATAGCGCTGCGCCTGAGCCAGGGGCATTCGGCGGGGGATCTCAATGCGTTCAGCCCGGCGCGTCTGATCGAGGAGTTGACGCCGGCGGAACAGCGCGTGTTGGGCGCGGAACATATTCGGTTCGAGGTCAATGTTCCGGTGGTTGTGACCGTGCTGCGCGATACCGCCGGAGACGAGCCGTTTTGGCTGCGATCGCGTCGATTCACGCCGACGGGTGCGGTGCTCAGCGTGGCGAAGCGGCGGTTCGAGGCCTGGGAGCGGTTCTTCCCGTCCGGAGCGATTGGACTGGGAGTCAACTCGCTGGCCGGCAGCGGCGAGCATTACTTAGTGCTGGTGCGAGCACAGCAAGAGGGGGCGGCGTTGCGAATCGATCGCCTTGATCCGGGGCATCTGCGGGTCACGGAGATGGCGGCGGGGGTGAAGCCATACGCCGACCGCGATGAAACGCTCGAAAAGATTCCCGAGGCCTGGCGGGGTTGGCGGCTCATCCAGACACTGCGGCAGAGTCGGGACGAGGCCCGGCTCATCGGGGGCTTTCGGGAGACGCCGCATCCCAGCTCGCGGCGGCCGGACCAGATCGTGCTGACGTGGAGTGGAGATCCGCGAACGACCCAGGCGATTCAGTGGCGGACCGCTCCGTCGGTCGCGTCCGGCTGGGTGGCGTACGGCAAGCGGGCCGAGTTGAACACCGTCAGGCCGCGCCGACTCGAGAGGGTGCGGGCGGTCACGGACAAGCTGGTGGACGGGCGATTGGCGAACGACCCGATTGTGCATCGGCACACCGCGGAACTGACGGGTCTGGAACCGGGCACGGCCTACGTCTATTGCGTGGGCGACGGTTCGGGAAGCGGGTGGTCCGAGCTGGCTGAATTCAGCACGGCGCCGGACGGGGCATCCGGGTTCAGTTTTGTCTACATGGGGGATCCGCAAAACGGTTTCGAACGTTGGGGAGCCCTCGCGCGCACGGCATTCCGGCAGCGACCGGATGCGGCGTTCTATCTGTTGGCGGGCGACCTGGTGAACCGCGGGGCGGAGCGGGACGACTGGGACAGCCTGTTCGCCAATGCCGCAGGCATTTTGAACCGGCGCCCCGTGGTGCCGGCGCTTGGGAACCACGATTGTCAGGGCGGCCATCCGACGCTGTACCTGAAGCAATTCGCGCTGCCGCGCAACGGGCCGCCCGGGCTCGAGGCGGAGCGGGCCTATGCGTTTCATTACGCCGACGCTCTGCTGGTCGTGCTGGATTCGAACACGGAGCCGGGCGCTCAGACGGCCTGGCTCGAGGCGCAACTCGAGGGGAGCAAGGCCAAGTGGAAGTTTGTGGCCTATCATCATCCCGCTTATTCGTCCGCGCCCAACCGCGACAACGTTGCACTGCGGGAGGCGTGGACCCCGCTGTTTGACCGGTACCAGGTCGACCTGGCTCTTCAAGGTCATGACCATGCCTATTTGCGGACGTATCCGATGAGGGCGGGCCAGCGCGGCTCGAGGCCCAGGGATGGGACACACTATGTCGTCTCGGTCTCGGGGACCAAGATGTATCGCCAGGATCAGCGTCCGTACACGGAGGTTGGATTGACCAACGCGGCCACGTTCCAGGTGATCGACATCCAGAGGCAGGGCGACCGGCTGGTCTACCGGGCCTACGACGTGGACGGCGACCTGCGCGACCAGTTGGTCATCGAAAAGTAGGCGGCGGATCCGGCGTCCACCAGGCATCGAGGCGCCGTTGAAGTTGCCTGACGCGGCGCGGTTGTTCCGCCGCGCGATCTGTTTTTTCCCACGGGTCGCCGCGCAAGTCGTAGAGTTCTGGCTGGGCCGCGGGGCGGCAACCACGATCGCCGGCGCTCCGCGGCCAGAATGAGAATTGCCAACGCCCCGGAAAGGATGTTGGCAGAGCACGCTCTCTGGCCTATGGTCATCCCGATGTGAGCCAATCGGCGCGAATACTCGAAGCGGACGAGCCCATCGAACTCGGCAAGTCTGTCGGTCGGCCTGTGTTCGTCCAAGGCAGTCTGGAATCCTCGATCGGTGAAACTCCTCGTCGACAAATCACGTTCTTCCGCCGCGCAGCGGCGCCGCTTGGCGAGGCGTCGAAGTTTGCAGATCGTCGGCGAAGCCCAGCGCTCACGAATGGGTCACACGCCTCATCGGTCCGAGGCAGAGCCTCGCTAACCTGATGCTCGGCTTCATCACCAACTTCCTGGACTGGCGCAACCCGCTGGTCCTGCTCTTTGGGCTGTTCGCGTTGTGGATGCTGGTGGACGCGATTCGCCGTCAGGAATGGCTCTGGGCGGTGTTCATCTTTCTCTTTCCTCCAATCAACGCGGTGCTCTACTTCTTTCTGGTGTATCGGCAGGCCGCCCCGGCGATGAGGGGATTCGAGCTGCCGGGAGCGCAGGATCGCCACCGGATCAAGGAATTGCAGGAGCAGATTCATCATCTCGACAAGGCCCATCACCACGCGCAACTTGGGGACATCTACTTTCGGCAGGGCAAGCTCGACCAGGCGGAGGCGTGCTATCGCGCCGCGATCGAGAGGGAGCCGGAGGACTTGGACACGCTGGCGCACTACGGGCAGTGTTTGCTCCGGCAGAACCGCGCGACGGAGGCTCTTCCACTTCTCGAGAAGGCTTGCGGGCAGGATCCCGACCACGATTATGGCCAATCGCTGATGGCGTTGGCGGAGACTTACGGCGCCCTCGGGCGCGCCGAGGAAGCGATCCAATCCTGGCGCCGGGTGTTGGCCAGCCACACCTATCCCCGGGCCCGGGTGCAACTCGCAAAGCTTCTCATGGCCACGGGCCAGGTCGAGCGGGCGCGCGTGGAACTCGATGAGGTGCTCGCGGACGATCCGCATGCCCCCGCATTCCAGCGGAAGCGGGATGCGGCCTGGATTCGCGAGGCCAGAGCGATGCGGCGCCGTCTCCTGGGCGACCAGAATTCTTGACCGGTGAAACGTGGTGTAGACAAGTCAAGTTTCCGTGCTGCGTTGAAGGGGGCAAGGATTCTAGTCGCCCTGGCGCGGGCCGCGCTTGCGGGGAAGCCCCGTGGTCCGCTAGAATTACTCCCCAGATGAAATGTGTGGCAAATGAGTCAACTCTGGGCGCCGCGCAGCGGCGCCACTTAGCGGGGCGCCGGGTGCCGGTGATCGTGGCTGCCACCCGACGGCCACGAGTTGTTGACGCGTTTCCTTGGTCTGAGGCAAAGCCTCGCTAACCTGTGGCCAATGATTATCGCACCGTCTCTGCTCGCGGCTGATTTCGGCCGGCTGGGATCGGAGGTCCAACGCGCCGACCGGGCCGGGGCGGATTGGATCCATGTGGACATCATGGACGGGCATTTCGTGCCGAACATTTCATTCGGGCCCAGCGTGGTGGAGACGGCGCGTCGTTTCACGCGGTTGCCGCTGGACGTGCACCTGATGTGTTCGCGCCCGGCCACTCTGCTCGAACCGTTTGCCAAGGCGGGGGCATCGCTGATCACCGTGCACGTCGAGTTGGGCAACGGGGTGGGCGATCTGCTCTGGAAGATCCGCGCCCTCGGCCGAAAGGTCGGCCTGGCCGTCAACCCGCCCACGCCCATCGCCAATGCCCTGCCGCTGCTCAAGCAGATCGATCTGCTCCTTGTAATGACCGTGAATCCGGGCTTCGGCGGACAGTCGTTCATCGAGGAGATGATCCCGAAGATCCAACAGGCGGACGCATGGCGCCGCGACCGGGGTCTTCCCTTCCGCATCGAGGTGGACGGCGGGATCAACCTGTCGACCGCGGCGGAATGCGCGCGGGCTGGAGCGGACACGTTTGTGAGCGGGACAGCGCTCTTCGGTCAGAGGAATCTCAAGGCGGCGATTCGCAAGATGCGCGACGCAGGGGTGCGGCACGATCGAGGGCCGCGTGGCGGCGCCACAACTTGACTCATCATGGAAAGCGGCGCTGAAGCGCACGCAGTCCAAAGGCTTCGCCCCTTCGCACGCGAGCGGCGAGGTCGCGAAGCGCCCCGGAGCGCCGGTTTGCAGCCGGCTTACCGCGCGCGATGTGCCCGCAGCGGTTCCCATGAGCCGCCTGAAGGCGGCACACCGAACACCGCGCCGAATCCCCAGACGTGGTTGGGTGTCCCGACTTCAGCCGGTTCTCGCCGGGGGCCCAGGCCAATACGAGAACTCCTGGCATGGCCGTGTGCAGCGTTTGACAGTCCTCTTGACGCCGCTATAGTCCGCGACGCTTTATGCACGCTGAACCGCATGTTGCCGTTGTCGGCGCGACGGGCGCCGTCGGTGTCGAGATGATGGAAACGCTCGAACGCCGGCGTTTCCCGCTGCGCGCGCTCACCCTGTTGGCCTCCGCACGATCGGTCGGAAAGACCTTCGAGTTCAAGGGCAAGACGATCGCGGTGAAGGAGCTGAAACCCGACTCGTTTGCGGGGATCGACATCGCGCTCTTCAGCGCCGGCGGGAGCATTTCGAGGGAGTTCGCTCCCCTGGCCGCCCGGGCGGGGTGCGTGGTGATCGACAATTCGAGCGCGTTTCGGATGGACGACGCGGTTCCTCTGGTGGTCCCCGAGATCAACGCATCGGATGTGCGGAGCCACAAAGGCATCATTGCCAACCCGAATTGCACGACGGCGATCGCGCTGATGGCGCTTCACCCGCTGCACAAGGCGTTCTTCTGCAAGCGCATTTTTGCGTCGAGTTATCAGGCGGTGTCGGGGACCGGCGCGAAGGCGATCGAGGAACTGCGGCGGCAGGTGGATCAGATCGTTCACGGCCAGCCGGTGACCAAGGAGGTCTATCCGCATCAGATCGCCTTCAATGTCCTGCCGCACATCGACTCTTTTCTGCCTTCCGGCTACACGAAGGAGGAAATGAAGATGGAGAACGAGGGGCGCAAGATCATGCATCACCCCACCTTCCGGGCCAGCGTGACATGCGTCCGCGTGCCGGTCTACCGGGCCCACTCGATCGCCGTCAGCGCCGAGTTCGAGAAGCCGGTGACACTCGATGCCGCGCGGGCCGCGCTGGCGAAAGCGCCCGGACTCGATCTGGTTGACGATCCCGCGAACAAGGCCTATCCGATGCCGCTGTTCACGGCGGAGAAGGACAACTGCGAGGTGGGGCGGCTTCGGCTGGATTGCGCCCTCGACAACGGCCTGTGCTTCTGGGTCTCAGGCGATCAGTTGCTCAAGGGAGCCGCGCTCAACGCGGTGCAGATTGCCGAGGAGTTGCTGAAAGCGGGTTAGGGAGTTGTTCGTCTCGGGCGAGGCCGCTCAGCATTTGGTGCGCGTGCTTCAGCACCGCTTTGCGCGGGGCGTCACCGAGCACGGTGCTCGAACAGCGGCGGTCAACCGCCGCACTCCAAACGCTCCGCGTGGTCCCACGCGCTCGTGCCCAAGCCACCCGGCGTCCCTCCACCGGTCGACCGCCTTTCGCCCAGCGGGTTTTGGTGGTACGATACGCGCAGGATTCAGTCGGTGATGTTCGACCTGTGCGATTCGAAGCGACGCCACCCCGCCGCACACACGGTGCGCCCGAGGCGGGCCACGGCTGGTTTTACCCTGATCGAACTGCTGGTGGTCATCGCGATCATTGCGATTCTGGCGGCGCTGCTCCTGCCGGCTCTGGGGCGCGCGAAGGGCAAGGCCCGGCAGATCGCCTGCATCAACAACCTGAAGCAACTGGCGATCGCCGGGACGCTCTACGCTGGAGACGCCAACGACCATGTGCCTCCCAACGGTCTTGGATCCCCCGACGTCCTGAACGGGCAGAGGCTGTGGGTGCTGGGCGAGGAGCACTACGAGTTCACGTCGCCGCCTTCCCCCAATCCCGCCTTCACGAATGTGAATTACCTGATCGACCCGCAGCACGCCGCATTCGCCCAGTATATCCCGTCGGTTGCGACCTACCGGTGTCCTGAAGACCGCACGACGGTCGAGTTGAATGGCCGCGCCCATCCCAAGGTCCGCACCTATGCCCTGAACAGCTACCTGGGCTGGGCCGAGTGGGTCCCGCCGGGCTATAACAGCTCGCGCCATTGGACGTTCGACAAGTGGTCGGGCATGACAGAGATTTCCCCGGCCAGCCTCTTTTCGTTCATTGATGTTGCTCCGGGCAATGTGTGCCTGCCGGCCTTCGTGGTGCGCATGGGCGCGGGCGGACAGTTCTATCACCTCCCCTCGATCCAGCACGGGGGCCGAGGGACGATGGCGTTCGGGGACGGCCGCGTCGAAACGCGCCGATGGATCGAGAGCCGGACGCTCACCGAGGCGACACTCCCCTGGAATCCGAACCACTGGACCTTCTGGGATTCGCACAACCGGGACCTGAAGTGGCTCCAGGACCACGCCACCGTTGCGCGTCCGAGCACGGAATAGTCAGGGGCGCCCTGGACAGCACGGGATTCCTGGAAATGGAAGATTCTTCTTTACTTGACGCTGCGCCTCGAGGAATTTCACGCAACGTCGTGAGCAAAACTCGGCCCCGTGCCGTGAGAACCTTCGGGGTTCCTATACTCACGACTTTTTCTTTTTCCCCTTCGGCGGCGGGAAACGTCTGTCCAACGTCAGCGGCTCGCGCGTCGTGAAGAACGTTCTGTGTGCGCGTCCGAAATGGAGGTCATGCACCTCGCCCACCTGTGGCCACATCGCACTCAGAAAGCGGTCTTCATGGATGACAAGGCCCGTGGTGGGATCGAGGGCCTTCTTTCGCGTCTTGGCGTCCCACTTCACTTCGTAGAACCGCTGCAGGGCCCAGAGGAAGTAATCCACAGCCTGAAGGCATGGCGCTTCCTTGGGGCGGAGGACCGTGATCTTCCAGGCATCGGGCTCGCTGCGGCGGAATCCGAACTTGCGCTCGAAATCCTGTTCTGCGTGGGCGAGGGCGACCTTGATGGCTTCATTTCGTGTGCTCGTGCCACGCCTGGCAACGTTGACTTCGTAGCGGTCGGCGAGGCGATGGAACTTGCCGAACAACTCCCGCATGAGCGCGTCATACACGGAATTCTCGTTGAACCGATACCCCGGTTCCTTTGCCCGCCGCGCCATTTCCATTGCCGTGAGTTTGAGCTTGTCGCAGACGACTGCGTAAAACCGCAACTGGCTGCCAAAGCCGCGAAGCAGTCCGAAAACGGGAGCACGGACTTCGGGCAGGTCGTCCTTCGCATGGAAGGCGAGCGCCGTTTTCTTCCGCTCGGGCTTGAACGACTCTGTTCCGGCGAAGATGGGGTCCGCCAGCATCTTCTGGCGGAGTTCCGTCAGCGCGGTGGCGAGTGCCGCCGGGTTTTCGACTTCAAGCTTCCCCAAGATGAAGAACCGTGAGCAGCCGTACGTGTCGGCGATGGGTTTGCCGCTCTCGTGGAAAAGCGTCGGCGTGCCGGCCTCGTCCACGAAGAGATGCTGGACCTCCGATGAACTCGGCTCCGGGTCGGCAGGGATGTCGAAGAGGTCGGTCACAATTGGTCGGCAGCGAAGGTGGTGAACAGCTCGTTCATTCGCGAACACATCTGACCATAACGCGAGAGCAGGGAGTCCAGGAGTGGACTCATTTCCTTCCACGCTTCAGTAATCGGTTGCGCACGTGTGTCATCCCGCTCGCGAAAGAACATTAGGGCCGCTAAGGCCTGCAGGGTATCGTGGAGGAGCACCAGGACGCTCGACGCTACGATGTGTGGGTCTGTCTTCGCTGCCAGGCCGGTGGGCGTATTGTGCGCTGCCTTCGAGAGCATTGAATAATGCTCGTTGTAGTCATCCTGGAGCCCGGCGGCTTCGGCGGCTTCTCTGATTTTCCAGGTGCGTTCGGTCACGCCGGCGTAGTCCTGCCGCACCTGCTGCAAAAAGCGCCGGTGGTGCGCGAGGGCCTGCTGGAATACTTCCTGGTTGGCTGCATCTTGTGCGACTTCCTCCAACTCGCGGACATTCCCTTGGGCCTGCGCAAGGAGCTTCTGCGCAGCAAAATCAGGCACGCGCATGGCGGCGTAAATGCCAATGCGCGACTCGAACGCGACCCGACACAGCCCGACGACATTCTGAAGGCGACTGTTTGTGATCAACAGATGAACATCCGCCGCAACTGCGGCTATACTTCTCGCCTGCTGACGGATGTAATAAGTCTGCGCCACTTCATCCGCCTTGGCAGGTATGCCGTCCACTGCCCGCAGCAGACATTCGGCAGCTTCGCGCAAGGCGTCACACGCCTCGCGGATGAGCATGGCCAGAGATTCGCTTCGGTCTGACTTGTTGGTGTCGCTCGGATTCACACGACTGCAAGACCGGCGGTTTCACTTCAGAGGCCACCCACCGTACTGGCCGACGACCGCGTCAATCTCAGCCATCAGGCGGATGGTCTCCGAGAGGGCAACGACGACTTTCTGGTAGTGGGCGATGTCGTCTGCGGACAGCGCGCGGCCCTTCCGGTCTTTGAGCCACTTTTCGCACACCTGATAGCCGCCGATGTGGAAACTCCAGACCGGCTGCGGCACGCCACGGAAGCCGGTGGTCTGCGCCTTGTCCAGCCAGACGGTGTCGTTGGACCATGAGACCTTCTCGATTTCGGAGGCGCGACCGCCGAGATACTCGGTGATGGGATGGTCGAGCTTGGGAGATTCGAGCAGGTGCAGAGCGACGAGTTCGCCGCCGAGTTGGGCCAGTGCGCGGAACAACTCTAGACTCCCGGTCAGCGGCAGACGCGGGAAATCAATCTTCAGAAACTCAGCGTAGCGGCTCCGGTAGCCGGGACTGTGAAACACCGCGTAGGTGTAGTGGAAGATGTCTTCGGCGCTAATGCCGGAGGGCAATCCGTGTGGGGCAGTGTGTTTGAGCGAGAGTGACTTTGCCAGAGCACGGAGAAACGGTGGTGCAAGGTTGGGCTGTCTCTGGGCATCCTCCATCAACAGACCTTCGGGCGCGTCCTCCGCCGGTTCCAACCACAAGGGAAAGAGGTAATTCACTTCCTTCAGTGAAACAGAGTGGTGCCCGATAATGCCCTTCGTACAAAAAACATGGTCAAATTGGCCAATCTCTACGCTCCGAGAAAGAGCAAGCCCGCGATTGTTTCCAGCGAGCATGTTGCTCATCACCTTGCGGCACGGTGAAGCGTAAAAACCACGCGAGTTCCCGGTGTAATACGTGAAGCGAATATCAAACGGCCGATACAAGATGGCACAAATCCTCTGCTCATTCGGACCACTGGCCTGAATGTCCGCCTGTGCCGTCTCGACCCTCCAATCCCTCGCGTCGTCGCCAAGTTCATACTTCGCCCGCGCCTTTTCAGCAGGAAGAGACGCAAAGTCAATCACGCGTTCCCACAGAACCATTGCGCTGAAATCGACGGTCATCGAATCCCGCGCCATGACCACACCAACGCCGTGAGTTGTGAAAATGTCTGTTGTCTTCCAGCCGGCGTCATACTCCGCTCGCCAGTCCGTGACTTGTGGCTCGAAGAAGTAGAAGGGAGAGTCCGGGATTAGTTGCGAGAAAACCGTGTCGCTCAAGCGGTGCGTCGCGAGCCAAGCGTATTTCGCCTGCCGTGATCCCCACACATTGGCGTGTGCAACGGCGGCGGATGCTCCGCCTCGCGTGGCAAGGCAGATGGCCACGCCCTGGCGAATGTCGAAGACATTCTTGTCCTCCGAACCGTCAGGGCACTGCTCCTTCTTGTTGGAGTTCCCGTGGAGGTCAAGCAGGCGAAGCTGCGGGAATGTAGCCATGAGACTTTGGCGCATCCCCCGAAAGGTTGGATTGTCGAGATAGCCGTGGTTCGTGATGCAGCCGAGGATTCCGACTCGGGCGCTCTCGACGGTTGTCTGCGCCTTGCGGATGAACTTTACGTAGTCGTCCTGCAGCCAGAGCTTTCGTTCCTTCAACGCGGAGCCGTCCACGGTCTTGTAGGCATCCACGATCCGCTGTGCGTAGTCAGTCATGTTCGAGGAGATTCCAGCATATGGCGGGTTCCCGACAACGACGGTGAATCGCTTGTACCATTTGATTTCGTTGACAGCGGCGGCCTCGTGAGCGAGCGCGTCGAAACCAATCTGCGGCAGTTGCCTGACTTTGGGTTCGAGCGTGTTCGTGAGGTAGATGCGGACGCGCTCGGCGCTGCCGAACCGGTAGCCGGTCTCGTAGAGTTTGAGACCGACCTTCATGTGGGCGATGGCGTAGGGCGCCATCATCAACTCGAAACCGTAAAGGCGTGGCAGCAGGCAGACGGGGACGTAGACGTTCCAATAGTGGTTGAAGGTTGAGGGCTGGGACCCAGGACCCTCACCCGGCGCTGGCGCGCCACCCTCTCCCGCCCCCGCGGGCGAGGGAATACGCGGCATGGCGGCGAGGCCGCCCATGTCCCACTGAGCCTTTAGGTGGCGGTGGACCACATCAATCACCTCGACGACGAAGGTGGCTGTGCCGGTGGCGATGTCGAGGATCTGAACGAAGAACTCGCCCGGGTCAATCGCGCGCTTTTCATCCGGCTCGTCCGTCAGCGGCGGGAGTTTAAGTTCGGGATTCCGTTTGACCATCTCTCCCCACGTCACCGTGGAGGCGAGGCCATCGGCGAGGCCGAACTCGGTTTGGAGGAGTTCGTGAACGCTGCGGACGATGTAGGAGACGACTGGCGGCGGCGTGTAGAAGACGCCGCGCTGCACCTTGAGTTTCTTGTTGTAGGCGGAGAGAAAGTGCTCGTAGAAGTGGATGACCGGATCTTCATCGGGGTTCTTGTTGCCGAAATCGCGCAGAATGGCAGGCAGGTCCGTCTCGTCGCCGCGCAGGAGTTCGACAACGTCCTGAATGCCCAGTTCATCGAAATCAATCCCGCCCTTGCGCCCGCCCGCCTTGAGGAAGGTCTGGAGCATTTCCTTCAGGAACGGGTTCGTGACCGGCACGATGTCCGAAACGTCCTCCGCCCGGACGAAGGTGCCTGCGGTGCCCGCGCTCATCTCGGTCCGTGAGATGGCGGCGGTGAGGAGACCGTAGGTGATGGTCTGCGCGTAGGTGTCGGCGAAGCTCTCGGGGGTGAGGTCGTGAATGAGGGCGGTCTGGAAGGCTTTGTAGAGTTTGGTGAGGGCGCCGCGCTCGGTCTCGTGCGCCATCATGGTCTGCGCGGCGGCGCAGATGCCTCGTGCCAGGGCCGCGAGGCGTTCAGCCAGGCCGTCGGCGGTGCGAATGACGTGGCCGACCCGATGGCGGAAGGCGCGGGTCCATTGGGCACGCCACGTGGAGAGGTCGCGCGGGTCCGCCGGCCAGCGGAGTTTGTCATGCAGAGTGGCGTCCACGTGCTCGAGCTTGAGCGGGGTGTCGCCGCCGTCCCAGCCGAGCACGCGGAGCGTGGGGAGGTCGCCGGATTCCTGATGGAAATGGGCGAAGGCGATTTCACGCTGGTCCGTGGTCTCGTCGCCGAGAGCGGAAACGAACAGCAGGTCCTCGGGTTGCCATGCAGCGCGCTCGGATTTGTTCGCCGAGGCGCGTTTCTTGACGACGAGCATGCTGAGGATTCGGCGAAGGACCACGACGGGCAGGCGCTTCTTCTCGAACTCGATGAAGAAGATGCCCCACGGCTGACCCGAGGCGAGGGGGCGGAGTTGGTGGATCTTCCTGACCTTGGCCGCATCCTCTTCCCGCAAGCCGAGTTCGTCGGCTTCGTAGGCGAACGTGAGTTCATCGAAGCCGTACTGCTGGAGCGGCCAGGCGAGTTCCTCCTCAAGGTAGCGAATGAGGTCGGCGAAGTTGCTGAGTGAACGGAGACGGTCGCGGGGAGCCATAGGTCACGGAGCTTCTGGTCCTATTGCCGGCCAGTGGGCAGGCGCGAAGCCGAGCGCCAAGAGCAGGAGACGATACTCCTTCAACCGCCGAAGCAGCACGGGCACCGCTTCCACTTCGCCGACACCTTCGACGATCGGCTGAATCATGGCGTTGCGTCGGCGAACAGCTCCATCTGGTTCGGATCCTGTGCGTCGGCAAAGAAGTCCACCGGATGCAGCGCGTTGGATCGGAGCAGTTCCCCGGCGCCCATCAGATGGTCCCGCAAGGTGGCCACGGAGGCCTCGCCCAAGGGCAGAACCTGCGTCACGCCCTTGTCCCAGGAAACGACACGAAGGTTCTCCGGTTCAATCCACTTGGCGTCAAGCAACTCAGGGCTGTGGGTCGTGACGAGCACTTGGGTGTCGCGCGAGAAGGACCGGATCATTTCCAGAATGGACGAGAGCGCCTCCGGGTGGATGGTGGACTCCGGCTCCTCCAAGCCGACGAGTGTGGGACGGTTGGGCTGGAGGAAGGCCGTGAGGATGCCCAGGGTGCGCAGGGTGCCGTCGGACATCGAGAAGGCCTCATGGGCCACGGTGCGTTTGCTGGCGGCTCTGCGCGATTTGCTTCGCGGCCCGCCGTTCTCGCTCCACTCCTGACGGAACTCCAAAGAGAGCTTCTTGCCGTGCTTGATGGGGCGAACGGTCGCTGTCCCTGGCACCACGGTGCGCAACAACTCACACAGGCGCTCCATCTTCCCCTCGTCCTTCCACAGCGACTTCAAGACACTGGCCAGATTGCTGCCGTCGGCTTTGAGGATGGAGCCGGAATCCGGGTCTTGGAGTTCGAGAATCGCCTTGGGCTGGATGGAAAACACCCGGATGCCGCTCAAGCCCCTCGTCACTGGCGCGAATTGAGCCGTGCCGCCCATCAGGGGCAGGAGCAGTGCCTGCGGATCCACGGCCGGCTCGATGCTGGGCACACTGCTTGTGAGCGAACCGTGAGAACGATCGAACCAACTCAATTGGCCACCCGTCTGCACCACGCATTTCTCGCGCACCACGTCGAACTCGTAGCCTTCCTTGGCGCGAATCTCGAAGGCATACCATCCCGCGGATCGTCCGCCGTTGCGGAAATCGAAATCCACGCGCACGGCCATGTTCGGCGGGCGGCTCTGCGTGCCGGAACGGTGGCGGACGGCTTCAATGCCGCCTTGGTTGTTGAAGACCGCACCGAGCGGCGTGGTCATGCATTCACTGAGGAACTCGAGCGCCTTGAGAACATTGCTCTTGCCGGCGCCGTTCTTGCCGACCAGGAACAGGGGGTTCTCGAACCCGAGGCGTGCCGCGAGGATGCTGCGAAACCGCTTGAGCCAAAGTCTTTTGATAGGCACGAAGTCAGAGCGCATGGGCACTTTATATCGTCGCGAAGGCGGGCAGTCAGTTCAATTCCATCCAGCATTGCAGCACGGGACTCACGCCCACCGGCGCCTGGACCTGCTTGAGGTAAGTATTCTTAATGTGCTTCTCGACCTTCAGCCGCACCTCATGGAGCTCGGCCTGTGACAAGGCCACGCGCCGGGGCGTTTCCGGCGTGCTGCGGATGAACGCGACGATTTCCTCCGGCTGCTCCAGGATCTTGCCGGAGGCGAGGTCGTACAGGTACCAGCCGGCCTTGCCTGCTTCGGTGGTCCAAGTGGCTGCCTCCTCACCCTGGCGTGCTCCCCCGCCGGTGGCAGGGGCAGCCGTGGCGCTACCCAGCGCTTTGTCTTCAGCGGGCAGGGCGTAGCACAGGAAGAGGGCCTTCGCGCCCGGCTTCGCGTGTTCCTTGCCGCTGAAGACGCGGCCGGGCAACTGGTCGAGGCGCTGTTGCAGACCGGGATTCTCGGCGAGCAGTTTCTGGAACTCGAGGTGCATCTGCTCGAGCGGCGTGAGCGCGCCCTGATAGGCATGGGTGAAATCGCGCAGGGCCTCGTAATCATCCTCCGGTTTGAGAAGCTTCCTGCCTTCGATGCCGAAGACCTTGGAAATGCGCAGTGTCTTGCTCGACACCCGGTGGTAAAGCCGGAGAAGATCGTCGAGTTCGTCGGGGGGGAGAAAATTCCAATAAACAACCTTGCCGCGCAGGGGCGCATGGTCCGGGTGGTCCGCAACGATCTTGGTTTCAATCTCCGGATTCAACCGGCGATCCACGCGGCCAATACGCTGCATGAGGCGGACGGGATTCCAGTGGAGGTCGTAATTGATGAGGCGCGTGGCATCCTGGAGGTTCAAGCCCTCGGAAAGCACGTCCGTCGAAATGAGGATGCGGGTTTCCTTCTGGCCCGCGGCGGCCAGTTCGGCGCTCGTCGTGCCGTTGTAATACGGCGCGAACCGCTGGATGGCATCCCCACGGTCGGTCTTGCTGCCACTGTCGATCTCGTCCACGCCTTCGATGCCCGCGCCCTGCAATTCGCGCCGCAAGTAGCGGGCGGTGGTCATGAACTCGGAGAAGATGAGGACCTTGTGCCTCTTCAGAACCGCGTCCGACTTCAGAAGTTTGATGAGGGACTGCAATTTGTTGTCGTGGCTCGCGTTGAAGAGCTTGAGTTCTTCCAGGAAGTCCACCAACTGTTCCAGGTCCGCGTAGGTTTCGTCGAAGATTTCCGGCAGGTCATAGTTGTTCCGGTCAAGAACCTCGAAGTCATCGAGGAACTCGTCGCCGAGTTCTGACGCATCGACTTCCTCGCTCTCGTCTTCCTCCTGGAACTCGGCGCGCCGCTGTTTGACATGCTCGAGCAGTTCGGCGTTCTGGGCCTCCCAACGCTGGAGGCGTTTCGTTTCGGACTGCGCCGTCGAGTTCTTTCGCAAGAACGCCAGCAACTTGAGGAGCAGGTTCTGGCAGGAGGTCTCGAACGCGTAAATGGAACTCTCGAAGCGTTTCAGGAACTGGATGCGGATGAGGCGAACAACCTGCTTCTGCCGATTCTCATCGAAGACATTCAGGGCTGCCGGGTCGCCTTTCCATTTCGCCAACGGGTAGTAGACCGCCAGGCTGAAGAGCTGCTCGGGTTTGGAAAAGGCGGCTTCGACCTTGCCCAGCAGGTGGCCGTAGGTCTTCTTGACTGAGTACGCCGCTACTCTTGGCGGTTCCTTGGCCGGAAAAACAGCCTCGGTGCCGCCGTGCTGAATCTGGCTCTGCTGGGCGTAGGCCCGACTGCGCTGCACGACCAGCGCACGGAAGAGCTTGTCGTCGAACAGGACTTTCTCGGCCTCGGCCTGATTCACCTGGAACAACTCGCCATGCTCCTGCCCGGCCACAAGGCGTTTCATCGCCTTTTCGAGTTGTTGGAAATGGCCGGCGAGGTTGTGGATGCCAAGCGCACCGGCAAACGCCGCCGGATTGTCCACGCGGCTGAACAGCTCAATCTGGTGCTGGAAATCTGTCAGGGCATTGTTGACAGGCGTGGCGGTGAGCAAGAAGAGAGTCTTCTTCCCGAGGATGTCGTAAAGCTGCCAGTAGCGGGAACGGATGGTGCCATCTTCCGCGTTGGCCAGGCCGCGATTGCGAAAGTGGTGCGCTTCGTCAATCACCACCACGTCCGCCTGTTCCTTGATCTGCTGAAACTCGGAGGGGAAATCGCGGCCACCCGCGCTGGGGCTGCGCATGAGGTCGGTGTGGTTGTAGATTTTGAAGGGCAGGAAGCCGTTCAGAAGATGGGGCAGGTAACGTCGGATATTGCGCTCCCACACAGCCACGCGGCCAGACTTGGGAACCAGCAACATGACCCGCTTCTTGTCACGCATGACCAACCGCTCGATCAGCATCAAGCCTACGAATGTCTTGCCCAAACCGACGCCATCGCACAGGAAAGCGCCGTTGTGCTGGCGGGCGATGTTGACCAGCGAGTGGTAGCCCTCCTTCTGGTAGTGGTCGAGAACGGGATAGATTCTGGATTCGCCGTTCTCCCACTCGGCTTCGCTCGGTGTGTGATGCTCGAACAATCCCTGGAGCGCCCGAGCGTAAACCTCGAACGGCGCGTATTCGGCAATGTGACGCTCAATGACCTTGATGACGTCGGGCGTGATTTCCTCCGCTTCCTGCCAGTGCTGCTCGTACCAGGCCTGAAGTTGCGAAACATCGCCGGGCGCACGGATTTGGATGTTGAGTTCGACGTTCTGCGTCAGGCCCGGCACGGTGAAGTTGCTGGAGCCAACGAGCGCCACTGAGCCGATGACGGCCACGCGGGGCTGGGTGATGTAGGCTTTGGCGTGGAACTTACGCCTGACGTAAACCCGACACTGGATCTTCCCTTCCCGCATCGCCTGCACGATCGCCGCCGCGCCGGCGAGCAAGTCGTTGGCTTCCTTCTCCCCCTCAAGACTGGCGTCGAGTTTCTGGCAGACCTGCTGCCGTAATCCTTCGAGAATGGCCTGCCGCGTCCGCGCCGTGGCCTGATCGCCCATCAAGATCCGGATCTTATCGAGTTTCTGCCATTTGCCGTCGAGGGCGAGAAGCGACCCGATCTCAAAGAAGCCGGTCGCGATGTCGAAGGCGCTGGCGATCTCCGTCCAGTCGTGGAGGTAGCGCAGTCCTTTCCAGGACTCGTCGCTGTTGTCCACGATGAACAGTTCACCACCGCTGGGACGAGGGAGAGTCACTGTGTGGGTACGACTAGGTTGCTGATGCCCAGCAAGGCCGCCCAGAACCGACAGTCATTCGCTTTTTCGACGTGGCCGCAGTGTGCCTGTCAAAGAGATGCCATTCAAGGAGAATCCCGGCTCCCAGCCTCACGGGAACCGGGTGCGGTCGGCGCACGGTTCGAGCCGGGCGATCGCCTGCATGATCCCGTCCGCCACCTGCTGGTAGATGGCCTTGAGTCGTTCCTTGGAACAGGTCCGGGCCTCGAGGCGAAGCGCAGTGAAATCGAGCGGTGACCCGAACTTCACAACGACCGGCTTGGGCAGGGGCAACCGCATGTGACGTCCGTAGGCCTCGAAGCTGCCAAAGACACGGACCGGCACGACGGGGCAATCGGATTTGATCACCACCAGGCCGATCCCGGAGCGGGCCGGTTGAAGGCGTCCGTCGCGGGTGCGGGTCCCCTCCGGAAAGAGCAGAATTCCCGCCCCGGCGCGCAATCGCTCGAAGATGGCCTTGAGGCCGGCGCCTCCGCCGCTGTCGCGCTCGACCGGGACCGTGTTGACGGAACGGAGCAGCCAATTGGCGAAGGGCTGTCGGAACAAAGAGGCTCGGGCCAGGTAATGGATGTCGCGTGCGAGGGGCGCCCCGATGAGGAGGGGATCGACATACGAGGCATGGTTGGCGGCGAGAATGACCGGCCCCTGGGCTGGGACCCTCTCGGCATGGTAAGCGCGTCCGCGGAAGTAGGTCTTCGAACCCAATTGGGCCAGTCGCCACCCCAGGTAGTAGGTCAGATTCATCGCACACTCGAATGCGGGCTCGAGCCGCCTCGGCGCTGAGCGGGGCCTGGTTTACGTTGCCTCAGCACTCGAACGAGGACCCACCCGGTCGCGCCGCGCTTGCTGGCGTCGGCGGATTTCGGCCAGGATGAAAGCGCTGGTTTCCTCGGGCGTTTGGCCCGAGTTATTCACGATCACCGCGCCCAGCGGTATCATGAGCGGCGCGGCGGCGCGCTGGCTGTCACGCTCATCGCGGGCAGCCAGGTTCTCACGCACCCCATCGGCCACCCGTCGGCGCGTTCGCTCTTCCAGCGAGGCATCCAGGTAGAACTTGTAGTCGGTTTCGGGAAAGACGTTTGTGCCGATGTCGCGGCCTTCCATGACGAGGCTGCCGAACTGGAGACAGGCGCGCTGGGTGCGCTTCATCCAGGCGCGCACTTTGGCAACGGCAGCGACGTGAGGGACAGCAGCACTGGTCTCGGTGGTTCGGATCTCGCTTTCGGGGTAATACCCGTCGACCAGGAGGCGCGTCTGGCCGTCGATGCAGATCAATTTGGTCTTCCAACGCCGGCAGAGGTCGGCGACTGCTTTGGCGTCGTGGATGTCCACCCGCTTCTTGAGGCAGTACCAGGCCAGGGTGCGATACATGGCCCCGGTATCGACGTACACGAAGTTCAGGGCCTTGGCGACCAGCCTGGCGTTGGTGCTCTTGCCGCTGGCGCTGGTGCCATCAATGGCAATGACAATTGGCGATGCAGGGGCCTTCACGGGAACAGCTTCTCTCCTCACTCAGCCGTCAGATCTCCGGGCGACAAAACACACCCCGTGCGCGCATCCCGGACTGTTGCTCCGAGGCCCCCGGGAGGGAGGGCCGCCAGCTTCCGAAAAAAATCCGGGAATGTCTTCTTCACGCAGGCCGGATTCTTGATTCTGATTCGAGGGACTTTCAACCCCAGAATCCCGAAGCACATCGCCATGCGGTGATCGCCGTAGGTTTCGATGTCGGCGCCGTGGAGGGCGGACGGCAGGATGCGCAGGGTGTCGCCCTCTTCCTCGATGGCCGCGCCGCACCGTTCCAGCTCGGTGCGCAGGGCGCGCACCCGCTCGCATTCCTGGACCCGAAGCCGGCCCAAATGGGTGAAAGCCGTCGGATGCGGTGCGAGCGGTCCCAGGACAATCGCGGTCATGATGCTGTCGCCCAGGTCGCTCTGGCGCGACAGTTCGGCAGGCAAAGGGATGCAGTGCGGAAAGCGTTCATCGATCTGCCAGCCGGAGCTTGGCCACCGGGCGACGCGGACGCAATGGTTCGGGGTGTGTTGATCCGCGCCCAGCGCGTTGACGGCCCAGAAATAACTCCCGCTCGAGGCGTCGGCCTCGATGGCGCATTCACCGCCGCGCGGGGGAAACAGGCTGACGAGTTCCCTGGTCATGCGCACATAGGGGGCTTCGTCGGCGCTTTCTCCCTCGACCTGCACGGTCCATCCGCCGGCGCGCGCGCTCAGGAGCAGGGCCGAAGCGAACTGCGAGCTCTGATCAATCCGCACCCGGCAGGATCCCGTGCGGATCCCGCCGCCATGAATCCGGGCTGGCAGACGGTCATTGGGGGCGTCGATTTGATATCCGAGTTCCCGCAGAGCGGCAAAGAGGTCGGCCTGCGGTCGCTCGTGCATTCGCGGCGAGCCCTCGAGCCGGTAGACACCCGTACCGAGACAAACGAGGGCGGCCAGGAACCGGGCGGCGGTGCCTGCGTTGCCCACATCCAAATCGAGCGGCTGAGCCAACGAACCCCCCGGCGGCACCGCGCCGCCGCGGCCCTCGACCACGATTGTGCGATTGCTCGATTCGTCCGGATCCGGCCCAACCTCGACGGCGAAGCCGAGCCGCCGCAGGGCCTCGGCCATGAGCCGGGTGTCCTCGCTCCAGAGCGCCCCGCGCAGCGTCGTTGTCCCGGACGCCAGCGCGGCGAGCACCAAGGCGCGATTGGTGACGCTCTTCGAGCCCGGGACCGTCACCTCCGCGCGCACGGGTGCGGCCAAGGGCTCGATGGCGATGAGATCGGGCAGCGGCATGGCTACTCGGGCGAGGTGTTCGAGCCGATCCAGGCGTCGCGACGCTGCTTGGCTCGGGCGAAGAAACTGCCCAAGGCCTCCTGGTTGCCATCCTCGATGAGCCGGCGCACCGCGCGCAGCTCGACCACCAGCTCATCCAGGGACCGGGCGAGGCTCTTGCGATTCGCGAGGGCGATGTCCCGCCACATCTCGGGCGAGCCCGAGGCGATCCGGGTGGCGTCGCGAAAACCACCCGCGCACAGCAACCGCTGTTCGGGAGGACGGTCAGGCCCGAGGACATAGTGTACCAACTGCGCGGCGACCACCTGCACGAGATGACTTGATCGGCTGACGAGATCGTCGTGCTGTTCCGGCGACAACACCAGGATGCGCGAACCCAGGGCCTTCCAAAACGCCTCGATCTTCTCGCGAGCCCCGTTGTCCGAGCGCGCGGTCGGCGTGATGACGCACACAGCGCCTTCGTAGAGGTCGGCCCGCGCCGCGCCAACCCCCGCCTTTTCCGCGCCGGCCATCGGATGGCTGCCGAGGAACAGCCCGCCGGCGTCCGCAACCAGCGGTTCGACCTCCCGCACGACGCTGGCTTTGACGCTCCCGACGTCGGTGACCAATGCGCCGGGCTTCAAAGCAGGGCCGAAGCGAGCCGCGAGCTGGGCCATCTGGCCGATCGGTGTGCAGAGAACGACCAGATCGGCATCGCGGACCGCGGCTTCGAGGTCGAGTGTCGCTTCGTCCACCGCCCCGGCCTCGATGCACTCGTCGACGCCGGCCGCCCTCCGCACGCAGCCCGTGACGACCGCGGCCAGCCGGCGACGACGCAACGCAAGGCCAAGCGACCCGCCCAGCAGACCGACACCAACCAACGTGACTTTCTGGAACAACACCGGGCCGAGCATAGGCAAGCCGTCACTTCCCCTGCCTGGTGCCCGCGATGCGGGTGCCGATGGCGTACAGGCCTTTGCTTGCGGTGATGAAAAGCGTCCGGCGGTCCGCCCCGCCGAAGCAGACGTTGGCGGTCCAGGGCTCCGGCACGTCGATCTGATCGATCTTCTTGCCCGTGCGGTCAAAAACGGAAACCCCCTTGCCGGTGAGATAGAGATTCCCTTCGCTGTCGAGGGTCATGCCATCCGATCCCAGCTCACAGAACAACCGCTTGTTCGCGAGCCGCCCGTCCGCCTGGATGTCGAACTGATAGGTCTTTCCCGCGCCGAGATCGGCGACGAACAGCGATTTGCCGTCGGGCGTGCCGACAATGCCATTGGGCGTCTTCAGATCGTCGGCCACGCGGCTCAGTGTCTTGCCGTCGGGAGCCAGGTAATAGACGTGCTGGCCGTCCTGGGGCATTTGGGTGTGCTGCCACCACGGGCGCTTGTAGAAAGGATCGGTGAAGTAAAGTCCGCCGCCAGGCCGCACCCAGACGTCGTTCGGGCCGTTGAGCCGCTTCCCTTGGTATTCCTTCAGCAGCACGGTCTTCTTGCCGTCCGGGCTGATGGACCAGAGTTCGTTGTGCTCGTCGGCACATGCAAGCAACTGCCCTTGCGCGTCGAAGCACATGCCATTGGCCCGACCGGCAGGCTGCATGGAGATCGACAACTTGCCATCGAGGCTCCACTTGAGAATGCGGTCGTTGGGTTGGTCCGTGAAGAACACGTTGCCGGCGGCATCGGCCGTTGGTCCCTCGGTGAACTTGAAGTCGCCAGCCAACCGTTCGACTTTCGCGCCGGGGGCGGTGACGCCGCCTTCGGCGGCCCTTGCCGCGGTGACAGCAGCCAGACAAGGGACAACGACCAGGCCCAACAGAGCGGAACGGCGAATTGCAGCAAGCATGGAATTCATAAGATGGGGGTGAACATACGAGACGCGCCGCGCCCGTCAATGCTCCGAAGGCATGAAAAAGAAGAGGCCGGGAAATCCCGGCCTCTCGTGAGCGAACTCGGTCAATTGCCTATTTCTTGACCCTGCCGAACATCGCCGGGACACCCGCCTGAGGCGTGAAGGTGTACGGCGATGTGGATGACACTTCCTGCCACGGTCCGAGGATGCTGGTGGCAGCCTCGAGTGTGCCGCCGCCGGTCCAACTCACCGTGATCGTGCCATCCGTATTCTTGGCGATGCTGATCTCGATGGGCTCGACTGCCGGAGGTTCCATGCGGCCAATCACGCCCGAGACGAAGGCAGTCGCGTCGCCGGCCAGAGGATCGGCAGACGCGAGCTCCACCTTGAAGGTGGCGCTGTGGTTGTCGCCGCCGCCGCCTTCGTGCATCACGCCCTGGATGAAGTACCGGACGCCCGCTTCGAGGTGGATGCCTTCGCTGTAAGGCATTGTCGTCCCGCCGTCGGGCGACCAGCTATCCGACCGTTTCATGCTGGCCGCTCCGCCATTGGCGGTGAGCCATTGACGGCTACCACTCCAGCCCTGTTCCTGGGCGACCAAGCGCTTGGTAGCCGGCTGATCGTTTGTGCTGATGTAGAGGTCGCTGTCGTCATCCGAGCATGTGAAGAACACGTACTCGCCCGTCACCGCCGGGATGAAGATGCCGCTGACGGACCGCGAGAAGTTGTCGGCCACGTCGATCGGTCCCTCGAAGCTTGTCCAGTAGTTGACTTCGCTGGGCACGCCGACATTGCCGATGTTGACGGCATCGCGATTCGCGCTGGCCCAGCGCTCTTCCATGAGCGAGCCGGCAACAAACACGGCATCGCCGAGCACTGTAAGCGTCGCTTCCCTCGATGTGACGGGAGTCGGATACCCCGCCAGGGATACCACGCAATCGAACTTGGCGCCGTTATCGCTTGCACTGGTGAGCAGCGAGTGGACCTTGGCGGTGGCGCCCGGGATCGGAGTGCCGTTGCGCCGCCACTGGTAGGTGGGCGGGTAGAAGGCCTCCGCGGTGGCGTCGACGCTGAAGATCGCCCGATCCCAGCCGTGGGCCGTCACGTCCTGCGGCTGGGCCGTGATCTGGAGGTTCTTCGGCGCGGGGACCAGGACACCGACGCGGTCGCCGGTGAGCCGTGTGTAGGCGCCGTCCACAGGTTCATCCTCATAGGTCGGAGCTATCATCATGTAGGTCACGGCGAGGTTGTCGCCGCCGCCGCCTTCATTCTGGACGGCCTCGATGTAGTACCTCTTACCTGCGGTGAGGTCGAAGCCCGCGGCACCTGGCGACTCGCTGGTGGTGGGGTCCACGAAGGTATCGGACCTCTTCTGGGTCAAGTTCGACCCGCCGCCGCTCGTGACCCACTGTCGATTGTTGCTCCAGGCCGTTTCCTGGGCGATGAGCCGTTTGTTGGCGGGATCGG
>ERZ795054.1201-NODE-1201-length-25543-cov-21.213944_pt1 | contig 25543 bp, 23 predicted proteins | sample MGYA00375138_ERZ795054 | MGnify/ENA primary metagenome ERZ795054 (study PRJEB30183, sample SAMN05720215) | anaerobic digester metagenome | isolation source: active sludge of municipal wastewater-treating anaerobic digesters | place: USA | collected 2014-12-23 ... | reverse complement strand
CAATCGTGCCCACGTTCACGTGCGGCTTCGTACGCTCAAACTTGCCCTTTGCCATCGCTGACTCCTGACTGACTGCCTGCGGAGCGCGCAGCCCGAATGCCGCCGCCCCAACTTGGAATTCTGGTGCCCATGACGCGGATCGAACGCGTGACCTCTCCCTTACCAAGGGAGTGCTCTACCACTGAGCCACATGGGCCGTGCAACTGCTCTGGAGCGGGTGAAGGGAATCGAACCCTCGTCGTAAGCTTGGAAGGCTTCTGCTCTACCATTGAGCTACACCCGCCCGCCGCGACCGAAGCGATCCTCTACTTCGCCGCCAACCAGTCCACCACTACTTCCCCGGCTCCGCCCAAACCCCGGATCCAACCGGACCGGAACTCGCACGGGCTTGGTGGAGGGGGTTGGATTCGAACCAACGTAGGCGTAAGCCAACAGATTTACAGTCTGCCCCCTTTAGCCACTCGGGCACCCCTCCGCAGGGAACCACAAATTATGGTTGTCAAGCCTGGCCTTGTCAAACCGGGCGACACCCTAGGCGAGAGGTCGAGAGGGGCGGTTCCAGGCCCCGTGCGGGAGCGCGAGAAGAGGGCCCGCCGCCGGCCAGCGCCAATGGCGCGCGGGGCGCGTGCCGGGCTGGCTGGCCGCTCGCTTGGAGCGCTTGGCGGCGACTGCGGGTAATCCATAGGCGCAGGCCGCGCCTAGGACCGTGCTGCCTTACATCTGCTTGAACAGGTGGGTGTAATTGCGGCTGATCTCGAGCTTGTCGCTGCGGCCCTTGACCATCACCAGCTGCCGCCCGCGGAAGTCGCGGGTGACACCGGCGATCGCCTTGACGTTGACCACGATCGAACGGTGGATCTGCCAGAACTCGCGCGGGTCGAGTTCGTCGACGAGTTCCTTGATCGGCTTGCGGATCAGCGCCTCGTAGGCCTCGGTCTGGACGCGGGTGTACTTCTCGTCCGACTGGAAGAACAAGACCTCGGCCACGGGAATCAGACGCAGCTGCTGCCCGATGCTGGCCTGGATCCACTCCAGATGACGCCGCGGAGCCGAGTCCTGCGCCCCCTCCAGCCGGCTGGCCAGCCGCTCGAGCAGGCCCGACAGATCGGCGGGCGGGGCGTTCAATCGCTTCTTCAGCCGCGCCACGGTGGTGGCCAGCCGCTCCGCCTCGGCCGGCTTGAGCAGGTAGTCCGCCGCCCCCTGCTCGAAGGCCTCCACCGCGTATTCGTCGTAGGCGGTGATGAACACCACGTGGCAGGCGTCGCCGATCTCGCGGGCGGCCTCGATGCCCGTCATCCCCGGCATGCGGATGTCCAGGAAGGCGAGGTCCGGCCGGTGCTCGCGCACCGCTGCGACCGCCTCGGCGCCGTTGCGCGCCTCGGCAAGAATCTGCAGCTCGGGCCAGACCTCACTGAGCCGGGTGCGCAGCTGCTCGCGCATCAGGCGTTCATCGTCGGCCAGGATTGCAGTAGGCATGGCCTCGATTCTAGGCGGCTGCCGGCTTCGCCGCCGTCGTCCCGGCGTCCCAGCGGTAGGGCACCTCGATGGTGGCGATGGTGCCCCCATGGGCGTTGGCCTCGACCACGAAGCTCGCGTCCCCACCGTAGAGCTGCTTCAGCCGCTCGCGGATGTTCGACAGGCCCACCCCGCTGGCCGCGCCGTGGGTGAACCCCAGTCCCGTGTCCGCCACCCGCACCCGCAGCCTGCCGTTGGCCACATCCGCCGAGATGGTCACCGACCCGCCCTCGGGCTTGGGCTCCAGCCCGTGCTTGATCGAATTCTCGACCAGGGACTGCAGCATCATGGGCGGGAACTGCGCGTTGAGCAGCCCCTGGGGCACATTGATCGCCGTCTGCAGGCGCTCGTCCATGCGCACTCTGAGGATCTCCAGGTAGGCACGGCACAGCGCGACCTCCTTGCCCAACGTGGTCGAGCCCTCGCGCATCTCGGGCAAGGCCGCGCGCAGATAGGCGATCAGGTTCTTCTGCATCTGCGAGGCGCGCGGCGGGTCCGTCTCGATCAGGTAGTCGACCGAGGCCAGGGTGTTGAACAGAAAGTGCGGCTCGACCTGGGCCTGCATCATCTTCAGCTCGGCCTCGGCCAACTGCCGCTTCAGGCCCTCCTCGGCCGCGGTCGCCGAGGCCAGCGCGGCGCGCTTCTCTGCTTTCTGCCTGCCCCCCAGGGCGAGCTTGACGATCACGCCGGCGACGATGAGCAGGAAGATGAAGCTCACCACCCAGTCGCTCGTTTCAGCCGAGTAGCGCTGCACCTTGCGCGCCACCTGGCGGCTGACCTGCTCCTCGACGATCGACTCGATCTTCGCGCGCGCCGCCTCGATTGCCTCGGCGGTGGCCGCGGCATCGACATCCGCGCCAACCGGCAAGTCGACCTTCACTTCGCCCGACACCGACTCCGGCGACGCCTCCTCGAAGCGCACGCCCCGGCCGTCGATCACGATGCTGACCTGCCTGCCGCCGTCGTCGGTACGAATGCGCACCCCCGTGTCCTCGATGCTCACGCGGGCCTCGCCGGGCGCGGCAGGAGCACCGGCGTTCTTCGCCCCTGCGTCCGCGCGCTTCGCGCCCTTGGGAGCCCCGACGCGGATCCCCTCGGGCGTGATGATCACGTCCACTTTCACTTCCTGGGGCGCGGTCTCGATGATCACCGCTGCCTTGCGGTCGATCAGGGCGTTGCTCAGGATGCCCCCGAACGCCAGCGCCAGCAGCGACAGCAGCAGGAACTTGCCCCAGCCCACCGTGGCCAGCCAGTCCGACACCACTCGCGCCCAGCGCCTGATGTGCGGCCAGGCCCACTGGCCGGCCCGCGAGGCTGCGTCGCCCAGACGCGCCCAGAAGCCTGTTCGCACCGCTGCCGATTGATTTGCTTGCATGTTCTGACTTTCGCGCTCCGGCGGCGAGCTTACGGCCTGCAGCCGCGGCGGGTGGGATTGCACACGCCTCGCACCCTAGCGGCCCGCCGGGTCCGATGCCCGCCGGGTGCGACGGAGCGCAAGATCCTGGGAGTCAAGCGCACGGCGCCGCGACCGCCGCCTAGCTCCGGGTGCGCGCCACGGCCTCCCGGCTGCGCTGCGCGCACCCGCCACCGCCACTGGCGTCGCGGATTCCGCAGTTCGCCGCCGACGTGCCGCGCGGCCGTACGGCCGTCGTTACAGTTCAGGTCATGCAAGAAAAGAGCCCTCCACCCGGTCTGCGTACCCGCTATTTCCGCTGGGCCCAGGCCTACTACGACCGCCTGCCTGCGCTGGCCCGCGAGGACGCGCGCCGCTTCGACGAGTGGTTCTACAGCCTCAGCGGCGTCCTGGTCATGGCCAGTCTCGTGGCCCTGGCCGGCCTGCTCGCCTGGGCGCTGGTCGCTGGGCGCCCGGACAAGTCTTGGTGGCTCGTGTTCGGCCTGATGCTGTTGCTGGTGTTCGCGCTGGCCTTCGCCGGCATGTCGATGTGGTTCGCGCACGGCCGCAAGTCCTCTCGCCCGTGGCGGGTCGTGTTCCTGGCGAGCTCGGGCGCGATCCTGGGCGGCTATGTGGGCTACCTTAGCGGCCGCGTCGGCAAGCAAGGTCTGGATCTGGCGCACTTGCAGGAGGCCGCCGAGCGCGTCACGCCCATCATTGCCCCGATCGCGCTGGGCATCGGCGGCGCGCTGGCGCTGATCAGCCTGCTGCGCAACCGCGAGTACGCCGCCCGCGCCCGCGCGGGGGAGCTCCAGGCGGAAGCCGAGCGCGCCCAGCGCCTGGCCTCGGAAGCCGAACTGCGCGCCCTGCAGGCGCAGATCGAACCGCACTTCCTGTTCAATTCGCTGAGCACTGCCCAGTACCTCGCCGAGGCCGGCGACCCGCGCGCGGGGCCCTTGCTGGCCGAACTCAATGGCCTGCTGCGCAACACCCTGGAGGCGACCCGCGCGCGCGACGTGGCCGTGGCCGACGAGGCCCAGCGCGTGCGGCACTACCTTGCCATCTGCGCGCTGCGCCTCGGTCCGCGTCTGGGCTGGTCGATCACGCTCGACCCGCAAACGGCCGCGGCGCGGATCCCGCCAGCCGCCTTGCTCACCCTGGTCGAGAACGCAGTGGAGCACGGCATCGAGCCCGCACTGGCCGGCGGGCGGATCGAGATCGAAGGGCGCGCCACCCTCCAGGGCCTGGAGATCGAGGTGCGCAACACCGGACTGGCGCCCGCCACGATGCCGGCAGCCGGCATCGGTCTGATCAATCTGCGCGAGCGCCTGCGTCTGCTGGCCGGGCCTTCGGCCCGGCTCACGCTGCTGCGCGACGGCGAATGGACGCGCGCCCGAATCGAACTGCCCCCCACGAGCCCCGCATGAAGCGCACCGCCCTGATCGCCGACGACGAGCAAATCCAGCGCGAGGCCCTGCGCCAGGCTCTGGCCCGCCAATGGCCCGAGCTCGAACTGGTGGCCGAGTGCACCAACGGCATCGACGCCTGGGACGCCTTTCTCGAGCACGAGCCCGACATCCTGTTCCTCGACATCCGCATGCCCGGGCAGGACGGACTCGAGGTGGCGCGGCGCGTGGGCGCCCGAGCCCAGATCGTCTTCATCACCGCATACGGAGAACACGCCCTGGCCGCGTTCGACACCGGCGCGGTCGACTATCTGGTCAAGCCGCTGGAGCCTGCCCGCCTGTCCGCCGCGCTCGAGCGCCTGCGTACCCGCGGGCCTGCCCTCTCGACGGAGGCGCTCGCGGCCCAGCTCGACCGCCTGGCCAGCGCGATCGGTGCGCGCCCGGCGCGCCGGCTCGAGGTGCTGCAGGCGTCGGTGGGGCGCGAGATCCGCCTCATCCCGGTCGAGGACGTGATCTATTTCGAGTCGGACGCGCGCTACACGCGGGTGGTGCATCGCGCCCCTGACGGCAGTGCGGCCGAGGTGCTGATCCGCACTGCGCTCAAGGAACTGCTGCCGCAGCTCGACCCCGAACGGTTCTGGCAGATCCACCGCTCGACCATCGTCGCCGTGCGCGAGGTGAGCCGGGTCGAGCGCGAGGACGACCGCATGTGGGCCCTGTTGCGCAACCGGCCCGAGCGCCTGGCGGTGAGCCGCCACTTCCAGGGCCTGTTCCGACCCCAGTAGGACGCCCCGCCAGGACGATCAGCGGGCCGGCCGGCCGCGCTCAGTCGACGCCGAAAAGCCGCAAGGCGAGCGACGCGCCAAGCAGCACCCAGCCGGCCCGGCCAGCGTGCTCAGCCCAGGGGTGTCGAGCGCGTAGGTCTTCGGCGAGCTTGAGCAGCGAGGCCCGCGTCTTGGCGGCGTCCGCCTTCTCGGAACCGCTCGCCACGAAGGCGCGCACGAAGGGGAACTGCACCTGCAAGCCCAGGAGCAGGGCGGTCACCCCCAGGTCGCCCAGGCCATGGGCGAGTCGCCCGGCATCGAAGTCCACCAGGGCCGAGGCGGCGCTGCTTGCGCTCAAGAGGTACAGCCCGACGCGCCAGGCGCGCTCGCCGGGGCTGGGGACTTGGGCTTGGGTCTGGCCTTGCATGCGGGAATCCCGGGAATGGCGGCACTCAGTAGATGCGGCCGGCGCGCGCAACTTCAAACCGGCAGATGCGCCAGCGGCAATGCGGTGGTGTCCTTGATGCGCTCCAGCGCGAAGCTAGATTTCACGTCGACCACGCCGGGCTGCTTGAGCAACTGCTCCATCACGAAGCGCGAGAAGTGCTCGAGGTCCTCGACGTGCACTCGCAGCAGGTAGTCCATCTCGCCCGTCATGGCGTAGCAGGCCACGACTTCGGGCCAGGATTGCACCCGGGCGCGCAGGTCGTCCATCGGGGCTCGCCCTCGCTTCTCGAGCTTGACGCTGACATAGGCCAGCAGCCCGAGTCCGATCTTCTGGGCGTCGAGCAGCGCCACCCGGCGGCGGATCACCCCGGCCTGCTCCAGTCGGCGGATGCGCCGCAGGCAGGGCGAGGGCGAGAGCGACACGCGCTCCGCGACCTCCTGGTTGGACAGGCCGCCCTCGCGCTGAAGGATCTCGAGGATGCGCACATCGGTTCGATCGAGCGAAATCTCTGGCATGACGTGCTTCTTGCAAGCCTAGTTGCGCAATCATATTGCGCTCCATCGAGCAGCGAAGGCGGACTTGGCAATTTTCTGCCCATCGCTTTACCGAATAATCCGCCGACCTCGCCTCCCCGACCCCACAGGAGATACGCCCATGAAGTTCACCCCCTGGGACAACCCCATGGGCACCGACGGCTTCGAGTTCGTCGAGTACGCCGCGCCCGACCCTGCCGCGCTCGGGCAGTTGTTCGAGCAGATGGGCTTTGCCGCCGTGGCCCGGCACCGCCACAAGAACGTCACGCTCTACCGCCAGGGCGGCGTGAACTTCATCGTCAACGCCGAGCCTGACTCGTTCGCGCAGCGCTTCGCCCGCCATCACGGCCCATCGATCTGCGCCATCGCCCTGCGGGTGCAAGACGCCAACGCCGCCTACCGCCGCGCGCTGGAGCTGGGCGCCTGGGGCTTCGACAACAAGACCGGGCCGATGGAACTGAACATTCCGGCGATCAAGGGCATCGGCGACAGCCTGCTCTACTTCGTCGACCGCTGGCACGGCAAGGATGGCGCGCAACCCGGCGGGATCGGCAACATCAGCATCTACGACGTGGACTTCGTGCCCATCCTCGATGCGCACGGCAAGCCGGTCGAGGCCAACCCCGTGGGCCGGGGTCTGACGGTGATCGACCATCTCACCCACAACGTCCACCGCGGCCGCATGAAGGAGTGGGCCGAGTTCTACGAGCGGCTCTTCAACTTCAAGGAAGTGCGCTACTTCGACATCGAGGGCAAGCTCACCGGCCTCAAGAGCAAGGCCATGACCAGCCCCTGCGGCAAGATCCGCATCCCGATCAACGAGAGCAGCGACGACAAGAGCCAGATCGCCGAGTACCTCGCCCTGTATCACGGCGAGGGCATCCAGCACATCGCGCTCGCCACGGGTGACATCTACGGCACCGTCGAGTCCATGAAAAGCGGCGGCGTGGTCTTCCAGGACACGATCGACACCTACTACGACCTGGTGGACCAGCGCCTGCCCGGCCACGGCGAGCGGCTCGATGAGCTCAGGCGCCTGCGCATCCTGATCGACGGCGCCACCCACCTGGGCGCACCCAACGAACTGCTCCTGCAGATCTTCACCAAGGAGGTGATCGGCCCGATCTTCTTCGAGCTCATCCAGCGCAAGGGCGACGAAGGCTTCGGCGAGGGCAACTTCCGCGCCCTGTTCGAATCGATCGAACTCGACCAGATCCGCCGCGGCGTGCTCGCGCCGGCCACCTGAGATGGCCGTCGCCCCCGTGACCTACGGCACCTCGACGCGCCCGCCGCGCGGCGACTACTCGGCCGCGCGCGACGACTACACCTGCGAGCAGCGCTGGGAGTCCTACACGCCGCAAGAGCACGCGCTCTACGCGCGGCTGGTGCGGCGCCAGATGGCGCTGATCCCGGGCAGAGCCTGCGACGAGTTCCTCCACGCCCTGCCGCGCCTGGGCGACGGCCAGGGCATCCCGCGCTTCGACGAAGTCTCGGGCCGGCTGCGTCGCGCCACCGGCTGGGAGATCGTCGCGGTCCCCGGCCTGATCCCGGAGGACGCCTTCTTTGCCCTGCTGGCCGCACGCCGCTTCCCCGTGACCGTGTGGCTGCGCCAGCCCGAGGAGTTCGACTACATCGTCGAGCCCGACGTCTTCCACGACCTGTTCGGCCATGTGCCGCTGCTGTTCAACCCGGTGTTCGCGGACTACATGCAGGCTTTCGGGGCGGGCGGCCTCAAGGCCGAGGGCCTGCACGCGCTTCAGTTTCTCGCGCGTCTGTACTGGTACACGGTGGAGTTCGGGCTGATCGCCACGCCTGCCGGGCTGCGCGTCTACGGCGCCGGCATCCTCAGTTCGGCGGGCGAGACGGCCTACGCGCTCGAGAGCCTCAAGCCGCAGCGCCTGGGCTTCTCGCTCGAGCGCGTGCTGCGCACGCCCTACAAGATCGACGACTACCAGGACAGCTACTTCGTGGTCGAGAGCTTCGCGCAGCTGTTCGACGCCACCGCACCGGACTTCACGCCGGTCTACGAGCGCGTCGCCACCCTGCCCCCACTGGCGGTCTACGAGCGCCTGCCCAGCGAGCGCAGCTATCCGCCCAACGCCGCTCAGGCAAGCCAGGCCTGAGTCCGTTCCCGGCCGGCCCGGCCGGATGCGCTACTGCGCGCGGGGGCTCTGGCCTTCGACGGGCGCCGGCATGGGCAGCGGGGGCGGCGGCGTGAGCGTGGGTGACTCGTAGCGCGGCAGGGGCTGGCCGGGAGCCATGGGCACCGGCGTGCCGGGAGGCAGTTCCTGGGCCACCGGTGCGGGGCGCGGCGCGGGCGCGACGGCGGGCGCGGCGCCGGATCGCGGGGCCGACAGCACGTTGCCCTGCAGCGTGTAGTTCTGCATCACCACCGAGCCGGGCTGCGCCACCGGCGGCCGCTCGGGCACGCGCACTTCCTGGCGGCCGCCGCCAGCGTCGAGCACGGCGGCCTGCGGCGTGACTTCGATCAGCCGCAGTCCAGGCGTCACCTCCTGGCCGATCAGCACCACGCGCGGCGGCTGGCCCTCGACCACCAGCACCGCGCTGGAGTCCGCGCCCGCCGCGTAGACCCCCAGCGCCTGGATGTTCGCCGGGCCCGAGGCAATCGCCTCCACCTTGCCGAACATGCGCGCCACCGCCACCGGGTCGGGGTCGCGCGAGGCCACGGGTTGCAGCGGGGGCGGCGGTGCCGCGGGCGCCGGCGTGAAGATGCGCAGCGCCCACCACGCGGCCAGAGCCGCCACCAGAGCGGCCATCAGGGCGTTGAACAGCAGCGGCAGTAGCTTGCGCGGCATGGGATCAGGGCTGGCGCCCCGAGAGGCGGACGCGGGATCGCGTGACGGGGCCGCCACGCGAGAGGGATATTATCCGCAGCACCTTCCTGACGCCGACGCCGCAAATGCGTGTATCCCATCGGCGTCGCACTCGTCCCGAGGCCTCCATGCTGCCCAACCGTACCCGCCGCCTGCGCGGCTTCACGCTGATCGAGATCATGGTCGTGATCACCATCCTGGGGATCCTTGCGGCCTTGATCGTGCCGCGCGTTGTCGGCCGCACCGACGACGCCAAGATCGCCGCCGCCAAGCAGGACATCGCTTCGATCATGCAGGCCCTGAAGCTCTACCGCCTGGACAACAGCCGCTACCCCACGACCGAACAGGGGCTGCAGGCGCTGATCACCAAGCCGGGAACCGAGCCCCTGCCCGGCAACTGGAAGGCGGGCGGCTATCTCGAGCGCTCCAGCGTGCCCAAGGATCCCTGGGGCCATCCTTATCAGTACCTGAGTCCCGGCACCAAGGGCGAGATCGACGTCTTCAGCCTCGGCGCCGACCAGCAGCCCGGCGGCGAAGGGCCGGACGCCGACATCGGGTCGTGGCAGCTCTGAGCCCATCGCGCCGCGCCAGCGGCTTCACGCTGCTGGAGATGCTGGTGGTGCTGGTGCTGGCCGGCCTGCTGCTGTCGCTGGTGTCCATCAACGTCGTCCCCGACGACGGACAGCGCCTCAATCGCGAGGCGGAGCGGGTCGGCAGCCTGATGGCCCTGGCGGCCGACGAGTCGCGCCTGCGCGCCGAGACCGTGGTCTGGGAAGCGGACCTCAACGGCTACCGCTTCGTGGTCGAGCGCGGCGGCGAGCGGCGACTGATCACCGGCGACGACCTGCTGCGCGAACGCCGCTGGGAAGTGCCGCTGAGTCGCCTGGCGGTCGTGCCGGCCGGCGGCGAAGCGCAGGTGTTGCTCTCGGCCGACGCGCCTGCCCTGCGCGTGCCGCTTGCGCGGGAATGGGTCCAGCCGCGTTGGCGCCTCGAACTGGCCTCGGGCACCCACACCACAGCCGTCGACTTCGATGATGCCGGGCGCGCCCGCCTTGCCGCACGCTGAGCGCGGCTTCACGCTGCTCGAGGTGCTGGTCGCGCTGGTGATCATCGGCGTGGCCCTGGCCGCCTCGATGCGTGGCGCACTGTCGCTCACCGGCGCGGCCGAGGACACGCGCCTGCGCCTGATCGCCGGCCTGGTGGCCGAGAACCGCCTGCGGGAAGCCCGCCTCGCCCGCGAGCAGGTCAGCGTGGGCGAGACGCGCTTCGAGTGCGGCGAGGCCGGCGCGCGCTTTTCCTGCGAGCAGGTCGTGCGCCCCACGCCTAACCCCTTCTTCCGCCGCATCGAGGTTCGGGTGTTCTCGCCCGAGGGCGAGAGCACGCGTCAGTACGCCGAACTCGTCACTCTGCTGCCCGTGGACCGCGCGCAATGACCGCTGTACGAGCCCTCTCGCCAGGCCGGGTGCGCGCCCATGTGCGCGGCTTCACCCTGCTCGAACTGCTGGTGGCCATCACCGTGCTCGCCCTGGTGTCGCTGATCGCCTGGCGCGGCCTCGACACCCTGGTCATGACGCGCGAGCGGCTTCAGCCCGAATCCGAGCGCACCCGCGCGCTGCTCACCACGCTCGGCCAGTTCGACCGCGACGTGGCCGCGGCGGCCAACCCGCTGTTCATCGGCAGCCGTGAGCCCACGGTGCGGCTGCGCACCGAGGCCAGCGGAGCGGCGGCCATCGAGATCCTGCGCATCGCCCCGGCCCAGCCCGACGGCATCACGCGGGTGCAGACGGTGGTGTGGCGCCTGCTCGACGGCGCATTGGTGCGCCAGGCCGGCCCGGCACAGACCGAGCTCGGCCCGGTCGCGGCGGACCAGTGGCAAAGTGCCGCCCTGATCGGCGGCCTGCGCGCCCTGCGCGCTCGTGCCTGGCAAGTGGGCGGCGGCTGGACCGAGGCCGGCAACCTGCCTGCGGCGCCGGTGGGCGGCGCGCCGGCCACGCCGCCCGGGATCGAGGTGGTGCTGGAGCGGGCAGACGGCACGCGACTGCGCCGCGTGCTGGTGGTGGGAGGCTGAGCATGCCCGGGCGGACCTCCTTCCAGCCGCGAACGCGGCTTCGGCAGCGCGGCGCGGCAGTGCTGCTGGCCCTGTTCATCGCCACCCTGGCCACGCTGATCGTCACCGGTCTGTTTTACAGCCAGTTCGTCCTGCTGCGCACGATCGAGAACGAGCAACTCGCCGCCCAGAGCCGCCTGCTGCTGCGCGGCGCGCTGGACTGGAGCCGGGCCATCCTGCGCACCGATGCCGACAACTCGAGCTTCGACGCGCTCAGCGAGCCCTGGGCCCAGCCGCTCGCCGACATGCGTCTCGACGCCCTGGGCGAGACGGCCGCGCTGGCGGCGCGTGCGTCGATCTCGGGGAGCATCGAGGATGCGCAGGGCCGCTACAACCTGCGCAATCTGGTCAACGCCGGCCAGCCGGTGGAGCGCGAAGTCGAGGCCCTGCGTCGCCTCGTCGTGCTGCTCGACCTGCCGCCCGCGGTGGCCGACCTCGTCACTGCGCGCATGCTCGAGTCCGGAGTGCCCACGAGCACCGAGGCGACAGGCGAACGTCATCCGCTGCCCCCGCTGTTTCCGGGCGACCTGGCGGGGATCTCGGGCATCGACGCGGAGGCCGCGCGTCGCCTGGCGCCGTATCTGATCGTGCTCGACGAGCGCACGCCCCTGAACATCAACACCGCCCCGGCCGAGCTGATCGCCGCGCGCATCGAGGGCCTGAGCCTCGCCGAAGCGCGCGCCGTGGTGGCGCAGCGCGAGCGACTGGGTCACTTTCGCAATGTGGACGACTTCCGCAACTACCTGCGCGGCAACGCGCAACTCGTCGATGGCGATGTTGCAAGCTCGAGTCGCTTCTTCTTGGTGCGCGGTCAGGTTCGCCTTGACCGGGCCGTGACCCGCATGGAAGCTTTGCTCAAGCGCGGGCCGAACAACATCGCCAGCGTGCTTTGGCAAAGAGAACTCCTCTAGATGAGCAAGTCCCCGCCCTCACGTCTGCTCGTGCTGCTGCCGCCCGCCCGGCATGGCGGCCGCGACGCCCCGGACAGCGGCCTGCGCGTGCGCACCCTGGCGATCGCCGGCACGCGCGTCGACGCCGGCGAGGCGAGCCTTGCCGAACTGCCGCGCGGCGTGCGCCTTGAGCTCGTGTTCGACGCCGCCGACGTGCACCTCGCCACCCTCGAGGCGCCTCGGCTGTCGGACGCCAGGCTGCGGCTCGCCTTGCCCAGCCTGCTCGAGGACCGCCTGCTCGGCGATCCGGCCGACAGCCATCTGGCCTACGCCAGCGAACGCGAGGCCGACGGTCGCCTGCGCGTGGCGGCGGTCGACCGCGGCTGGCTCACCCGGGTGCTCGACGCGTGCGCCGCGGCCAACCTGACGCCCCGCTCGGCCTGGAGCGCGCTGCACTTGCTGCCGGTGCCTGCCGACGGGACGCTGGGCCTGCGGGTCAGTGCCGGCCACGGCCTGCTGCGCACCGGCACCACCGACGGGCTGAGCTTCGATCTGGCCGGCGACGCGGCCCTCCTGGGCCTGGCCTTGGCGCAGGCCCAGGCGCGGTGCGTTCGCGTCTACGGCGACCCCTTGGCGGCGGCTGCGCTCCCCTGGCCCGAGGCGGTCCAAGTGCAGGACGCGCACGCCGACCTCGACCTCGGCCACGGCGGCGAACCGATCAACCTGCTGCAGGGCGGGTTTGCCGGCGACGGGTGGCTCGCCCGTGCCAGCGGCGGACGGCTGCCGCGCCTGAGCCTGCGCGCGCTGCGCGCCCCGCTGGCGTGGGCGGGGGTCGCGGCCCTGGTGGCCATCGCCGGGCTGAACCTGAACTGGCTCAAGCTCGGCGCCGAGGCCAAGGCGCTGCGTGCCGAGCAGGCGGCGGCGTTTCGCAGCGCCTTCCCGCGGGAGACCACCCTGGTCGACCCCCTGGCCCAGACCCGACGGCAACTGGCCGAGCTGCGCGCGCGGGCCGGTCAGCCTTCGCCCGACGACTTCTCGGTGCTCAACGCACGCGCAGCGCAACTTCTGCTCGCCGCGCCAGTGGGCAGCCTCACCGGACTGCAGTACCGCGACGGCAGCCTCAAGCTCAGCTTCCGGCCCAATGCGCTCGACCCCGGACTGCAGAACACGCTGCGCGCCAACGCCGTGCAGCAGGGCCTGGACCTGCGCTTCGAGCCCGACGGCTCGGCGCGCCTGCGAGTGGCGGCCAACTGATGGAAGCGCTGCGCAACTTCTGGTCCCAGCGCGCCCCGCGCGAACGCGCCTGGCTCGCCGCCGGGGTTCTGGTCGTGGCCGCGGCCCTGGTGTACCTCGTGCTGATCGAGCCGGCCTGGCAGGGCACGCGCAAGCTCGAGCGCAGCCTGCCCGCGGCGCGCGCGCAAAACGCCGAGCTCACCGCCATGCTCGCCCAGGCGCGTGAACTGCGCGAGCGCCCGCAGAGTGCCCAGCTGGCCGGGGGCGACGTGCGCGCCGCCCTCGAGGCCTCGCTCAAGCGCGCCGGCCTCAAGCCCGCGCGTCTGGCCGTCGGCGCCGAGGGCGACCTGCAACTGGCCTTCGCCAAGGTCGACTACGCGACCTGGAGCCGCTGGCTGGCCGAGGCCGAGCGCGAGCACGGGCTGCGCGTGTTGGCGGTGAACGCGACGGCGGTTCAGCCGCCCGGTGCCGCCGACATCGAGCTCACTGTGCGCCCGCCGCGACGATGAAAGCCCGCCTCGCGGTCTACGGGCTGGCCGCCCTGGTCGGCGCGCTGGCGGTGCTCGCGATCTTTGCGCCCGCGCATTGGGCGGCAGGGCTGATCGAGCGGGCCAGCCAGGGCCACGTGCGCCTGGCCGACCCGCGAGGCACCTTGTGGTCGGGCTCGGGCGTGGTGCTGCTCGCGGCAGGCCGCGACACTGAAGCGCCTGCGGCGAGCCTGCCCGAGCGCCTGGCCTGGCAGGTCCGCCCGTTTGGCCTGCTGACCGGCACGCTGGACCTCGTGCTCACCCATCCCTCCGCGCTCAACCAGCCCTTGTCGGTGCGCGCGCCCCTGGCGGGCGGCCCTGTACGCCTGGGCGCGGCCACCCTGCGCCTGCCCGCCAGCCTGCTGGTGGGACTGGGTGCTCCCTTCAACACGGTACGTCCCGGCGGGCAGCTCCAGCTCACCTGGGACGGCCTGAACATCTCGCCCGGGCGGGTCGAAGGCCGCCTCGACGCCGAGTGGCGCGAGGCCACCAGCAGCCTCGCCCCGGTACGGCCTCTGGGCCACTACCGCCTGCAGTTCGAGGGCCTCACCCCCGGTGCGCGGGTACAACTGCGCACCTTGACGGGACCCCTCGAGCTGGTGGCGGATGGCACAATCGAAGCGAGTGGTCGCCTTCGCATGACGGGACGCGCACGGGCCATGCCGGGCACGGACGCAATAGTCAGGTCCCAGTTGTCGACCCTCATCTCGCTCCTTGGCCGTCCCGACGGTGACGGAGCACAACTGTCGTTCGGCGCCTAGCGTGACCCAGAAGAACGCCCTCATTTCCGGCCCCTTGACCGGCGCGCTGCGCGCCGCCGTCCTCGCCTGCCTGCTCGGCGGTGCGGTCACGGCCGGGTTCGCCCAGGCACCGGCGAGCAGCGCGGCGGGCACGGCCACCCCGGACCCGAACGCGGTGATGCTGAACTTCGTCAACGCCGACATCGACGCCGTGGTGCGCGCCATCGGCCAGTACACCAACCGCAGCTTCGTCGTGGATCCGCGCGTCAAGGGCACGATCACCCTGGTGAGCGAGCGCCCGGTCAGCCGCCAGCAGGCCTACGAGCAGTTGCTCGCGGCCCTGCGCCTGCAAGGCTTCACGATCGTCGCGGCGGGCGGCACCACCCGCGTGGTGCCCGAGGCCGACGCCAAGCTCCAGGGCGGTGCGGTCGTGCCGCCGCGTGCCACCGCGCCGAGCGGAGACCAGATCGTCACCCAGGTGTTCCGCCTGAACTACGAGTCCGCCACCAGCCTGCTGCCGGTGCTGCGCCCGCTGATCGCCCCCAACAACACGATCAGCGCCTACCCGGCCAACAACACCCTGGTGATCACCGACTACGCCGACAACCTGCGGCGCATCGCCCGCATCATCGAGGCGATCGACACGCCGGCGTCCGCCGAGGTCGAGATCGTGCCGGTCAGATACGGGCTGGCCTCCGAGATCGCCACCATCGTCAACCGGGTGATCGACGAGAGCTCGCGCGCGGCCGGCCAGGCCACCGACCCTGGCCAGCGCGTCTCGGTGCTGGCCGAGACCCGCACCAACAGCCTGATCATCCGCGCGCCCAGCGGGGCGCGCATGACGCTCGCACGCCAGCTGATCGCGCGGCTCGATCTGCCCGCCGCGACGCCGGGCAACATCAACGTCGTGCACCTGCGCAACGCCGAGGCGAGCAAGCTCGCGCCCCTGCTGCGCGCCATCATTGCCTCCGATCCCTCGTTCATGCCGCAGAGCCAGTCGGCGCCCGCGCTGTCACCCGGCGGCGTGACCGGGGGGCAAAGCGGCGGCGGCGGTCTGAGCACGGGCACCACGGCCATCGCCAACGCTCCGGCCGGGGGCGGCGGCGCGCAGGGCGGCGGCGGTGCGGCGAGCGGTCCGCTGGCGGGGATGATCCAGGCCGACACCGCGACCAACTCGCTCATCATCACCGCGCCCGAGCCGCTCTACCGCAACATCCGCTCGATCATCGACCGGCTGGACATGCGCCGCGCCCAGGTGGTGATCGAGTCGCTGATCGTCGAGATCGCGGCCGACAAGGCCACCGAGTTCGGCATCCAGTGGCAGAACTTGAGCGGGATCGACAACACCGGCACCTCGGTCATCGGCGGCACCAACTTTGGCGGCCCCGGAACCAACATCATCGGCGCCGCGACGAACATCGCCTTGCTGGGCACGGGCCTGAACATCGGCATCGTCAAGGGCAAGATCAACATCCCCGGCATCGGCGAGGTTCTCAATCTCGGCTTCCTGGCGCGTGCGCTCGAGCGCACCACCAACGCCAACATCCTGTCGACGCCGACCATCCAGACGCTCGACAACGAAGAGGCCAAGTTCCTGGTCGGCCAGAACATCCCGCTGATCACCGGCTCGTACTCGTCCACCGGCGGCGCCGGCGCAGTCAACCCGTTTCAGACCTTCGAACGCAGGGACATCGGCCTGCAACTCAAGGTGCGCCCGCAGGTCAGCGAGGGCGGCGTGGTGCGCCTGGCGATCTACCAGGAACTCTCGTCGATCCAGACCGCCCTGGCCGCGGCGCAGGGCGGCATCATCACCAGCAAGCGCAGCTTCGAGTCCACCGTGCTGGTCGAGGACGGCAACATCGTGGTGCTCGGCGGCCTGATCGAGGACCGCACCGAGGGGGGGCGCGAAGCCGTGCCCCTGCTGGGCGACATCCCGATCATCGGCAACCTGTTCCGCTACGACACGCGCACGCGCAAGAAGACCAACCTGCTCGTGTTCCTGCGCCCCTACGTGGTGCGCGACGAGGCGACCTCGTCCTCGCTGGCGCTCGATCGCTACGACTACATCCGCACCCAGTTGGGCGCGGCCCAGCCCGGCGAGAGCATCATCTTCCGCGACATGCAGTCCTCGCAGCTGCCCGAGCGCCCGCCAGTGCCGCCCACCATGCGGGCCGCCACCCCCGCGACCGTGGACCTGGCGCAGCCCGGCAAGCGCGTGTTCCAGGTCTACACGGGCAGCGACATCCCGGCGGCGCGCACCCTGGCCCGCCAGCTGGTGGCTGCCGGCTACGAAGCCTGGTGGGAATCGGTGCGCGGCACCGACGGCCAGGAGGTGGTGCGGGTGCGGGTGATGACCGACGCGGCCCAGGCCGATGCCGTGGCCGCGCAACTCGGCGCGCGCGGGCTGCAGGCCGCGCCCGTCACGCCCTAGGGCGCGCCGCAGCGCGCCCGCGTCCCGCGCACCATGACTCGACTCCCCGACGTCAGCCGCCTCGTGCCTTATGCCTGGGCGCGCGACAACGCCGTGCTGCTCGTGCCCGTGTCCGAGCGCGAGGCCGAGGCCTGGATCAGTCCGGCCACGCCGCTGGCGGCCGTGCAGGAGGTGATGCGCGTCTTTCCGGGCGAGGTGCGCCCGGTGGTCAAGCCCGCGGCGGAACTCACCGAGGCAATCGCCCGCCGGTACGCCCAGGCCGAGGGCTCGGCGCAGCAGATCGTGGGCTCGATCGAGGGCGAACTCGACCTCGACCGCATGATGCAGGAGGTGCCCGACGTCGAGGACCTGCTCGAGACCGAGGACGACGCGCCCATCATCCGCATGATCAACGCGCTGCTCACCCAGGCGGCGCGCGACGGTGCGAGCGACATCCACATCGAGCCCTTCGAGGTCACCTCGCTGGTGCGCTTTCGCGTCGACGGAACCCTGCGCGACGTGGTGCGGCCCAAGCGCGCCCTGCACGCCGCGCTGGTGTCGCGCATCAAGATCATGGCGCAGCTGGACATCGCCGAGAAGCGCCTGCCGCAGGACGGCCGCATCACCCTTCGGGTGGGCGGGCGCGCGGTCGACGTGCGCGTCTCGACCCTGCCCACCGGACACGGCGAGCGCGTGGTGCTGCGCCTGCTCGAGAAGGACCTGTCGCGCCTTGACCTGGCCAATCTCGGCATGGGGGCGGCCACCATGGCGAGCTTCGACCGCCTGATCCACGCGCCGCACGGCATCATCCTGGTCACCGGCCCCACCGGCTCGGGCAAGAGCACCACGCTCTACGCCGCGATCCGCCGCCTCGACAGCAAGCACAGCAACATCATGACGGTGGAAGACCCGATCGAGTACGACATCGAGGGCATCGGGCAGACCCAGGTCAACGCCAAGATCGACATGAGCTTCTCCAAGGCCCTGCGCGCCATCCTGCGCCAGGATCCGGACGTCGTGATGATCGGCGAGATCCGCGACCTCGAGACCGCGCAGATCGCGGTGCAGGCCTCGCTCACCGGCCACCTGGTGCTCGCCACCGTGCACACCAACGACGCGGCGAGCACCGTGACGCGCCTGGTCGACATGGGCGTCGAGCCCTTCCTGCTGTCTTCGTCGCTGCTGGGGGTGCTGGCGCAGCGCCTGGTGCGCAAGCTGTGCACGCACTGCAAGCGCCAGGACGCCACCGGGCACTGGCACGCGGTGGGCTGCCCGCGCTGCAGCCAGACCGGCTACCTGGGGCGTACCGGCGTGTACGAACTGCTGACCATCGACGATTCGATGCGCAGCCTGATCCACAACGGCGCCAACGACACCGATATCCGCCGCACCGCGGAGCGCGCCGGCATGGTGCCGATGCGCACCGACGCCCACCGCTGGGTCGGTGCCGGGGTCACCACGCAGGAGGAGATCCTGCGCGTGACCCGCGAATGAGCGCTCGCCCGAGGCTGCGCGCAGCGCGATGACCGCATTCCGCTACACCGCCGCCGAGCCCAGCGGCAAGGAGCAGGCGGGCGTGCTCGAGGCCGACACGGCCCGCGCGGCGCGCCAGGCGCTGCGTGCACGAGGCCTCACTCCGCTCGCGCTCGAGCCCGTGGTGAGCGAGGCGCGCAGCCGCGCCGGCCTGGGCTTCGCGCAGGGTCTGTCGCAGACCGAGCTCGCGGTGCTCACCCGGCAGCTGGCCTCGCTGCTCGGCGCCCAGTTGCCGGTGGCCGAGGCGCTGACCGTGCTGGTCGAACAGAGCGACAAGACCAGCCTGCGCGAGCTGATGGCCGCGGTGCGCACCGAGGTCCTGGGCGGTGCCTCACTGTCGGCCGCGCTGGCGCGCCACCCGCGCCAGTTCCCCGAGATCTACCGCGCGCTGATCGCCGCGGGCGAGGAATCGGGCCGGCTCGGCACCGTGCTCGCGAGCCTGGCCGACTACATCGAGGAACGCGCCCGGCTGCAGCAGAAGATCACGCTCGCCTTCGTCTACCCGGCCATCGTCACCCTGGTCGCCCTCGGCGTGGTGGTGGGCCTGCTCACCTACGTCGTGCCGCAGGTGGTGCAGGTCTTCGCCAATACGCGCCAGCAGCTGCCCTTCCTGACCACGGCGCTGATCGCGCTGTCGGAGTTCGTGCGCCACTGGGGCTGGCTGGTGCTGCTGCTGGCGGGTCTGGCGGCCTTCGCGACGTGGCGCGCGCTCAGGCAGCCCGCGGTGCGTCTGGCCTGGGACCGGCGCCTGCTCACCCTGCCGGTGGTCGGCGTGCTCAGCCGCACGCTCAACACCGCGCGCTTCGCCTCGACCCTGTCGATCCTGGTGGGCGCCGGCGTGCCCATGCTGCGCGCGCTGCAGGCCGCGGGCGAGACCGTGGGCAACCAGGCGATGCGCGCCCGCGTGGCCGATGCCACGGGCCGGGTGCGCGAGGGCTATTCGCTGGCGCGGGCGCTCAAGGCCGACGACAAGGAGGGCCGGCCCGGCCACGTGAGGCTCTTCCCGCCGGTCCTGGTGCACATGATCGCCTCGGGCGAGGCCACCGGCCGCCTGCCCGACATGCTGGCGCGCGCCGCCGACATCCACTCGCGCGAGGCCGAGCGTCGCGCGCTGTTCTTCACTTCGCTGCTCGAGCCGGCGCTGATCCTCGCGATGGGGCTGATCGTGATGCTCATCGTGCTGGCCGTGCTGCTGCCGATCATCGAGATCAACCAGCTCGTGCGCTGAGTTGGCGCGGCCCCCGCGCGCTCACACGAAGTGGCGCGCCACCTGGTAGAAGACGAAGCACAGCGTCCAGGCCGCGGCGAGCGGCCACACCGCCGCCAGCGCCGTGAACGACAGGCTGCGCGACTCGCGCCGGATGGCGGCGAGGCTCGCCACGCAGGGCGTGTAGATCAGGATGAAGAGCATGAAGCTCGCCGCCTGGGCCCAGGTGAGCGACTGCGCCAGCGCCGGGCCCAGGCCCGCCTCGTTGGTGCCGAAGATCACCGCCAGGCCGCCCAGCACGACCTCCTTGGCCACCACGCCGAAGATCAGCGCCACCGAGAGCGTGGAGTCGATTCCGATCGGCGCCAGTGCCGGCGCCACGAGGCGCGCCAGCTGGCCGGCCAGCGTGTCGGGGCCGGCGGGGGCGGCGTCGAAGGGCAGGTGCGTGAGCAGCCAGACGATCAGCACGCCCGCCAGCACGAATCCCGCCGCGCCCGACAGGAAGCTCGCGGTCGCCGTCCAGGCCTGGTGCGCCAGGGCCCTCAGGGTGGGCACGCGGTAGGGCGGGAACTCGAGCAGCAGCGGCTCGGTTTCGCCGTGGCGCCGCTTCCACACGGCGGCCGAGGCGAAGGCCACCAGAAAGCTCACCGTGTAGAGCGCCATCATTACCAGAGGCGCCACGCGCGGCGTGAAGAACACCGCGGTGATGAACACCAGCACCTGCAGGCGCGCCGAGCACAGCGAGAACGGGATGATGAGCATCGCCAGCAGCCGCTGCGGGCGCGAGCGCATCACGCGCGTGCCCAGCAGGGCGGGCACGTTGCAGCCCAGACCCATCAATTGCATCGCGAAGGCCCGCCCGTCCAGGCCCAGCCGGGCCATGAAGCGATCGGTCAGCACCGCCACGCGCACCATGTAGCCACTGTCCTCGACCACCGCCATGAGCACGAAGAACACCAGGATGATGGGCAGGAAGCTCGCCACCGTGCCCACGCCATCGACCAGGCCCTCGAGCACGAAGCTCGCCGCGGGGGCCGGCCAGTCCGCCACCGCGGGCGCGATCCAGTGCGTCTTGGCGGCGCCGATCAGCGCATCCATGCCGTCCTGCAGCGGCACCCCGATGCCATAGACCAGCTGGAAGAGCAGCCACATCAGGGCAAAGAACAGGGGCAGCCCCAGCCAGGGATGGAGCAGCCAGGCGTCGAGCCGATCGGTCAGGCGCTGCGGCATCAGGTGCGGCACATCCAGAGCCCGCTCGACAAGGCGGCCGACCTCGGCCTCGAAGGCGGCACTGCCGATCGGGGCTGCGACCATCGCGTCGGCGACTTGCGGCGGGCTGCTTCGCGCGACGTTTGCCAGAGCCCGCTTCAGTTCGGCCAGCCCGGTGCCGTTGCGCGCCGAGGTCAGCAGCACGGGTGCTCCCAACTCCTCGGCCAGGGCGGCGGTATCGATGCGCACGCCCAGGCGCTGCGCCTCGTCGGCCATGTTCAGCGCCACCACCATCGGCCGGCCCAGTGCTCGAGCCTGCAGCAGCAGTGGCAGTTGGCGTTCGATTTCGGCGGCCGCGATCACGACCAGGAGTGCGGACAGCGGCTCGCGTTCAAGAAAGTCGCGGGTGACGCGCTCGTCCTCCCCCGTGCCCAGCAGCGAATACAGACCCGGCAGGTCGACCAGTTCGACCATGCGCGCGCCCAGAAGCACGCGTGCGCTGGCCAGTTCGACCGTCATGCCCGGCCAGTTGCCGGTGCGGGCCGACACGCCAGACAGGCGGGCGAACAAGGTGGACTTGCCGGTGTTGGGCATCCCCAGCAGCGCGATGCGAGCACCTGCTGACTTGCCGGGCCGCGCTGGCGGGCGCTCGCGCTCGGGGCAGTGAGCGGGGCTCACGCCGGCTCCAGCGGCTCGACCAAGATTTTTGCGGCCTCGGCCGAGCGCATCACGAACTCGGTGCGGCCGATCCGCAGCTTGAGCGGACCGCGGCGACCAAGGCGCTGGATCAACTGCACCCGACAACCCGGCAGCAAGCCGAGCCCAGCCAAGCGCTCGCGCCAGGCCGGCTCGCAGTCCAGCTGGGTGACCCGCGCCGATGAGCCGAGGGTCAGGGAGTCAAGAGTCACGCTGCGCTCAAATGAAAATAATTCTCATTTGAGAAACTACGCCCTCGGTCCCGCACTGGCAAGGGCAGTCCGCTCCGGCACTGATCTGGCTCAAGCGCGCAGAGGTGCCAACGGAGCCGGGCCCGGCCCGGTCGGGAGTTCGCGCCGCCGCGCCGGCTCTTGCCGCAGGCCCAGGCTCGCCGGCCCGCGACTAGGCCGCGATCGACGCGATCGGCCCGGCGCTCTGCCCGTTCGGTCGCGGGCGCGCCGGCCCTCAGGCCGCCGCGTCGATCAGGCCGCGCTTGGCCAGCAGCGGCTCGACCGCCGCGTCGCGGCCGCGAAAGGCACGGTAGGCCGCGCCCGGTTCCACCGAGTTTCCGCTGGCGTAGATGTGCCGGTGCAGCCGCGCGGCGGTCGCCGCGTCGAAAGGATCCCCGGCCTCGGCAAAGGCCTGGTAGCCGTCGGCGTCGAGCACCTCGGCCCACAGGTAGACGTAGTAGCCCGCGGCGTAGGCGTCGCTGGAAAACAGATGCTGGAAGTGCGGCAGGCGATGGCGCAGCACGATCTCGGGGGGCATGCCCAGCCGGGCAAGCTCCTCGCGCTCGAAGGCGGCGAGGTCGGCCGGCACCGGGTCGGCGGCGTGCAGGGCCATGTCGACCAGCGCGCAGGCGGTGTACTCCACCGTCTCGAAGCCCTGGTTGAAGCGGCGTGCGCGGGCGAGCTTGTCGAGCAGCGCGTCGGGGATCGCCGCGCCCGTCTGGTGGTGGCGCGCGAAGCGCTTGAGCACCGCCGGCTCCATCGCCCAGTGCTCGAATATCTGGCTGGGCAGTTCCACGAAGTCACGCAGCACCTGGGTGCCGCCCAGGCGCTCGTACTCGACGCTGCTGAGCATGCCGTGCAGGCCGTGGCCGAACTCGTGGAACAGGGTGCGCACGTCGTCCACCGAGAGCAGCGTCGGAGCGCCGCGCGCGAAGTTGTTGTTGTTGAGCACCAGCGGGATCACGCCGCGCGACTGCCCGCGCAGCACGCTCATCCACGCGCCGCCGCGCTTGGTGGGTCGCGCATAGTTGTCCTGCTGGAAGATCGCCACCAGCCGGCCCGCGCGGTCGTGAACCTCGTACGACACGACGTCGGGATGGTAAGCAGGCAGATCGTCGCGCCGCGTGAAGGCCAGGCCAAAGAGCCGCTGCGCGCAGTCGAACGCCGCGGCCACCATGTTCTCGAGCGCGAAGTAGGGTTTGAGCTCGGCGTCGTCGAGCGCATAGCGCGACTGACGCAGCTTCTCGGCGTAGTAGCGCCAGTCCCAGGCCGCGATGCGGATGCCGTCGCCGCGCGCGTCGGCCAGCGCCTGCAGGGCGTCGCGCTCAGCCTGCGCCTTGGCGCGCGCCGCGGGCCATACACGCTCGAGCAGTTCGGCCACCGCGGCCGGGGTGCGCGCCATGCGGTCCACCAGGGCGTAGTCGGCGAAGTTCGCGTAGCCGTGCAGGCGTGCAAGCTCGGCCCGCAGGGCGAGGATCTCGCGCATCGCCGCGTGGTTGTCGCGGCCGGGCTCGAGCTCGCCGCGTCGGGTCCAGGCGGTGAAGGCCAGCTCGCGCAGATCGCGCCGCTCGCTGTAGGTCAGGAAGGGCACGACCAGCGAGCGCGACAGCGTGATCACCCAGGCGTCGGGCGCGCCGCGCGCCTGCCCGGCCGCCCGCGCCGCGCTCCTGAGCGATTCGGGCAGACCGGCCAGGTCGGCCTCGGTGCGCAGCACCAGCTTCCACTCCGACTCGTCGCCCAGCACGTTCTGCGAGAACGCCGTCTGCAGGCTCGCCAGACGCTCGGCGATGGCGGCCACGCGCGCACGCGCAGCGGGCGCCAGCCGCGCTCCGGCGCGCACGAAGTCAAGGTGGATGCGCTCGGTCAGGCGCGCCTGCTCCGGCGTGAGGCCAAGCGCGTGGCGACGCTCGTGCACCGCGTCGATGCGGGCGAATACCCCGCCGTGCAGATAGATCGCCGCGTCGTGCGCGGCCAGCCGGGGGGCGAACTCGCGCTCCACCGCCTGCAGCTCGGGCGAGGTGGCCGAAGAGCAGAGATTCCCGAACACGCGCTCGATGCGCTTGTAGGTGGCGCCGGCCGCGTCGAAGGCGGCGACGGTGTTGGCGAAGTCGGCAGGCTCGGGGCGCGCGGCGATCGCCTCGACCTCGGCACGATGTTCCGCCAGGGCCTGCTCGAAGGCGGCGGGAAAGTGCCCAGGACGGATCGCGTCGAACGGCGGCAGCCCGTGGGGCGTGTCCCACTCGGCGAGCAAGGGGTTGGCGGGGGCGTGGTCGAGGGGCATGGGCAGAGAGGCACGGACACGAGCGGAGCGCGAGTCTAGCGCCCACCGGCGCTGCCTGCGGCCGCCTCTGGCTACACTGCGAGCGTCCATCCGCCCAGGCCTCTTGGCCCCTACTGCGCCCCTGCCCGTGCTCGGCATCGAACTCGAAATCAATTGGACCTTCGGCAGCCTCTTTCTGGTGGGCCTCCAATTCGTTCTGATTGCCGGCGTGACCCTGCGCGTGATCCTGACGCGGCACCCCCCGGGCAGTTCCTTCGCGTGGATCCTGCTCACGGTCGTGGTGCCCTTCTTCGGCTTCCTGCTCTATCTGATGATGGGCGAGCGCCCCATCGGCCGCCTGCGTGCCCGCCGCATGCGCGAGGCCCTGGCGCGCTGGCCCGCGCTGCCGGCCGGCGACGCGGGCGCCTCGTTTCCGGCCATCGCACCCGCCGAGACGCTCGCAGCGGCCGACCAGCCGATCGCGCGCCTGGCCACGCGCCTGGGCGGGCTGCCGCTCAACGGCGGCTCGCGCCTCGAACTGGCGAGCAACACCACGGCCATCCTGCAGCGCATCGCCGCGGATCTGGCGGCGGCCCAGTCGCGCGTCGAGATGGCCTTCTACATCTGGCACGCCGGCGGCCTGGCTGACGAGGTGGCGCGAGCGCTGATGGCCGCCGCGCAGCGCGGGGTGCAGTGCCAGTTGCTGCTCGATGCCGTGGGCAGCAAGGAATTCCTCGACTCGCACTGGCACGCCGAGTTGCGCCAGGCCGGCGTGCAGGTCGCCCAGGCGATGCGCGTGCGTCTGTGGGAGATGCCCTTCGTGCGCGCCGACCTGCGCCTGCACCGCAAGATCGTGGTGATCGACGGCGTGCTCGCCTACACGGGCAGCATGAACCTGGTGGACCCGCGCTACTTCAAGCAGGACGCCGGCGTGGGCGAGTGGATCGACGCCATGGCCCGCATCGAAGGGCCGGCCGTGGCGTCACTCGAGGCGGTGTTCCGCTACGACTGGACCTTGCATTCGAGCCGCCCCGCGCTGCCGCCCTCGGCCACCCAGGCCCCGGCGCGCACCTCGGTACAGGGCGACGCGCGTGTGGTGGTGGTGCCTTCGGGGCCGGCCTCGATCCTCGACGCCAATCGGCGCCTGATCATCGAGGCGATCAACCGCGCGCGCCGCCGCATCCTGCTGACCACTCCCTACTTCGTGCCGGGCGAACCGCTCGCCATCGCCCTGCAGAACGCGGCACTGCGCGGCGTCGAAGTGCGGCTTCTCGTGCCCAGGCGCAACGACTCGCGTCTGGTGAAGTACGCCAGCCGGCGCTACTTCGACGACCTGCTGACCACCGGCGTGAAGGTGCTGCTCTACGGCGGCGGACTGCTGCACACCAAGAGCATCACGGTCGACGACGAGTTCGCGCTCTTCGGCACGGTGAATCTCGATCAGCGCAGCATGCACCTGAACTTCGAACTCATGCTGCTGGTGTTCGACGCGCGATTCACCGGCGAACTGGTGGGCCTGCAGGAGTCCTACGAGCGCGACGCCACGCCGCTCGAGCGCGACCGCTGGCGCCAGCGCCCCCTGCGCGAACGGCTCAAGGAAGGGGCGTG
>ERZ795054.1195-NODE-1195-length-25623-cov-5.047911_pt1 | contig 25623 bp, 10 predicted proteins | sample MGYA00375138_ERZ795054 | MGnify/ENA primary metagenome ERZ795054 (study PRJEB30183, sample SAMN05720215) | anaerobic digester metagenome | isolation source: active sludge of municipal wastewater-treating anaerobic digesters | place: USA | collected 2014-12-23 ... | reverse complement strand
TGGTCTTTCACCCGGCTCCTGCTGCCGCCGCTGGAGGATTATGCGCGCGACCGGGCCATCGCCCAGGAGGTGTTTCAGGCGTTGGTCGGCAAACCCGTCCGCGACTGGCGCGCCGCCCGCGAGGCCTTCAAGGACATTCTGGAGTGGGACAGGGACACGTTGCAGGCTCTGGCCCGCCAGGCCTACGAGAAAAAATTCGGGCCGCTGGAAGAGGGGCAGTTTACCCTGGAAAAGGTGCGGAAATTTTTGAAGCAGACGGACAAGACCGCGCTGAAGGAGCGCGTTCAGGCGATGAACCTGGAGGCTTTCCAGCGTTTTCGTAACATCGCCTATGCGGCGTCGGGAGCGGCCGGCGCCGCCGCTATCGTTATGTTGTTCATCGCGCCTCTCGGGGGCGTGCCGCTGGTCTTCCTGTCGGCCCTCGGCTTCTGGAACGGGATCGTGTTGCGGTGGTCCCACCAGGCCGGCCGGCGCGTCGTCGAACTCGGCCGTTCGGCGATGCCGTTTGAGGAGAAGGCCCGATGGGAATATCAGTTGAGCGTGGATTACGGGACGACCGTCGAACTCCTTTCCACCGAACGGATGGCGGCCCTGTCCGGCGATGAAAACACGGTGGCTTTCGTCCATCCGGAGGTCCCGGGGACCATCTATTTGAACCAGGGCTGGGCCGCGGACCGGTCCGCGCGCCTCCAGCGGTTCATCTTGCCCATCGTGATGGCGCACGAGCATGTCCACCTGGAAGGCGTTCGTTTGCCCACGCTGCCCACGCGTCTCCCTTTCGCCCCGTGGTTGAACCGATGGTTCCTCCTTCCCCTGAACCGAAAATTCTTTTCGCTGCCCCTCTTCCACACGCACCTGTTCGCCAACCTCGCCATGGCGGCCCGGGGCATTCTCCGGCGGAGCCGCCTCATGTTCCTGGATCGCGCCCGTCAGGACACCGTCTATCTTTTCGACAAACACGACGTTCCGGGGCTGACGGCCAAAGTGGTCGAATCCGCCCTGCGGGACGCCGACATCCTTTTCCTGGAAATACCGCACGAATGGGTCCCCTATTACCAGGCCGTTTCTCTCGGGCGCCTGTCGCCGGAAAAAGCGGTGGAACTCATCGGGCAGGAATCGGGATACACCTCGTACTTCCAATCCGCCGTTCTGGGAACGCTGGTGAAACTTTACGGAAGCCGGGTCCGGATCGAGGGCGATCCGCCGTTGCCTCCGACCATTCTGAAGTTGGAACAGTCGGCACAGGAGGCGCTCAACCAGGCGTTGCTGCGTCTGCTGGAGGGGGATTCCGCCGGCGCCATGCGGTTTTTTGAGACGCATCTGACGCGCATGGCGGAATATGAGAAGGAACGCGATGCCCTGCTGCACGTTCGGCTGAGACAGATAAACAAGCTCGCCCCCCAGTCCCGGATACGGGTGGTGCGCGGGTTCGTCCATTCGGCCCATTACGGCAACATCCGCCAAAAACTGCCCGCCGGGAAAAAAGGCATCGTGACCGACATCCCGGAGGGTTACGAATATCTGCCGTATGAAATCCTTCTCCATCGGGAAATGCGCGGAGAGGCTTTTGCCGACCCCGCGGAGCGACGGGCGCTGATGAGCCGGGCGTTTTTCAGCGCGCTCCTCTCGTTGGATTACGACATCTCGCAGAAGAAGGACATCGTCTCCTATTCCCGGCGGATCAACGCGCTGGCGGCCCAGGTGACGCCGGAACAATTCGAGGCCCTGGCCGCGGACCTGGCGAACCACTTTCAGCAGGACGTCGTGGACAACCCCATTGTTCCGGCCACGCTGAAAACGTCCCACGTGGAGAACTGGATATCCAACCGTCTTCCGGGTCTGGTGACGTCCTATCTTCAGGACCGGGGATTGCTCCAGGCGGGGGAGGCTTCCGTTTTTCACAGCCTTCAGCCGGACACGCCGATGCGGCAATGGAAACGCCGGATCAAATCGGCGCTCTCCCGAACGTCGGGCGCGGCCGGGCAGGGCCTTTATCTTTCCGGCGCCGTGGCGTTGGGCAGCCTGGTGGCGCCGTGGCTGGCGGCCGCCGCGGCCATGACCCGCCGGGATTTCCTCCGCGGCACCTCCATGGCGCTCGTCGGGCTCTGGGCCTCGAATCGTTTCGCCTGGGCCGCCACGCCGTCGCCCGTTCAACCGAAACCGGTGTCGCCGCCGTCGACCGAGGAGGACAAAGCGCTCCTGGCCCGCTTCGAGAAATTGAGGGAGGTTTTTCGGGACGAGCTCTCGCGGAGCGTTCGGGTGTCGTCGGATTACCGTCTGGAAAAGATGGGGGATATTTTCGAAGAACTGCGTTTCGCCCTGGAGAACGCCGCGCACCTGGAGGATTTCGTTCCCGGCGCTTTCGAGGAGATACTGCAGATGACCGATTTCTTCACGTTCTACGGCCAAGCGGAGGGGGCCGTTTCCAGGGAACCGTTCGAGAAATTACTGCCGGCCCTTCTCGGGCAGATGGAGCGGAGCATTTCCCGGCAGGACGTTGTTCTGCCGGGGGTTGTCGGGCGGACGGCGGCCGCGCTTGTGACCGCCGGATCGTCCGCCCCGGATCAAATCGCCGGAGACTCTTTCGCGTTGTTGAGCCGAAACGACCGGTTCGTCATGGCGTTCCTCTGGGGCTTGAAACACGACCTGCTGGTCGACTATCTCGACCCGCGGTCGTCGGCGAAGACCGTTTTTCAGAACCGTCTGCGGGAATACATCGGGCCCTCATGGCTCGTGCTCTTGTCCGAACTGGAGGCCCCGCTGGCCGGGCTCGCGGCGGACACCCTCTCCCTGGAGGACATCGCCTCGCGGTTGGAGGGGATCCAGAAACGGGCGGAAGCCCTCGATCCGTGGAACAACAGCATCGCCCGGCTCCTCTATCAGCGGGCCATGTGCCGTCTCGCGTTGACCGAAATGCTCCGGGACCGCCAGGCCGGTTCGCCGCAGAATCGGGCGGAACTGCGGGAATACATGCTCAACCTGACGGTGTTCATCTACAAATACCTGAACGCCGCCTCCACCAAGGAGGCCAACGCCGTCGTCGTCCACCCCCTCAGCACTTTTCTCAATGGGACGGCGTTTTTCCATTACGAGCTGGCCCGCGTGGCCCACGAGGGACGGCACCAGATCAACATGTTCAAGGACCTGGCGGGCTGTCTCTCGGTGAGGGAAGACGGCGTGACCGTGACGATCCCGATATCCATGAAGAGGCGCGACGAACTTTTGAAGGACGTCCGGGAGGCGCGGACGGACTTCCATGAGGACCTTTCCTTGCTCGCCGCGGCCTATGAGGGCGGGCGCGTCCTTCACACGGTGTTGGCCAGTGAAAACCCGGCGCTGCGTGACGCCGCGGTGCGGGACGCCTTCGCCGGGAAAAAACCGGAGAAGGTCGCGGACCGGCTCACAAAACGGTTCGACAGCAGCCGCAAACTGGATTTGGACGTCCGGGTGAGGATGCGCGCGGTCAAGGTGTTGGAACTTCGGTTGCTGGATGTCTTGCGGGGGATCCAGGCCGCCCGGAAAGTGAAGACCGGCAAGGAAGCCCAGGCCCTGTATTTCTCGGTTTGGGAGGGCGAGGTGGAACCTTTCACCGAAGCGAAGATCATGAAGAAGTTCCGCAACGAGCCCGTCAAACAATGGGAGGAGTTCGCCCGGTTGCTGCGGGGGGGCGGCCTCAATCTGGTCTACCATCCGGATTCCTACGAGATGGCGGCCCGGGTCTATGGGATGATCTACTACTGGTGCCGGGGGGACCGCAACACGATACGTGATTTCGTGAACGCCGTTTCCGCCTTGCCGGAGGACGGCGGGCTGAGCATGGCCGAGGCTTTCGAAAAGTACAACCGGTCCCCCGGCGCCGCCGCGCAGAAAAAGAAGGCGCTGGAGGGGCCTTCCGTCGAGGGGGTCATGGCCTGGTGGCCTTTGTTGGAGTCGTGGGTCCGCTCCCTCCCGTCCACGGAGACGGCGAACAAGCTTTGGACGGAGCTGGTCACGCATCTCGGCATTCCGGATGTGAGAACGGGCGACCTGGACGGTTTGGCGGCGGCCTTGAAAGTGTCCGGGCGGGCGTTCCTTTTGCCTTACGGGTTGACCGTGCGGCTCCTGGAAGCGGCGGCTTCCGCCGGCGGCCTGGAGGGACCGGTCGTCGTTCCTTCGACGGCCAACCCGTTCCAGAGGGAGTTCCGGCAGGCCCGGAAGATGTTGAAGGAAGTTTACGGGCTGCGCCTCTCGCTTTTGAACGTGCATTTGACGCGCGGCCCGCCGGGACTGGTTCCCACGTGGACCCAGGACGGGCATTTCCTCGTTCCGGAAAGGACCGTTGAGCGCTGGGTGCGGCAGGGGAAGGACCCCGTCAAGGCGCTCGTGCAGACGCTGTTGCACGAGGTCATGGAACGGCACGAGACGCTCTCCGCCCAGGCCGCCGGCGTCGTCATCACCCGCGAATGGCAGCGCGTCCTCCACGACCGCGTCTCAAGACATTTCAATCTTTCCGCCGCTTCCACCGCCCGCGTGGTCGACCTCTCGGAGCTTCCCGACGGACCCCATTTCGAAACGAAGCTGAAGGAAGACGGTTCGGACTACAGCAACCTCACCGAGGCGCGGGAAGTTCTCAAGACCGTTCAGGACCTTTTGGCGCGCGGCCTGCGGCTCGAAGACATCGTGATCACCAGCCCCTATCCCGGCCAGCTCAGCCTCATCCGCCGGGTTTTCGGGAGGTCGCCGGTTCCGGAAATGCGGTACCTGTCGAATTTCCCGTCGAAGGATTCCCACAAGGTCGTCATCGTTTCCACGGTGCGCAGCACCGCCGGGGCGCTGGAGGGCGTACGGAGCAACATGCCCAAGGACCACCTGATCCGCTGGCGCTATCACGCCGCCCTCACCGAACATCCGGACAAGCCGGACCTCGTTTTCCGTCGAGGGAGACCGCTCCATGTGTGGCAGAGTCGGCGCGGCGACTATTACATCCGCACCCGCGTGTGGAACCGGCCGGGGGACAACCTCCGGACTCTCCGCGTGGACCGGTTTTCCCTGGTGAGCCGCCTGGAGATATTGCGCGGCCGGTCCGGCTGGAAGAAACTCACTCCGGCGGAACTCGCCGAGCTGAACGCCCCCTCCCGAGTGAACCCCCGTCATTTTGCGGGGCTGGAAAATGTCCTGAAAGCCGGCCCCCAGCCCATCGTCATCGGAAGCCTGCCGACCCTGCGCGAGGATCCGGCGGTGGACCGGCTGATGTCGCCTCTCCTGGACCCGTACGACCCGCCGGCCGAACAGGAAAAACTGAAGCCGGTGCTTTCGGCGGTGGAGGAGTCTGTGAAGAAAGGCGAACAGCCGGTCGTCGTGTTCGACCTCGACGACACGCTGTTCGACACGCGCCCCCGCAGCCTCGCCATCCTGCACGGTCTCGCCCGTGAACGGATGCAGCGCCCCGGCGCGGATCTCTCCGGACCCCGGAAGGTCCTTGCCTGGCGTTTGGAGGATATGACCGGGCCCTGGTCCGTCCTCCTGGACCGGGCGGCCGCGGTGTTGGGGCTCACGGAGGAGGAACGAAAGGCGGCGGGGGCGCGTCAATACCTGCCCGAAAATTTCGTGCACGACCGGCCCCTGCCCGGCGCCGTCCGTTTTGTGCGGGAACTGCATGCCCGGGGCGCCCGCATCGTGTTTCTCACCGGGCGTTTCGACGCGGAAGAGCGCTCCCTCACCATGGCCCAATTGCGGCGATTCGGCGTGCCGAACCCCGAGGACGACCGGCGCGTTTCCCTCCTGATGCGTTCCCCGGAGTTCAGGGACAACGACCCGTACGGGTTCGCCTTCAAAACGGCGAGCCGCGACGAGATCGCCAAGCTCGGGCGCGTGGTGGCGGCGTTCGACGATCTTTCGCCCAACGTCGAAACCCTGAGGGAGCGGTTCCCCGAGGCCCGGGTCTACCATTTGAATCAGCGGCAGACGGAAGAGACGGTGGAGTCCCCCGACGTGACGCTCCGGGGGGATTACCGGCTCCATCGGCCCCTGCCGTTCCGGGCCGAGCCGCCCGTGGTGGACACGGGGCTCCATCGTTGGATATCCCCCGAAGAATTGTCGGAGGCGTTGACGGCGTTCCATGAGTTGTTGCCGGATTCCGCGATAACGCGGCTCGCGATGTCCCGGGGCCCGCCGGCGGCCGTCTTGCCCGAAATGGACGGCCACGTGCGGGCCAACAGCCGCGGAACGGTGTTCTTCGACGACCGATTTTTCGAGGAGGCCCGCCGCAAGGGGCTCGACGTGCGGGCGGTCCTCCTGATCGCGCTCCTGCAGAAGGACCATCTCCTGCGGCGCCGGTCGGAATTCCGGGAACGGAACGCGGGCCGCGCCCCCACGGCGGAAAATTTCGAGGCGTGGCGGCGGGAGGCGATGTCCCTCGGCCTTTCGCTGAGTTCCGCGGCGGCCCTGCTGTCCCTGCCGTTCGTTCAGGAAAAATTCGAAAGGGACCGGGACCTTTCCGCGGGTTTCTTGCCGATCGAAAAAATCAACGGCCTGTTGGCCGAACTGAAAGCCCACCACCCGACGTCCGTCCATCATTCGGGCCGGGTGGCCAGCTATGTCCGCCAGGCCGGCCGCCGGTTGGGTTATTCGCCGGAACAGAACGAATTTCTCCGGCAGGCGGGTCTGCTGCACGATATCGGCAAATTGGGCATTCCCGCGGCCCTTTTGGACGACAGCAAACCCAAACTGACGGACAACGAGATGGACATTTTGCGCACGCACGCGATCAAAGGCTTGGTGTTTCTGCGGGAACGGTTTCCGAACAGTCTCGTGTGGCTCGGGACCCTCCATCACCAGCGTGTCGACGGGAAGGGATACCCGCGCGTTCCGTTGAAGGGGAGGAACAGACGTTTGTCCGGGTCGGAGATCCCGCCGATCGACCGCCTGCTGACGATCGCGGACGCGTTCGACGCCATGACCAGCCGTCGTTCCTACAATGTGCCCATGAGCAGGGAACTCGCTTTTAAAATCCTCGGCGGAGAACCGGACCAGTATTCGCCCTGTTTTCTAGAGACTCTCAAACAGATTTTTGAAAAGATTCCGACATCCGCCCGGGGCCAGTTTCACCTGAAACAGGCCGCCCGTTATGCGGTCCTCGGTTCCGCCGGGGGGCTCCTTTTGGCCGCCCTGACGGCGTTCGGGTCGCCGGTGATCGCCGGCTTCTTGGGGGCGGCCTCCCTCTGGCACGGGTTCGCCGTTCTGCTGAACCGCCGGGCCGGACAAAAAGCCCTGCGGGCCGGCAGTTTCGGAACGTCCCAGAAACGGGCCGCTTTCAAGAGTGTTCTGGAAAAGCTGGGGGTCCCCACGTTGGCGAATCTGTCGACGGAGGAGTTGCGCGCCCAGATGGAAACGGCGTTGACGGACATTTGGGGACAACAAATCCGCGTCCGGACCACCCGGGAGATGTGGGAAACGTTCGGAGACGAACGCGCCGTCGCCGAGGCCCGCCGGGAAGAGGGCCGGCCCGTCCTCTACATAAACATCGGCTGGCTCCTGGAAGGGCAGTCGAACCGGCTCCGGCAGTTCATCCTGCCCGCGATCCTCTCCCACGAGGAGACGCACCTTCTCGGCTGGTCCCTGCCGCTGGCATCCCTTCCCGTGAACCGGTTGACCCGGCCCCTCTTCGCGGTCAATTCTTTTCTGAAAAGCCGTTATTTCCGGACCGAACTGAGCGCCTACGCCAAAACCTCCGCGGTCACGCTCATCCGCGGGCTGATGTGGTGGCGGTGGCCGCTCTCCAAAGACCAATTCTATTCGCCGCAGCCGCTGTTCCGCCGCGTGATGGTGTTCGCGACTCTGGCGGCCGCCCTGAACGCCGCCACCGCGCGCCTGTCCCTGGCCGCCGCCCCCGACGTCCCGCCCCCGACGCCGACGACCGTGACGCTTCCGGCGGTGCAGGCGGCCGCCCCCGAGGTGGAGACGCTCGTTTCCGAGACGTTTGGTTGGGCCAGGAATTTCGAGCAGTCGCCGAGAAAAACCTATGCGGAGTTCCGCGGCGAAGTGACGGCTCTCCTGAAAGAGGCGCAGGCCCGGGGCCAGAAACCGGTTTTGGGCATCGGCGAAACGCACGGGCACCTGAACGAATATCGGTTCGCCGCGGAACTGATGGGCGACGTGGGGCGGGAAATCCCCATAAGACATTACCTGGAGGAACAGGGCGGAGGAGAGGCGCATCTGTTCCTGAACGACGACAATCCCCGCGCCGGGTTGATAAAGGAACTCGGAGCGGAAGTCATTTTTGTGACGGGCAACGGACCGGGCGTGACCACGTTCCCCCAGCCGCTGAAGAAGGCCGACAAGGGGCTGGCCGTGGTGTATGCCGGGAAGAACCACATCACCGCGGTCATCGACTGGTATCCGGCGGTGTTCAACGCCGCCGGCCGCTACAAGGTGCCGCCGCCGACCATCCATTCCCAGTTCGACGAACAACGTCCCGGCGTGGCGGTGGTGATGCTTCAGCAGTCGCAGATTTATGAGGGGATGCAGGAACATTTCTTGAGGAAACTCTGGGAGGCCCGGTCGACGTTGACGGAGGCGCAGGTGGCGCAGGCGCTTGAGCGGTTCGAGCAGGAGTGGGCCCAATATCAGGCGACGATGGGGGCCGAGCCCCGGATCGTCAAATCGGCCGGCCAGGAAAACGTCTACTTCGTGGTGTTGCCGAATTCCATCGAGATGCGCGAGCCCCGCGCGGTCAAGTTGTTCGCCGCTGTGTGGAACAACCCTCAGCGGCGCCAGGAACTTCTTCGGTCGGGTGTCGATAAAATCAACGTGCAGGACGGCATGGGACGCTACATGGCCTGCGGGGGGGCCTCCCCTCTGGAGGCGTCCGATCTCGTGCCGTACGGCACCTTCATCGGTTTCACCGGTCGCAAGGACGGGAAATTCAGCGAGATCCGGTATTACGGCCCCGACGGTGCGGCGGCGCCGCTTCCGCTCGTTTTCCGGAACGACACCGGGAGCGTGGTCACGCCGCAGTTCGCGCCGGCCGAGAGGGAACAGTTCCTTAAAGACCTCGAAAAACTCAAGGAGGAAGCCCGCCGTTTCGAGAACAGGCATTACGAGGCCAAAGAAGAGGACGGTCGACGGACCGGAGCCTTTTTCGGCGACCGCGCGGCGCCGGGGGTTTCCGTTCCCGCGGTTCCTTTGGCCGGGATGCTTTCCGCGTTGGGCGCTCGCCGCCGCCGGCGAGACGGACCGCCGCTGACCCCGCCGGGATTCCTGGGAACCCTCGAGGACTATCGGGTTTATTTGGAGTCGAAAGATATCCGTTTAACGCCGGTGTTGGAGAACGGCCGGTCTCTGGCGGTGGTTCCTCCGGAGTTGCAGCCCTTGGCGGAAACGGGCGAACGGGTCCTTCGGGACCTGTGGGACGAGGGCCTCCTGCCGGGACAAGGGCCGCTCACCGTTTCCGTGATGCAGTTCAACATGCCCGGGCATGAGGAGGCCGGCTTGGCCAAGGAAATCAACGCCGTTTGGACGAGCGACGGCCACCTGATCATCAACGAGAATCTCTACCGAAAATGGCTTTCCCACGAATGGCGCGGCGGCGGGAGGATGGAGGAATCCTTCCGCACCCAGACGCGGTTGCAGTTCGGTATCCACGCCCGCGCCCTGGAACGCGCGCAGGCCCATCGGCCGGTCACGAGAGAGGATGTGCGCCTTTGGACCTTCGATCTTGCGGCCGATTTTCGTCAGGAGAAAAAATGGCGCAGCACCTTGGAACCGCTGACCGCGTGGGCCAACCACCTCCGGGCCTCTCCCTGGTGGTCGGCGCGGCCGGAGAAAAAAGGAGCGGCGTTGGTGCGGCTGGCGGAGACGTACGTCACCGCCGGTCAGCCGCAAGCCGCCAAGGCCCTGGCCCTGGAAGTGGAACGGCTCCTGACGCAGGCGGCCGATCCGATGGAAAAAGCGCGCCTCCGCTGGGGACTGATGGGACTTTTTGAGAAACTCGGTTCCCGTCGAAAGACGGCGTTCTATCGGGAGGCTTTCCTGCGCCTGGCGGCGTCCAATCCCGCTTTGATGGATTTCGCTTTGGCGGCCGGGCTGAAGGAGGTTTCTGGGCGTCCTCTGGCGGAGGGGCTCGCGAAGGCGTTCCGGGCCGTTGATTTGGAAAAAACCGACGCCGAGGTTCTGGCGTCCCTGTTCGAGGCGCTTCCACGGCTGTCCGCGTCTTCCGAAAACGCGGCTCTCCTGGGTGAACTGGACGATCTGCGGGGGACTTTGCCCGCCGGCGAAATTTCGTCGCGTTTCGGTCTGGCGCTGGTGTTGGCTTATGGGAAACAGGGGAACGCGGCGCGGGCGGGAGAGCTTTTCGAGGATGTTTCCAGGACGATGTCGGCGACCTTGGACAAAGCCCCCGGCCTCCCTCCGCTGGAAGAGACGTATCTGGCGGCGGCCGCGCAACTCGGCCGGGAACAGGAAGCCCGGCAGGTGTTGGCGGCGGTGTTCGCCCGGTGGATGGAAACCGGGACTCGCCGGGGTTTCGAATCCCTCGGCGACCTGCTCCGAAGGCTTCGGCTCGCCGCGGCGTTGAAAGATTCCCGCCTGGAGGCGCTCTTCGGCAAGGCCTTCGCCGAGTTGGACGATCCGGCGCCGCTGCCGGAAAAATTCGAGTTCCTCGCCGGCGTGATCGCCACGTTCGCCCGGGTTCACCCCGCTCCCCAACGGGCGGCGTCGGCCCAGCGCCGCCGGGAACGGACCTTGCCGCTTTTGCCCGCGGTGCTTCCGCCGGTGAACGGCGTTTCCCGCGCCGTTCGGCCGTCCTTGCGCCGGATCGTCGGGCGTCGGCTTTCGTCCGTGGCGGCCCGCTGGGGGAATGGTTCCGAGGGTCTTCTGTCCTCGGAGTTGCGGGAATTCCGATATCTTCCGGCGGCGGAGATGGACCGGGCGGCCTCCGGGTTTTCCGAAAAGATGGCCCGGGCCCTCGGCGAACGCCTCGAGAAGACGGCGGCCTCTTCCGCCTCGGCGCGCGGAGACATCGGCGCCGCCTCCCTGGAGGCGCTGGGGGCGCTTCATGCCATGCATCAGACCTTGAACCCGTCGGCGGGAACGGCCGACCTGCCGCAAACGGAGGAGGTTCGGGCGCTCTTGCGGGTTTTGTTCGAAAATGAATTCGACCTCCTGCCGCCGATCCAGAGAGATTTCCTCAAACGGTTCGGCGTGCGGCCGGCCAAAACCTCCGGACCGGATCCGGCGGATTCCCGGCAGGCGCTCGCGCTCGCCCGGCTTTTGATGGCGTTTGGCAAGGGGCTTCCGGCCGGGGCGTCGGACCGGGAGACGGCGCTGGAACAGAAGATAAAAGACCTGATGAAGTCCCGCCGGCCTCTCACCGGCGACGAGGCGCGCCGCCTGGAGGCCGCGTATCAAAAGGGCTGGGTCTCCTCGCGTTGGGCCCAGCAGGGCCGACATCCGTGGCGCATAAAAGCGCTGAGCCGGTTCCTCCAGGCTTGGGAAGCCGAGGTGCCCGCCCAGCCGGTGGTGAAATCCTACGATCTCAGCGGACTCGCGGAGACGTTGCGGAACCGCGAACCGCTCTCCCCGCGCGAAATGCGGCTGGTCCGTTCCCTGCAGGAGGAGCTGGTCCGGCGCGCGTCTTCCCAGGAGACGACCGCGCCCTTGGCCGTGCTGTCGAACGGTTCGGTGAAAGAAAAAGATTTGTTGGAACTCCTCCGCACGCAGATCCCCTCCGACCTGTGGGACGTTCTGCGCGACAACGTGATCGTGCTTTCGGGCGGCGAGGTGCGCTCCGGGTTCGAAGGTCTCATGGACCCGGACCGGGTGTTGAAGACTCTGGAGAAACGGCTGGGCGTGCCGGCCCGCGCCGAGATATTCACCGACGACGTGGAGCGCTGGAAGAAAGACTGGCGTTCCGCCGCCAAGGCCCTCCTCATCGAAGTCGTCAGCGAAATGGAGTTCCGCATCTTCCGGTCCTCCTCGGACATGGAAGCGGAATTCCGACACATTCAACTTCTCCAAATCCAAGCCTGACGGTTTTTTGGTAATATCCCCCCATGCGACGACGTTGTCTGACATGGGCCCTCGCCTTTTTTTTACCGGGACCGCTCCTGGCCGCGCCCCTCTCGCGTTCCGATCGGAAATATCTCGCGGGCGTGTACGCGGACACCTGGCGCTGCCTCGCCCATTTCGTCAGCCCGACGACGGGCATGCCCTACGATTCCCACGAACGGCTTCCCAGCACCTCCCTCACCAACGCCGGTTTCTACATGGCCGCCTGCGCGGCGGCCCAGAAAACCGGGCTCCTTTCCGAGGAGGACGCCCTCCGGCGGATCGAAAAAGTCTTGGACGGGCTGGCCCGCGTGGAGAAATGGCGCGGGTTTCCCGTCACCTGGTTCAACGCCGACACCCTGCAGACCACCGAGACCCAATTTTCCACCGTGGACCATCTGGGGAACCTCACCGCCGGCCTGGTGCTGGTTCGCCGCGCGTTCCCGGAACTGCGGCCGAAGGCGGACGCGCTCCTGGCCCCGATGAACTGGGGGATCCTCTATGAACCGGCCAACCATCTCTACCGCGGCGGGTACCGTCTCGACACGAAAGATTTCGACATCCGCCAGCCGTGGGGCAATTGGTATTACGGTTATCTGGGGGCGGACACGCGGCTGGGGAGTTTCTTCGGCGTGGCCACGGGCCAGGTGCCGCTGATCCACTGGAAATCGCTGGACAGGTCCCGGGAGACGCGTTCCGGGCAGGATTATTTCGTCCCCGGCTGGCAGGGCGGCGGACTTTTCATGCAATGCGTGTCGGGGCTTTTCTTCGACGAGCGGTCGACGGTGCTGGGGAAATCGGCGGCGAATTTCGCCTACGCGCAGATCCTCCACGCGGAGCGCATCGCCGCGCCGGCGTGGGGATGGTCGGCGGCGGCGGCCCCCACGGGCGAATACCTGGGTTGGGGCGCGCTCAAGGACGAGGTGGTCACACCCCACGCCTCGGTTTTGGCGATGTCCTATTATCCCCGCCGGGCCACGGCCAACCTGCGGGCGCTGGACCGGCTCGGCGCGCGGGCGCCCTATGTGGAAAACGGCCGGGAATATCGTTTCGGGTTCCGGGATTCGTTCGACTGGAAAACAAGCCGGGCGGCGGCCGGGTATCTGGTCCTGGACCAGGCCATGTTGTTCCTGGCGCTGGCGAATGTCCTCCACGATGGCGTGGTGTGGGACGCCGTGGCGTCGGATGAGCGGGTGGCAAACGGCCGGAAGATTTTGGAGGAATACGCGCGTCTCGACGGACGGGTGACGGAGATTTACCGTCGGCGGGACAGGAAGAAGATATCGGAGGCGCTGAAGATCCCGCTGGAGTGACGAAGCGCCCTATCTCTTCCGTCGTCCGGAACGCTTGAAGAACCACACCAGGACGAACCCCGCAAAAAATCCGCCGGCGTGCGCCCACCACGCCACCCCGCCCGTCTCCCCGTGCGCGGCGCTCTGCAGCAGCGACCCCCACCCCTGAAACGCCTGCAACACGAACCAAAATCCGAGGAAGAAAAAAGCCGGAATCTCCACCAGGCGAACGAAAAAGCCGAGGGGGATTAGCGTCAGCACTTTGGCGCCGGGATAGAGGACGAAATAGGCGCCGAGAACGCCGGCGATGGCGCCGCTGGCCCCGATCATCGGCACGCGGCTGAGCGGGTGGAGAAACACCTGGGCCAGGGTGGCCGCCGTTCCCGCGCAGAGATAGAACACGAGATACCGGAAATGACCCAGGCGGTCTTCCACGTTGTCGCCGAAGATCCAAAGGTACATCATGTTGCCCAGCACATGGCTCCAGCCGCCGTGCAGGAACATGGCGGAAAAGATCGTGGGCCAGTCCGTCCAGGGAAACGCCACCAGGCGGCCCGGGACGACCGCCCAGGCAGAGATGAAATCATGTAAAACGTCCGCATTCGACAGTGTGATCTCCCGGACAAACATCGCCAGGTTGGCGGCGATGAGCAGTACGTTGACGAGCGGGTAGGAACGGCTTTTGACGCTGTCGCGGATGGGGATCACGGTTTTAGTTTTTTCGGAGCGGGTAAGTCGTTGGTTCCAGTCGGGCGGCTTCCCGGCCGGCGATGACGGAGTCGGTCGGTTTCTTGAGGAGGGAGAGGACCTGCGCCCGTTCGTCGTGGGCGCGGGCGTTGTAGGGGTCCAGTTCCAGAGAACGGCGGAGAGCGGTTTCGGCCTCGGCGTATTTTTTCTGCGATCGCAGGACCAGGGCCATCGCCAGATGCGCCTGGGCGTCCCGCGGGCCGAGGGCCACGGCCTCCGCCGCGGCGGAGGCCGCTTCGGAAATTTTTCCTTCGGCCAGCCGCGCCTGAGCCAGAACCGCGGCGGCGCGCGGAAGGGTTGGACACGAGCGTCGGGCCTCCTCCGCCGGGGGCCGGGCCTCGGCGATTTTTTTCAAGGCCAACAGCGCCTCCGCCTCGTCCGACAGAAGCAACGCGTGGCGGGGGAAGAACCCGCGGGCGCGCCGGATCCATTCCAGGCGTTTCGGGCCGTCTCCCCGGATCCGCTGCAGTTCCGCCATCCAGCGGAGGGCGGCCAGGTGTTTCTGGAAGAGCTGGAGGGCCCGCAGGGCTTCGCGTTCGGCGTCGGCGTAGTGGCCCTGATACGCGTAAAATTTGGACCAGGCCAGGCCCGTTTCGACGGCCGCCTGACGGAGGTAGCTCCGTACCTCCAGGAAATCCTCAATCTCGGCGAGACTGGCGAAAGAGACCGGGGCCTCCCCCGGTTTGGGCATGACCTGGGCGGCCTGGTCGAGCCGTCGTTTGGCCGTCTCGAAATCATCGCGTCGCGCCTGCCACTCCGCGTCCCGGAGCAAGGCGAAAACGTTTCGTTGGTCTTCGCTCAGAAGGGCCTGATACACCGGGCCGGCGTCGGCGAAGCGCCCGGTGTCCCGATAGATGTCCGCCAGGAGCAGCCGCGCCGCCGAGGCGCGCGGGGACCCGGCGACCAGACGGCGCGTCAGTTCCTCGGCGGCATCGCATCGTCCCGCCGCCAAGAGGGCGCGCGCCGCCGCGAGCCGCGTGGTGGAATTTTCCGGCAGGTCCGCCAGGGCGCGCTCGTATTCCGCGGCCGCCTCGTTGAACAGCCCCTCCCCGAAGAACACGTCGCCGGATCCCTCGCGGATGGCCCGGTTCTCCGGCGCCCGCGCCACGAGCTCGTCGTATTCTTTGCGCGCCGCGGGCAGCTCGCCGCGATAGGCGTAGAGGCTCGCCAGGCCGAGGGAGGCCCGCAAATCGTCCGGGTCGGCCGCTTTCGCTTTTTGGAAGGATTCCAACGCGAAGTTGTCGAACCCTTTGGCCAACTGGAGGAACCCCATCCCGATGTGGGCGTAGGCGTTTTCCGGAAAACGTTCCAGGGTTTTCTGGAATTCCTCCTCGGCGTTGTCCACGGCGCCCTTCAGGAGATAGGCGCGGGACAGTTCGTTCCGGATCTCCCGCTCCACCGGCGGCGCCCAGGTTTTTTCTTCGAGGGCGCGTCGGAAGAGTTCCACCGCCCCGGTGACGTCGCCCTGTTCCAGGAGTTTTTTCCCTTTCTCGTGGAGAGGCAGCCGGGTGAAATGCCACAACGCCGCCCCGCCGACGGCGGCCGACAGGAGGAGGGCCGGCAGGAGAGGTTTTTTCATGGGGAAAATTTCACAAACACCGCGGGCTCAGAGAGGCCGCTTGGCCGGCCGGCCGTTGCGGCGGGGATACTCCTCCGGCGTGGCCGACGTCTTTTCGATTCGCACGATGTAGCGCGGCTGGGTCAGATGCGGCAGGCGATAGACCGTGTGCCCGCCCAGCCGGCCGCCCAGCCGGGCGAGGGCTTCCCCGGCGGCGGAGGTCTCCTGCGGGGCCTCGTGGCCCCGGTGGAGGAGCGCGGCGCCGCCCACGCGCACCAGCGGCAGCGTCAATTCCAGGACGGTGGAAAAAGGTCCGACCGCCCGGCAGAAGGCGGCGTCGTATTCCTCCCGGTGTTCTTCCCGGCGGCCCGCGTCCTCGGCCCGTTCCGCCAACACGGCGACGGTGGGCAGCGGCAGACGTTCGACCAGGGTCTCCAGGAACGCCGTTTTTTTACGCACCGATTCCAGAAGGAGCCCGCGCCATTCCGGCCGCGCGAGGACGAGGGGCAGTCCGGGGAAACCGCCCCCGGTCCCGACATCCACAAATCGAAGGGAGGGCTGGTTTTTCAGCCAGGGGTCCTGGAGCGCCGCCAGGGAATCCAGCAGGTGCCCCAGCAGGAGTTCCTCGTCGCAATGAAAGGAGACGAGGTTCACCCGCCGGTTCCAGACCTTGAGTTCCTTGAGGAAGTGGCTCATGAGCCTTCCGGCCGCGGAGCCGAGTTCCACGCCCGTTTCGGCGAAAAGCGGTTCCCATTTCTGGAAGGCGGCCTCCAGCGTGAGATGGGTCTCGAAGTCGAACGGTTTTTGCATGGAAGGAAGGGTCAGGAGGCGCGGGTCGCCGTGTCGCCTTGGCGGCGGGCGCGCCGCCGTCGTTCCAGGTGCACCAGGAGCACGGCGATGTCGGCGGGGGTGACGCCCGGGATGCGCGCGGCCTGGCCGAGCGATTCAGGCCGCACTTTCTTCAGTTTCTGCCGCGACTCGGTCAGCAGGCTTTTGATGGCGTCGTAGTCGAACTCCGGAGGAATGCGCCGGGATTCCGACTTGCGGAACTTGGCCAGTTCCTGTTTTTGCCGTTTGATGTAGCCCCAGTACGTCGTCTCGATCGCCACCTGGCGTTGAATGTGCCGTTTGTCCCAGAAATTGCGGTCGGCGCTTGCGGGAGGGCGGTCGGCGGCTTCTGGAAAAGGGAGGAGCGATTCATCGGTGGGGGGGGCGGCCGGTTCCTCGAGAGCGTCCGGCGGCAGGGCCGCGCGCACGGCGTCCCGCACGCGGCGGCGATAGTCGACGAAATGCGCGTGCACGTCCGGCGGGATGAGGCCCACGCGCCGGCCGTAATCCATCAGCCGCAGGTCGGCGTTGTCCCAGCGGAGCACCAGGCGGTATTCCGCCCGGGAGGTCATGAGCCGGTAAGGTTCGTCGGTGCCCTTGGTGACCAGGTCGTCGATCATCACGCCGAGGTAGGCCTCGTCGCGCCGGAGAATCAAGGGCGGCTCGTTGCGCAGTTTCAGCACCGCGTTGATGCCGGCGATCAGTCCCTGCCCGGCGGCTTCCTCGTAGCCCGTGGTGCCGTTGATCTGGCCGGCGAAGTAGAGGCCCTCCACCGCCTTGGTCTCCAGGGTCGGTTTCAACTGGGTGGGGGGGCAGTAATCGTATTCCACGGCGTAGCCGTAGCGGAGGAACGCGGCTTTCTCCAGGCCGGGGATGCTGTGCACGATCTGTTCCTGGACGTCTTCCGGCAGACTGGTGGAGAGCCCGTTGGGATAGATTTCCTGCGTGTGATACCCCTCCGGCTCCAGGAAGATGTGGTGGGACCCGTGGTGGGGGAACTTCACCACCTTGTCTTCGATGGAAGGGCAGTAACGCGGTCCGATGGATTGGATCTTGCCGGTGTAGAGGGGGGAACGATCCAGGTTTCGGCGGATGATGTCGTGGGTTTCGGCGGTGGTGCGGGTGAGCCAGCAGGGGAGCTGGGGTTGCGGCAGGGAGCGCGTGAAATGGGACATGGGCTCGGGGGGCTCGTCCCCGGGGGCTCGGGTGCAGCGGGCGTGGTCGATGGTGCGGTCGTCCAGTCGCATGGGGGTGCCGGTCTTGAGCCGGCCGACGTCGAAGCCGAGGGAGCGGAGGCTGTCGGAAAGGCCCACGGAAGGCCGCTCGCCCAGGCGGCCGCCGGGGGTGGCCTGAAGGCCCCGGTGGAGCAGCCCGCGCAGGAAGGTGCCAGTGGACAAAATGACCACATTCCCGCCGATCCGGCCGTGTTTTGTGGTCAAAATGTCCTCAACCCGGCCGTTCCGGACGCCCACCGCGGTCGCCTCGTCCTCCAGCAGGGTCAGGCCGGGCCGGCGCCGCAGGGTGTCGGTCATCACCTCCCGGTAGAGCCTCCGGTCGCACTGGGCCCGGGGACTCCACACCGCCGCCCCCTTGCCCCGGTTCAACATCTTGAACTGCACCCCGGCGCGGTCTGTGGCTTTGGCCATCTCCCCCCCCAGGGCGTCGATCTCCCGCACCACCTGGCCTTTCCCCACGCCGCCGATGGCGGGGTTGCAGGACATCTGGCCGATTTTGGAGAGGTCCAGCGTCACCAACAGGGTGGAGAACCCGGAGCGCGCCCCGGCCAGGGCCGCCTCGATGGCGGCGTGCCCCGCCCCCACCACGAGGAGGTCGTAACGTTCAGGCATGGGAGCGGTTGTTCAAGGTCGACATGAGAGGGGTTCCATGATAACAAAATCGCCTTCGGCAAGGATAGGCGGGGACACGGACGTCATTTGTTCGAGAGAGGATGCGCCTTGAGGAAGGCCAGGATGAATTCGCGGGCCTTCCGATATCCGGACGGGTTGGGATGGACGTCGTCCGTGGGGTCCTGATTGTGGGCGGCGCGCAGGTCGTCGACGGAGAATTTGTCGTGGAGGTCCAGAACGGGGGCCTGGGCGGCGGACAGCCAGTCCCGCAGGGAGGCGTAAGAGGCCCGTTCTTCCCGGTCGTAGCGGTCGCGGGGTTTGAAGTAGGGGAAGATGACCGCCGAAAAGTCGATCTCCCGTTGCCGGCACCAAGCGACGGTGTTCTGAAAGGCGCGGTGTCTCTCTTCCAGGAACGAATCAAAGGTCTGGGCGGGCATGAAACGCTTCCGGTAAAGATAAGCGTTGCGGAACGTCCAGCCGGCCCGGTAGAGATGCGAGTGTCGGAAGAGGAACGGCGAGACGGCCCGCGGCGGCGACTTGACGATGCCCTGCAGCATGAGCAGCCGCCCCTCGTGTTCGAACACCACCGGGACGAATTGAAGGGCGACGTCGTTCAGGCAGAAAAGGATCAGCACCTGGTCCGCCGATACCGAGGCGGCCCGATACCGCAGGATCCGTTCGTATTGGTCGAGGTTGTACCCTTCGACGGCGAAGCTCCAGAGTTTGACGGGTTTGCCCCAGGCGAGGGAGAGTTCCCCTTCGGCCTGTTCGTAGTCCGCCGGGCACGAGAAGATCTGTTTTCCGACCGAGTCGCCCAGGACGAGAATCCGGACCTCGTTGGGCGCTTTGGCGGTCGTCGCCGAATGGAGCGAGCGAAAGCCGAACGCATCGGGTGGAGGAGAGGCGTCCCTGTCCTCCCAGCCCAGGTCCGGGGAGGGGCTGAATCGTTTCGGAGAGAGGGGGTCGCCGCCCATGCGGAATTCTTCGGCGAGGCGGGGGAGTCGGAATTGGGGCAGAAAACGGCGGGACAGGAATTCGCACGCCAGGATCCCGGCCCCGAGGCCGCAGAGGATCGTCAGGATGATTTTCGCACGAACCCGGCGGCGGGAGTTCTTCCCCGGAAGGGCCGGCGTTCCTTCTTCAGGCGGGAGATTCACTTTTTTCTCGCACGCGGGTCAGGAGGGCCCCCCCCGCGAGGAAGAAAACCAAGAGCGAGAGGACGCCCGGTCTCAAGCCCCACACCTGGCTCACCACGCCGAACACCAGGGGGCCCAGCACCGCGGTGAGTTTGCCCACCACGCCGTAGAAGGCGAAGAACTCGGCGCTTTTTTCCGGCGGCGTGAGGAGGGCCATCCAGGACCGGCTCGCCGCCTGGCTTCCCCCCAGGACCACGCCCACCACCGCTCCCAAAATCCAGAACTCCCACCGGGCGCGCATCGCCGCGGCCCACAGGAGCACCCCGCCGTAGACGGCGAGCGTGCACAAGATACTTTTTTTGTGGGACAGTCGATCCGCCAGCCAACCGAAGAACAGCGCCCCCGCGAACGCCACCGCCTGGATCATGAGGAAACAGAGGATCAATTCGTTTTGCGCCATGCCCAGCGCTTGCGCGCCGAACACCGACGCCATCAGGATGATGGTCTCGATGCCGTCGTTGTAGAGCAGGTAGGCCGCCAGGAACGTCAAGAGGTTTTTGTACCGGCGGAGGTTTTGGAACGTCTCCCTCAGCCGGAGGACGGCGGGGCGGAGGAGTCCGGCCGGATGTTCCGTCGCGCGTCCGGGGCGCTCTCTTAAGACGAACATCAAAGGCAGGCCGAAGACGAACCACCAAACACCCACCGAGAGGAGCGTGGCCCGCACCGGCAAATAATCTTCGGACGACAGCCCGAAGGTTTGCGGGGACTGGATCATCCACAGGTTCAGGGCCAGACAGAGTCCGCCGCCGAGGTACCCGACGGCCCAGCCGAAACCCGACACGCGCCCCATCCGCCCGGGCTCCGCGATCTCGCTCAAAAAAGCGTTGTAGAAGACGTTGCCGCCCGCAAAGCCGATGTTGGCCACCAGGAAAAGGAGTATCGCCGGCCGCACGTCGCCCGGCCGGACGAAGAAGAGGCCGGCGCTGGCCGCGCATCCCGCCAGCCAGAAAAGGGCCAGAAAGGATTTTTTCCGGCCGGCGTGATCCGCCAGCGCGCCCAACACCGGGGAGCAGACGAAGATGATGAGCATGGAGAGCGAGACCGTGTATCCCCACAACGACGTGCCCGGCACCGTGGCGCCCAGAAGGCGGACGCCTTCGGCGGGCACCACCCGCTGGACGAAATAGACGTTGAACACCACCGCCAGCACCGTGGTGGCGAAGGCCGAGTTGGCGAAATCGTACATCGCCCAGGCCCACACCGATTTTTTCCGCAGATATTCCGGCGGCGTCATGGCGTCAACCGGCCGCCGGCACCCGGAACAGGATGCTCCAGGGGTCCCGGTAGAGGGGCGACGGAAGGCTGTCCAGCACGTGGCCCAGGAACGCGGCGTATTCCGGCGCCTGATAGGCGGAGGGGGTGATGCGCCGGAGTTCCGGCACGTTGACGAGCAGGTGGGTGTATCCCTCCCGGCGGAGCCGCTCGATAAAAGAGGCCGGGGTGGGCGTTTCTTTTGCCCAAAGGGCGAAGGGGGGAACATTGAAAGCGCCGGAGGCCCGCGCGGGGAGAGGGCAGCGGTAGGTGCGGGCATCGCCCACGAGGAAGACGCGCCCGGAGAGGTCGGCTTCACGGAGGAAATCGAAGGCTCCCTGGGAGGGATGACCGTAGACCCCGGTGTGTTCCCGGCGGAGATATTCCGCCTCCGATTGGCGGCCCCACACCACGTCCCACCCCTGATTGAACTTCTGGAAGATGAGGACGAGCCACAGGGCGTTCAGGAAGAGCACGGCGGAGACCAGGAATTTCAGGACGTCGCCGAGCCGATCGGCGATGCGGCCCGCGACGTTCCTCTCTTTGGCGAGCAGGACGGCGGTGGCGATGTAATCCTCCATGGCCGCGGCGGCGAGGGCGAAGAGAAGCCCGATCTGCGGGATGAAGTAGCGCAGCCGGCCGGTGGTGACGGCGAAGAAAATGTAGGAGACCAGGGCGCATCCGAGCAGTTGAGCGCTGGGCCGGCCGTAGCGGACGAACGGCAGGAACGGCAGAAGCATCAGCAACACCGGGCCCAAAAAGCCGAACCGGCCCGCGTCCACGCCCGTCAGACTTTCCCGCAGGAGGGCGAGGGTGCGGAACAAAAGGCCGCCTTCGCCCCGTGCCTCCGATTCCCAGTGCGACAAGAGGGCGAGGTTCTCCGGAATGTCGCCGCCCAAAAGAGCGGTGGCTTTCGGGAAGAACGGGTTCCCCGTCCAGGCAGAGGCGCGGAAAAACCACGGCAACAGGAGGAGGATCACCCCGGCGGCGAAAGCGAGGCCCGGCGGGGCGAGCAGGCGTTGGGTCCGTTTCCGGCGGACGATCAGGTCCAGGGCGAAAAAGAAAACCCCGGAGGCGGCGGTGTATTTCGTCGCCAGGGCGGCGCCGAAGAACAGGCCGGCGACCAGCAGGCGGCGCATGTCGGCGTCCTCGCGCTCGCCCCAGGCGTCGTTCCAGGAGGAGAAGGAGAGAAAGAAAAAGAATCCGCAGAGGAGGTCGTTGGTGCAGGACCACAGGTTCACCCCGATCATCGGCGAGGAGAGGAACAGCAGCGCCGCCCAGCGTCCGGCCGCCGGGGACCATTTTTTTCCGACCCAGGCGCCGAGCGCGCCGGTGAGGAGAAGGCCGATCCCCCAATTCAACAGTTTGCACAGCCGGTCATCGCTCCAGGCCAGGGCCCACAGATAGAGGGTCTGGATGAGTCCGGGAAGGCGCGTGAGGTGGATGTCCGACAGGTCCACCATCCGGCCCGATTGCAGATAGGCCTGGGGCACGGCCAGATGATAGACCAGCGCGTCGTAGAAAGTTTCCGGCACCACGGTGGTGAGAAGATAGAGCCCGGCGAAGAAGAGGAGTCCGGCGCCCGCTCCGGTCTTCAGCCCGGCGCGCCCGAAGGGCGGAAAGGAAAGGTCGGCCTGTCGTAAACCGGTCAACCCCAGGAGGATCAGGAGGATGGAAACGACACGAAGCGTTGAGACCGAGGCGACGCCGCCCGCGGCCAGCAGGAATCCCAGCGTGCCCCAGCCCGCCAGGGCCGCCCCCGACTGGACGAACAGGTCCGTTTCCCCGGTCGGCCGGAAGAGTTTCAGGAGGCGCGCGCCCAGTCCCGGCAGGGAGGCGAAGAAGAGGAGGGCGGCGGCCAGCCGGCCGAGGTGGGGCCCCCAGGCGGCCGTCAGGAATTCCCCCCACGGCATCAGCGCCGAGAGGAGGTCGTCCATCGTCGGCTGGAAATAGCGCGCCGTGTGCACGGTGTGGAAATAGGCGGCGAAGACGGCGATGAACAGCGCCATCAGTGCCGGGACGAATATCTTCACGGAGCGGGAAGCGGATTTCACGGGAAGGCGGAGGGCGTCAGCGGGTCGGGTGGGTCGGCCCGTGTTTCCAGGCCGTGGAGGACGTTTGGATGGTCGAATGGTTGATGTGGAACCGTTCATGTAAAATCCGGCCGATGTGTTCGACGACCTTTTGTTGTTCCGGCATTTTTTCCGCGTGGACGGTGATGTGGGCGGAGAGGGAACAGATGTGCGAGCAAATGTTCCAGATGTGCGTGTCGTCCACGCTCGCCACGCCCGGCACTTTTCTTATGGTGTCGACGACCTCGTCCAGCACGAGGTGGCGGGGCACGCCTTCCAGGAGGATATCCAGGGAATCTTTCAGAAGACGCACCGCGTTGAAAAGGACGATGAGGGCGACGATGATCCCCACCAGCGGGTCGATGGCCCAGAGGCCGGTGAGGCGGAGGGCGATGCCGCCCGCGACCACGCCGACGCTGGCCAGCGCGTCGCCCAGCACGTGCAGGAACGCGCCCCTCATGTTGAGGTCGTTTTTGGCGAAGGAGTGCAGCCGCCAGGCGACGAAGAGGTTCGCCGCCAACCCCCACAGCGCCATTCCCAGCATGGGGCCCGTCTTCACGGGTTCGGGGACCCGCAGTCGGCCGATGGATTCCACCACGATCCAGCCCGCCACCACCATCACCAGCGCGCCGTTCAGGAAAGCCGCGAACACCTCCAGCCGGTGCAGGCCGAAGGTCCGGCGGTCGGTGGCCGGCCTTCCCGAGAGGTGCAGGGCCAGCAGCGAAAAGGAAAGGGCGGAGGCGTCCATGAACACGTGGCCGGCGTCGGAGAGGAGGGCCACGGAGTTGGCCCACCAGCCGCCGGCCAGCTCGACGAGAAAGGTGAACGCGGTGATCCCCAGCGCCAGGGTGAGCTGGGATCGCGGGCGCTGGAGGTGTTCGGTGTGCGCGTGCGTGTGCATTCCTTTTAGGACCTCTTTTCCGGCGGCGTCAGGGGAAAGGCCGTTCCACCCATTCGCGGGGGTCCACCCGCTCGCCGTCGACGACGACGGACCAATGCAGGTGCGACCCGGTGGAGACGCCTTCGGACCCCATGCGGCCGACGGGGTCCCCCGTTCTCAGGAGCTGGCCCTTCTGGGCGGTGGCTTCCCGCATATGGAGATAATAGGAAAAAACGCCCCAGCCGTGGTCAATCACAACGACATTTCCCATGCTGTCCAGCCAGCCGGAGAAAACCACGCGGCCGCGGTTCGGCGCGGTGACCGGCGTGCCGAGGTCGTTGGCGATGTCGAGCCCCGTGTGGCCCGTTCGGGTGACCCGCCCGCCGTAGGCCCGCCGCGTGCCGTAGAGGGAGGAGAACACCCCGGTGGTCGGGAACACGAAGAACCCGTCCCATAATTTCTTCGAGATGGCCCGGGGCTGGTAGATCTTTTTGAGTTCGGCCGCGTCGCGTTCCATCTGGCCGCTGGTGATGAGCTTGTCCTTTTCCATCGCCAGGGAAACGCGGCTCACCGGGAAGGTGGTCGGCAGCACGGTGAAGGTGACGGTCGCCTGATACACCTGGCCTTTCTCCAGCTCGCCGTAGAAGACGGCCTGTTTCCGGCCGGGCATTTCCTGCGACGGGACGCCGACCAGGGTCTTCCAGGCGAGGGGGCCGTCCGGATAGAAGAAGGCCTTCCGGTCGCCCCAATACAGCGCGGTGTTGTGGAGAGGGACGTTGGAACGGCAGTCGATGACCAGGGTGCGTCCCGCGGGCAGCGCGGCGGGGATGGGCGAGAGGACGACCTCCGGCGGTTTCCGCCCCTTGGCGAACGCCGCCGGAGCGGCGAAGAAGAGGGCCAGAACGAACGCGAGGAGCGGTTTCCGTGCCGGAAAAAAAGAGGCGAACCGGAAAGAGAACGCGTTCATTTGCCCACGCAGAATTTAGAGAAGATGGCGTCCAGGATCTCGTCGTGGACGCCTTCGCCCGTGATCTGGTTGAGGCCGCCCAGCGCCAGGCGCATGTCGATCGCGAGGCATTCTTCGTGGAGAGAGGACTCGGCGGACCGGCGGGCGGCCTTCAGGTGGTTCACCGCGTCGTTCAGCAGTTCCGCGTGGCGGAGGTTGATCAGGGTGGGGACGTCGGCGGTCTCCGGGGACCGGTCGTCCATCACGCGGACCAGTTCCCGGCGCAGTTCGTTCACGCCGCGTCCGTCCAGCGCGCAGGTTTTGAGGCACGGGGTCTTCGGCGGAAGAGGGAGCGGGGCGCGAAGGTGGTGGGCCGTTTCTTTGCCGGCCCGGTCCCATTTGTTCAGGGCGAGGACGATCTTTTTTCCGTCCAGCAGGGCGGCGACGGCCCGGTCTTCCTCGGAGAGGGGACGGGAGGCGTCCAGAACGAAGAGGGCCACGTCCGCCTGTTCCAGGGCGCGTTTGGCCCGCGCGATGCCGGCGCCCTCCACCCGGTCCGTTTCCGTCCGGAGTCCCGCGGTGTCGGTGACCGTCACGGGCACGTCGTCCGCCAGAAAACGTTCCTCCAGCGTGTCGCGGGTGGTGCCGGGAACCTCCGTGACGATGGCGCGGTCGTGGCCCAAAAGGGCGTTGAAGAGGGAGGATTTGCCGACGTTGGGCGAGCCGACCAACACCGCCCGCAGGCCGTCCCGCAGGAGACGGCCCCGGGAGGCGGTGTGCAACAGCGCGGTCCCTTCCTGAAGGAGCCGGTCCAGCCCCGCGCGGAGGTCGTCCTTGGAAAGATCGGGCACCTCGTCTTCCGCGAAATCCAGGTTGGCCTCGAGGAGCGCTAAAAGGTCCACCAGCCGCCGGCGCAGGTCTTTCAGGTAAACGGAGAGACGCCCCTGCATCTGCTCCATGGCCAGCCGGCGAAAAGACTCGG
>ERZ795054.1194-NODE-1194-length-25630-cov-4.892747_pt1 | contig 25630 bp, 21 predicted proteins | sample MGYA00375138_ERZ795054 | MGnify/ENA primary metagenome ERZ795054 (study PRJEB30183, sample SAMN05720215) | anaerobic digester metagenome | isolation source: active sludge of municipal wastewater-treating anaerobic digesters | place: USA | collected 2014-12-23 ... | reverse complement strand
TTGTGGCAGCTCCATTGATTTTTTCCGGAGACATAAGCCGGCTTGATGAATTCACTTTAAGTCTGCTTACAAATGACGAAATAATTGAAGTGGACCAGGATCCTCTTGGAAAGCCCGGGTTCAGAGTAGCCAGAAACGAAGACAGAGAAGTTTGGATGAGAAACCTTGAAGATGGGTCAATTGCCGTGGGGCTATTCAACCGCGGTGAGAAAACAGCTGAAGTCACGGCAGAATGGAACGACCTTGGCATCAGCGGAAAACAGGCAGTCAGGGACTTGTGGAGACAGAATGACGAAGGTTCTTTTTCAGGGAGTTATTCATCAGAGGTACCTGCCCATGGTGTAAAAATGTTAAGGTTTTCGTCTGTAAAATAGAAGCTTAATTGAACGTCTTTAAATTGAACTGAACAAAATCACAATCTCGCTGTTCTGTTGTCAGGAAGCTGAACCGATGGTGCTGAATTTTAATTTGGTGCGCATATATAAATCGTAAAAAAGTGATTTATATGCAATTAATAATGAAGCGAACGTTTTGAGTTCTCAAAAATAAATCAGACCTTTGGTATGTTTTATAAATACTTTAATTTTTTTACATCATGAACATTTACGTAGGAAGTCTTCATTTTAAAATGAAAGAAGAAGAATTAAGGGAAGTTTTTGAAAATTATGGTGAGGTATCATCCGCTAAAATAATTTTCGATAAATATTCCGGCAAAAGCAAAGGATTTGGTTTCGTAGAGATGCCTAATGACGCTGAAGCAAAAAAAGCTATCGAAGAGTTGAATGGCGCTGAAATTGGCGGCAGAAAAATCATTGTTAATGAGTCCATTGAAAGAGCTGAAAGAAAAAGCAATTTCAGGGGTGGCAATAACGACCGCAGAGGAGGTTACAGAAGGGACAATTAGAGAATAAATTATCTAAAACTATGAAAGGTACTGTTAAATGGTATGACAGAGTAAAGGGTTACGGATTCCTTCAGACTGAAGACAGTAAGGATATCTTTGTCCACCGTTCTGGTTTAGAGGTTCCGAATACCGAACTTGTGGCTGGCGAGCCTGTTGAATTCGAAGTTGAACAACGCGAAAAAGGCCCTGTTGCCATTAAAGTAAAAAAAGCATAATAAACTGACTCAGTCAAAATAAAAACAGGGACACGCTTCTGCATGTCCCTGTTTTTTATTTGTTCTTCTGATCCTTCAGCCTGTACTCAGGCTTTTCCTTCTGATCAAAAACCATGTCGGCCGGTTTGTCAAGCTCAGGTGATTCCTTAAGCGCCTTCCAGTCAAAGTCCTCATCAAGCGGATCAAGAGCCTTCTGAGGATCAAACATTCTTCTGTCCGGACTTATTGCAGAGTATGGTGTAAAATCCGGTTCAGCGGTGAACATATCCGAAAGGTCTGATGCACCTGCATCATACTGATTAAGGTATGGCAGGCCCAGTATGTTCCAGAAAGTCTTGAAAATGCTTCCGAAACTGTAATGAACCTTGCTGACATAATCCTTTTTTGCATAAGGTGAAACAAGCATGAGTATGCTTCTGTGGGCATCAACATGATCAACACCGTTCTGGGCGTCATCTTCAGTGATGAAGATTGCCATGTTTTTCCAGTAAGATGTATACGAAAGGAATTCTATTATCCTGCCTATAGCAAGATCATTATCAGCCATATAGCTTTCCCTGAAAGGATAACCTGCCTCAGGCCTGTCATCAGCACCATGGTCATTTGGAATTATGATTGTCAGCAATTGTGGCATAGTATCCCTGCCTTCACCCCATTTGCCGTTGAATTCCTTAAAGAACTGACTGATCCTGAACTGGTCGGGTATGGCCATATTATATGTGGGGTATTCCTTTGAAGTTCTTTCAAAAAGTGCAGCAGGAAGAGGGAAATTTGCAAAATGCTTATTTCCAGTGTACTTATATGAATTATCATAGAAACTTGGTTCGAACATTACACTGAATCCGAAATTGTAAAAGTCAATCCGGTTCCTGTCAAGATGCTCCCACATCGATCCGGCTTCGTTGTAATCCTCCGGATATATTGCTCCTGCCGATCCGTTCATTGCAAGGCTGCCCGGCGCCTTCGACAGAGGATTATAGTTCCTGTTGCCACCATAGCTTGCAGTAGTTGTTGTTTCAACCCATTCGTTGGGATATGTGTTAACAAGCCACCTGTGACCATCGGCTGATACATCCGAATCAACATAGAAATTATCAGCGATTGCAAATTCTTCTGTAAGACGCAGGTGATTAGGCATTACAGTAATATTCTCAAGACGTTTAGTCCCTTTCTTATTGGAGAAGGAGGCATTATAGCCATATCTTGAAAGTGTCGGATCTCCTTTTCCCTTTTTCACCTGTCCGAATACCTCATCATAAGTCCTGTTCTCCTTCGAAATAAATACAATATGCTTTATTGGTGATTCTGATGCACCTCCATACAGAGGAACAGGATTTCCCTTCCGCTCATTCCCTGCTGTAACGGCATCGGCAATTGTGAAATTATTAACAATAACCTTTTCGGTCAGGTTGCTCAATTCAGTATCTGAAGGAAGATCAATAAGCGATACTGTTCCCTTCATAAGGCTGCCTATGTAAGTGCCCTCCGGACCGGCATTATAATCTGCACCACCATTTGGTCCGCTGCCATAACCCTTGGCATTTGCAACAATAAGCTTTTTATTATCAGGTGTGACCTTCAGCTTTGAAGGGAACCAGCCTACAGGTATATGTCCTTCAACCTCAAGGCTTTTAATATCAATAACTCCTACAGCGTTTATTCCTGATTCCGCTACAAACAGCTTCTTATGTTCAGGATCAACAGCCAGTCCGAAAGGTATCACTCCTCTGAAATGCTTAACGGCTTCATGCGGTCTGATGAATATTTCTTTTACAATCTTGTCTGTTTTAATATCAATAACTGAAATATTGTCATTGTTGCCATTACTTATAAAAACATAGCTGTCGGTTGCTACGAGGGAGTTTGGACTTGAGCCTCCAACGGCAGGTATTCCTTCAACAGGCTCACCTATCAGGTTGCCTGTCTTAATCTTTGCAACAATCTGCGGATCAGTTATATCTTCAATTGATACAGCCCAGACTGAAAAAGATAAATCACTGTTTGGATCACCAAGTCCGGGAATTTCCACTGAATCCCTGCTTGTCCCCTTTATCATCTCCTCAGAACCATAGGCAAAGGCCGGAAAATCCAGAGCTCCCTTTATATCCCTGTTCTTCTCTATGTCGCCTATTTTGCTGTACTGGAACATCCCGACATTTGCCACATAGAGTTTTTTCTCATCAGGCGTCAGTACAAGACCGAAAGGATACCTGCCGGTTGCTACAGATTTGACAACCTGCATACTGCGGGTATCGATAATTGCCAGGCGGAAATTCATCTGATCAACTGCAAAAAGCCAGTTTCCGTCCTTTGTGAGCGTCATATCACCGATATAACCGTCAGGCCAAAGCTCACCGTCAGCCGATTTTGAACAATCAACAGAATCAGTCTTCTCACCTGTAGCCAGGTCAAAGACAAAAACTCTGTTTGCCTGTCCTCCCGCCACATAAACCTTTTTATTGTCAGGTGTGATTGCCAGGCCCATGAAAACAGATTCAAGTACCCCCTTGTCGGTATTGTAACCCTCCGGCACCTGGATTATTTTTGGATCGCTGTCGATATCCCTTATAATTGAAATTGAAAGCGGATTTGTGCCTGAGTTTGCTGTTACGGCTGTCTTTCCGTCATTACTAAGAGCCAGTCCGAAGGGATGCGGGGCCACTGTTAGCTGTCGGCCTGCAGGCGTGATCAGACGACCGTTTGGAATTACTGTAGCACCTTCCTTGTTTATAGCTGTATACTTCTCTCCGGCCGGAGCAGAAATTGTGTAAAGCTTTGGTTTTTGTTCTGTGCAGGATGATAGCAGAAGAAGAAAAACAAAACAATAAAATGCTGATATTAAATTACTTGCGTTATTGATAGATAGTCTTTTCATAATTTTTAATTAAACCATGGGGTTTACGGAGTTTCACTGAGCAAAAAACAGAATCAGATAAAATCCAAAAAAACTACACTCAGCAAACTATTCAACCCGATTGTAATGAATAAAAAGAACCACTCTTCCGAATGGTTCCTTTATATCTGAAATCAGGAATAATTACATCAGTTTATAACCTGTTCTGTACTCGTAGTGCATAAGCTTTGTGGCTGCACCGTCGGTATCATCAACGAAAGTTTCAGTTTCGGGATTCCATTTGATTGTTCTCTTAAGGGCACAGGCAATATTTCCGAGAGTACAAACTGTACAGCTGCTGTGACCAACTTCAACAGGAACAACAGGATCCTTCCTTGATTTTACAGCTTCAATAAAGTTTACCTGGTGCGGTATCCTTGTTTCATAAGGTCCGTCATTTGCTGTTGCTGATGCAGGAGGATTGAATGATGGGTCTGAAGCATTAAAGTAGCCTCTTGACACCTCTATCCAACCGTTTTCACCAATGAATTTAACGCCTTTTGTGAGCTTCTCATCGAAAGGCTCAGAACTCATAACAACACCGTTTGCATATTTCCACTGGATAAATTCTGATCCGTCACCTATCGGCGATATTTCAACAGGTCCGCTCTTATCCATTCCGAGCCCCCACTGTGCAATATCGAACATGTGTGCTCCCCAGTCGGTTGTGAAGCCGCCACCCATTTCTGTGTACCATCTCCATGCGCCCCATATTTCCTCATCTTTAGGAGGATCGAGTGAGATAGGCGGGTTAAGCTGGTTATTGAAATGTATTGGCATTGGAAGTGAACCAAGCCACAGGTCCCAGTTGAGATCAGCAGGGAGCTGTTCTTCCGGAAGGTCATAAGGTTTTGGAGGGGCGCCTACATAGGCATTAACTTTTGTAATCTTGCCTATTTTGCCTTCCTGAACAAGTTTTACTGCGTGCTGGAATTCAGCGCTTGAACGCTGCTGGCTTCCAAGTCCGAATATCCTGTTATTTTCACGAACCACCTTTTTAAGCTGCTGACCTTCATAGATTGTGAAAGTCATTGGTTTCTCGAGGTAAACATCTTTTCCTGCACGGCATGCAGCAATTGCAATCCTTGCATGTGAATGATCGGGAACTGCTATAACAACAGCATTGATATCTGTCCGGGCAAGAAGGTCTTCAAATTTCTCGTAAGTCTGAACTTCTACTTTCTTACCGGCTTTTTCATAGAATTCACCAACGCGTTTTTCAAAACGTTTGCGCTTTATTCCGTAAACATCGCATCCGGCAACTGCCACAACGCCCTGTACCTGCATAAAACCGTTTAGCAGGAACATGGCCTGACGGCCCAGACCTATGAAGCCAAGCTTAATTTCACCAGAGGCAGCAGGTGCTGAAGTGCAGGAAGTAAGGTGAGGAAGAACGGCCAGTCCGGCAGCGCCTCCGGCCGTCAGTGTGATAAACCGGCGGCGTGACAATTGATTTTTTTCTTTCATAATAAGTAAGGTTTATAGTTTAAGTTTAGTCATCAATAAATGAATGTGATAAAAATAAGATTTTTTTTGATTTGATTTATCCTGATATTTTAATCAAATAATCAGAACCTTCCGAAAATTGAATATTTCTCGGTATTGCAGAAGATTGATGAATAAATGAAAAGGCTGGAAATATTTGTTTCCATTTTCCTTTCAAGATGAAGTACCGGCTGATTCTTTTCAAGCTTCAGAAACCTGCTTATTTTTGAATTTGCCGGAATTGCCTTTATCCTCTGCTCTCCTCCCCTGATTTCCACAAGATAGCTGTCGCGCAGAATCTGAAAAAGAGAACGGTTTTCAAACTGCCGTGAGGTTATCCTGGGCAGATTAATATTACCGATATAGCTTATATCATAGAAAATGGGCACATCTTCAAGAAGCCTCAGCCTTTCCATATATATACACCCTGATTCATTCTCAAGCTCAGATACCGGGAACATAAAATTACCCGGCCAGGGTATCAGGACAGGCTTTTTAATGATCTTTGTTTTCAGATTCCTGTCTCCCACAGCTGAAGTTGTTCCCGAAACTGAAAGGATTCCAATATCTCTTGGCATCTGGTGTACAATGCTCCCTTTTCCCTGATATTTTCTTATCAGTCCGTCATTTGCCATTGTTGAGAGGGCCTGACGCACTGTTGGTCGTGTCATCCCATAGATCCGGCACAACTCATTTTCCGAAGGGAGCAAATCACCTTCCGTATAGACCCCGTCAAGAATATGCCGCCTGAGGATCTCATAAAGCCTTCTGTGACGAGGAAGGGAATCTGAAACCATCACTCATTTTTTTTGTAAATATACATTAATTTACTTGTAAATACAAGTTAAATAATTTATTTTTGTACTGACTGATTATTAGATATATCTGTAATTAATTGAATTTATTTAACTTACTTATATTAACAAGTTGACATGGCAACAGCAGTACTAATGCCTAAGCAGGGACAATCGGTTGAAACCTGCATAATCACACAGTGGTTTAAGAAAAAAGGCGATAAGGTAACGGCAGGTGAAATATTGTTCTCCTACGAGACTGACAAGGCAGCATTTGATCTTGAAGCGCCGGCAGACGGCACACTCCTTGAAATATTCTACCCTGAAGGCGCCGAAGTACCTGTACTTGTGAATGTTGCAATGATTGGAAATGCAGGAGAAGCTGTAGAGGCTGTAAAGGCTGTAGAAGCTGTAGAAGCTGTAAAAGCTGTAGAGCCGGCAGAGGCAGTAAAGGCTGTAAAAGAAGTGGCGAAAAGCAAGCCTGCTGAAGAAAATAAAAGGATAAGAATATCACCGAGGGCAAGGAAAATGGCTGAAGGAAGGGGCATTGATCCTGCCGGACTTTATGGTTCAGGCCCTAATGGAAGAATAATTGTAGCTGATATTGCAAATGCTGCTGCAGCATCTGTAAAAACTGCTGCCCATGACGGACAAGAATTCTCCGACAAGCCTCTCAGCAATGTAAGGAAGCTTATCGCCAGGTCAATGCACGCATCACTGCAGAATTCTGCCCAGCTTACCCATCACATGAGCGCTGATGTAAGGAAACTGCTTGAGGCCAGGCAGAAAATAAAGTCAAACCTTGAAAAGGATAAAAAACAGCAGGACATAACACTTAATGACATGATTTGCTGGTGCGTAATCAGGGCGCTTGAAAAATTCCCGGAGATGAACAGTCATTATCTCGACGACAAAATCCGGACCTTCGGGAAGGTTCACCTGGGTTTTGCCGTTGACACACCAAGGGGGCTCATGGTTCCTGCCGTGAAAAACGCCTCCGGCATGGACCTTGCCATACTGTCGAAAGAATTAAAATCAGCAGCAGATGCATGTAAGAAAGGCAGTATAAATCCTGAACTGATACAGAGCAGTGCAGCTTCATTCACGGTTTCAAACCTGGGGAATTACGGAGTTGAACTGTTTACTCCTGTCATCAACCTGCCACAGGCCGGAATACTAGGTGTATGTACAATAATCAACAGACCGGCCAGCCTCGGTAACGGGATATTCGGTTTCGTTCCCTATATCGGACTGTCACTTACCTACGACCACCGGGCAGTTGACGGAGGACCTGCAACACTGTTCCTGAGGGAGATAAAGGAGCAGATTGAAAAGTTCAGTTATTGATAAAGAGAAGAAAAAAATAAATATTCAATTAAGATAAATAATACTGCACGACTGCACGACAAAAAAATTAACCATGCCAAAGAGTCAGAATATCAATCCGAAAGTTGTACGCAAGCCAAAATTCATAGAATTTGGTAAAATACCTGTAAACCAGTACAATAAGACAATAGATGATGAAAAAAAGTCCTTTTCAAAAGACGATTTTCTGAGGATCTACCATGATATGGTGGTTATCAGGGAGTTTGAGACCATGCTCAATCTCATCAAAACAACAAATGAATACAATGGTATTCCTTACAACCATCCGGGTCCGGCACACCTTTCAATAGGACAGGAAGCTTCAGCAGTGGGCATGGCTTACAACCTTGACGTTAATGATTTCATTTTCGGATCACACAGAAGTCATGGTGAAATACTTGCAAAGGGCCTGTCGGCAATTCACAAGCTTGATGATGACAGCCTCTATACTGTCATGAAGGAATATTTCGGCGGCACTGCTCTGAAGGTAGTTGAAAAGGGATTCTCCGGCTCAGTCAGGGAACTTGCAAGGAACTTCCTTCTTTACGGAGCCCTTGCAGAGATCTTTGCCCGCGAGAATGGATTCAACAAGGGTCTTGGAGGCTCAATGCATGCTTTCTTCACTCCCTTCGGGATATATCCCAACAATGCGATTGTGGGCGGATCGGGTGACATATCTGTCGGCGCTGCCTTATACAAAAAGATAAACAGGAAACCTGGTATTATTGTATGTAATATAGGTGATGCCTCAATGGGTTGCGGTCCTGTCTGGGAGGGAATCTGCTTTGCCACAATGGATCAGTACAAAACACTCTGGAGCGGGGAATATAAGGGAGGTCTTCCGCTTATATTCAACTTCATGAACAACCTTTATGGTATGGGCGGCCAGACTATGGGTGAGACCATGGGCTATGAAATACTTGCCAGGGTTGGTGCAGGTGTAAATCCCGAGTCGATGCATGCAGAAAGAGTTGATGGTTATAATCCTCTTGCCGTTATAGATGCATTTAAAAGGAAAAAACAGCTGATCGAGGAAAAGAAAGGTCCCGTATTGCTCGACACCCTTACTTACAGGATAAGCGGCCATTCTCCGTCAGATGCATCATCATACCGTTCAAAAGAAGAGATTGAGGCCTGGCAGCAGGAAGATTCTATTCTTTCATTCGGCAAATCACTTGTAACGGCAGGAATTGCCGGACAGGACCAGCTTGATGAAATTACATCCGAAACCCGTGAGACTCTGAAGGAAATGCTTAAGCTTTCAATCGATGACAATATCTCTCCCCGCCTCGACCTGAGCTCAGATCCTGACGTTATAGGAAAGATGATGTTCTCGAACAGCTCAGTCGACAGGATGGAAGAAGGCACTCCTGATGTTCTTATGCCGCTTGAGGAAAATCCGAGAGTAAAATCAATAAAAACAAAGGAACGTTTTTACCTTGATAAGGAAGGCAAACCTGTATCAAAAGCCAGGATCTTTCAGTTCAGAGACGCTATTTTTGAAGCTGTGATAGACAGATTCTATAAGGATCCCACGCTTGCTGCATGGGGTGAAGAAAACAGGGACTGGGGAGGCGCTTTTGCCGTTTACAGGGGACTTACCGAGGCCCTGCCCTATCATCGCCTGTTCAACTCTCCGATATCCGAAGGTGCTATTGTCGGTACCGCTATTGGTTATGGAATGTGCGGCGGCAGGGTGATTGCAGAAATAATGTACTGTGATTTCCTGGGAAGATCGGGAGACGAAGTATTTAATCAGCTTCCCAAATGGCAGGCAATGAGCGGTAATATTATTAAAATGCCTGTTGTTTTAAGGGTATCTGTCGGATCAAAATACGGTGCACAGCATTCTCAGGACTGGACAGCCCTGACAGCTCACATACCCGGGCTGAAAGTAGTTTTCCCGGCCACTCCTTATGATGCCAAAGGACTCATGAACAAGGCTTTACAGGGAACCGATCCTGTAGTTTTCTTCGAAAGCCAGAGGATCTACGATATCGGTGAAATGTTCCATGAAGGTGGAGTGCCGGAAGCTTACTATGAAATTCCTTTCGGTGAACCGGATATAAAAAGAAAAGGTGATGACATCACAATACTCACTATCGGGGCAACCCTCTACCCTGCCCTTAAAGTAGCTGACACCCTGAAGGAAAAATACGGCCTGAGCGCTGAAATAATAGATGCCAGATCACTTGTTCCATTTAACTATGAACCTGTAATTGAATCAATTAAAAAGACAGGCAGAATAGTACTCACAAGTGATGCATCCTCAAGGGGTTCCTTCCTGAAGGAAATAGCCCAGACTATTACAGAACTAGCCTTCGACCACCTTGATGCCCCTCCTGTTGTTGTCGGATCACGCAACTGGATCACACCTGCTTATGAAATGGAGGAATATTTCTTCCCGCAGCCGGGCTGGATACTTGATGCAATAAATGAAAAGATCATACCGCTGAAAGGCCATCAGTCAAAAACCGACTTTTCCGATGAAAAACTGATACAGCTTAACAGAGAGGGAGTTTAATAGCTTTTTGATATCTTTGCACCGCAAATAAACTATTTATGGAACAGGATATCCAGAACATCAGATCAAAAGCCGGATTCATAATTGATATGGACGGTGTAATATATCACGGGAACAAACTGTTACCCGGTGTAACCGACTTTGTCAACTGGCTTGAATCATCAGGCAAGAAATATCTCTTTCTGACAAATTCCCCGGAGCGCACTCCGAAGGAACTTCATGAAAAGCTCAAACGGCTTGGAATAAACGTAGGGGAAGAGCATTTTTACACAAGCGCTCTTGCAACTGCCAACTTTCTGGCAAGTCAGAATCCGACCGGTAGTGCATATATAATAGGTGATGCCGGACTCATTCATGCAATGTACTCTGTAGGCTATACGGTGAATAATGTCAATCCTGATTATGTTGTTGTGGGTGATCCCAGAAGCTACAATTTTGAGAAGATTGAACAGGCTGTCAACCTTGTAATCAGGGGTGCAAAACTTATTGGCACAAATTCCGACATCAGCGGTCCGGTTGAAAACGGCATAGTTCCCTCAACAAAGGCTCTAATTGCTCCTATCGAAATCGCTACAGGCAAAAAGGCATATTTTGTAGGAAAACCAAATCCCCTCATGATGAGGAGTGCACTTAAAAGACTCGGTATCAAAAGAGAAGATGCAGTAGTTATTGGCGACAGGATGGATACAGATGTGCTCTGCGGACTTGAATCTGAGATCGATACTCTCCTTGTGCTGAGCGGTATTACTTCACAAAATGATATAAATAATTTTCCATACCGTCCAAAATATGTCCTTAACGGAGTCGTTGACCTTGTCCAGTAACAATGAATCAGATCGAAAAATTCAAAAAGGAACGCAAGGAAGTTGCGAGATTCATGAGAAGGCTCTACAAACAAGGCCTTACTTCAACCTCAGGAGGAAATATCAGTGTCAGAATATCAGATGAACTGATAGCCATAACACCATCTGCCACAGATAAAGGTGAGATGAGATGGAAAGAGGTTGGAGTCATGAATATCCTGGGAGAGAACCTTACTCCCGGTCTTAAGCCATCGATTGAGGCAGGAATGCATCTTGCCATTTATAAAAGGAAAAACACGGTCAGGGCTATAGTTCATGCTCACCCGGTATGCGCTTCAGCATTTACCGCTATGAAAATGAATATTGACACAAGCCTGACTGCAGAGGCCTGTGCCATACTTGGCACGCCTGTAATGGTCCCGTATGAACTTATGGGAACAAGTGAGCTCGCTGCGAAAGCTGCAGATTATATCGAAAAATCGGATATACTCCTGCTCGAGAACCATGGAATACTTGCCACGGGAGAAAACCTCCTGCAGGCTTTCGACAAAACTGAAGTTCTCGAAAATGCGGCCAGAATGACACTCATAACAAACCTTTCAAGGAAAAAAAGCCCGCTTACAAGATCCAGGATACTGGAAATAGAAAGACTCTTCAGATGATAAAGGGAGTGCTGTTCGACATGGATGGAGTACTTGTTGATTCCGAGAGGTTTATTGCCGCGGCAGCAATTAAAATGTTCAGTGAACTAGGAGTAAATGCCAGACCTGAAGATTTTCATCCATTCACTGGTACCGGTGAAAACAGATATCTGGGCGGTGTTGCTGAAAAATATGGGATTACAGTCGATATTCAAAAAGTAAAAGCAAGAACTTATGAGATCTTCGGGGAAATAGCCCGGAATAACCTTTTCCCTTTGCCAGGAGCCGGTGAGTTTATTGAAAGGTGCAGGAAAAAAGGACTCAGCCTTGCTCTTGCAACAAGCGCAGACAGGGTGAAAATGCTTATAAACCTCGAAGAGATAGGTTTGCCTGCAGAAACTTTCAATGCAATTATAACAGGTGAGGATGTTTTGCATAAAAAACCTGCACCTGACATTTACCTGAAAGCTGCTGAACATCTCGGACTTAAGCCTGAAGAATGCCTCGTTGTTGAGGATGCTGTAAGCGGGGTGAAAGCAGGAAAGGCTGCAGGATGCAAATGCCTTGCTGTAACAACATCATTCAGGGCGGAGGAACTTAAGGAAGCAGACTGGATTTTTCCTACTCTTGCTGTGGTGAATGAGGAGGTTCTGAACTGGTAGGTAAATAAAAGGCGAAAGGCGAAAGGCAGAAGGCGGAAGGAAGAAGGCAAAAGGGATTTTTAAGGATTAGGCGTTTGTCTCCGGACATCGGGCTCCAGTAACAGAGAATTTTAACTCATAATATATATTGACATGGAATACAGGACACTTGGAACATCGGAACTTAAAGTCTCGGAGCTGGCTTTCGGTGCATGGGCTATCGGCGGATGGCTATGGGGCGGAGCTGATGCAAAAGATGCGATAAAAGCCATTGAGACAGCTGTTGATCATGGAATGACAACAATTGATACAGCTGCAGTTTACGGATTCGGACTGAGCGAAGAACTTGTAGGTAAGGCAGTTAAGGGAAAGAGAAGCAAAACACAGATACTCACTAAGTTCGGCATGGTGTGGGATGAAAAAAAAGGCAAATTCTACTTTTCAACAAAGGACAATGACGGAAAAAACATTGACATCTACGCCTATTCATCGAAGGAACGTGTACTGGCCGATTGCGACATGAGTCTGAAGAGGCTGGGAACCGACTACATTGACCTGTATCAGATACACTGGCCGGATGCCACAACACCAATAGCCGAGACAATGGAGGCCCTGCAGATACTTATAAGGCAGGGAAAGATAAGAGCCGGTGCGGTATCAAACTATTCAGCAGGGCAGATGGATGAAGCTTTGAAAACTTACCACATCGCATCAAACCAGATACCATACAGCATGGTTAACCGTGCAATAGAAAAGGAATCTGTTCCTTTCTGCCTGAAGAACAATGTTGGCATTCTTGCATATAGCCCGTTGCAGAGAGGCCTGCTCACAGGTAAATTCAAAAAAGATCACAATTTCAATGATGGCGACAGCAGACCGGATACTCCATTCTATAAGGAGCCTAACCTGTCAAGGATAATTGAATTCACGGAAAAACTGAACGTTATTGCCGGAGAGCTTAATGTTACGCTTACACAGCTCGTACTTAACTGGACCAAGGAACAAGCAGGCATCACCTGTGTCCTGGCAGGTGCAAGAAATCCGCAGCAGGTTCTTGATAATGTAAAAGCTGTTGATTTCAGAATTCCGCAAGACCTTATGACAGAGATAAATAATCATGTTGCCGGACTCAGATTAGAAATAAAGAACTGATTTACAGATGAAACATTTCCTCGAAGACATTCCGCCCCTTGACCTCCTTGTAAAAAAGATGAAAGGAGTAACTACCGACTCTTTCCGTGAGGTGAACGGACATATTCATACTCCTTATTCCTTCAGCGCCTTCCCTGACATGGAGGCCATCTTCAGAATGGCTAAGGAAGAGAAAATTGCTGTTCTCGGCATTAACGATTTCTATGTAACTGACGGATATGCTTCTTTTCATAAGGGCTGTGTTCAGAACAATATTTTTCCCTTGTTCAACATAGAATTTATCGGATTGCTCAAAGAGGAACAACAGAATGGTATAAGGATAAATGACCCAAATAACCCGGGCAGGATCTATTTCAGCGGCAAGGGACTGGACTATCCCTTCCATACCGGTTTAAAGCAAAGAATAGCTCTGTGGAAATTAATCAGGGAAAGTCAGGGACAGATGAAAGCCATGATAGGCAAGCTGAATGAACTGATAGTAAGACAGGAACCTGAACTTACACTTTCATATAATAAGATAAGGAAGGATTATGCAAGGGAACTTGTTCGGGAACGCCATCTTGCAAAAGCAGTGAGGATGGCAGCTGTTAATAAATTCACAGATCCGGAAAAACAGCTTTCCTTCCTTGAAGCCTTATATGGAGGAAAAAAGGCAAAAGCTGACATAAACAATCAGGCAGCTGTTGAGAATGAGATCCGGTCGAACCTGCTCAAAAGCGGTGGAGCTGCCTTTGTTGAAGAGAACGAAAAGTCATTTCTTGAACTTAACAAGATAATTGAAATCATTCTTAAGGCAGGCGGCATACCATGTTATCCGGTGCTCCTTGATGATCCCTCAGGAAAGTTCACGGAGTTCGAAGGCGATTATGAAAAACTATATCAGTCACTTAAAAAGCTCGGAGTTGTATGCATTGAACTTATTCCGGGGAGAAATGACGGAAAAATACTGAAGGAATTTGTTGATTTCTTTAACAGCAAAGGCTTTATTATTACTTTCGGAACAGAACATAACAGCCCTGAAATGATTCCTCTGACTGTAAGTACACGCGGATCGGTGCCTCTCGATGAGACAATGAAGCGTGTTGCCTGGGAAGGTGCATGCATAATTGCAGCACATCAGTATCTCAGGTATGAAGGCCGCCAGGGATATGTTATGGAAAACGGAAAAAACAACGGCGAACAGAAAAAGGAACTGGCCAAACTCGGACAGTATGTAATTGAATATTATCTAAACAGGAAGGTAAAATGAAACCTGAGCTGAAGGAACTTATAAGCATCTCCCATTTATATGGCAGGGATAAGAATTATGTGATTGCAGGAGGAGGAAACACATCTTTCAAGGATGAATCGACACTTTGGATAAAAGCCAGTGGCTACCCGCTGGCAGATCTGAGTGAAGACGGCCTTGTAGCCCTGAAAAGGGATAAGCTGCAGCTTATTTCCTCTAACAAATATTCAGAAAATCCTTCGGAAAGGGAGGAACAGGTAAAACAGTACCTTTTCAAAAGCCTTGCAGATCCTTCTCTTAACAAAAGACCATCAGTTGAGACTTCCCTGCATAATCTTATCCAATACAGCTATGTTGTTCACCTCCATCCTACCCTGATAAACGGTGTTCTGTGCAGCAGGAATGCAAAAAACATAATCAACAGGCTTTTTGGTGAAGCTGCTTTGTTTATACCCTACACCGATCCCGGCTACATCCTTTTCAAAAAGCTTGAGGATGAAATAATTGCATACAGGGCAAAGTATTCTTCCGATCCGAAAATCATCCTTCTTGAAAACCATGGGTCATTTGTCAGTGCCGATACAACTGATGAAATAAAAAGCATTTACGAAGAGATAATCTCTGCAATCAGTTCTGAGGTAAAGCCTCTTGAAGAAGCTATTGAAATTCCATATAACAAGATCTTGCACAAGGCATTGCCAGCGCTCAGAATGCTTCTTGCAGGGGAGAAACCAGGTGTAATAAGGCACAGGAACAACAATATAATTTCAGAGTTTTACAAAAACCAGCAGGAATTTCACAAGATATCTTTGCCGCTTACTCCCGACATAATAGTTTATTGCAAAACAAGATACATGTATGTGGAGCATTCTTCAACAGCAGAGAAAATTGTTGAATCGGTCAGATACCAGTTGCCACGATTCCGTGAGGAATACGGATTCACTCCAAAAGTACTGGTAATAAAAGACATGGGCATTTTTGCCTTTGCAGAGAGTTTTGCTTCTGCTGAATCAGTCCTCGACATCTATGAAGATCTTGTCAGGATCAGTTATTATGCAGTCAAATGCGGTGGAATCAAGTTCCTGACACCGGAACAAGTGTCATTCATAGATAAATGGGAGGTTGAAAACTACAGGAGGAAGATAGCTCAGGCGCCTGGTTCTGATAACAGACTGAACAACAGGATAGCAATTGTTACGGGAGGTGCCCAGGGATTCGGCGCCGGGATAGCTGAAGCCCTGTATCTTAAAAACATGAATGTTGTAATAGCTGACATGAATGAAGTGACAGGATCGGCTCTTGTGGAAAAACTGTCTTCACTGAAATCGACAGGAAAAGCGCTGTTTGTAAAAACAGATGTTGCTGATCCTGAATCAGTAAAGGAACTTGCCATGGCAACTGTAATGAATTTCGGAGGGCTCGATATCATGATAAGTAATGCCGGAATACTGAGGGCAGGCGGACTTGATGAGATGGACCCTGAGGCATTTTCAAAAACAACATCGGTGAATTACAGCGGGTATTTCCACTGTGCCAAATATTCAGCCGAAGTTATGAGGATACAGCACAAAGAGAATCCTGATTATTTCTCCGACATTATCCAGATAAATTCAAAATCAGGCCTGAGGGGCAGCAACAGGAATTTTGCTTATGCCGGAGCCAAATTCGGTGGTATTGGGCTCACCCAGTCTTTTGCACTGGAGCTGGCTCCTGACAGGATAAAGGTAAATTCAATCTGCCCCGGTAACTTTTACGAAGGGCCGCTCTGGTCCGATCCGCATAACGGGCTCTTTGTTCAATACCTTAAGGCTGGGAAGGTTCCTGGCGCTAAAAATATTGACGACGTAAGAAAATTTTATGAAGACCAGGTACCTATGAAGCGGGGATGCAGGCTTGAAGATGTCATGAAGGCCATATTCTACATCATCGATCAGGAATATGAAACCGGTCAGGCTATTCCGGTGACCGGAGGACAGGTGATGTTGGGATAGATGAAAAGTTACAGGCAACAGGCGTCAGGCGACAGGTATTAATCATCAGGCGTGATGTTGAGATGTGAGATGTGAGAAATGCAGAATTGAGAAAGAACGTTAACAAAGCAGAAAGATTTGATATGGTTCCCCTCCTTGGAGGGGCAAGGGGTGGGTTAAAATTAATTTTCAAATTATGAAGACTAAGGCAGTTAGGATATACGGTAAAAAAGATCTCCGTCTTGAGGAGTTTGAACTTCCGGAAATGAAGGAAGATGAGATACTTGCACAGGTTATATCCGACAGCATCTGCATGTCATCATACAAGGCAGCTATGCAGGGTGCTGACCATAAAAGAGTGCCGGATGATATACATGTTAATCCGACAATGATAGGGCACGAATTTGCAGGCATAATCCTTGAAGTGGGCAAAAAATGGAAGGATAGTTTCAAACCCGGTCAGAAATTCTCAATTCAGCCGGCAATGAACCATATGGGAACACTTAATGCTCCCGGCTATTCATACAGGTATATCGGAGGTGATGCGACACACATACTTATTCCACCCATTGTAATGGAGGCAAACTGTCTTCTCCCCTATGACGGGGAAGCATTTTTCCCGGCATCCCTCTCAGAACCAATGTCATGCATCGTTGGCGCTTTCCATGCAAGCTATCATGTTCCACCCGGAACCTACAGGCATGAGATGGGAATCAGGAAAGGAGGCAAAATGGCAATTCTCGCGGGAGTTGGTCCTATGGGCCTCGGAGCCATCGACTATGCCCTGCACCAGGAAAGGAAACCCGGATTGCTTGTTGTGACCGATATAGATGATAACAGGCTGGCGAGGGCTGCCTGTCTTTTTACTCCGGAACAGGCAGAAAAAGCAGGAGTTAAACTTATGTATGTCAATACCGGCAAAATGAACAATCCCGTTAAGCACCTGCGGGAACTGGCAGGGGGAACCGGTTTTGACGATGTTTTTGTTTTTGCCCCAGTCAAAAGTGTTGTCGAACAGGGAGATGCAATACTAGGATTCGATGGTTGCCTGAATTTCTTTGCAGGCCCCACTAATCCCGAATTCAGGGCAGAATTCAATTTCTACAATGTACATTATGCATTCACGCATATAGTTGGAACCTCCGGAGGTAATACAGACGACATGCTTGAATCGCTTAAGATGATGGGTGAAGGAAAGATCAATCCTGCAGTGATGATCACCCATGTGGGCGGACTGGATGCTGTTGTTGATACTACGCTAAACCTTCCACAGATACCAGGAGGCAAAAAACTCATTTATACAAACATCTCAATGCCTCTGACATCTCTCTATAAACTTGAGGAACTGGGCCATCAGAATATATTATACGCAGGATTGCATGAAATTGTTTCAAAAAACGACTATATATGGTCGCTTGAGGCAGAGAAATACCTGCTGGCCAATGCAAAGCATATATAGCTGACAATGGAAGGAAGAGACCGGGACAGATACAGTGTAAATAATGTCACTCATATACCTCCCTGGCGAATTCCTCAGAAATATAATTTTCGTAGCTGAGACAAACGTGAGTTGCGAAGTTAACGGCTGTTTCAATTATTGATGTCCATTCCTTCTGACCTGTCATGGCAAGCTGATCCCTGCCAATCCCATTCCGGTATATTGATGTGATCATTCCTGCATTGAAATTATCTCCTGCACCGATTGTACTTACCGGCATTATGCTTTTGACCGGAAACTTTCCGGAAAATGACCTTGTCCTTACATAAACGCCTTCTGTACTTGCAGTATAAACAAGGCAATTGCAGTAGTTCTTAACAATCTCCCAGGCCTCATCCGGACTATTAACCCTGAATATATTCCTGAAATCCTCATCAGAAGCCCTGACAAGGCTTGCCATCCGCATGTTTTCTATTATCAGGGGTTTAAGAGCCGACAACTCATCAAGATGTGACTTTCTGAAGTTCGGATCATATACAACTAGTGCACCGGAATTATGAGATTCCTGCACAAATTTCCTGATCTGAGTTCTTATCTCCGGCCAGATTGCATAAAATGACCCAAACTGAAGAATATCATCCTGCTGAAGATGAGGAAATTCTATATTAAGCCTGCGTGAAGGATAATCCTTGTAAAATGAATAATGGGCATCATTCCTTTCATTGAGGAAGGCAAGGGCCAGTGTTGTTTTTCCATCCTCATAACGATGTACAGATGAGGTGTTTACTCCATTTTTATTAAGAAAACTGTCGATAATGTCACCTACATCGTCCGCTCCATACTCGCTTATAAATGAAACCGGCAATCCCATCCGTCCCATCGACACAACGCTGTTCAGCACCGATCCTCCGGCTTTTGCTGCCTGCGGCTGACCTTCCTTGAATATAACATCCAGAACCGTCTCTCCTATTCCGAAAATCTTCCTCATATAAGAATAAAATGATGGTGAATTTAGTACTTTTATTTGTCAGTATATTTAATATCAATTTTTAATGTTGATATTCAATACACAAAGTTCTCTATTTTTCAAAAAACCTCTCCCCAAACCCCTCCCCCGGAGTGGGAAGGGCTTAATGCACTACTGTATTCAATTGTTTTTGAAATTAATATGGTGAAATTCAAAAAGGTAATTGAAAAAGATATGTTCTTCGGCGCTGAGGCTGAAACATTTTCACTGGCAAAACAGATGAGAAAAAAACCAACTGATGCAGAAGATGCTTTGTGGAAGATACTTAGAAAGTATCTCCAGGCAGGTTATATATTCCGCAGACAGCATCCGGTTGAATTTTATATTGCTGATTTTTATTGTCACAGACTGAAACTTGTAGTTGAGGTGGATGGAGATATCCATTTAAAAAAGGAAGCTCAGGATCACGATGAAGGAAGAACTGGTGAAATGGAGAGATATAGCATTGAAGTACTGAGGTTTACAAACTGCGAAGTATTAGAAAATCCCGAACTTGTCACTAAAAAATTAAGTGAGTTCATCCATAAACAGACCAAAAATCTGAATGACCTTCCCCCTCTCACCCCGGGAGAGGGGGAACGAGGGGGTGAGGTCGTTAATACATAAAATCAACTCTTTCTTTCAAATATAAAAACAGGCATTCATGAAAAACCTTTCACGTCGCAACTTCATCTCAACAGGAACTGTTGCCAGCCTCGGAGCCCTGACAACTATTGGTAGTTGTAAACAGAATTCTCCTTCACCTGAAATAAAGACTTTCAGGAATCATCCTCTTGATGGCGTAACAAGGGAAAACATTAAAATCACCGGCCTCAAAGTCACCCTTCTCTCCTGCCCCCTGCCACCTGATGAACAGTGGTATCTCGACTGGATACCTGAACGATATAAATGCTGGAAGACAGATTCCATCCTGGTTGAGGTCTTTACTGACCTGGGTATAAAAGGCATAGGCGGTTCCACCCAGTATGGTGGTCCTGATGTCGTGAAAAAGTATCTCGAGGAAATCATAAAACCTGCAATAACCAGCAAGAATCCATTTGATATTGAATACCTTACAAGCGGAGTAAAGCAAAGGGGTCCTATGGTTGGCTGGGCTGGTGTTGATGCAGCCTTATGGGACATAATAGGAAAGGTAAAAGGCAAACCTGTGTATGAATTCCTTGCCACCGATCATACCCCGGACAGAAAAATACCGGTTTATGCCAGCGCAGGTGAAATGTATGACGGCGACATCTGGCCTGATAACCTTATTGAAGAAGCACTCAGACTGAAGGAAAGAGGATTCAAAGCCTATAAGTTCCGCCCGGGTACTCACTGGTCAGTCAGCGGAATGAACATGACAAAGTATATTGACGGCGTTTGGAAAATCAGGGATGCCGTGGGTCCTGAATTCGGACTCATACAGGAGGCAAATGCCCAATGGAACATGGAACAGACTATGCAGTTTATCCCCGAGGCGGAAAAGATGAACCTTGTATGGCTCGAAGATCCGGTGGAAAGGATGGGACCACAGGCAAAAGATAATTATAAGAAGATAAAAGACTCTCTGTCAAAGGTTAAGCTGTCGTATGGCGGTGATGTGATGGACAACAGGTTCGATTACAAGGAATGGATTGACAGGAATGCCATGGACATAGTGCAACCCGACGCCGGCGTGATGGGGCTGACTGAAGCATGGTTTGTTTCGAGGATGGCACACCTGCAGGGACAGCTCTGTGCTCCGCATAACTGGCATGATGCCCTCCTTACGGCTGCAAATGGTTCACTGGCTGCCGGAATACCAAACCTTATAATGCTTGAGACAAACCAGACGATGAATCCATTAAGGACTGAATTATTTAAGGATCCTCTTGTTCCAAAAGACGGCTTCCTGGAATTACCTGATAAACCGGGATTCGGTGTTGAGCTTATTGACGATGCTGAAAAAAGGTTTCCTTTTATTGAAGGAAGGTATGACAGACCAAGACCGGGAACTACTTAACCAACCGTGAAATACTTTTAAAGGTTTCTGTTCCTGCACATTGTGTAAGTTCAAAAAGTATGCTTTCGAGTGTGGTAATGCGCGCACCCTCCTGTCGCATACGTTCAATGGCAATAAGCTTATCCTGAGGCTTCCTCGAAGAAACACAGTCCTCAACAACAACGGGAATATAACCTGACTCCAGAAGATCAAGACAGGTCTGCAATACACAAACGTGAGTCTCTATTCCGGAAAGTATGACATACTTCTTCCCTAAAGTTGCAAGCTTATCCTTAAATACTGGTTCTCCGTAACAGCTGAATGTATTCTTTTCTATAAAACTGAATCCTGTTATTTTATTAACAATAGCCGGATCAGTCGGCCCAAGTCCTTTTGTATACTGCTGTGTAACAACTAAAGGCACCGACAGTACCTGAAGTCCGTCAATAAGCCTGGTGCAGTTCTGAAGCACCTGTTCCCACTGATGAATATGAGGCAGAAGTCTCTCCTGAATATCAATAACAACTGCAACTGAATTTTCTTTAATAATTCTCATTATTCCAAAATATTGTTACTTAACAAAAATAGAGCTTTTACCGAAGCAGTAATAAGTTTTACTTCATAAATTCCTCTTTCGAAGGGGTTAAGAGGTATGTTATTTTAAAAAGAAAATGAACTAAAATTTAATTTTCGTAAGTTTGGATAAAATGATACAGAATGAAAGCAATGCTTCTTACGGGCATAAGGAAAATGGAGATGAGAGAAGTTCCTGAACCTGTGCTGGTAAATAAAGATGATGTTAAGATCAGGATGTCCGTTGTTGGCATCTGTGGTTCGGATATACATTACTATACCCAGGGACAGATTGGTTCACAGGTAGTTGAATACCCCTTTGCTGTGGGGCACGAGGGAGCAGGCATTGTTGTTGAAGTCGGCCCTTCAGTAAAAAAGGTCAGGCCGGGCGATGCCATAGCTATTGAACCTGCTATGCCTTGCTGGACCTGTGATCAGTGTCTTTCTGGAAGGCATCACACCTGCCGAAAACTGAGATTCCTCGGATGTCCGGGTCAGGCTGAAGGTTGTCTTACCGAATATATTGTAATGCCTGAAACAAGCTGCTTCCCGCTTAAAGGAGGACTCAGGACCGACCATGGCTCAATTTCAGAACCGCTTGCCATTGGAGTATATTCGGTTAAAAAAGCAGCCGGAGTAAAAGACAGAAAAATTGGAATACTTGGTTACGGACCTATCGGGATGAGTGTGATGCTTGCTGCCAGGGCTGAAGGTGCAGAATCATTTTTCGTTTCAGATAAGATTAATGCCAGGCTAGCAATAGCAAAAAAGGAAAAAGCATTTCTTACTGTAAATCCTGCAAATGAGGATCTTGTTAAAAAAGTGCTTGCAGCGGAAAACCTGGGACTGGATGTTGTTTTTGAATGCTGCGGTCAGCAGGATGCTATGGATCAGGCTATTGAAATACTCAAGCCGGGCGGCAAACTGGTTGTTGTTGGAATCCCCGAATTCGACAACTGGATAGTAAATGTTGAAAAGACAAGACGAAAGGAAATATCGTTGCAGTTTATCAGGAGGCAGGTGGATTGTGTTGAAACAGCTCTTTCTCTTATGGAAAAAGGAAAGATAAATATCGATAACATGATCACACACCGCTTCTCTTTCGGAAAAACTAAAGAAGCATTTGATCTTGTTGCAGAATATAGTGATGGTGTAATGAAGGCGATGATTGATTTTTAAATATCCACATATTAAATCATGGTGAGACTTGGTGTCTTTGTGGCACCAGGCCACAAAGAATCACAAAGAAATAAACACCAATAAATCAAAGTATCAGACAAGAAATGAATAGAGAAAACACGATAATACATAACAAGATTTCAAACGACTTCTCAAGAACAATAGCTCATCTTGAAAATGTGATGGTTGTTATTTGTGATTTCACAAATGGTCCGATGAAGGAACCTGACCTGCTGCATTCTCATACGCATGAACAGATAACTTATGTGGCTGAGGGTGAGGTAATATTCTACAGGGGAGGCAGTGAACACCACCTCAGAAAGGGCGATCTGATAACAGTCCCTTCAGGTGTGAAACACTGTATCAAAACACTTACTGCTGAGGTCAGACTGGTTGACAGCTTCAGCCCGATAAGAAATGATTTTTTACCAAAACAACAGTAGTGATGAAAAGCAAGAGCCTGCTGAAACTGATAATTTTCCTTATCTGCACAGCTGAGATCGTCCTTAACAGCAGTTGTGTAACAATTGTTACATATCCGACCCCTCCCGGTTTGAAGACCAGCCCAGACCTGAAGCTCACAGTAAGCAACAAACCTGTATGGGTTGAACGCATTGAAACAAAGCTTGACACCTTTAATTATACAACAGGCATCTACGGGGGAATGAAAATGGAGGCCATGGATGCTGCAGGATTCTCTTTTGAAGGAAAGGTAAGAATTAACATAACGGTGAGTGATGATATAGTCCGCTATGTCATCAGGCCAAAAAGCAGAAACATCAGCGCCAGCGTTAATGGCAATGAGCTCAGCTTCGAAATCGACAGTCCGCAGAAGCTTTATATTGAGATAAATGATCTGCCTCATCTTGCAATATTCGCTGATGCACCGGAAAAGGAACCTCAAAGTGAAGGCAGCAGGGATATTTTATATTTCGGACCCGGAGAACACAAACCCGGAAAGATTGAACTTCAGAGCAATCAGACTCTTTATATCGCAGCCGGTGCAATTGTTTATGCCGATATCACAGGCAGGGATCTTGCAAATGTCACTATCCGGGGAAGAGGCATGCTCAATGGAAATGTCAGGATTTCGGGCACAAGAAATCTGAATGTAAGCGATGTGTTCATAAGAAACACAAAGGGATGGACAAATACCTTAACTGACTGTCAATATTGCAGATACAGCAATATTAAAGTATTCAGTTATGAAGGAATATGGGGACTTGACGGAATAAATCCTGTATCATCAAAAAACTTTTCCATTGACAACTGCTTCATGAGATGCAGAGATGATTGCGTGGCAATAAAATCAATGGATCCTAAACTCAGCGTCGATTCTGTAAGTGTAACAAACTGTGTAATGGTTGGCTGGTCATGCAGCGATGGTGTGACACTTGGATTTGAGCTTAATGGTGGTCCGGTACAGAATATCAGCGTGAAAAACTGTGATATATTGTATGCCCGGGGAGGAGGCAGAACCGGAGGTCATGCAGGCTTCAGCATAGTCTGTGACGGCCCGGCGACAGTACAGAATATACTGTTTGAGGATATAAGGATTGAAGAACAGGTTGAATTCAGGAATCTTGAACTGATTATTACCGATGGAACACTATATGGAATTGATCCTCCCGGTCACATAAAAAATGTAATTATGCGGAACATCAGCTGGGAAAATGGTGATAAACCTTTCATAATCAGTGGATTCTCATCTGAAAACAAAGTTGAAAACGTAATTTTTCAGAATTGCACTTCAGGGGGAAAACCTCTCAGGTCATCAGCTGATGCTGACTTCAGAATTAATGAATTTACAGATAATATTATATTTCAGGCTGACTGACAATGAATCTGATAGGAATCGATATAGGCGGTACAAAATGCGCAGTATTACTGGGGGAGCTTACCGAAACAGGAGAACTGAAGGTTACTGACAAAACCAGGTACAGGACTGCAGATTATCCTTCACCTCTGGCACTCATTGAGCAGTTCAGTAAAGATATTGAAGCTATTATTGCAGCAAATAACCTGACAATAAGAGATATAGCTACTATAGGAATAAGCTGCGGCGGACCGCTCGACAGTAAAAAGGGGATAATACTCTCACCGCCAAACCTTCCCGGATGGGATGAGATCCATATTGTTGAAATCCTTGAAAAGAAACTGAAGCTGCCTGTCGCTATTCAGAATGACGCAAATGCCTGTGCACTCGCTGAATGGAAATTCGGTGCCGGAAGAGGAACTCAGAATATGGTTTTTCTGACATTTGGCACCGGCATGGGATCAGGGCTTATACTAAACGGTAAGTTATATTCCGGTACAAATGACAATGCAGGTGAGGTCGGTCACCTCCGGCTCGACAGGCTGGGACCGGTAGGTTACGGAAAAGCCGGATCATTTGAAGGCTTCTGCAGCGGAGGCGGAATAGCACAGCTTGCCAGGACTAAAGCCCTTGAGAAGCTTCAGATGGGGGAAAAGGTCTCGTTTTGCAATTCCTTGGATGAATTACAGAACATAAGCGCTCTTAGTGTTGCAGAGGCAGCAAACAATGGCGACAAACTAGCCCTGGAGATTTATGAGATCTGCGGCAGCTACCTTGGAAAAGGACTGTCAGTAATAATAGATATACTTAATCCTGAATGCATTGTAATCGGCAGCATTTTTGTAAGGTCGGCAAAACTCCTGATCAGGTCAATGGAAAAGGCAATTGAAAAGGAAGCTCTTCCCCTTGCAAGGAAAGTTTGCAGGATAGTACCTGCAGAACTTGAAGAGACAATTGGAGATATAGCCTCATTATCAGTTGCTGCCGATAAAGCCATGACATTAACTAACCTGCAATCAATA
>ERZ795054.1187-NODE-1187-length-25770-cov-5.038032_pt1 | contig 25770 bp, 24 predicted proteins | sample MGYA00375138_ERZ795054 | MGnify/ENA primary metagenome ERZ795054 (study PRJEB30183, sample SAMN05720215) | anaerobic digester metagenome | isolation source: active sludge of municipal wastewater-treating anaerobic digesters | place: USA | collected 2014-12-23 ... | reverse complement strand
GATAATGCAAGAACCAGACAATTTAAATCATGACGATGCAACAAATCAGGCCCTGGAAGGCGCTTCGGGATTTCGCACCGCCGTTTTCAACCGGGAAATGCGCGTTCCGGAAGACCTCCTGATCAACCTGAGTTATGACTTCCTCCGGCGTGAACTCTGGGTGCCCCTGAGCGGGCAGGGGGGCAAGGTTTTGGTTGCCGTCGGTGACCCGGCTAATATTCTAAAAAAGGACATGATCAAAAACCTCCTCCGGGCAAAATCCGTGGAGTATTGCCTGGCGGAGAAGGAAGAAATTCTCAAGTTCATCGATTATTTTTACGGCGTCGAACCGCTGCCGGATTCTTCCGGGAAAGAAGGACCCAGCACCGCTGAGATGAATGCCGACATCATCAATCTGGTCAACGATCTGATCGAGGAAGCCTACAGCAGACGGGCCTCGGATATTCATATTGAGCCGGATGTCAAAGATCGTCAGGTCAATGTCCGGCTGCGGATCGACGGCGAGTGTATTCCCTATAAAACATTTCCCTACGAGTACCGGGCGCCGATCATTTCACGCGTTAAGATCATGTCCAATCTGGACATTACGGAAAAACGGCTCCCCCAGGACGGCAAGATCATGTACAAGCGTCATGGGGGCGAGGAACTGGAGCTGCGGGTGGCCACCATGCCTACCTACGGGTACACGGAAGACGTGGTTTTACGCATTCTGACCCGGGGGAAAATCATGAGTCTCGAAGAACTCAGCATGCCTGACGAGACCTATCAGCGGGTTCGAAAACTGATCACGAAACCCTATGGTCTGATCCTCCTCGTCGGACCGACCGGCTCGGGGAAAACGACAACGTGTCATGCCGTGCTGCAGGTTCTGAACAAACCCAACGTCAAGATCTGGACCGTTGAAGATCCGGTGGAGATTACCCAGAAGGGCATCCGGCAGGTTCAGGTACACCACAAAATCGGTCTGGATTTCAGCAGCGCCATGCGATCCTTTCTGCGATCCGACCCCGATATTATTATGGTCGGAGAAATGCGGGACTACGAAACGGCAAAAATGGGCGTTGAAGCCTCAACGACGGGGCATCTGGTCCTGAGTACCCTCCATACCAACAACGCCCCGGAGACGATCGTTCGTCTTCTGGAGATCGGGATCGATCCTTTTGCCTTTTCCGACTCCCTGCTCTGTGTTCTTGCCCAGCGCCTGGTGCGTGCCCTGTGTCCGTTATGCAAGGAATCCTACCACCCCGGGCGGGAAGAATACGAGGAACTGTTGCGCTACGGCGGGGAAAAGATCTTTCAAGATCTGAATGTCGTTTACGATCAAAAATTTAGCCTTTATCGACCGAAGGGTTGTCCGGAATGTAACGAAACAGGTTACCGGGGCATGATGGGGCTTTTTGAATTGCTGGTTGCGACGGATACGATCAAGCAAATGATCATATCCCGGAAATCCATCGCCGCCATCCGCGAGGTGGCCGTGTCCGAGGGCATGCAGACCCTTTTACAGTGCGGGATCGAAAAAATCATCCGCGGTGAAACAGACCTAATAGAGGTGCTCAGCGTATGCATCAGGTAAAAAAGACCTTTGAGGAACAAATCCGGCTGGTAAAGGAACGCCTCGGACAGGCACAAAAAGTGGTGGTTTTAACCGGCGCAGGCATTTCCGCCGAAAGCGGCGTGCCGACTTTTCGGGGCGCCGACGGCATCTGGCAGCATTACCGGGCAACAGACCTGGCCACGCCGGAAGCCTTTGCCCGGGATCCTGAACTGGTCTGGTCCTTTTACAACTGGCGGCGGGATTTGATCAGCCGGGTTACGGAAAACCGCGCGCACCAGGCTCTGGTTACCCTCGAACAGATTGTGCCCGACTTCACCCTGGTAACCCAAAATGTGGACGGTCTGCATCATCGGGCGGGTTCGATCAATGTAATTGAGGTGCATGGAAATCTGTGGCGGGTGCAGTGTACGGATTGCGCCCGGATCGTTGTGGATATGTCCGTCGATATGGGAAAACTGCCCCGATGCCAGGAATGCGGTGGGGTGCTCCGGCCGGATGTGGTCTGGTTCGGGGAAAGCCTTGACGGCAGACTCCTGAACCGGGCGGAAGAAGCCGCCCGGACATGCGATGTCATGCTGGTCATCGGCACCTCAGGGATCGTCTATCCCGTTGCTTTCCTGCCTGCGCTGGCCAAAGGCGGCGGTGCTTTTGTGGTGGAAATCAACATGGAAGAAACGGCCGTATCACCGGGACTGGATATGACCATTCTGGGTAAGGCGGGAGATATTGTGCCTCTTTTTGTGATGTAGCGCTGTGAACAGAACAAAGCAACGTCTCATAAAAAAAATGCACGCACTTTCTTTTTCATTATGCATGGGTTTGTGCCTTATCGGTTGTTCGCATCCGGTGCTGCAAACGGAGAAAGGGGCGCCACTGTCCGGGGCGGTGCAGACCGTTATCGAACCTTTGCCTGAAGCCATTGCGCCTGAACAACCGATTCCGGCGCCGTCGGAGCCCGCGGCCTTGATTCCACCGGTTGAAGCACCCCTTCCGGTTCGTCAAACACGCATTGAACAAAAACTTAACGGAAACATGGCGATGCTGCCCATTGTCCGGGGGGAGGTCCTGCTGCGGGATGTCTCCGAGCTGAAGTCGTTCTATGGGGGACGCGCATGGCAGCCTGCCTGGTTTGACGGAGATATGCCCTCGACAGCCGTTGCGGTATTTTTGAAAGTCTTGGGGAAAGCGGAGGAGGAAGGCCTGTCTTCGGGGGATTACCACTATGAAGAAATCAAGAACCTCCTCGGCGCCCTCGGTGCAGGTCCTGATGAAAGAGCCGCGGTTCAGGCGGACCTGGATATTCTGCTCACCGACGCCTATCGCGCCTACGCCGCTCACCTGTATGCAGGGAAGATCGAGCCGGGAAGGGTCTCCAATCAGTGGCCCGTGCAGAAAAAGTACGATCCGAAAATTCCGGAACTCCAGGAGATCCCGCCGGCCGACCGACTGGAAAAAACACTGCTCAGTCTGCCGCCTCCTTATCTGGGTTATCGGCAGCTTCGGGACCTGCTGGCGAAGTACCGCCGGATTGAGGCGGCCGGGGGCTGGCCTGTCATACCCGGAGGAAAACTTGCCCCGGGGCAGCGCAATGCCCGTGTCGCTGCCTTGAAGCAGCGGCTTTTCCTCTCCGGAGAGCTGCCCGCCATGCCTGCGAAGAACCGGGACTTGTATGACGCGTCCCTGGAAAAAGCCGTGCGGCTGTTCCAGCGGGCGCACAATCAGAAACAGGACGGCGTTGCAGGTCCGGCCACATTGCGTCTTCTGAACATGACCGTCGGCGAGCGGATGGATCAGATCCGTCTGAACATGGAACGCTGGCGCTGGATGCCGCGCAACATGGATCGCTATATCTTTGTGAATATTCCTTCCTTTGAAATGAAGGTGGCGGAAAAAGGGTTTGTGGTGCTCAAGATGCGAACCATCGTCGGCATGGAGGATAACCCGACCCCCAGCTTTGCCGATCGGCTGAACCAAATCGAAATCAACCCGTTCTGGAATATTCCCCAGAGTATCGTCGAAAAGGAAATTGTTCCGAAGGTCAAGCGGGATCCCTCGTATCTGACCCGGCAGGGGATTCGTATTTACCGCGATTGGCGGCCCAACGCCCCGGAAATTTCACCCGCGGCAATCAACTGGAAGGAGGTCGCACCGAAAAAATTCCCCTATCGTCTCGTTCAGGATCCGGGACCCATGAACCCCCTGGGGCGGATTAAATTTCTCTTTCCCAACAACTTCAATGTTTACATGCATGATACGCCGAAACGTCATCTGTTCGACCGTCAGGGGAGAACATTCAGCCATGGCTGCATCCGGCTGGAAAAACCGATTGATCTGGCGGAGTATCTTCTGAAAAACGAACCGGGATGGAGCAAAAAGCAGATCCTGAAAAAGATCGGGACGGGGGAACGCCATGTAATCACGCTACGGAATCCGATTCCTGTTCACATCGTTTATCTTACAGTGTGGACCGGACCGGATGGTTTGACTTATTTCCGGGATGATCTCTACGAGTACGACCATCTTCTCGATACGGCCATGCACAAAAACAGCGGCAAGACCGGGGGATATCTTTTCTGATTCAGCATGTTACCCGATTACCCCCCCCTTTTGTTTTGCCGCCTTCCACCCCTTTTGTCCGCATCGGATGTTTCTTCCATTGCCAGGAGTTATCATCTCCACCATTTCATAGTTATTATGAATTGGATAAGAGCGCCTCATGTTGCGTATAAACCTCCGTGTTGTATTTCGCCGGGACAGGCGTCGGATCTGTCCGGAAAATTTTGATCATCAAGGAGGTTGTCATGAAACCCAGGACCGTTTCCATCCCAGTTGTTTTTCTTCTCGTTTTTTCTTTGCTTGGTCTGCTTGCTGCGCCCGCTTTCAGCGAAACAGAGTACACCGTGGTAACGACCGATCAGGTCAAGACCCTGATCGATCAAAAAACGGCTTTTGTTTTAATCGACTCCCGGACCGTTCAGGAATACCAGGAGGCGCATATTGTCGGAGCGATCAACATTCCCGATAAAACCGCGGAAGAACACTTCCGTCTTCTTCCTGCCGACAAAAATGCCCTGTTGGTGATCTACTGTAACGGTGTCAAATGCGGCAAGAGCAAGCGTCTGGCCAAGAAGCTGGAACCTTTGGGTTATAAAAACATCTCGATTTACAGTGAAGGCATTCCCGTCTGGGAGGAAAGAAACCTGCCCATCGTCGCCGGGCCAGATTATGATAAGAAAATCGAGACGAAGAAGGTAAAACCCGCCGATCTGGCGCAGCTCATCCGTGACAACAAGGGGGATTATGTGCTGGTCGATGTTCGGGATCCGTCCGAGTTCAAGGAAGGCCATATCCCCACCGCCATCAACATTCCCGTGGAAACGTTTTCCACACAATCCGGCGTCCTGCCTAAAGAAAAGAAAATTATCGTTTACTGCAACACGGGCAGCCGGAGTTACCTGGCCTATCGCAAGCTGATCAAGCTGGCCTACCCTGATATCTACCAGACCCTTCTGGCCGACTGGAAAGATGCGGGGATGGAAGTGGCGAAGTGAAAAACGACGGTCTTTATTCAAGAAGGTTTGAAACGGAAACAATCAAAAGAACAAAGCATGCCGCTGCAATATCTTGAAGACTTCCGGAATCTGCGTGAGCAAAATGTGCTCATGCTCAAAGAGGCCAAGGAGGGGGGGCGCAAGGTCGCCGGAATTTACTGCACCTACTGCCCCCGGGAACTGGTTCTGGCCGCCGGGGCGATTCCCGTTGGTCTCTGCGGAACGCGGGAAGCGCCCATCGCCCATGCGGAACGGGAACTTCCCCGGAATCTCTGCCCGTTGATCAAATCCTCGTATGGGTTTGCCCTGACCGACACCTGTCCCTTTTTCCATTTCTCGGACCTGGTCATCGGTGAGACCACCTGCGACGGCAAGAAAAAAATGTTCGAACGGTTGCACCGTCTCAAGCCTGTGCATGTGATGAATCTGCCGAACAGTGCGGATGATCCGTCCGCCCTGTCCCTCTGGCACCATGAATTGATCCGGCTGAAGACTCGGCTGGAAGAGTTCTTCGATGTGTCCATTACAGAGGGTTGTCTCCGCGATGCCATATGTCTTGTCAACGAGGAGAAGCGGGCGCTGAAATCACTGTTTGATCTGAATCGTGAAAAACCGGCGAGGCTTTCCGGGCTGGATATGATGACGGCGTCTTTCCAGGCCGGATTCCATATTGACCGCCGGGAGGTGATCCGCATGATTGACAGTCTGGCGCAGGAAATTCGGGAGGCGGCAACCCAGGGGCGCGTTGCCGGGGACGAAAATACCCCCCGGGTGCTGTTGACGGGAACACCGGTCGGTATGGGAAGCGAGAAAGTAATCGAAATCGTTGAGGAACTTGGCGCCGTGGTCGTGGCCATGGAGAATTGCGGCGGCTATAAAACCGTGGATCTGCGTATAGACGAGGCCGATCCCCGGGACCCCCTGCTCTTGCTGGCGGAAAAGTATCTTCGGATTCCCTGCTCGGTCATGTCGCCGAACAAGGGACGTCTGGAACTGCTCGATCGGATGATTGGTGATTTTCAGATTAACGGCGTGATCGATCTGACCTGGCAGGCCTGTCATACCTATAATGTCGAGTCCTTTGATGTCAGCGCTTTGGTGAAGGAAAAATGGAAGATGCCGTTTATTCAGATTGAAACCGACTATTCCCAGGCGGATCGTGAAACCCTGCGGGTGCGCCTGGAGGCATTCGTGGAAATGATGGAGAGGTCCTGCCGTGGCGATCGTGGGCATTGACGTTGGATCCGTGGCCACGAAAGTGGTGATCATGGAAGGAGAAAAGCTTTTTCACGATGTCCGGCCGACGGGATGGAGTCCCCGTGAGACGGCTCGCAGATCCCTCGATGACTTGATGGCGGAAGCGCGCTGTCGGGAAGAAGATATCCTTTATTCCGTTGGGACGGGTTACGGTCGGGTATCCCTTCCCTTTGTAAGCAAAACGGTAACGGAAATTTCCTGCCACGCCCGGGGGGGTGTGTATCTGGTTCCGGGAACGTCGGCCATCATTGATATCGGCGGTCAGGACAGCAAGGTGATTAAGGTGGACCCGGAAGGGAAGGTTCTGGATTTCGTGATGAACGACCGGTGCGCCGCGGGCACGGGCCGTTTTCTGCAGGTGATGGCCGCCGCTCTCGGCGTGGATGTGACTGATTTTTCAGTGCTGGGCGAGGGGAAGCCGTCCGTCCAGTTAAACAGCATGTGCGCCGTCTTTGCGGAATCGGAAGTGGTTGGTCTATTGGCAGCGGGGTGCAGTAAGGAAGAAATTATCAACGGTCTCCATGAGTCCATTGCCCGGCGCATGGCGGCGATGGCTCACCGGTTAAATATCGGCGATCGGGTCACCTTCACCGGCGGCGTGGCGAAAAACGAAGGCTTGCGTAAGGCCCTGGAAAAAGCGCTTCAGGCAGAGGTGCTGGCGCCGGAGCTCTGCCATTTGACCGGCGCCCTGGGGGCCGCCCTGATCGGCCGGGAACGGGTGGGGCGGCATTAAAAATTTTAACCATGACATCCATCGTCCTGCCCAGGCTATTCCCTCTTCGCTAAAGAAACCTCTGGCGATGCCTGTTTTTTTCTTGAAAAAAGTCGTAAAAGCGGCGATATAATCCATGTTTGAGTACGGATGGCATCGAAACAAAATACATTTTATGCTGTGGAGGATTAACCCACAGCGATCTGTGGTGCGTACAAAGGGTTGAAAGCCATGCTGGATGTTAAGGCAGCGCGAAAAAGTGAACTTTTTAACACCGTGACGCATGCCGTCGGCTCTGTCGTGGCCGTAGCGGGGTTGGTCGTGCTGGTCGTTGTCGCATCGCTTCAGGGCGACCCCTGGAAGATTGTCAGTTTCAGCATCTACGGGGCGACGCTGGTGCTGCTCTACATTTTTTCCTCCCTTTACCACGGCCTGAACGGGCGGGCTAAAAAAGTCTTCCGTTATTTCGATCATACAGCCATTTTTCTTCTGATAGCAGGAACTTACACGCCTTTTACCCTGGTTACCCTCCGGGGCGCCTGGGGCTGGTCCATCTTCGGCACGGTCTGGGGCCTTGCCTTGATCGGCATAGTGGTGGATTTCTTTTATCATCATAAAAAGAGACTGTTGCCGATTTTGGTTTACGTTTTCATGGGTTGGCTGATCATCTTTGCCTGTGCTCCTTTGCTGCAGGCACTGCCAATATCCGGGTTTTTCTGGCTGCTCTTCGGGGGAATTCTCTATACAGGCGGGATTGTTTTCTACGCCCTGGACAAAAAGCTGTGGCCCGCCCATGGCATCTGGCACCTGTTTGTTCTGGGCGGCAGCGTCTGTCATTATGTGACGGTTCTGATGTACGTCGCTTGATAGCCGGCTCTGTTTATTCTCATTCCATTAGTCGATAAATACCCTTTGACATGGCAGATTGTCTGGTCTTATACTCCAGCCGTCAGGAAAGAAGTTCTTATTAATTCAATCAGTTAAAATCATCCAATTTTGGAGGTGGCTTGGAGGGACCCGCAGCGTGAAGATATGGCCGCCAGGCAAAGGTGTTTGGAATGACGACAAACGATATAATCAAAATCCTCGAAGAAATTGCCCTGATGCTGGAGCTGAAGGGGGAAAATCCTTTCAAGGCCCGTTCCTACCAGACCGCGGCGCGAAGCTTGGAAGTGCTGGAGGAGGACCTCCCGGATCTGGTCCGGGAGGGTCGATTGGGATCAGTCAGGGGTATCGGAGAGGCGCTCTGCAAAAAAATTACGGAACTTGTTCTGACGGACCGCCTCGAATATTATGAAAATCTGAAGGCCTCCATCCCGCCGGGGCATTTCGAAATGCTTAAAATCCCCGGTCTGGGACCGAAGAAAATCAAAGCCCTCTACGACCAGTTGAATATCGAGACCGTTGGAGAACTGGAGTACGCCTGCAGTGAAAACCGGTTGATCGAACTGCCCGGTTTTGGGCAGAAAACCCAGGACAAGATTTTAGAGGGTATCCGGCATATGCGCCGGTACCGGGAACGGCGGCTCTACGCGGAGGTGATCGGCGAGGCCGAAGCCCTGCTGAAATTGCTGGCGGCCCGGGAGGATGTGGCTGAGGCCCGTCTGGGCGGTTCGCTGCGCCGCGGTTATGAAACGGTCAAGGACATCGATCTCCTGGCTGCGACAAAGTCACCGGATGCCCTGGCGGATTATTTTGCTTCTCTGCCCGACGTTGAGTCCATTATTGCCAAGGGCGAGACCAAGGTCAGCGTTGTTTTAGGCTCCGGTATCAACTGCGATCTAAGAATCGTTTCCCCCGCTGAGTTTCCCTATGCCCTGCATCACTTCACGGGAAGCCGGGAGCACAATACGGCCATGCGGGGGCGTGCCAAACAGATGGGTCTCAAGATGAACGAATATGGCCTCTTCCGGGATGAGGTCAACATTCACTGCAAAAATGAAGAAGAAATATTTCAAACCCTGGGACTGGTTTATATTCCCCCGGAGCTGCGGGAGAACATGGGGGAGATCGAGGCGGCGGAGCAGGGAGAACTGCCCGATTTGCTTAATGAAATTGATATAAAAGGCCTTTTCCACATTCACACCCAGGCCAGCGACGGGGCCGATTCCCTGGAGACCCTGGTCACTCTGGCGATACAAAAAGGATATGATTACATCGGAATCAGCGATCACAGCCGGTCCGCTTTTTACGCCGGCGGCCTTTCCACCGAGACGATCCTGGAACAGCACCGGCAAATTGACGAATTGAACGTCAAATACGCCCCATTTCGTATTTTTAGGGGCATCGAGTCGGATATCCTGCCAGACGGACGGCTGGACTATGTGGATGAGGTGCTATCCACCTTTGATTTTGTGATTGCCGCCGTGCATTCCCATTTCGGGATGCCGGAAGCGGAAATGACCCGCCGGATCATCAAGGCGGTGAAAAACCCATTTACGACGATTCTCGCCCACCCGACGGGACGGCTCCTTCTCGCACGGGAAGCTTATCACGTGAACATGGCCGAAGTGATCGATGCAGCGGCGGAGCGGGGCAAGCTTCTGGAGCTGAATGTCAATCCGCAGCGTCTCGATTTGGACTGGCGGAACTGTATCATCGCCAAACGCAAAGGGCTGAAAATCGCTTTGGGCAGTGATATCCACCACCGGGAAGCCTTCGACTATCTGCCCCTGGGTATTAAAATCGCCCGCAAGGGCTGGATCGAAAAGCAGGATTGTATCAATACGATGTCTGCATCAGAGGCCGCTCAATTTTTTACCCGGATGAAAACACGATAATCCGGCGCTTGAAGGATAAGGGAAAACCTGACTAATGGTTTGACCGACTTTTGGGCGGCCACTATCATGCCGCGTAACCAATCGGGGGGTAAAGGAGGCATGTTTGCGACGTGTACTTGTGACCGGCGGCGCCGGTTTTCTGGGATACCATCTCTGTGAGTCGCTCTTAAACGATGGCTGTGAAGTTGTTTGTCCTTAAATCTATTCAACCCAGCGGGCGTTTCCGGTAAGCTTGGGGTCAGGTTTGAACTCCAGGGATCGGGCGGTGGTTTTGTTGATGAGCAGATAGGTCTGGCTGGGCAGACTGACGGGGATCGACGAAAGGGCCTTCCCCTTTTCCCGCTGATCGATGATGGCGGCGGTTGCCTTGCCGAGATCGTAGTAACTGGTGGTGAGTCCGAAGAGCACCCCGTTTTTTACGCATTCCTCGACGGCGGCGAAACCGGGAATCTTTGCCCGTTCCAGGGCGTCCGCGATGTTCCGGCTCTCCGAGATAATATAACTGTCCGAAGGCAGGTAAACCGCGTCGACATCGAGGATATCTTTCTCGATCAGGCGCAGATATTTCTCCATCCGATCGGTCTTGGGTTTAACGGGATAAGGCTTGAGGGAGAAACCAAGTTTCAGCGCCGTGTTCCGGATCTGCCGAACGGATTCGACGGAATTCGCCTCGTTGGGATTGTAAAAAACCCCCAGATTGGAAAATTCAAGCAGCCGATAAGCCGTTTCGATCTGTTTCTCGATGGGGATGAAATGGGAGGAGCCGCTGATATTAACGCCGGGCCGGGCCAGGTTCTGCACCAAACCGCTCGTTACCGGATACAGGACAGCGGCAAACCCCTGCGGGGTGACACCCTGAAAATCGTTTTTGACTTTCAGGGAAACCGAGGTGCCGAATGTATAAAGATACTGATAGTCCAGGGGATTGAACGATTTCAGCAATCCGGATAATTTCTTCAGGTTTTGATCCGCATTGAAGGGCGCATAGGTTGCCGCATAACCCAGCTCTTTCAGGCCGTCCTGAAAGCCTTTTTCCACTTCCGTTTCTCCCCGCCACAGGATGAGGGCAATTTTGAGCGGCTTATCCTCAGCCGTGACATAGCCGGCTGCCAAGATGAGCATGATCAGGACAACGGTTGAGAGCAGGCATATTTTTTTAGAAAACATGAACATTCCCTTTTGGGGTTGCTGAGAAAAAACAGAGTCGCTGCGAACCCGAAAGCGTTTCAAAAGATTAAATCGCTTCAATCGTCGAGGGCGGTTTTGTGGCGATATTGTATGTAACGCTCACCACACCGGGAACACTCTCCGTGATTTCCCGGGCCAGTGACGCCAGAACATCGAAGGAAAGACGCGTCGGCGTGGCCGTGCGTGCGTCGACACTGTCCCAGCAACGGACTTCGATCTGCATGCCGAAATCACGCTTTCCGTCCCGCATGCCCGTGACGCGGTCCTCATGGAGAATGGCCAGGTACTGGAATGCGCCGGCGTCCTTAAGATGCTTTTCGACAATGACGGTCGCCTTGCGGACGGTTTCGATCTTCTCCGGCGTGACTTCACCGATGACACGCGCGGCCAGGGCGGGTCCCGGAAAGGGTATCCGATCGAACAATTCAGCCGGTAGTCCCAGGGCTCGGCCGACGGCCCGAACACTGTCCTTTCTTAACTGGAGCAGGGGCTCGATGATTTTGTAACCGAAAGCGGCCTGGGGATCGATGCCGAGCTGCTCAAATACGTTATGCTGGCGTTTGATGCCCGCCACGGTTTCGTCCACGTCGGTGAGAATCGTTCCCTGGAGGAGATACTTGGCGCCGCTTTCCCGGACAATACGGCCGAAAACATTCTTGTAGAAGGTCTGGGTAACGGCTTCCCGTTTTTCCTCGGGGTCGGTCAGGCCCTTGAAGGCGGCGAAAAACTCGGCCCTCGCGTCGCAGACCTCGACGGTCACGCCCAGATTGCGGAAAAAACCGACGACCTGATCGGCCTCGCCCGTCCGCATGATGCCGTTTTCCACAAAGATCGTACGCAGCCGGTTGCCGAGCGCCCGATGGCCGATCATGGTTACCACGGAGGAATCGACGCCTCCGGAAAGTGCGTTGATGGCGGTTCCGTCTCCGACCGTGTCCTGGATCTCCTTGACCCGCTCGTTAATGAAACGCTCTGTGTTTAGTGCCTGCAACGTGATTTCCTGAATCATGGAATGGCCTCCTTTGGAATATGTTGTGTGTTATGGAATCAAATCGGAATAACCGCCCGGGACATGCAACTTTGCGCGGCTGATCCGGGACGGGTAAGTCGGACGGACGGCTAAACGGCCCGGTAACCGGCGTTCATGCCCTCCGTGACGTCGCCCCACTGGCGCTGTACCTCTTCCCGGATCAGGTCATACAGCCCGTCGATTCGGCGGTGGCATTCGGCGATCTTTTCCTTCAACGGGGCCAGGGCGGATTCCATCAGCGGGGCGCCGCTGTCCTTACGCCAGGAGCGAAGAAAGGTTTCCGCATTCCAGGGATATTCCTGGAGCAGGGTTTTTACTTCCTGGGCCTTGGCGCAGATTTTCGGCGATATATGGGCTTTTTCGTCCATGAGAATGTCGAGAATTGTGTCCGCATAATTCTTGAGGCGGTGCATCTGCTCGAGTCGTTCCGCACTGACAATGCCCGTGTCGATGACATTCTGCAGGTCCCGGCAGCATTTCCGTGCGCGGTCCGTCAGAGACAGGGTCGTCTTGAAGACTTCAAAGCGCTGATCCAGGGTGGTCAGGCGTCGCTGCGTTTCCTCCCGGAATTCCGCGAGGGCACGTTCGGCGATGCGTGAACACTGCGCATCAATAGAGCGGTCCACGATCCGTTTGATGGAATATCCAACGGCGGCGGCGACAGACCCGGCGCTGGCAATGGCCGTGAAAATGGTTTCTAAATCCATGAAGCACCTCGATGTGCTAAAGATATGAAAATAAAGAAGATAAGATCAGCCCGGGCCGAACGGTCATTGCATGACCGTGGTGAAATCTATATGGCAATTGCCCTGTGGTGTCAAGCGGTTCTCAGAAAGAAATTTGTAGAGACCGATTTATAAACAGTCTATCTGTACTTTTAGAATGAATACAACGAAATGATTGATTCTTAAGGGTATTTACGAGAAACGCATTGACAGGGATGGTATTTGTTCGTAGCGTATACCGTATCCTGAAGTTTATAAGTCGGTTTCTGTTTTTGGCTCACCCCGGAAAGGTTGAACCAGAGAGGAGAGAACCATGCCTTGGAGAGAATACAGGGGAATGTCAGCCTGTAGTCTGCGGGTCTTCATCTGTATCTTGGCCATGTTGTTCCTGAGCTTGGAAGAGGTGACTGCCGCTGCTGAAGACGCCCTGATCGAATGTGTCGATATTGAAGACAATACGGCGAGGTTGCAATGCTACGATCGGAAAGCCGGCCGGTCGATCAAGCTGTCCCCAGCATCTGAGGGCGTTTCAGAAAAATCGGCTCGTGACAAGGTTGGTGTGACGTCTTATCTGACCCGGCTTTGGGAGCTTGATGAGGAAAACCGCCAGGGCAAATACACATTGAAAGCCCATTATTCCAACTATATTCTGCCGATTACCTATAACGCTTCCCCCAATGTGGAACAGGTGCGGGAAGACGATCCTGACCGGGACCTCAAGAAAGAAGAAGTCGCTTACCAGTTAAGCCTGAAAATTAAGCTTTGGCAGGATGTGCTGGGCAAGGATCTGGATCTCTGGTTCGCCTATACCCAGCGTTCATTTTGGCAGTTCTACAACACAGCGGAATCGTCTCCCTTCAGGGAAACCAACTATGAACCGGAACTGCTGCTCAATTATCGGACCCCTTATCGTTTTCTGGATTTTAACGTCCGTTTCATAAATGTGGGCTTGAACCACCAGTCCAACGGCAAAGACGAGCCCTTGTCCCGAAGCTGGAACCGTGTCGTGGCCAATGTCGCTCTGGAGCGGGACAATCTGACCCTGCTGTTCAGAGGCTGGTATCGCATTCCAGAAAGTTCTTCAGATGACGACAATCCGGATATCGATGCTTATCTCGGGTATGGGGATGTACAACTGTTTTATTTTTGGGGCGAGCACCGTTTCGGACTGCAGTTGAGAAACAATCTGAGATTAGACGATAATCGCGGCAGCCTCCAGGTGGATTGGAGTTTCCCACTGATCCGTCGGGTCAGTGGATACGTCCAGTATTTTAACGGTTACGGTGAAAGCCTGCTTGACTACAATCACAGCGTGAACCGGATCGGATTTGGGTTCATCATCCGGGACTGGAACTAGATGGAAACGGTCCGGTCTTCGTTTGGTCTGATTTCAATATGCCAAGGTCCGTCTCCCCTGGTTTCTGACGTTAAAAAGATTGTGAATCATACAGGCGATAGGCAGTCGGAAGGATATTCACCACATTGGCTTGAAATAACATGATAAACCCCGTATCCTCCCGGTCTCCCCTTGAAGGGGAGGTTAAGGGTGTTATTTATGCAACCTTAAAGGTGAGGAGGTATGTCTGTCATGCCGGACTTGATCCGGCATCCATTCGCAGGGTGTGGCATATTGGTCGGGTGTAAAAAAACCGGCAAACACTGGAAATGGATCCCGGAGCGGAGAGACTGCGTCGCAATGTCATCCTGAGGCGGTAGACGAAGGATCTTTAACAGGATGAAATGATTAGATTCTTCGTTTCACTCGGAATGGCCACAAGCGTAAATCAGGCATTATGACACAGTCTCCGGAGCCCGGGATGGCAAAAGGACAGGGTCAGTACAGATCGTATTTGACGAGGCGGCCGTCGAGGCCGCCGTTGCTCAGTTCCTTTTTCCAGGATGGTTTTAACCCAACTTTTTTGATGTATTCCCGTTCACCGAAATAGACGTAGGCGGTAGACCCTGCGCAGCGCTGCTTGAAAAAATCGCCCAGTTGACCGTAAAACTCATTCAGATCAACAGTTTTCCCCATCCGGATGCCGTAGGGGGGATTGCAGACGATGATTTTACCCCGGAGATTGTCGATGGCGAAGATATCCCTTTGTTCGATGCGGATACGGTGACCCGGATCTATGACGTCGCAGTTGCGGCGGGCAATCTCTAAAGCGTCGAATGAAATGTCGCTCCCGGCGATCATCCCCGGGGCGACCGGAATGATGTTTTTCTTCCCTTCCCGAACGACCTCCTTCCAGAGATTTGCATCGAAATCGGGGAGTTTCTCGAAGCCGAACACGCGACGGCGTTTTCCCGCCGGGGTATTTGATGCGTGCAGGTAAGCTTCGCACAAAAGCGTCCCGGAACCGCAGAAAGGATCGTAAAGGGGCGTGTCGCCCTGCCAGCCGGAGAAGCGGATGACGGCGGCCGCCAGGGTTTCGATCATGGGGGCGGAAACGGAATCCAGGCGGTAGCCGCGACGGTGGAGCGATCCGCCGGAGGTGTCCAGGCTGATTGTGGCCCGGTTGTTGTCGATGTGGAGGTTGAACCAGACATCGGGATCCCGCGTGTCGATGGAGGGGCGCTTACCCTGCCGGATGCGGAAATAGTCGACGACGGCATCCTTCAGGCGCAGGGCGGCGAACTGGGAATGGGTAATCGTGCTGTTGGCAACGGTGGCGAAAACCGCGAAGGTACCCGCCGTCGTGAGAAAATCCTCCCAGCGAATCTGCTGGGCCTGCTTGTAAAGGTAGCGGTCGGAATGGCAGTCGAAGGTCAAAAGCGGGGCGAGGATCCGGGTCGTCAGCCGGGATTGATAATTGATCCGGTACAGGGTTTTCTTCTCTGCCGTGAAATGAATACCCCGGTAGGCCGGTTTCGTTTCCTTTGCCCCAAATTCGCGGAGTTCAGCTCCGGCGATCTCCTTTACGTCGTCGGGCATCTGGGCGAAATAACCATGGGTTCTCTGATAAAGATACGTGCCGGTTTTTGCCGGGAATTCGCCCTTGGCGTCAGGCGGGTCGGTGCGCATGGGTTTCACCGATTTGCTTCCTGCACAATGCGCAGGACACCGGTGATATCCGGTTCTATCCAGTCGGCATGCCGGCACATCTCCATGTCCGTGAGCGGGGTGGGGATGAGCAGGCACCGGATACCGGCGGCATGGGCAGCGTTAAGCCCCCGGGGCGAATCCTCCACGGCCAGACATTCCCCGGCTTCGATGCGGAGGCGTTCCATGGCTGTATGATAAGGCGCCGGATGGGGTTTGGAATGGGTGTAGTCGTCACTGGTAATGACGCAGTCGAACAGGGGCAGGAGTTCCGTTTCCTGATGGGCCAGCAGGAGCTTGTCCCGGGGGCTGCCGGTGACCAGAGCCATGATTACCAGAGGTCGCAGGGCGGATAACGTTTCCATCACGCCGGTGATGGGAGAGAACCCTTCCTGCAGACGGGCCATGAACCGCCGGTTTCTCAGTTCGATGACCTTATCGGCGATGTATGGGGAAAGGCCAAGGGATTCGGCGACTTCCATACTCTTTAGTCCGTTTCCCAGATAATGGCGCGCCCAGTAGGACGGGTGCAACCCTACCCCCGCTGTGGCCAGAGCGTCCCGGGTCAGGGCGAAAAAAACCGATTCGCTGTCGATCAGGACACCATCGTTGTCGAATAATACGGCTTTGATCATAAAAAACTTATACCTTCGCCCGAATTTCAGTTTTCGCGCCAGAGAAGCCAGGCAATCGCTGCCGTCACCAGGCAGCCGGGTGCACTGACCCAGACGGGAATGGTGACATTTCCGGCATGAATTGGGACCTGGAATGTCAGTCTTAAAACGTGCATCAGGCTGATCAGGGCGAAAAAGAAAAAGGCCAGCCATGTTCCCGGTTTTTCCGTAAAACGGCCTTTCATAACCATCCCTCCTGTCTGAGTTTTTGCACGATCCCCAGAACCGATTCGCTCCGGTCCATGGTGTAAAGATGAATCCCTGGCATCCCCGCCCGGAGCAGTTCCCGGCATTGATCGACGGCAAAGCCGATGCCGTAACGGACCATGGCTTCCCGGTCGCCTTCCGGGATAGCTTCAAGGTCATGTCGCACGGATTCTGGAATAGATGCGCCGCAGATCTGTGCCAGCATGTCCATCATCTTGATACTGTAAATGGGCATGACTCCCGGCAGAATCGGGATATTGATGTCCAGAGACCGGCAACGTTCGAAAAAGTCAAAAAAGAACCGGTTATCGTAGCAGTAGTTGGTGATGATGTATTCGGCTCCCAAATCCACTTTTAATTTCAGGTACGCCAGATCCTGATCCCGGCTGGGCGCTTCACGGTGCCCTTCCGGATAGCCTGCGACGCCCAGGCAGAAGTCATAGCGCGGCCGGATGAAAGACAACAGATCGGAGGCATGGAGGAAGCTCTCCGGGTGGGGTTGGAAACCCTCCTCCTGGGGCGGATCGCCCCGCACAACGAGGATGTTTTCCACCCCCGCTTCCCGGTCACCCTCCAGAACGGCGGTGATGATATCCGGCCCCAGGCCGTAACCGGCAAAATAGGCGATGGTCTCCAAGTCCTGATCGGTCTTCAATTTTTTTAACAAATCCAGAGAACCCGCGCGGGTCGATCCCCCGGCGCCGAAGGTGACGGAAATGAAATCCGGCGCCAGCGTTTTCAGTTCAGCGACGACCCGACTAAGGTTTTCCTCACCTTTGGGCGTCTTCGCGGGAAAAATCTCAAAGGAGAGGGTGGGCTTTTTTCCTGCCTGCCATCGGTCGGTCAGTTTCATGTTTTCTACCCCCGAGTCATGCCTGTTCCGGCTTCCCGTTCAGCGGTCATCTGCCATTCAGTTTTTCTTACGTTCTGAATATTTCCAAGTTTCGACCCGATCATATCCCATGGATTTGAGAACATCAAGGGTAATGGCAACAATCGCGGCTTGAGGCACCCGCATTGATAGGGCGCCGACTGTGGCGGCGGATCAGTCCAATCATAGCCGTAAGGAATAATCAGCCCTGTATAATAAAAATTATGAATTTGCCTAATCATATTTGAGTTCATATAGAAAAACTGAGGAAAAAACTGGAGGGGTAAAGCGAAAGTGAAGTGGATGACGTTCCAATTAAAAAAACTGATAGTTTCTCCCTGGACCTATCGGCTGGTGCGTTTTGTTCTGGCGGCTCTTTTTATTTATGCCGGCGGCTTGAAGCTGCTTGATCCCAAGGCGTTTGCCGCGACGATTTCCGTTTACAACCTGGTGCCGGAGATTCTTTTGCCGGTTGTCGCCGTTGGGTTGCCCCTGATTGAAGTGCTGGCCGGCATCGGTCTGCTCTTTGATATTCGCGGCAGCCTGGCCACGATTTTCGGCTTGCTGGCCATGTTTGTTTTCGTTCTCTGGTATGGCATTCTCAAAGATCTGGACGTGGATTGCGGCTGTTTTGGGCCGGAGGAACTGGCCGGTCAGGGTAAACTATGGAATGCTTTTTATCGCGACCTTATTCTGGTGGGTTTGGTCGTACCGTTTCTTTATGTTTCGCGTTGGATGCGTGAGCGTGTTGTCACGCGGGAAAATATGGCGGATATCAATCTTGAAAGGAGACGTTAAGGATGCTTAAAAGAAAGTCAATGTTGGTCTGGTTGGTTACGGCGGTATTTGTTCTGGGGTTTGCCGGCAGCAGTTTCGGCGCTTGGGGGACCAGTGAACTGGAGACGGAAAAGATTGCCGTGACGTTGGTCAAGGAAGTGGCCCGGGGCGGCTATGGGATCGTGACGACGTCGGAGTTGAAGAGCTGGATCGACGCCAAGAAGCCCATGCTGATTGTCGACACCATGCCCTTTGAGGCGAGTTATAAGAAGGAGCATGTGCCAGGAGCGGTTCCTTTTGAATTGCCCATTCCGGAGTTGACAGCGATGGACGACAAAACCAGGGCGGATTTCCTGAAGATGCTGGGGCCGGACAAAGGCCGCCTGATTGTCTTTTACTGCGGCTTTACAAAATGTACCCGCAGCCATAACGGCGCCATGTGGGCGGTTAAACTGGGGTATAAAAATGTCTTTCGGTATCCCGGCGGCATCAAAGGATGGGCTGAGGCGGACTATCCGGTAGAAAGCGTCAAGTAACCATGAAAACCATGGAAGGTGAAGCCGTTCACCTCCCTCCTTAGCATGCGGCGTACCCGTCCCCCTATGGTACGCCGCATTTATTTAACGCTGAAGTAGAGAAATGACGGATAAGCTTAAAAAAATCGGCTTTTATCGAAAAACGGGTTTAATATGCGCAGCCCTGGTCCTATTGCTCATCTTTTGCAACAGTGCCATGGTATGGGCAGCGGGGAAGACTCTTCCCTTCTCCCCTACCCCGCAGAAAGCGCTCTTGCTTGATAAGAAGGAAAGGCGGATCCTCCTGTATACCGAAATAAGTCTGAAGCATCTTTCGGAAACGAATCCCCACTGGGGAGTGGTTTCCATGCAGGGAAAACTGGCTGACAAGGCCATTTTCAGGGCCTACGCTTCGCCGTCGGATTTTTTCGATGCCCTGGTTGACATCGGCGCCCGCCCCGGGAACAACCTGAACCTAAAAAGCAGCGGCGACAAGGTTGCGGGGGATCGTCTGGCTGTCAGCGCCACCTGGCCGGGGCTGGACAAAGAACTTCCTTTGAGTGCTATTGTTTCCGATGCCACGGGTCGGGGTTTCGATATCCGCTTCGGTGGAAATCGGGAGCGGGCCGTGAAGGAAAAAACAGGATGCATCCTCTGTCTGGAAAGCTGTCCGATTTCGATTACCAGTAATGCCGCCTATCCGACCATTGGCCCGGTTAAAAGACTGTTTTCCTCCAATTCGCAATTTAAGGGGCGTTCAGATGTTTTGCCGAATGTTGATCGTCAACCTGTCATTTTCATTTTCCGGATGTCCGATCCGCCCTTGAAATAAGATCGCATGCGTTATTTTAAGATTTTCTCACATTCTTTCTGAGCTGCACCGCAAGAAGACCCTCAAGTTTTTTCTCCCGTCGTCGATTTAAAAGATGGTATCATCGGCAAACTGTCAACCCTTTTTCCGATCAGGACATTTTGTATACGCCAATTGGATATGGGTTGGCCTGGTTGTTGTTTGTCGTGGGAATTTCAGAATCAGGAGGTTTTATTGATGTTTGTCATTCATGTCCAGGTCCAGGTCAAACCCCCGTTCATCGACGCGTTCAAAAAGGCATGCATTGAAACCGCCAAGGAGAGCATCAAGTTGGAAGGGATTGTCCGGTTGGATATTGTGCAGCAGCAAGACGATCCCAGCCGCTTCATCCTGCTCGAGGTCTACCGGAACAGGGATGTTCCCTTGCGCCTCAAGGAAACGTCACATTACCGGGACTGGCGGGATAAGGTTCTGCCGATGATGGCCCAGCCACGGAAAAGCACCTTTTTCACCAATATTTACCCGGATGACAAAAACTGGGTCTGATGACGCTGACCGGTCAAAGGTGAATGGCATGCAGTTTGAGTTTGCAACAGCCGGGCGGATCATCTTCGGGCGGCATGCCCTGGGTGAGGCGGCGCCGATCATCGCCGACCACGGTTCGCGGGTCCTGCTTCTGACAGGGCGTGACGGTCGGCGTGCCGCTTCGCTGAAGGCAGATCTGGAAAATCGGGGATGCGAAGTCATGCCCTTTTCCGTCTGCGGTGAACCCACTCTGTTTCGGGTACAGGATGCGGTAAAGACCGCCCACGATACCCGTTGTCACGCCATCGTCGGATTCGGTGGCGGAAGTATCATTGATTTGGGCAAAGCCGTCGCCGCGTTGGTGACCAACGAGGGGGACCTGCTGGACCACCTGGAGGTCATCGGTCGCGGACAAACTCTCCTTAACCCGCCTCTACCCTTCATTGCGATCCCGACGACCGCCGGAACCGGCACCGAAGTGACGGCCAATGCGGTGATCAAATCCCCCGAACACGGCCGCAAGGTCAGCCTCCGGGGGAAATATCTCCTGCCTGCCGTAGCCGTGGTTGATCCCGCTTTGTCCCTGTCCCTGCCCCCCTCCTTAACGGCGGCGACGGGCATGGACGCCTTGACCCAGTTGATCGAAGCGTTTGTTACCAGGAAGGCAAACCCCTTGACGGACAGTCTGTGCCGGGAAGGTTTGTGCCGGGTGGGTCGTTCTTTACGTCAGGCCTGGTTAAACGGTGATGACCTTGATGCTCGGGAAGATATGTCGCTGGCAGCCTTGTTCAGCGGTATGGCCCTGGCCAATGCAGGGTTGGGTGCCGTGCACGGTTTTGCCGCCGTGATCGGTGGTATGACGGAAATCCCTCATGGGATTGTCTGTGCCCGTCTGCTCTATCCTGTGCTCCGGGTCAATCTGGAGCGTCTACGGCAAACGGACGGAACATCGAGCATCCTGCAGAAATTCCATGAAATGGGGCGGATTCTGACCGGAAACTCCGGAGCCCATGCCGAGGAAGGCCTGGAATGGATTCGTCTGCTATGTACGGAGTTTTGTCTGTTATCCTTGGGGCCGGCCGGTTTGCGGGACAAGGATTTTGCGGCCATTGCGGCCATGGCACAGCAATCAAACAGCATGCGGGGCAATCCCGTTGAGTTGTCGCAGGGTGATCTCATCCGGATTCTGGAAATGGAAAAGTCTATGGGTGCTGCAGGCGGGCGCGTAAATTCCAGACGTTGACCAACCGGGCGACGGCGGGGGGGACGAGATGTTCCCAGGGTTGATTTTCCACAATGGCCTGGCGAATGTCTGAGCCGCTGAGGCCCTTTTCCTCCGGCAGGACTTCCCACAGGACATGGGTTTGCAGGCCAAGGCGGATGAAGGTGTCACGTTTCTTCCGTCCCCAGTCGTCATAGATGGAGACGAAAAACACCGCTTCTTGCGGTACGTAACAGAAGTATAGTTCCGGCAGGTTAACCGGAAAAGGAACGATGGTGAAATCCCGGTTTTCCACCCCCGCTTCGATCAGGGTTTCCCGGATCAGCATCTGACGTTCGTAATAGGTCAGCGGGTTGGCTTCCGTACAACTGCGATTCAGGTCGGTCGAGTCTTCGCGCGTCAGGCTGGGGTCGGGATTGGTGATGCCTACGATCAGATGCCGGCACAGGGCCTTTCCCGCCAGGAGGTACTTCCGGTGGTCGTTATGCAGGATCTGAAAGCGGCCGTGAATAAATCCCAGTTCATAAATTAGATTGTTTGGACTATTGGTTTTGATCATGTGCTGCGGCACCTCTGTTTTCACGAAACCTTGAACTTCTCGTACCGGCCGGGCCAGAACATCTGGTCTTCATCGGTGTCCATGATACCCATGAGCTTGATCCGGTCGAGGTAGTTCAGGATTAAGTACATCAGTTCCCGGTTGCGCACCGTTCCCAGTGCGCCTGCCGCGACGCTGATCTCATCGTATTGAACGACGGCATCCCGCCGCACCCCTTCTCCGCACAGCGTTAAGGGAACCGGTTCTCCTGAATGGACCAGGGGGCCGCTGCTCGGTGTGGAATGGTCAGCCGTAACCACCGTCAAAATGTCCGGATCGTCCAGCAGCCAGTCAACATGTCCGGCGATGGCCCGGTCCAGGCCTTCGATGACCTTTTTTTTGAAGCTTGGATTTTTGGTGTGGGCCGCCTCATCGGGTGCCTTGGTATGAACATGAATAAAATCGTACTGTTTTAAGGCTTCCCTTGCAGCAGCCAGCCGTTCGGCGAGATCGGCTTCCGGATTGTCTGTGTCCCGGGCCTTCAAGAAATCGAGGCCGATAAACCGGCTCAACCCTTCAAAAACAACGCCCGAGGCGATGGAAAGCCCTTTCAGTCCGAAACGGGATGAGAAAGGCGTGATTTTTTTTATACGGCCGGCCCGCTGGGTGACCAGACCGTTCAACGGCGGGAGAGATTTTTTTACCCGGGTTTTATTGATAGGATGGCGGGCCAGCACCTGGTGAACATGAACCAGATAGGCTTTCAGCGCTTTGGCGGTGTTGACGGCGGCGGCCTCCATGGCATGGCTTCTCCATGGCACAAGATCCATGACGAAGACGTCGTCCCGCATGGGATTCGTGTCGGTCACATAGGGACTGACATCGCCCTTCATCACCAGAACGCCGAACAGACCCTTGACATGATGGAAGTTGATGTCGATATCCTGCCAGGTGAAATGTTCGATGGCGGGAATCAGTTTTTTGATTTCATCCGCTGCGGCCGGCGGGGTATCTTTTTGCAGGTAATATATGCCGTCGTTGCAAGATATTGTTGAAAAATGAGCCAGGAACGCCACATCGGCGTCGGCCAGGGTTACACCCGCTCCCAGGGCTTCCAGGGCCCCTCGTCCCGGGAAATCGGCCTGATCATAGCCAAAGATAGCAAAGTGTGCGTTTTCACTGGGCAAAGCCAATCCCAGTTGCGCGGCATGGTAAAGTCCGTTGGCCCCGACGGCGGCCATTCTGTCCAGAGTCGGCGTATGAGCGGCCTGCAGCGGTGTCTGATGGCTGAATGCGGGATAAGAACGGTCTCCCAGTCCGTCAAGCAGGATCAGGATGCATTTTTTCATCGGCGGTTTTCCGGTTGCGAACGGATGCAGGTTCTGTTAAACAACTTTTCCCGGGCGCCATTCCCCGAAGGCATAATGATGTAAGCATGATGCCATTAAACTATTTGCCATAATAGGCAAGGGTGCATAATATTTCAACATGATTTTAGATATGCATGTTCATACAACCTATTCTTCCTGCAGCGGATTGACTCCCTTTGAGATCCTCGCCAACGCGCGTTCCCGAGGGCTTGACGGTGTCTGCATTACGGACCACAATAACATGGCCGTACAGGCGGACATACAGGAGGGTCTTCAGGCGGACGGCTTGTGCGTGATCTTCGGTATGGAATATGACACGCCGGAAGGGGATTTTCTCGTTTTCGGCCCCGGGGATGATTTACCGAAAGGTCTTCATGCCGAGGAACTGCTCCGGCTGGTCAAAGAAAAAAATGGCGTTGCCGTGGGCGCCCATCCCTGCCGTGCGGGCAGAATGCTCGATCCATCCCTGGTCTCCCGTGGTTTGTGCGGGATCGTCGAAAGCGTAAACGGCAGAAACCGGCATCATGAAAACCATCAGGTGCGGGAACTGGCTTTGCATTATAATCTCGTACAATGCGGCGGCAGTGACGCCCACCGGTTGGATGAACTGGGAAAAACCGCCACCTGCTTTTCCCTCCCCATTAAGAATCGGCAGGATTTGATCAAAGCATTGCGGCAGGGTGCTTGTTCCCCAGTAAGTCTACGATCCTCTCAAATTTCCCCTGTTGATGACCCATTAAACAGAGATGTAGTTCCCGTATGCGGCTAAATGATCCATTTGTGACAGGACTTTTTAGGGAATCAGGGAGAAGCAGGAATCAGATCCTGCAAACGATAAATACGCAGTTTTCTACCACACACCGCCAATAGAGTATTATCAGGTGAGAATGCCAGATCGACACCACCAAAATAACCGACACTTCCCAACAGATCATCGATCGAAACTGTCACCAATTCCTTCCCTTTGTCGACATCCCAGAGCCGAAGATCGCTGCGGTCAATTCCGGCGGGAATGAGCAGCACATTCGGCAGCAGGGCTTCTATTTGTGCCAGAAGCGAGACCGCCAGATACCGGCCGTCAGGTGACAGGGCCACGCCGCCGCCAGTCAGGGCAGGGAAGCCTCCTGAGAGACCGAACACCGCATCTGCTAGAGGAATTTCTTTCCCGGAATCAAGTTCCCAGACACGAATCTCATAGCCGAGCCCTTTGTTGCAGGCGGCAACCAGCCTGTTTGCATCCCGGTCGAGGGCGTAAACCGGTAGTAATCTGCTTCCGCATTCTCCCGGCAGTTGTCGGGCTTGAACGCTGTTGCGGTCCCAGAGATAAATTCCGGGAAATCCGTACGCCTTTTCGCGGACCCGGAGCAAGGCAATTCGCCCATCTGATGATCGGCCGCCGGAATCGTTTTCCGCAAGCCAGCTTGCCGGTGTAAGACCCATCAGTCCATTCCAGAACGGTGGTGGCGGCGTGTCCGCCAGGCGTTTCCAGGTCCGGGCGTCCCAGCGTTGTTGCACGCCGTTCCAACAAAGGATCGAGAACTCGGTCTCATCGGTGGAGAAATGGGCTTCCAGTAGCGCCGAACTGTGATAACCGGGTGTGATGGCCCAGTTGCGTGCCCACAGCCAGCCCCCCTGGGGTTTGCTGGTCACGACGGCGTCGCAGCTCAGATTGGGAATGGACTTTCTATGATGCAGATCCCAGACTTCAACCCGTTGAATACTGTCTTGGTATGCTTCGGGTGAATCAATATTAACATGAGATGATGCAGACTGAGCCCTGTTTCTTTTGTTATGATTCAGGAAGTCATCAATCCAGCCCTGATGTTCCTCAATCACCAGGAAATGACCGCCTTGAGAAAAACTCAACCGCCGTGGGCGGCGTGTCGGCTTAAAACTGTCGACAGGTTTAAGATCGGCGCTTTGAAATATCCGGACCAGATCGCTGCCGGAGTCGTAGACAGCCAGGAAGGTACCACTGGCATCATAGGCCGGTGCGGAGAATGTACCGAAGTTTTCCGCCGCAGCCGTTTCGAAAGCGACGGGCCGTACCTGTCGGGGGTGGAGAGGCACGGTCGAAACGGGTACCGGCACACAGCCCGTGGCAAACAGGTACAGACAGAGAAAACAGGCATTCAGCCATGATAAAGAACAAAGGACCGTCTTAAAACGGTTCTTCACTTCCGGCAGGTGTTGCGGAAGTCCGTATATACAACAACGGATACTCATCACATGACATGCTCCGCCCAATTGTGCCTACACGCATCGCTCGATGAAATAAGAACACCTGCAGCGGATACCTCGCAGGTGTCCTAGGACAGACGAAATTAAAAATATGCCGCCTGCGATAATCACGTGGCCACATTATACGCGGCCGGATCCAGGGGGGAACCGGGAGGAAATGTCCGGGTGGCGAGTT
>ERZ795054.1183-NODE-1183-length-25825-cov-7.525572_pt1 | contig 25825 bp, 22 predicted proteins | sample MGYA00375138_ERZ795054 | MGnify/ENA primary metagenome ERZ795054 (study PRJEB30183, sample SAMN05720215) | anaerobic digester metagenome | isolation source: active sludge of municipal wastewater-treating anaerobic digesters | place: USA | collected 2014-12-23 ... | reverse complement strand
ATGGGTGAAAAAAAACTGATCACATATGACACGACCCTCCGCGACGGGGCCCAGACCGTGGGGATTTCGTTTTCCCTCCAGGACAAGCTGCGCATCGCGCGCGCCCTTGACCGGCTCAATATCGATTATATCGAGGGCGGATGGCCCGGTTCGAACCCCAAGGACGACCTGTTTTTCTCCGAGATAATAAAAGAAAAGCTCGGTCATTCCCGGATCGCGGCGTTCGGCTCGACCAAAAGGCCGGGCGTGACCTGTAAGGACGATCCCCTGATACAGGCCCTTGTCCGGTCCGGAGCGCAAACCGTGACCATCGTGGCCAAGTCCTGGGATTTCCACGTGACCAGGGCGCTGAACATCACCCTGGACGAAAACCTTGCCCTGGTGCGCGACACGGTGGCGTACCTGAAAGATATGGGCAGGGAAGTCTTCCTGGACGCCGAGCATTTTTTCGACGGATATCTCGCCAACGCCCAGTATGCCCTTGCAGTGATCGAAAAGGCCGCCGCAGCCGGCGCGGACGCGGTGGTACTGTGCGACACGAACGGCGGCATGCTTCCGCACCAGGCAGGGGATATAACCGCTGTAGCGGCCGGCAGGGTGTCGGTTCCGATAGGGGTCCATTTCCACAACGACACCGGCGTTGCGGTGGCCAATTCAATCGCTGCGGTGATCGCGGGCGCTCGGCAGGTGCAGGGCACCATGAACGGTTACGGCGAACGGTGCGGCAACTGCGACCTGATCACCTTCATCCCGAACGCCGTGCTGAAGATGGGCTACTCCTGCGCGGCCGAGAAGTCCCTCATCCACCTTACCGAAATCAGCAGGTATGTCAGCGAGACCGCGAACCTGGCGCACAACGAGCGCGCCCCGTTCGTGGGCGACAACGCATTCGCACACAAGGGCGGCATACACGTCTCTGCGCTGCAGCGCGACACCCGCACCTATGAGCACATGGACCCCGACCTGGTGGGCAACCGAAGGCAGGTGCTCGTGTCTGAGCTTTCGGGCAAGAGCAACATTGAATTCAAGGCGCGGGAGCTCGGCATTGACATCAACGAGAAGGTCGAGCTGCCCGGAAGCATACTGAAGAAAATAAAGGAGCTCGAAGACCAGGGCTTCCAGTTCGAGGCGGCCGAGGGATCGTTCGAGCTCATAATAAGGCAGGCCACCGGCGAATACGTGCCGTTTTTCAACCTCAAGGGCTTCAGGGTCATCACCGAGATGAGCGAGACCAGGGAGCTGTACTGCGAGGCGACGATCAGGGTCGAGGTCGGCGGCAGGATCGAGCACACCGCGGCCAACGGGAACGGCCCGGTTGCGGCCCTTGACAACGCCCTGAGAAAGGCGCTCGAGAAGTTCTACCCTGAGATCAGGGAGATGCATCTTTCAGACTACAAGGTAAGGGTGCTGAATGAGAAGGACGGCACGGGTTCCGCCGTCAGGGTCCTCATCGACAATACCAGAAAATTGACGCACTGGGGAACGGTCGGCGTTTCGACGAACATCATCGAGGCCTCGTGGCAGGCCCTTGTCGACGGCATCGAGTTCCTGCTCTTCAAGAAGAAAGAAAAGGACAAGGGCTATGTCTGACAGGCCAATCGGGATCTTCGATTCGGGCGTCGGGGGGCTCACGGTCTGCAAGGCGGTCAACGAACTTCTGCCCGCAGAAAACATCATCTATTTCGGGGACACGGCCCGTTTCCCCTACGGGACGCGTTCGGTCGAGACGATCGTGAGGTATTCGAGGGAGATTTCGGCGCACCTGATCTCCCGCAGCGTGAAAATGATCGTCATAGCCTGCAACACCTCGTCCGCCGCGGCGCTCGACCGCCTCAGGGATGAGCTGCCGGTTCCGGTAATCGGGGTCATCGACGCAGGCGCCAGGGCCGCCTGCGCAAGGCATGTGGCCGGGCCGATAGGCGTGATAGCGACCAGGGCCACGGTCGGCAGCGAATCCTATGTCAGGGCCATAAAGAAGATCGATGCGGGCCGGGAAGTCCTCCAGCGGCAGGCGACGCTTTTCGTGACCATAACCGAGGAGGGGCTTATCGATTCCGAGATCGCGAGGCTCGCGGCGAGGGAATATATCGGAGACATGCATCTCAGGGGGGTGCGCACCCTTATCCTGGGATGCACCCACTTCCCCCTGCTCAAAAGGGCGATACTTGACGTCTATCCCGATCTTGACCTCGTGGATACCGGAGTCGAAATCGCGCACGAGGTGCGGGCGACTTTGCATAAAAAAAACCTTGAAAATATTGGCGATCCCTCGCATAAAGGGATTATCGAGCTTTACGCGTCGGACATCACCGACACTCTTCAGCGTCTCAAAAACATGTTTTTCTGTAAAAATGACGCGAAAATCGAAAAATTGATAATCAGCGGTTGACCAATGAAAAAAACGAAAAGAACAGTCGCTCTCTGCATGTCCATACTGGCCTCGGTTCCTGTCATGGCGGATTCATGGGAAGTCTATGACAGGGTTATTGCAGTGGTGAACAGCGAGCCCATAATTGAAAGCCAGATCAACACCAGGTTTGAATTTCATCAGAGTCAGAAAAAAGTGTCTCCGAAAGAGATCAACTACGAGAAAAGCAGGGTGCTTGATGAATTCATCGAGGACGCAATAATCAGGGAAACCGCCTACAACGAAGCGATCGTGATCAGTGACGTGCGCGTCATGGGCCACATTGAAACGGTGCTCTCGCAGTATTTCATGCAAAAGCTGGCCAATCAGAAAGAAGTCGACCTGATGGTCCCAAAGATTTCGAAGAGGCTCTCCAATCGCCTCGAAGAAAAGCAGAACCCCAAGGACGATGATCTCGACAAAAAGCTTGATGAATTCATCGCATTCATCGAGAAAAATCAGAAGATGCCGTTCAAGGAATATTTCGAGGAGATCAGGCGCCAGATGAGGAAAGACCAGGTAATGTCGATCTCGATCGGAGTGACCCCGCCCTCGGACGATGAGGCGATGAAGTGGTACAACGAGAACAGGAAGATGCTCCCCGACGAGGTGTGGGTCAAGCACATTCTCATCAAGCCCAGGGGCTCTTCGTTTACCGACGAGAAGAAGGCGAACGATCTTCTGACCAGCATAAGGGGACAGGTGCTGGGCGGCAAATCCTTCGAGGAGCTCGCCAGAAAGTATTCCGAGGACCCGGGCTCGGCCGCGAACGGCGGCGACGTCGGGTGGATGATGCTCAATGAGTTCGACCCGTATTTTGCCGGTTACGTGAACCAGATGAGAAGGCCCGGAGAGATATCCCAGGTCTTCAAGTCAAGTTTCGGCTACCATATAGCGAAGCTTGTGGGGAGGAGGCCGGTCCAGTTCGATAAAGTCAAACGGATGATCCTCTACAAGCTTTACGGCGAGAACCGTGACAAACAGTTCGACAAATGGGTCATGCAAAAAAAGAAATCTTCCGATATAAAAATATACATGAAAGAATATCTTGAAAAAAAGAAAATCTGATGAAGACGGATCTTCTGATATACGTCAACAAAGGCCTCTCTGACGCTGATCTGACATTTAACGGCTCATTCATCCCCCTTGAACTGGCAGAAAAATATTCTTCCATCGAGAAGATGGGGGATGCGTATTTTTCGATTCCGTCAGGGTCCGACGGCGCGCTCTCGGGCGATTCAAGGACCATTGTGCGCGCAGGCGATGACGATGCCGATTTCTGGAGGGCTCTCTTCGAAAAGACCGGGTCCGACCACATTATCAAGGTCATGGCCGATTCGCCGTTTCTTGACTTCGCCGTCATACGCGACATGGCTGCGGTCCATACCGGAAACCTTGCTGAATTCACCTACTCCGAAAACCTTCCCGAGGGAATGGCGTGCGAGATATACTCCAGGGAGCTTGTCGGCGCCATCCCGGAATTCAAGGAGAAGACCCTGCCGCTGACGAAGGTGATCCGTTCGAACATGAACCAGTTCGACATCGAGCTGTATTACCGTGACCCCGACATCCGCGACAAGCGCCTGTCCTTCAGGTCCTCAAATCCGCGCGAGAGGAAGATCATGCAGAACATGGTCGCTGCGGGCGGGGGCGTTCCATCATATGAGCGCATAAAGGAAATAATCGAGAAAGACCCGGGCGTGCTGTATGCCGGCCCGTCGTATGTCGAGATCGAGCTTACCGGAGAGTGCGAGCTCGACTGCATTTTCTGCTACCGGAAGATGGTTCATTCCCGGCGCGCCGATATGGATGCGGGTCTTTTCCGCAAGATTCTCGAGGGCATGAAGGGCTTCGCGCTTCCCTACACGGTCTGCTTCGGCGGGTCAGGCGAGCCCCTGATGAACCGGGATTTCTATTCGATCCTCGACGCGGCAATGGCCGATCCCCTGATAGAGAGGATCATCGTCGAAACGAACGGCGTTCTCGCCGGGCAAAATTACCGGAATTATATCAGCGGCCATGCTTCGGGTAAAATCAAGACTGTGGTCAACATAAATGGACACGACAGGGATTCATATGCGAAGCTGCACGGCGCTGACCGGTTCGAGACCGTAAGGGAAAACATCGCGGGCCTGAAACAGGCCCTGGCAGGGGCCCCGGCCGACGCCCTGCACGTGCAGATCATGAAAATAAACGAGACCGAGCCGTTCCTCGACGCCTACTACGACTACTGGGAAAAGCAGAACATCCCCATCATTCTGCAGAAGCAGAACGCTTACCTCGGTCTCATAAAGGACCGGCGTTACTCGGACCTTTCCCCGCTTGACCGGGTCCCGTGCTGGCACCTGCAGAGAGACCTTTACATATTGTCCGACGGCGCGGTGACATTCTGCAAGGTCGACGTGAACGCCGCAGCAGCGCGGGGAAACGTCGCTGAATCGGGCATTGCCGATATATGGGAAAAGGGCAGGGCGGCCTTTCTCGGCGACTACGCCGGGGCATACGCGTCCTGCCCGGACTGCGCTTCGTGCGACGAGTGGTACACATTCAATTTTTAGGACTGCGTGAATGGCGGGCGTCCGGGACAAATCCGTAAGTGCACCCCGGGCCGTGGCGATCATCCAGGCCAGGATGAACTCGACAAGGCTTCCCGGGAAATCGCTGCTTGACCTGTGTGGCAGGCCGCTGCTGTCCCATGTCATCGACAGGGCCGGGGTCATCGAGGGCGTGTCGGAAGTGGTTCTCGCAACCGCGCACGGAGACGATAACATCCCTCTGATCGAGATCGCCCGATCTGCAGGAATAGAAACGTTTGCAGGACCGCTTGACAACGTGCTCGAACGGTTTTACCTCGCATCGCAGGAGCATCCGTCGGATTTTATCGTCAGGATAACCGCGGACAATCCCTTCACCGATCCGGAATACGGATCGATCGCGCTGTCAATCGCGGTTGAATCCGGTGCGGACCTGTGCTCCATCACGAACCTGCCGCTCGGCGCCGCGGTCGAGATAATAAAAAAACAGGCGCTCGACGATGCATACCGCTCAGCGTCCAAGCCGTATCATTTCGAGCATGTGACTCCCTATATCAAGGAGCACGACGAAATTTTCAGGATCGAGCGCCATGCGGTCACCTTCCCCAATCCATTCCCTGACCTTCGCCTGACGGTCGACACCGACGAGGACTACCGGCTGGCGAAGCTCCTCTACGACAACCTCTACCGGGGCGAAATTTTTTCTCTGAACAGCGTGATCTCCTTTCTTTCGAAGCATCCGGAAATGGCCGCGATCAACAGCAAGGTGCGGCAGAGGCCCATGACCCATTCATCGCAGCAGTAGGCGGGACCGCCAGTGCAAAAAAAAATTTCGATCGTCACCGGCTGGGGGGATGGCTACGGCGCAGGGCACGTACAGAGGATGGCCTCGCTCTGCCTGGCTCTTGCGGAGGTCCCGGGAATAGTTCCGGTCATCGTCAGTTCAAAGCGGCCGGAATTTCTGGACTGCGAAAAAAAGATCGATTTCAGGTCTGCGCCGGATCCCGCGAGCAGCCTCATTGTGCGCGACATGCGGGACTCGACCCGCGAACAGATGCTCGAGCTGAAAAAGACCGCGCCGGTGCTCGCGGTCGACGACATCGGCGAGGGCAGGGGGCTTGCAGATCATGTTCTCGACCTTCTTCCCAATCCTGCAGTGTCAGGAGAGAATCCGCATTACAGACGGGATTTATATCTGTACGGCGGCAATTTCATGGGCAGCCTGAGGCGGCTTGACAGGGAACGAATCCCCAAAGACATGGACGTGCTCGTTTATTCAGGCCACCTGGCGGGCGGCGAAGATGAAGCCTTCTTCCGTTCGATCATTCCGGGGGAAGCGAGCGCGGTCATACTCGGCGGCAGCGGACGAACGACACTGAACACGCAGGGGAATAAATCGGGGCGGATGGAATACGCGGAACTGCTGGCAAGAGCGAAGGTGTTTGTTTCCCATTTCGGAATTTCCCTGTATGAAGCCAGGCTTGCCGGCTGTTCGGTGATGGCCCTGAATCCATCCGCGTATCATTCATCTCTCGCCGACATGGTCCTGGGCGATGTCGTGGATGTCAATGCCGGCGAGCGCGCGTCCCTTGATCCCGCGGAGGTTCGCGGCCTGTGCGCCGGTCTGCTCCGCGACCGGAAAACGGCCGATGCGAGGCCGCGCGAAATGCTCGCCCTGGCGGAACGAAGCCTTGCGGCATGCAGGGATTTCGTCGTTGCGCTCGCTTCCGGCACCGGGGAAAAACGGCCTTCCTGAATCAGCTGCGCGCATCATGATCAACCGGAAATTCATCCCGCGCGCCGAAAAGAACTATTGACAGAAACATGGCCATCCGGTTCATGAGAATAAACTCAACGGGGCGTATCGAACATTTCATGAAAGAAAAAGCCTGTGGGCGTTGCGGCAAGTGCTGCATGGCGGATATGAGCACCTTTGCCGATGACGAAGACATCGCGAGGTGGAGGAGCGAGGGCCGCGGTGATATCCTGGCTTCTCTGGACTCCGGGGAAAAGGTCTGGGCCGGGGACAGGATCGTCCTTTCCGGGGGAGGCAGGCTTTCAAGCTGCTCTTTCCTGAAGCGGGAAAACGGCCTGGCATGCTGCTCGATCTATGATACGAGGCCGAAGGTATGCCGTGAATTCCAGGCCGGCACATCCCGGCTGTGCTCATTGTGGACCGATTGAGCCGTGCGGCCCAATCTCATTTCCAAGGGAAATCAGAAAAATGTCTTTACGTGCCCGGATGGCGAATAATTAATGTATCTGCCGTCAGGATTGTCGTCGGTTCGCAACCATAATATTTTCGGAAAACAGGGATGAACGGAAACGGAATGTACGGAAACTGGGTCATCAGGCTCATCGTCGTCAATGTCATAATATATTTTCTACAGACCCTGAGCGGCAATGCTATGACGCTGTATCTCGGGCTTACGCCGATCATGGTTCTGCAGAACCTGTACTTGTGGCAGTTTGCAACCTACATGTTTCTTCACGGCGGATTCTTTCATCTTTTCCTCAACATGTACGCTCTGCTCATTTTCGGCGTTCCGATCGAACAGACCTGGGGAAGCAGAAAATTCGTCATCTATTACATGTTTACCGGTATCGGCGCCGGGATCACGATTTTTGTCATCAATATAATTCTCGGAAGTTCGGCGTCGTTCGTTCCCACCATCGGGGCATCCGGCGCGGTGTTCGGCCTTCTCCTCGCCTTCGGTATTCTTTATCCCAACGCTGAAATCCTGCTTTTTTTCTTTCTCCCGATAAAGGCAAAGTACCTTGTCGTTCTCTATGGGGCGATCGAGCTGTATTCGCTGATATCGACCGGCGGGCAGGGCAATATCTCCCATGTGGGCCATCTCGGCGGGCTGCTTTTCGGACTCGTGTTTTTCTTCATCACCAGAAAAAGGGCCATTAAATTCAAAACGAAGATAACTGCCGCCACGAGGAAGAAGGATGCCTCGGCGAAAAAACCGGTCGGGGTAAATACGCAGGACGACGTTTCATTTCTCGCGGCGCTCCTGGAAAAGCTGAAAAAAAGCGGAAGCGACACCCTCACCGATGATGAAGTTCAGCACCTGAAATATCTTGAAATCATGAACGAACCCGACGAAAACCTCTGCGACGAGGTGGATTTCAAAAACGACGACCAGTACTGCATCAAATGCTCCAGCAGGGCGGCCTGCCTGATCCGTGAAATTAAAAAACGACTGTAAAATTAGTCTTTACAGTTTAGGCCGATTTTTTTAATATATACAGGTTCTCTCTGATTAACCTTGATGAAAATGATTGCCCCGTCTGGGGAATCAAATAGAATGTTAGGGTGTCTGGTTCATGGTGCGGTTGCATGGGGTTCCCCGTTTCCGCAAACATGAAGAATCAAATCTTCAATAACTAAGTAAAACTTGATTTAACAGGAGAACTGTCCTATGGCAAAGAGAGTTTATATTTTCGGCGGCGGCAAATCTGAAGGCAAAGCCGACATGAAAAATCTTCTGGGCGGGAAGGGAGCGAATCTCGCGGAGATGTCAAATCTCGGCATACCGGTTCCCGCGGGGTTCACGATCACCACTGATGTGTGCACCGAATATTATGATAACAATAAAAAGCTTCCGAAGGGGCTTGCCGAAGAAGTCAAAAAGGCCCTGAAGCAGGTCGAAAAGACCATGGGTGCCGAGTTCAGCAACAAGGACAACCCGCTACTGCTTTCGGTCCGCTCCGGGGCGAGGGCGTCAATGCCGGGGATGATGGACACTGTCCTGAATCTCGGGCTCAACGATGAAACGATCAAGGGCATCATCAAAAAATCGGGGAACGAGCGTTTCGGGTGGGATTCGTACCGGAGATTCATCCAGATGTACGGCGACGTCGTCATGGGCCTCAAGCCTGTAAACAAAGAGGACATCGACCCCTTCGAAGAAGTCATGGAAAAACTCAAGCATGAAAAAGGAATCAAGGCCGACCTCGATCTTACCGTGAGCGACCTCAAGGAGCTCGTATCCAGGTTCAAGGCCCTGATCAAGAAGCGTCTGGGAGTCGATTTCCCGAACGATCCGTGGGAGCAGCTCTGGGGCTCGATCGGCGCCGTTTTCAATTCGTGGCACAACGAGCGCGCCAGCATCTACCGCCGCATGAACAATATCGAAGACAGCTGGGGAACAGCCGTTAACGTGCAGGCCATGGTTTTCGGAAACATGGGCCAGGACTGCGCGACAGGGGTCGCCTTCACCCGTGACCCGTCAACAGGCGAGTCGGCCTTTTACGGAGAATATCTCATCAACGCGCAGGGCGAGGACGTGGTCGCCGGCATCAGGACGCCGCAGCAGGTCACCCTCAAGGGTTCACAGCGCTGGGCCAAAGACAACAATATCGCCGAGGCGGTCAGAAAGCAGAAATATCCTTCCCTTGAAGAGTATATGCCCTCGGCCTATAAAGACCTTGTCGCCGTCTACAAGAAGCTTGAAAAGCACTACCGCGACATGCAGGACATCGAATTCACCATCCAGAACAAGAAGCTCTGGATGCTTCAGACGAGGAACGGGAAGCGCACTGCGGCAGCCGCGGTCAACATCGCGGTGGACATGGTGAACGAAAAGCTCATCGACAGGAAGACCGCGCTGCTCCGCATAGACCCGAATTCGCTCGACCAGCTTCTGCATCCGACATTTGACCCGACCGCGCAGAGGAAGGTTGTCACCAAGGGGCTTCCCGCTTCGCCGGGAGCGGCCACCGGAAAGATCGTCTTCAACGCAGATGACGCCGAGGAGTGGAAGAACCGCGGCGAGAAAGTCATCCTGGTCAGGATCGAGACGTCCCCTGAGGACCTCAAGGGAATGTCGGCAGCGCAGGGCATCCTGACCCAGAGGGGCGGCCAGACCTCGCACGCGGCCGTGGTTGCAAGGGGCATGGGCAAATGCTGCGTGTCCGGCTGCGGCGAGCTCGAGATCGATTACTCTGCCAAAACGCTGAAGATCAAAGGAGAAGTGATACGCGAGGGCGACTACATATCCCTGGACGGCTCGACAGGTGAAGTCATGCTCGGCAAGGTGAAGACCGTCGACGCGCAGCTTTCGGGAAATTTCGGCGTCATCATGAAATGGGCAGACGAAGCGAAGAGGCTCAAGATAAGGACGAATGCCGACACTCCTCATGACGCCAGGGTCGCGAGGAATTTCGGCGCGCAGGGAATTGGACTGTGCCGCACTGAGCACATGTTCTTCGAAGGCGACAGGATCAAGGCTGTTCGAGAGATGATCCTCGCCGACAATCTCGAGGGAAGAAAGAAGGCGCTGAAGAAACTCCTTGCAATGCAGCGTGAAGACTTCTACGGCATCCTCAAGGCGATGGAAGGATACGGCGTAACCATTCGCCTGCTCGATCCCCCGCTGCATGAGTTCGTCCCGCATGAAGCTGAAAACCAGCTTGAAATGGCCCGTGAAATGGGCATAACCCCTGAACAGGTCAAGGTCAAGGTGGATTCGCTGCATGAATTCAACCCGATGCTCGGGCACAGGGGCTGCCGTCTGGGCAACAGCTATCCCGAGATTACCGAGATGCAGGCACGGGCCATATTCGAAGCCGCATGCCAGCTCAAGAAGGAAGGGGTCGACGCCCGTCCTGAAGTGATGGTGCCGCTGGTCGGCGCGGTCAAGGAGCTCGAGGCTCAGAAAAAAATCATCGTGGATACCGCTGCAGCGGTGATGAAAGAGACCGGCATCAAGGTCGATTACCAGGTCGGGACGATGATCGAGGTCCCGCGCGCGGCGCTCACCGCCGATCTCATTGCGGCCGAGGCCGAGTTCTTCTCGTTCGGGACAAACGACCTGACGCAGATGACTTTCGGATACAGCAGGGACGACTCCGGTTCTTTCCTGCCCGGATATATCGCCAAGAAGATACTGCCGAACGACCCGTTCAGGATTCTCGACCGGGAAGGCGTCGGGCAGCTCATTAAAATGGCCGTGCAAAAGGGGAGAAGCATCAGGAAAAACCTCAAGGTCGGCATCTGCGGCGAGCACGGCGGCGAGCCCAGCTCGGTCGAATTCTGCCACAGCGCCGCTCTTGACTACGTGAGCTGTTCGCCGTTCCGCGTGCCGATCGCCCGGCTCGCAGCCGCCCATGCGGCGATCAAGGACACGGGATCCGCTAAAACAAAAGCAAAGCCCGCTGCAAAAAAAGCGGCGAAAAAGGCTTCAGCGCCAAAAAAGGTTTCTAAACCGAAGAAAGCCAAAGCAGGAAAAAAATAGATCTATAGAAAGCGGGGGGATAAAATCCCCCGCTTATCAATTTTGCAACTGTGGAGCGATATGATGGTCGAGAAAATAATTTCAGCGGTAAAACATTGCGGTTTTGCGGGGATTGTACTGTTGATTTCAGCCCCGGTTCTGGCCTCATACGATGAAGCGTTGAAACTATACCAGCAGAAAAATTATCAGGAAAGCCTCAAGATACTGGCCCGGGACCTGAACGAGGCCAATGATCTGGTTTCCGGTTCTCCGAATTACAATATCAGGTTCCTCGCAGCGCATTGCCACTGGAAACTCGGGAATATTCAGTCGGCAGCCGCGCATTTTCAGCGATGCATGACGATCAGGAAGGACTCAATCGATCCCTATGTCGATCTCGCGTTTTGCTATTATGACATGAAGGATTACAATGCGGCGGAGTCGACGGCAGTCAGGGGCGCCAAGATCAAGCAGGATGCACTGCTGTATTACATTCTCGGGAGAATAGCAAACACAAGGAAAGACTACTGGAGAGCCAAGGCGCTGTTTGAAAAAGCCAATTCAATCGATCCCGAGCTGGGGATTTCCTATAACGCTCTGGGGATAGCGCTGATGAATCTCCAGAAATACAGCGAGGCCAACACGGCCTTTTCGGTAGCGCTCGCGCTCAATCCCGGGTCTGCGGAAATCACGAACAATCTCGCGCAGAGCTATGATCGGCTGGCCAATTTACAGAAGGCGAAGGAGCATATCACGAGGGCGAAAAACATCAACGGCGGCAATCCCGTGATCATTCAGAACTACCAGCGCATATCCGCGCGGCAGCTGTAAGTTGTTCTTGGCGGCGAAAGGTCTGGTTTTCAATCACGCTTTGAATTCTGCGAAGGCCCTTTTGAATACAGGAAGGGCCTTTTTTATGCTCTCTTCGGAGACGCAGTAGGCGATACGAAAATATCCCGGCCCGCCGAACCCAACGCCAGGAACCGCGAGAATGTTGTATTGCTGCAGGTGGCGTATAAAAGCTACATCATCCCCACCGGGCGCCTTGCAGAAAATATAGAAAGCGCCTGACGGTTCAGTAAAAGTGAATCCCGCATCTTTCAGTCCCTTGACGAAGAGGTCCCTGCGCCTTTTGTACGGCTCGATGTCCACGACAATATCGTTCAATGATGCCACGATCCGCTGCATCATTGCCGGAGCGTTTACGTAGCCGAGTATCCTGTTGCTTAAAATGAGTCCGGCCATGAGCCGATCGAAGTCCCTGCATCGGGGATTGACCGCACAGTATCCGATTCGTTCTCCCGGTATTGAAAGGCTCTTCGAATACGATGTGACGATTATCGCTTGCGCGCAATGTTTAAAAATTCCGGCCACCGATACATTGTCGTATACTATGTCGCGATATGGCTCGTCTGATATGAGATATATGGTCGAGCCTTTTGCTGAAAGACGGTTGATGCAGTCGGAAAGCTCCTGGATATTTTTCTCGGAGTATACGGTCCCGGTCGGATTATGCGGGGAATTTATAAGTATGGCCCTTGTCTTGTCGGTAATCGCTGATTCTATGTTGCCGACATTCAGCGAGAAATCTTCATTCGTCTCGGCAAGAACCATCTCGCCGCCATGGTTCTGGATGTAAAACCCGTATTCGACAAAATAGGGGCGGGGCACGATTACCTGATCGCCAGGATCAAGTATCGTCTTGAGGACCATATTAAGCGCTCCGGCGGCGCCGCAAGTCATTATCACGCCTTCCATCGGCACCTGGATACCCTGCTCGCGCGAAACTTTTTGTGCAATTGATGTCCTGGTTTCGGGATACCCGGCGTTGGACATGTATCCATGCACACCTTTTGAAGCGGATGATGATAACTGCTTCAGTTGCCTGAAAAACTCGGCTGGAGGATCAACATCCGGATTTCCAAGGGTGAAATCGTACACGTTTTCTTCGCCATGTATCGCTTTTAGACGCGCGCCTTCCTCAAACATTTTTCTGATCCAGGATGAGCGTTCAATCGATTCTGCAATTTTTTTCGCAACAGCCATGGGTTCTCTCCATGATAAAAATGTATTATGGCGGCCAGTATCTGTCTCGCTCTTGAGATTTTCAGAATATACAGGCTTGCGGTTAATTGGCAATAAAAAAATACGGATCGTCGTTCAATGATGTCATTAATATAATGTTGACAAAGAACTACTATTAAACTGTTATGTGAACAACGGTTTTTTCATATATTGCACGATTAAGACTCGATTAAAAGCGGATGATGAAAATCAACGGGGAAACATACACTGTCGAATATCATAAAAACGATAACAGGATTGCCTTTTCAGGGAATCTTCGCCTTCAAACAATCAACAGCTATGAGGAAATCATCAATTTTACCCTCAGGTTTGCGTTGGAATCAAACGAGCCCTTGATACTTGATTTTACAAAACTGGAAATAATTAACAGCTCCGGTATCGCATCCCTCGGGCTCTTTCTAGTCAAGCTTCGTGACACTGAAAGTGAAAAGAAACTGGTTATTCATGCGTCAAAATACATCCAATGGCAGGTTTCTTCATTGAATGATCTCAGGGAGTTAAACGATAATCTGGACATTATTTATATAGTGCATCATTAAAAAAGACGTCTTAGGACGTCTTTTTTACAGAAATATAACGCTAAGCGTTATTCATTATTATCCAAGAATTTTTTTAATCATTTTAACCACAACGTCTATATCGTCCTGATTTGCATTATCAAGCAGCTTTTTGAAAATTGCGAGCTCGTTGCCGTAGCTCTGTTCTTCAGCCGCCACATATTTGTCACCCACACCGTAAAGCAGCCAGTCCAGCGATACTTTGTGCTTTATGGAGATGCTTCTCAGAAACTTAAACGAAGGGTTTTGCGAACCGCATTCAACTTTTGCTACATAGCGTCTGTCAATGCCCGATGATTCGCCGAATTCACGCTGAGTCATTTTCAGTTCTTTTCTCACTTCGCGCAGCCTTAATCTGATCTGCTTAAAAAAATCTGCTTCCTGAGTGTCGTTCAGGATGTCCTCTGAAAGAACCTGATGGTTTTTATACCTCTCTGTATACTTACTCATTCTTGTTTCGATATTGGAACCCATATTACCTCTAGTTGATCTTTTATAGTGTTTATTATTCAATTTAATAATAGTCTCTAAAAATATCAATTCTTTTCAAGGAAAAATGTTTTCTTTCGATAAAAAACAAACATTTGGCGTTTCAGCGTAAAACCATGTTTATCATAATACGGAATGAAATGAATGATTAGTCACTCAATACATGTTATGTTCAGAAAATCAATACAAAATCTAAGGTTAGTAAATATTTTTTAATAAAAAAAGACAAGCTATGCTATTCTGGTTCAGATCCGAGATTAATTTCTAATGATTTTTCCTTTATATGGCTGCTGAATGATATCTTCGGCACGGCTGCGACTGGCTTTGCTGGAATTGTCACTTCTTCTCCTGTAGAGAAATTTTTTCCTATCCGAGCTTTCTGTGCCGGCCGTTTTTTCAGATAAAGCTTACCGATTTTACCTATTTGAATCTTTTCACCGAGAAGCACCCCGGATTCGATAATTCCCCAGTAATCATCCAGAACTGATTTGACATGTTTCTGGCTTAGTTCATTTCTCTGTGCAATCTGAGATATGATTGACTTGTAGGTGAATTGTCCCTGCTGTTCAGGATCTCCATCAGCAAGTGTTCGGTTAATTTTTACAAATCCATTGGTAAGAAAAATTATTGCTTCATGAAGCCTGATCTCCTGTTCTTCATTTGAAATATCCTCCTTAAAAACCGTAATTCGGTATATCGCTGATGTTTTTTGAAGGGGTCCACTGTCAAATTCCAGTATTTGATTTAATCTTGCACAGGCTTTTATCTTCGCCGATTCAATTTTAATAGCATCAGGAACATCCTTTCTGAGCTTGATACTGTAGTACTCCACGGGTCTCGATCCATCATTAAGTGTTCCAATACGGATCAAGGAGCCTGACAACGTCAACATGAGGGCGCCGCCATTAGAACCTACATCGAATTCCTGGGCATTGACCATATCAAGGGCTTTTGTCTGTGCTTCAAAGAGATCCCGTTTGTCGATCCAGTTCTTTGCTAGAATTTCGAGACCGCTGTCGTGATCGGATATATTTGATGATAATACCAGGCCTTTCAGGTGTTCCTGAATATATTCCGGGAGAGACTGAAAAACAAGTTCCATATGCTTTCTCCATAAATGATAATTCTATAAAACATACAATAAAATTTATTTTTCAGCAATTCGAATATTCGTTATTAAATGAATATTTATGGTAAATAATTGATCATGGATGTATAATTTTATAATATAAAACAGAAAAAATTAAAAAATCATGCATATAACGCAAAAAAAAGCCCGGAATATTTGACAATGAACGAAATTTTTATTATTCATATAAGATTTTAAAATTATGGAGGGAATGATGGGAAATTATTATGATCAGATTCCAGGTGAAGTTCAGGATCATCTTCGTGATATCATAAAAACATCAGGTCTTGTCAATAATGATGAATCCCTTGAGCAAATGGCTGAAGCCTGGATTGAAAAAAAGAACGCGTTTGAAAAAGAAATTGAATCAGCGGGGATGGAGGAAGTGGATTCTTTGAGTAAAGACGATACCCGCGGGGCGCTGGTCATGACTTATTCAGGGTCACTGGTAAATATCGGACCGGTGGTTGATGAAAAAAGGAAGTCGCAGTATACGAGCATTGGTCTGCGCATGGACGTGCCGGATGCGGCTGAAGCGGAAAATTCTCTTCTTGTAAAAGATCTTTCGATAGATGAAGAAGTCGAGTTTAAAAACGGGCCTGTCAGAAAAACTTCGGCAGCTTATAAGATCGCCGTGTATAACGATTCCTTGAAGCCGGAAGACCAGGAAAAGGTCATTACAAAAGCCACAATGATACTCACCAAGAATTTTACTGATATTAATAAAACGTATATCAGTGAAGCTTAATGCGCTCAGGCACAGGACATTTCCGGGTTTGAATCAACTGTGGTTTACTGCCCGGATAAGACATGTCCTGTGCCTTGTCAGAACTTGACAATAAGTCTGGAAATATATGCAATATCAGAATTGACGACCATGAATGATAAGGAACGAAGCTATTCAATCCTGAAAAACAAACTGCTGAAAATATTTTTCAGAAATCAGCCGCCCAGACCTGAAGATATGATGGCTCAGGTCAGGATGGCAAACGAAACTCTTCTGCATGAAAATCCTGAAATACGCCCTCATGACAGCGATAGCTATCCCGGAGGTCTTGTTCTTCTGAGCCATGATATCGATACCCTGATCATCCCCGATCTGCATGGCCGCCTGGGAGATTTATTGCGCATGCTTTTTTCTCAATCAGACACAGGAAGAAATTTTCTTGAGGATCTTTTGGACAGAAACCTGCAGATCGTGTGCGTCGGAGACGGGATGCACTGCGAAGGTCGCGAGGCGCAGAGGTGGAATCTCGCATACCGGGAATATTTGAAAGAATACAGAATTCACACGCAGATTGACCTTGAAATGCGCGATAGTTTCGGCCTCATGGAAATGGTGATGGAGTTGAAAAATTCCTGCCCGGGAAACTTTCATTTTTTAAAAGGGAACCATGAAAATATCAAAAATGAAAACGGTTTCGGTAATCACGCCTTCATGAAGTATGCGCGCGAAGGAGAGATGGTGGAACTTTATGTAAAAAAGTTTTACGGTTCTGATTTTCTTGAAGTATACAGTGAATTCGAAAAAAATCTTCCACTGCTGGCGGCTGGAAAAAATTTTGTAGTATCGCATGCGGAACCGGCATCTTTTTACAGCAAAGAAATGGTAATAAATCATCGCAAATACCCCGATGTGATTGAAGGACTGACCTGGACGGATGACGACTCTTCAGAAGACGGGACGGTGCGGCTCATGATTGATGAGTATATCAATCCTTCATATCGCGAGCGAGCTTATTATTTCGGGGGGCACAGAGCGGTTTCTCAAAAATATTCAAGCAGATCCGGCGGAAAATATCTGCAAATACATAATCCGGAAAAATGCATGATGGTGAAAATAAGAAACGACAAGGAAATTGATCCGGATCAGGATGTAATTGAGATAACGGATAAGGATTTTTTGGAAAAATTGTATGTACCGATAATGAAAAAATGATTGTTTGAGAGAGGGTTATGCTAAAGAGAACAGTCGGTAAATATGTCATCCTGGAAAAAATCGCGACAGGAGGCATGGGTGATATTTTTAAAGCGCGGCATCCGACCCTTAACCGGGACGTTATACTGAAGCGCCTGAACATAAGCGGTGCCAGAAGCATCACCGAGCGTTTCAAACGGGAGGCCCAGTTGATGCTGGATTTTCGCAATGACAGAATAGTCCAGGTATATGATCATTTCAAGGAAGGGCAGTCTTTCTATATCGCCATGGAATACGTCAACGGCATCAGTCTGTCTAAATTGATTTCCAAAAAAAGATACCTCCCGAGTGAAATTGCGATGATTTTACTGTATGAAATCTCGCAGGCTCTCAAGTACGCGCATGACAAAGGGGTAATACACCGCGATATCAAACCGGACAATGTTCTGATATCAAAGAGCGGGGTCGTAAAGCTCACTGATTTCGGGATTGCCATGTCCAAGGATTCGGCCGACCAGCGTCTTACCAGGGAAATGACGCTTGGAACTCCTGCGTATATGTCCCCGGAGCAGATTTCCGACTGCAGCAGCGTGGACAAAAGGGCCGATATATATTCGCTCGGCGTGGTTCTGTATGAGATGGTGACCGGAAAGAGCCCTTTCCCGGGAAGCATTTCGCCTGAAACGATTAATGCCATCCAGAAAGGCAAGTACATCAAACCGGAAAAGATCAATCCGAAGATATCACCGATACTGGTAAAAATTATAAAAAAATCGATGCATCATAAAATCAAGAGGAGATACAAGGACCTTGGAGAGATCATCAGGATACTTGAAAAGAGGTTGAAGATTTACGACGACAAGGAATCGACGCATGAAATTATCAGGTCATATATTTATGAAGACAAGGTTCTCGATAAAAAATCACGGAAGCAGAGCGGGAACGGTTCCGGAAGGATAAAAAAGATATTGGCCGCTGCTGTTGTTTTCATTTCCATTCTGGGGGTCTTGATCGGTTACGCATACCAGAAGGGATATTACCACGAGTTTTACATGACCGATGCTTACGGAGCGTTCCAGGCTGAAGTCGTTGTTAATAAAAGCAATGCGGGATTCACTCCGAGATATATTCAGGCCATACTGAGCAAGAAGACGAAAAAAAAGAACCAGCCTGTTGAGGATGTTACCCTGGTATTTCTTCCGGAGAAGAAAAACGATGACGGCTCGTTTTCATACAAATCGCGGATCGAGTATGTCCCTGCCGTTCAATATCGCCTGCATGTCGATATAGACAATACTCTGTATGTCAGGGAGTTGAATGTTAAATGCCGGGATCTGCAGAAAAAAGAAAAAGGCATGAGCAGCGTGGATTCGGTGATCATCAATCACTTTCCTTCAGGGCCGGCAAGGGTGGATTTCCATTTTTCGATCATCAATGCCGGAACGGGTGTTGATTTAACCGATGAGGCTGATGTGTATATACTTTTCTGGAAAAAATGGATTATGTGGAAGGATTTTCCCGAGATGAACGGATGGGAGTCTTTTCTGGTAAGCGGGAAGCAATATTATTTCAAAGTAGCCGAAAAGATGTTTTATGAAAAAATTGTTCCCGTTTCCGTTGATATGCATCAGACATCGGCGTTTGTCACTATTGATCTGGTTCCGTATCCCGGCACATTGCTGATCAAGACCGAGGGAGAAAAAATGGATGTGCTCGTAAACAACTCCCCGACCTATATTTCCGGGGGTACCGAGGGCCAGGTTAAGGCCCTTGATCCTCTCGGAGGCTCATATCAGAGAATCGTTCTGGCTCCTGGAGTGTATTATATTACCGTAAAAAATTCAACAATGAAGGAAACTCAACAGATAGAAATTCAATCCGCAAAGTACACGAAGGTGATTGTCGGCGGCGGTAAAAATGAACCGCTCAGATTCAACATCTTATAATTGATAAAGGGGTAAAAAATGTCATCGCTAAAAAGAAGATTTTTTCTCTGCCTTATCGGAGCCCTTGCCGGATTGTGTTCCTGGTCGGCGGCTGAGATGATAATGGTTTTTCAGAAGAATTATCCTTCATATCTTTTTTTCAGCATTTTTCTCGGTGCGGTTTTCGGTGCAATAATCGGAGGCTTTTTCGGCAGCAGCGACGGTATTATCATGAAAGGAAGGATCATGCGAGGGGTCGTTCATGGAATGATCATCGGATCCGTCGGCGGCGTGCTTGGATTTCTGGTAGGGCAGGGCGCCCTTTTTGTCGCAGGAGAATATCTGCTGCATTCGGTCAGGGATTTCAGGATGATCGGTTTTCCTGTTTCCAGGGCCCTGGGCTGGTCACTGCTGGGATTGTTCGCGGGCATGGCAGAGGGAGTGAGATCGCGCTCACTTGAAAAAATACGGATTGGCATAATCGGCGGAATAACCGGAGGACTCATCGGGGGGCTGGCCCTGGAGTATTTAAAAACGTTCTTCCCGGACATGATGCTTGGCCGCCTGACAGGACTGCTTATTTTTGGGCTTGTAGTCGGATTCATGTACGGACTGGTAGAAGCCCGGCTATCATTCGGGGTTTTAACTCTTCTGAACGGAAGATTCCGAGGCAAGGATTTTCTGATCAATCAGAGAAGAATTCGGTTGGGGGCAGGCAGCTCGAATGACGTAGATTTAAACGGTTACAGGAATATCGACGAGCGGCATGCTGAAATCACCGCCAAACGTGATGAATTGTTCATCAAGGCCGATAGTGGTGATTCGGCACCGGTGTATGTGAACGACGACAAGGTGAAGGATCACAAGCTGAAAATCGGTGATGTGATCAAGATCGGGTCCGCTAAACTGCTCTATCATTATAAATGAATATGGGCATGATCGATAGAAAAAGCAGCTGGATGGGGGATATATGAAAAAATATATAAGCATATTTTTGATGATTATAACACTGGTTTTTTGTCGAATCTCCACGCCCTTGCTCGGTGAAACCGTGAGGATATCACAGATTGACAACACCTCACTTCTCATCAACCAGAATGTGAAGCTCTATATCAGCCTGACCGATGATGCAGGTAAACCGGTGAAAAATGCGGACCAGAACAGCTTTTCATTCTTCGAATCCGCAGATGGAATGAATTACATTCCGGTGCCTGATGTCGAATCGTTCAGCGCGATGGCCAATTATGAATCCGGCATAAATTTCATGCTTATCATCGACAATTCCGGGAGCATGTACCGCAACCTGAAAAAGAAAAACGGTTCAGCTTCAAATACAACAAAAATTCAGCAGGCGCAAAATGCGGTTATAACATTTCTTGACAGCGTTTCGAACCCGAAGGACACCGTCGGGCTGGCGGCATACAACACGTATTTCCGAAAGATGAGCGATCCGGTTCAGGACAAAGAGAAAGTCAGGGGATATCTCTCGACTATAGCCAAGCCGGTCGGTGACGAAGGATATACCGAGATCTATGCGAGCCTATCAAAGGCGGTGGACGCTTTCAGGGAGATAAAGGGCAGAAAAGCCCTGATAATCCTTTCAGACGGGGAAAACAGGCCGTATTATCCCAATACCGGCAAGGCGCACACCGATTACGGGAAAAAGGTTTTTCGTTATACGGACCCGATCCGGTACTGTCAGGAGGAAGGAATATCGGTGTTCGCGATAAATTTCGGGAACCCGAACGATAAAAAAGAGAGGCACCTGAAAGAGATCGCAGTTGAAACCGGCGGCACGGTTTTTGACGCGCGCGATCAGTCCGAGCTCGAATCGGTTTACGGCGCGATCGTGAACCAGATCCTCAACGAGTACATGGTGGTATACAATGCCACGATGGAGCCCGCCGACAGGAAATATGTAAAGGTAAGGTATGAATCGGGCCCTGTCACAAGGGAAGCTGCGCGCTTTTATTTTTCGAGCACCATGTTCGGCATGCCTCTGAAAAAGTTTGCACCTCTTCTTTTAATCCCGCTCCTGCTGTCTCTGCTTCTGGCATGGCTTGTTTCGCTGCTCAAATTTGAAAATACAAGGACCGAGCCTTCTCTTGAGGTTTTCAACCCGGGCCAGACCCGGGCCGTGACGAAAATGATAACGCTTAGCAAGGGCAAAACAATTATCGGCGGCGCGAAATCCGCTGACATGACCATAATCGGCGGAGTCAGCAGGATCAAGGAAAAGCACGCGACCATCGTTTTCGATGAAAGGAAAAAGAATTATACCATCGTCAGCGACGGAGAGGTCAAGGTGAACAACAAGACGGTGAAAACCCGTGTCCTCGAATCGGGCGATGTCATCGATGTCGGAGGGGCCACGATAATTTTTGACGACGGGAAAAAGTGATCGGCGCTCCTGTCATGATCATTCATCGAAGGCAGTGCCATAGTCGTATCTCCTTTTTTTGTAATCAAGGATGAGTGACGTTTGAATCTTCGTCACTCCGTCTATGGCGCTGATTTTCTTATGGATCAATTCATCGAGATCGTTCCTGTTTTTCACGATGAATTCCGCGTTTACGCATGCACTGCCTGTCGTGGTCACAATGAACCACAGCTCCCTGATTTTTTTTAATTCAGAAATCGCGCTTTCAATCTTCCCGGGGTCGACTGATATGTAAATATCACCCGTCATCCCGAATCCGAGCTTGTATGGGTTGCTGACCGCGACTATCTGAATGTATTCTTCGTCGATCAGCCTTTTTAGCCGTATCCTGACGGTCGCCTCGGAAATATTCAATTTTTTTGCGATTTCGGTATTGGTCAATCTGCCGTCCTTTTGAAGCAGGTGTACTATCGTTGCATCGGTATCGTCGATCTTTTTACGTTTATTGCTTTTTTCTGAAGCGCTGACTGTCATAGAAAATCCTCCGGAAAAGCTGAAATAAGTTTAGTGTCGTTGATTTTTAAATGAATCCGCTTTATTGTATTATCATAAGGGGAATTTTAAAGTAATTATTATCTCCAATCGCGGGCGCAATTACGGGAAAACCGGCAGTTATTGATTGCTGAACAAGGTGAAATGCCGATTTTAAGAATCGCCCAGTAAAATTGATAGAAGAGTGATATTAATATCCATAATAATCAAGAATAATATTGTAATTCGATAAAAATTAAATAATATTATATATAAATCGCAATATTTTATATTAATTATATTGACATTCGTAAATAAATTTACTTTATTCGGTTCAGGAAGACCAAAGGGGGTTTATCATGAGCAGTGTGACCAATACCGACCGAAAAAAAGGGTTCACCATTAACGATTTCAAGGCAAGCAAAGAAAAGAAGATCCCTATATCAATGCTTACCTGCTATGATTTTGCGTTTGCAAAGATACTCGATAACTCCGATATCGATGTTTTGCTGGTTGGAGATTCTCTGGGCAACGTGATCGCCGGATACTCCTCGACAATACCGGTTACGGTCGACCAGATGATATACCATGCCGAAATAGTGAGAAGAGGGGCTCCGTCAAAATTCGTCGTGATCGATATGCCGTTCATGAGCTACCATGTTTCTGTCGAAGACAGCCTGCGAAATGCCGGAAGGATGATCAAGGAGAGCGGGGCAAACGCGGTCAAACTGGAGGGAGGGCGTGATTTCAGCGCGACCGTCAAAGCGCTTGTCAAGGCCTCAATCCCGGTTATGGGACATCTCGGATTGACGCCGCAATCGATTCACAAGCTGGGAGGATATTCGGTGCAGGGACGCCAGGAAGACCAGCGGAAAACCATTCTGGAGGACGCAAAAATACTCGAGGATTCAGGAGCGTTTTCAATCGTGCTGGAAAAAGTGCCGGAATCGCTTGCGAAGGAAATTTCGGAAAAGGTCTCAGTGCCTACAATCGGCATCGGGGCCGGAAGATATTGCGACGGGCAGGTCCTTGTTTTGAATGACATGCTGGGACTTGATGAATCGTTTGCGCCGAAGTTCTTGAAAAAATACGCTTCCCTCTATGATATTACGAAAAATGCCGTCAACGACTACTGCGGCGAGGTCAAAGGCAGGGTCTATCCCGGCGCAGGAAATGTCTATGAATGATCCAGGGTTATCTTCTTGTCGGCGACGTATTTCATCATTCGTTCACGGGAACAGGTCCTGAAGAGCACTTCCTCATTCCGGTAGAGGAAGTAATCATCCCCCTCGTTTTTGATATAGAAACGGTTCCTGACCGTCCCGGTCATAAGGGCGAATTTATTACCCGCTTTAGGCGTTTTCGGCCTGTCTGATTTCTTTCTGGCTTGTTCTTTGGTGATTCGCGGGAAGGCCTTGTGAAATTCCTCGATCTCCTGAATCGTGCACCCAACTATTTCTGACAGCTGCTTGTCTGAATAATAAGGATAGATTCTTATCAGCGTATCGATCTTTTTTTTTGGCCAATCTTTAAAGTCCATGTCGGTAACGGAAATCCTTTTTTGGATACTTCAGAATGTATAATTCATATTTGGATTATACCCAAGAAAGAATTTTATTGCAATAAAACTTTTTCTATAATTAAGAGAAAGAATTTTTTATCGAATTGGACAATTTAAAAATTACTTTCCAAAATAGTTATCCCATGGAAAAGTGCGGTATTTAAAATTTTATTATGAATACTCCAAACGATAACTGCTGCTCCGGCAACATCTTTTCTGAAGAAACTCAAATGCGCAGAGACCTGGGCCTTGTCGAGGCGGTTTCGATCGTCATCGGCAGGATAATCGGTTCAGGCATTTTCAGGACTCCGGGGCCGATCATGGCGCTGGTGGGATGCACGGGACTTTTCGGCTTTGTATGGGTGATTGGGGGCATAATAACCATATTCGGGGCGGTATGCTATGCCGAGCTGGTTGCGATGATGCCGAAATCTGGCGGGCCGTATGTGTATCTCAAGGAGGCATATGGACCGTTGGTGGCCTTTCTCAGGGGCTGGGCGATGTTTTTCGTGTCGGAAACAGGGGCAATCGCCGCTGTCTCGCTCGTTTTTGCAGAATACCTGAATGCCTTGTATACAATCATCAATGGAGAGCCTTTTTCGCAGATATATGTCCTCGTCATCGCACTGTCGGCGATATGGGTGCTGACCGCAATCAATCTTTTCGGGGTTTTCCTGAGCGGCATGTTCCAGAATATTTTCAGCTCGATAAAAATCATAGCAGTCAGTTCGATCGTGGTGGCGGGGTTTGCATCACAGAAAGGGTCGGCAGGCAATTTCTTGAATCCGCTGTGGCCGGGGGATTTTTCCTGGGGAACGCTTCTGGCCGTGGGCGCTGCAATGAGATACTCGTTTTTCGCTTTCAGCGGGTGGGAAGGGGCGACCTATGTCGCTGAGGAGGTTAAAAATCCCAGAAAGAACCTTCCCCTGTCGTTGTTTCTGGGGATAGCCGGCGTCATGGTTCTGTACGCAGGAGCCAACGGCTCGTATCTTTATTTGTTGCCCGCTGAAAAGATAGCTTCGTCAAAATGGGTCGCGACTGAAGCGATGAATGTCGCAATCGGCAGCGCCGGTGGAATCCTCATCTCGAGCGCGGTCATGCTCAATACCTTCGGCAATGTAAGCACCCAGATCCTGTGCAAGGCCCGAACCTGGCAGGCGATGGCCAAAGACGGTCTTTTTTTCCGGTTCATGGCCGATATTCATCCGAGATATAAAACGCCGAACCATTCGCTTATCGCGCAGGGAGCCTGGGCTTCAGCCCTGATTTTTTTTGCCGCGTTTGCCGAATCCTCTTACGAGGCGATCATCGACTTCTTTACCGCGACCGGAACAATATTCAACATTATGACGCTGGCGACGGTGATCATTTTCAGAAAGAGGTTCCCCGGCATGGAACGGCCGTACAGGGCCTGGCTGTATCCATGGAGCGTTATCATAGTTATCATATTGTATGCGGTTTATCTTGCGGTAACTCTTATAACGGCTTTTGTGCCGTCGATGCTGGGCCTGCTGCTCACCTCGACCGGTTTTATTTATTATAAATGGATAATCGCAAATCATGAAAACCATGTCCGGTGATAGGCTGATTTATCATCATTAGATAATGAGCTATGGGCATGAATGTTGAAAACGACATGAACGATCAGATCTACCGCAGACTGAGAAAAGAGATAGATGAGCGCATGCCGGTAGGGATGCCCGGCGGTGAGGGTGACGCCGACATCTCCATCCTGAAGCTGCTTTTTTCTCCGGAGGAGTCGGAGGTTGCAATCCACCTGAGCATACTGCCTGAAAAAATATCAAGAATTCATAAGCGTCTGGCCAGGCACGGTTTTTCGATATCACTGCATGAACTGCGCCGCATGCTTGATTCAATGGTGAGCAAAGGCGCAATCATGGGCGGGGCGCTTTTTTCAAAAAAGGACAATTACAGCCTGGCTCAGTTCGCGATCGGGATTTATGAGTTTCAGGTAAACCGGCAGACTCCCGAATTCGCGCGTCTTGCGGAGAGTTATCATGAAAAAAGCCTGATCGGGGAATTCTTCAGGGAAGACAGGCCTGTTCAGCTTCGCACCATCCCGGT
>ERZ795054.1175-NODE-1175-length-25929-cov-5.352323_pt1 | contig 25929 bp, 17 predicted proteins | sample MGYA00375138_ERZ795054 | MGnify/ENA primary metagenome ERZ795054 (study PRJEB30183, sample SAMN05720215) | anaerobic digester metagenome | isolation source: active sludge of municipal wastewater-treating anaerobic digesters | place: USA | collected 2014-12-23 ... | reverse complement strand
AGGGTGGCCAGGAGGGTGATGAGCTCATACCTGTTGTCGAACTCCTTGAGCCATAGGATGAAAAAATCGGGCGGCAGCAAGCCGAGGAAGCTTTCAGAAATGAAGAACAGGATGAATACGGAGGTGGAATCGAGCGTCCGCATGAACGACTCGAACATCAGTCCCAGGTCGATGATATGGCTTTCGATATACGTGAAGGCCCCGATCAGCACGGCGGCGATGACGACCAGGTAGATGGTGTTCTTCAGGGCGAAACGATAGAAGCCGCTGCGCAGAAAATAGGCATGGTATAGCCCCATCCGCTTCAGGCGGTAGGCAAGGAATTGATCCATTCGTATGGCCAGCGTCCTGAACATCGCTTGCAATGGCACACCGGGGGTGCCGCATAGGTTATTGCCTGTTAACATCGGCCGGGGGTCAACGGTTCATTTTTCCAATCGCTCCGGGCCGTGCGGTCCCACAAAGGTAAGGCAGCTTTTCCCGGGATGCGGGAACGGTTTTCCCGCCGGGGTAGTATATCTTTAGGAATTATTCTGCACCCATACCGCATGAAAAAGCACCGATGGAACCTTGAGGGAAAGACCGCGCTGGTTACCGGCGCAAGCCGCGGCATCGGGCGCGCGGTATGCCTGGAAATGCTGTCCCTGGGGGCACGGGTGATCGCCGTGGCCCGGGGAATGGACGACCTGAAAAAGCTTCAGGAGGATAGCGGCCTGTTTTCCGCGGGGCTCCACCTGCTGAAGGCGGATGTCACCACCCCCGAAGGCCGCAGCCTCATCATGGGCTATGCCGGGGAAACTTTCGGCAGCCTGGGCATCCTGGTGAACAATGTGGGCACCAACATCCGCAAACCCGCCCTGGCCTATGATAACCTGGATATCTACACCATCTTCAGTACCAACCTCCACTCCGCCTATGAACTGAGCCGGGCCAGTTATCCCCTGATGAAAGATCAGGGCGGAAGCATAGTGAACCTAAGCTCTGTCGCTGGACAAACCCACCTGGGAACGGGGGTGGTGTATGCCATGACCAAGGCCGCCCTCAACCAGATGACCCGCAACCTGGCCATGGAATGGGCGGGGAACAACATCAGGGTCAATGCCGTTGCCCCCTGGTATACGCGCACGCCCCTGGCCGAATCGGTGCTCAAAGACCCTGACTACCAGAGCAAAGTGCTGGAACGGACCCCTTTGGGCCGCATTGGCGAACCGGAAGAGGTTGCCTGCCTGGTGACTTATCTCTGCATGGATCACGCCGCCTACATCACCGGCCAGGTAATTAACATCGACGGAGGCTTTTCGGTGTTCGGCTTCGACCCTAATCGGCCAGTACAAAGTCCATCTGCTTCTTCCCCAGATCAACCTTCCTGACCACCACACGCACCGGATCGCCCAGGCGGTAGATCTTTCCCTGACGTGAGCCAATGACACGGTAGTTGTCCTCGTCAAGGTAGTAATAGTCGTCCTTCATATTCTCCAGACTCACCAGGCCCTCGCCGCGGTTGATCACCAGTTCCACGAACAGTCCCCATTTGCTCACGCCGGAGATCTTGCCCTCGAATACCTGGCCGATCTTGTCCAGCATGAATTCGGCCTGTTTGTATTTCACCGATTCCCTTTCGGCTTCCGCGGCCTTGCGCTCCATATCGGAGCAATGATCGCAGCGCTCCTCCAGTTCATCCTTGCCGGTACTGTTTCCCCCGGCCAGGTAATGGTCCAGCAGCCGGTGCACCATCAGGTCGGGATAGCGGCGGATGGGACTGGTAAAATGGGTGTAGAAAGGGAAAGCCAGGCCATAATGCCCGATGTTGTGCGTGGAATAGATGGCCTTGGCCATGGTGCGGATGGCGATGGTCTCCACCATGTTCTCCTCCCCTTTCCCGGCGATGTCGGTGAACAGGGAGTTCAGGGATTTGGCGAGCAGTTTCCGGTTCCCCGTATTGAGCTTGTAGCCCAGCTTGAAGAGGAACTCGCGGAAACGTTCCAGCTTCTCCGGATTGGGGGTGTCGTGGATGCGGTATACGAAGGTCCTGGCTTCTTTGGCATCTGCCGTCTTACCGATGCGTTCTGCCACCCTTTTGTTGGCCAGGAGCATGAAGTCCTCTATGAGCATGTTGGACTCCTTCTGCTCCTTGATATAGGCTTCCAGGGGTTTGCCCTTCTCGTCGAGGCGGAACTTCACTTCCTGCGACTTGAACGCGATGGATCCCCGGCGGAACCGTTCTTCGCGCAGCTTCACCGCCAGCCGGTTAAGCACCAGGAGCTCTTCCCTGAGGTCCCCCTCTCCTCCTTCTATGATCGCCTGCACTTCTTCGTAATTGAAGCGGCGGTCGGAATGGATCACCGTGCGCCCGAACCATTCGGTGTATACCTTGCCTTCATCATCCAGCTCAAATACAGCGGAATAGCATAGCTTGTCCTCTTTGGGCCTCAGGGAGCACACATGGTTCGACAGCTTTTCGGGCAGCATGGGGATGGTGCGGTCCACCAGGTAAATAGAGGTGGCCCGGTGGTACCCTTCCTTGTCGATGGCGCTGCCGGGCTTCACATAATGCGAAACATCGGCGATGTGTACCCCTACTTCCCAATGGCCGTTCGACAGCTTTTTCAGGGAGAGGGCATCGTCGAAGTCCTTGGCATCTTCCGGGTCGATGGTGAGGGTGGTCACCTGACGGAAATCGCGCCGCTTGCGGATCTCTTCTGCAGGGATGGCGTCAGGAATTCTGGTGGCTTCGTCTTCCACGTGTTTTGGGAAACCCAGGGGAAAATCGTAGGAAGCCAGGATCGACTTCATTTCCACATCGTTGTCACCGGGTTCGCCCAGTACCTGTATCACTTCGCCAAAGGGCGTAGCCGAATGCTCCGGCCAGTCGGTGATGCGGCCAATCACCTTCTGCCCGTTCTTCGCACCGTTTATGGCGCTCAGTGGGATGTAGATGTCCACGGGCACCGCGGCACTGTCGGGGATGAGGAAGGCGAACTTCTTGGAGATCTCGATCACCCCCACAAACTGTTTGCGGGCCCTCTCCAGGATTTCCACCACCTTGCCTTCCGTTTTGCGGCCGCTGCGCTGGGGGAAGAGGCGCACCCTCACCTTGTCGCCGTCCAGGGCGCGGAAAGTGTTGTTGGATGCGATATAGACGTCTTCATCCAGGCTGTCGGTGATGATATAGGCTTTACCGGTACGTTTCATGTCAACGGTTCCAACGATCTCCCCGGCGCTGCGATGGGCCCTGGCCTTGCTTTCGGGCATGGCGTATTTTCCGCGTTTTCTTTCCTCCAGCAAGCCCTGGGCTACCAGGTTGCCCAGGATGGATTTGACCAGGTCACGGGAGGAGCTGTCGCTGATGCCGAGCTGGGCGGCCACCTGGCGGAAGTTGAGCTCCCGGAAGGGATCAGCGGTGAATACGGCGTATACGGTATTGGCAAAACTGTTCTTCTGAACGCCCTGGCGTTTGCCCCGGCCGGGGTTGCGGCGTTTGTTGCTCATGGGATTGGAATGGGTTATGTTGTTTTTCGTGTATTTTTGAGGCGCGGTAAACTCAAAGGTACTCATTAAGCATGCTCAGCCGCCCTCTTCATATCCTCCTCGCCGACGACAATCCATCGAATGTGGAACTGTTGCGTTTCATCATCCAGAAGCTGGGCCACCGGCTGCAGGTGACCACGGATGGCCGGGCAGCGGTGGACTGCTGCATGAACGAACGTTTCGATCTGGTGCTTATGGACATTCAGATGCCCCACATGGATGGCATCGAAGCGACCCGCCGCATCCGGGAATCCTCTGTATACAACAGGGATAGCCTGCGGATTGTTGCGTTGACTGCCACCAGTATCAGGGTAAGCGAAGCGTACTGCCGCGAGCTGGGTCTCGATGCCTGCATTATCAAACCATTCAGGGTTAAGGAGATAGAGGATTATCTTTCTCAGATTTCCCCGCTTGGTGCGGGTCTTCAGTAGAGTGCCCAGTCCGAAGAGTAATTGAGGCAAGTCAGGCTTACTATTGTAGTCATTGTTAAATTATTCACTGACTATGAGCACTGCGCAATGAGAAATGTTAAATGTTTTTTGCCCTCAGGCCGGGCGGGCCTCGTTGCCGGGTCGCGACTGCGCCTGCTGCTTCCCTCCCTGCGGTCGGGATCCCGCTGCGCGGGACCGCACCAGCCAAGGTCGCTCCCCCGGCAACTGTATTAAAGTCATAGCTGTCAACATACCAACGCAGGCTTGACTTTTTACTCGCAAAAAGTTGATTAACAAGGTGCTCGTGAGATCAGTAAAGCATTTTGATCAGTATCGCCGCGGCGAGCATCACGATCAGGGATGCTGCCGTCAATACTCCGGCTATGCGGTTGCGCCGGATGTTCATCCGGTTCCTGGATCGGTACTGGCAGTAGAGCCCGAAGATAAACCCGGCGAAACCAGCAGCGGTGAGGATGTAGAGGAGGGTTTCCATTCGTTTCCGGTCAGGGGTACATTGACATAATCGCCAAATTCATACAAATCCTGGGATTATAATCACCAAATTTATTCCAAAATGGGGATTAGGACGGTTCATTGCGCAGGGACAATGGACAATGGATTGGCGATTGACGAATGGAAGCGAGGAATCCTACAAGCGGGAAAAGCGAGAAGCGACGAGAATTCGAAAATGCGAACGTGTGTACATCGCACATCGCCCATCAAAATGAACCATCAACCATGAACCATCATTAGGGAATATTTTGGCCTCCACGCGCCCGTGTTGTATATTTGCAGCCCGGCCTCATAGTTCAAGGGATAGAACGGAAGTTTCCTAAACTTTAAATCCAGGTTCGAGTCCTGGTGAGGCTACAAAAACAGCGCGAGAGTGGGAGCGTGAGCGACCAGAATTGCGCTGTTTTTTCTCATTACTCACTCTCACTCTCACACTGTTACGAAATATCTCTCTTGGTGTTGCTCACACTTATGCTGGTACCTAGATGACATTCGTGTATACAGTTTTACACACAGTTTTTACATAATTATTCTTTGTTCCTCTTTTTATCTCAGATAAGATTGACGCTGACGTGTAATGTCTTTCTGAAGCCGTAAGTCAATAGTAATATAGTTAGGATCAAAACCTTTTCTAAGTGCCCCAACATTTTCTTGCAGTGTTTTTATATGGTCTGGGCTAAGGTGGTTTGGCAGAGTGATGATTAGTATAGCCCTAGGGACCGTTTTGAACTTTTCTTTATACACATCCTGCGCCTTCACTAAATCAATAATCTCCTGCTTAATTTCCTGAATAGTAGCCCCCTGCTCAAAAAGATATAGGTGTACTATCTTGTCCGAATACTTACCTTCAATCTCAGAAATAAGAACGACATCAGATACTCGTTGATTATTTAGCAAGGCATTGATTTTTAAATTGTAAGACAAGTTCCATTCTGCCAGATAGAACCTGACCAGTTCTTGAACAAGCTTTTTATGTTCATCCGTGATTTCGTACCTGTCCCCAACATTTTCTGATTCTTCTACTAATTCCTCCGATTGTTCAACATCCTGACCATTATCTTCGGGTACCGGCTCTTCTTTTGGAATTGGTGATTGATTGAGAAATTCTAAAGTTTCTCTCTTGCTCCTTACTTCAAGGGAGGCTGTACTCAGCTTTAAGTTGCGCAAGTATTCCTTTTGTGTCTCATCATCAATTTTCTGCTTCTTGATCCATTTTTTAATGCCAATTATGATCAGCACAGCACCAGCAACGAATACTAAACCGACCACCCACCATAAGCTGCATATAACGATACCCAGGTACCTAAATCTTGTCGCCAAGGTAGCTTTGGCAATATCTGATACACCCTGATACGCATCACTGGATAGGTAGAAGGAATCAGGATCTCTTAGTAATAATACTGGAAGAGCAACAGCGGCGACGATCAGAATTACTCCAGCGGAAACAAGGAATCGGTACAGATCCTTGTAGTTAAATTGTCCGGTGTCCATTATTATGCGTTTTTGCGACTTGACCTGCCCCTGGTCAATTGACTGGTTGAATTCAGGCGTCGGAAACTTATGGACTAAAGATACGGATAGGAAGCGAAGACGAGCAGATTTTGTTGAAAACTAATCACTTGACCCAATTATGGTGCTGTACCCTGTAATGTCTCGTCATTCGTCGCTTTCCGGTTTTCCGGCATCGATATGAGACTAAAAACGATGATCAGAAAGCCAAGAATCGCTAGCATCAAAGCAATGATATGAGAGAAGGATTTAGGACTAACAATCTGCCCCCCTACCACCTCCAGGTGAATGTCAGGGATTATATCTACGGGATTATGCATGGGTCTTCTCTATGATAATTTTACTCTTTCCTTCGATGAGGTAGCGAATACCGTATATGTAACGCCAAACTTTCTCCTCATGCCGCCTCGTATGCGTGAGGTAGTTGAAACGAAATCCCTGGCGCTCCAGGTCCAGGAGGGTGGTTTCCACCGATGCCTGATCCCCCAACAGGCTGGCCAGGATCTTCCGGTTCTTCTCTAGGACCTTGTTCACAGCACGCTTCTCATCCGCCAGGGCGATCGCTCGCTGATTGTGCCAGGCGTTCTTCGTCTCCTTACTGGCAAACCTCTGGTTACGCCGCCCGGGAACGAACATCTCCCCAGTATATGGATCCTTACGTGCCGGATACTTCATCATTTCTTGTTCCTTGTTCGATATTCGATGTTCCTTATCGCCCATCCAGTTACGATGGCCCCTGAAGTGCCTCCAGGATCTGGCTTTTATAGAAGTACACCCGCGTATTCAGGCGGTAGGGGTGTAGAATCCCCATGTTGCACCATTCCGTGAGCGTCACCAGGCTGACCTTGAGCATATCGGCTGCTTCCTGGCGGGTGATCAGATCAACGGAGCGGATTTCCTTCTGGGTGGATTTGTGGTCTTTCAGAACCTTCATGACACTTTCCTCAACGATGTCGCGGAGCTCGTCAGGGGTCACCAGTACATGTTTCATCACCGAATATTTTCTACAAAGAAAATCAACGGAACTGGGGGCATTTGGGGGGATTCGTTGTCCCCAATTATTCCCCCAAATCAAGTGGCAGGATTGCGAAGGTCGAGGTGATCTGGGTACTTGGTCGGCTGTGTTGCGAACTTCTTCCGGAATGAATCAAAGTCGAGCTTGTGGTAGGCAGTGAAGTTGTTCATCAGTAGACGCACCCAGGGCTCGTTTGGTGACTTCTCCGCATACTTCTGTTTAAAGCTGTACAAGAAGTACCTGACCACTCCTTTATGAAATTCTGTTGTTATCAGCTCGGCATTCTTTGTGAAGGCGAAACCCTGGAAACTACGCCGAAGAAAAAGATCAACATCTTCTTCAGTGAGATAAGGTTTATTAGCCCGAGAGGATTCTGAACAGCACAGGCGCCTGAACTCCATCTCGATGATGGAAGGACTGATGCCCAGTTTAATTCTTTGATCTTTAGGTCCCTCTTGAATGGGGCCAAGGTCAATACCTTGACCGCTAATTTCCTCCAAGCGTGCATTGAGGATGCTAAGAACGGCCATGGTGTAATTATCTGCTGTCCTTTTTGAAATAACAGGCTTGGCTCCTATGTAAGAGACCGAATGGAACAGATCCAGTTGTTTACCATTGCTCATGCTCTCCAGGTATGCCCTGATGAGTTGACGTAGTGCTGTCTCTTCGCTTATCTGCACATTGCCTGTTGTGAACATATATGCCCTAACCGCATCATGGTAAAGCTCCCTGAACAGAAAGACCCGTAAACGTACAAGCATCTCAATACTAAGAATGTAGGCATACCTGCGCTCCCACCAATTGTCTGCAAATGCTTCATCTACAAAGGCATTGATCCGGTTTTCCTTAAAATACTCAGGATCAAACGACAGGACAGGTTGTACCTTCTTGAAGAAAGCGTTCCAACTTTGCGCATCCAGGTGAAAATCAGAGGTGTATTCCGGCATATCCCCAATCTGCTTCCAGGTATCCCTGCGCCGGGTCTGGTTTATGATCAGAGGCCTGATATTGAAGAGCTCATTGCGGAATCCGCTAATCATAAACTCGCAGAGCTCCTCGTGCCTGCCACACCAGCGCTTATAATCACACCAGAAGCTAAATACGTTCTGGCAGTATAGCTTAATCGCCACCTTCTTTTGGCGACTCAAGGGCACCTGTGTTTGCTGTCCAGTGAAATAGACAGAGAACCCATTCTGGATCTTAGCCAGGCTCCGGAACCATTTCCCAAAGGTTTTCAGGTTGATGCGCGCAGGCGGTATTTCTGTACGCAGGGCGTCCATCTATGCGAATAGTAGCGTTCTTAAACGTTTATAAACGCAATATAGCGAAATCGACTAATCCGGGTAGTTGATTTCCGACATCTGAATCCGTGGAGAGTGTCGACTATTTAGATTCTCTCTAAATTAAATATAGGATGGTTACCTTCGTTTAAGTTAGGGTATTAAAATCAAACTGCCGGATTACAGCCAAACTACACCTACAGCGCCTACCTTTTCTGTTCGCTTCTTAGCTAAGTGACCGTGCAGTTGACTGAATTCTTTGAAGACATACACCCATTAAAGTCTCTTAACTATGAAAAGTCAACTATTTCTCCTTGTCACCTGCATATCCGGTGCCCAGGCGATGGCCCAAACAACGATTGAGTTTACCTATGATAATGCCGGAAACCGGATTAGCCGGATCGTCCAGAATCCCCCCCCGGCAAAGGCAAGTTCGGATACCACGATCTTGACCATACCAAGCAGCATAAACAAAGATTTACTTACGGATGAAAAGTCATTAATCGCAAGGGTCTATCCAAATCCTGTAAAAGATGAATTGACCATTGCGTTGGAGAATTATACAGGGCAAAGACTGAGATATGAGATAGTAGACTTGGGTGGGTCCGTATGGAAATCTGGTGAAATACATCGCGAAAACACAGCCATTGAGGTGCGAAACTTATCAAAAGGCGTATACTTTTTAAGCATACAAGGAGATGCCCTTGGCATTACGCAAAAAATTGTGGTTCAATAAAACGAATTGTACTTAGCTCGGGATAATCCCCATTCAATAAAAATCATCATTTCAAACAATTAGCATATTGCCTTATGACCACGAACATCACCTCTCTTTCCGGCTCTAGGCACAATGGGATAACACGATCATTAATCCCGATGATATTTTTTGTGTTATCAATATCAACATCAGCACAAATTCAAGCGCCACAGCAAGGTGTAACTGGAGGACCAGATCCGGCTGATAACGGTGTAGTAGGTAACCTTCAAGGGATATTTTCGCAAAGTCCTTCAGGATCAATGATTTATACAGTACCCTTTCCTGTTCTGCCAGGAACCAATGGAATGACTCCTGAGTTAAACTTGATTTACAATAGTCAATCAGGAAATGGACTCTTGGGAATGGGATTTCACCTTGGTGGGCTATCTTCAATCGCCAGAATCGGATCTAATCTATACAATGATGGAGAAATTAAGGCTATACAATTTTCTTACAATGATCATTTTGCGCTGGACGGTAACAGACTGACCCTTGATGTCGGGACATACGGCGCATCAGGATCAGAGTATCATACCGAGTCACAGACATTTTCAAAAATCATTGCATTTGGCACACAAGGAAAAGGACCTGAGTATTTTAAGGTATATACAAAATCTGGATTAATCTACTGGTATGGCTATTCCCAGGACTCTCGCATTGAGGGCCAGGGTTTAGTTGATGTACTACAATGGAGATTGAACAGGGTGGAGGATAGGAGAGGGAATTATATAGATTATTACTATTACGAGAGCAATTCCACAGGAGAAAACCTCCCGATTAGGATATCATATACCGGGAACCACAATACATCTTCTTTGCCTTACTATACTATATTGATTGAGTATCAGAATCGATCTGATTCAGCGATTCACTACCTTGCTGGGTGCAAAGTAAATACCTATAAACGAGTATCTAACGTAAAGTTACTCTTCAACGAAAATGAAGTTTGGGAGCTTGCTTGTACTTACTCGGAAAGTAACAATGCCCCATACTACAGCTATCTTCAGTCTATTACATACAGTGATGCCGAGTTTAACAGGCATCTAAATCCATTGGAGTTTCTTTGGAGTGGCGAAGGAACAAATTCGTTAAATTCACCAGAAACGAAGACGTGTATTTATGGGCTAAGCCTTGCTCCGGCGGATTATCCCCGTTTCCTGACAGATATTGATGGTGACGGACTTGATGATATTTTAGGCTTCGAGTACAATGGAACAATTGCATCATTCTCCAATGGAACGAGTTTTGGTTCTTGGGTTCCAGTGTATTCTGACTTTGGGGCTGTTGATTTATGGAATCTAACAGGGACAATGAGTTGTCAAGGCACCGATGACTATATTCTGCATAAATACCATCGAACAATAGGTGATGTGAATGGTGATGGAAAAACGGACATAATCGGATTTGGACATGATGGAACCGGTGTTTCGGTTTCTGTTGGAGCCACATACACTTCTCTATGCTATGTCAATGACTTTAATCATGGAAGTGGCAATTATCCCTACCTTGAAACAAACCCCCGGTATGTTTCTGATGTGAATGGCGATGGTATGGATGACATCATAGCATTTAATCACTTTGGAGTCAGGGTGGCAACTTCATACGGTACAGGATTTAATGCACCTAGCGTTTGGACTGCGGATTTTGCAAATAATTCCGGATTGCCGGGTTCCGGTTTTGATTGGAACGAATTTGAGACAGTTGATGACGAGTGCCACCCTAGCTATATCCGAACCATAGGGGATGTTAATGGTGATGGTATGACGGATATTATTGGTTTTGGAAAATATGCTACATATGCTTATAAATCCAACGGCACTGAATTTGTTCAATATGCGGTTCTTTACGATTTCCACGAAGCTGATGGCTGGAATACAAGAAATTATCCACGTTTTGTTGCTGATGTGAATGGTGATGGAATGGATGACATTATTGGATATGGGGACGATGGCGTATATGTATCATTAAGCACGGGCACTGGATTTTTACCTAAAAGAAAGTGGATTGGAGAATTCGGCAGGCTCCAAGGATACAGCAATACAAAGATCGAAAGACATATTAAAGATGTAAATGGAGATGGAATGGCTGACATTTTATGCTTCCATATGACACTTGGAGTTGAAATTGCACTATCAGATGGAAGTCATTTCCGGGATTCACAGTTTTGGATTGAAGACGCATACTGTCGCGAGTGTTCAAAAGACTATAATCATTTCCTAATGGGAGACATAAACGGAGACGGTATGCTTGATGTGGGAGGGTTTTACGAAGATAAGTTTGATTTTTCGCTTTCCGCAAAGAAGTATTCCTTCATTAACAAGTCTATTGATAGCTATGACAATGAACACTATTTTTCATATCTACCCCTTACGTCTGATGAGCCTGCATTCTATTCAAAGGATCCGGGCCTTTCCCTCCAGAGTCATGTACAGCGATATATGCCCCGAATATATTTGTTGTTCAAGGATAGTAATGAGGTATCGTACAACAAATATCACTACGAGGATGCACTCTTTCATCGCCCGGATAAGCGTTTACTCGGATTTATACATTTGAATCGACAAACTTATAAGTCTGGTGTCGTATGGGGAAGTATGCAGGATTTCGAACTAAACTACACATATCTGTCCCTCCATTTGTCTACATCTGCCGAGTTTATTAATAACATTCTTACAAGAACAACCCTTTTTGATCAATCATATGACAATAAGGGAGGCAAATCTTACTTCCTTTATTATCCTGAATCCCTCACATGGGAAAGAGATCCGGATAATAACTTCATCCGTACCGTGAAGACTGTTATGGACATTGACAATTATGGTAATGTGGTGTTTGAGGGAAAATACATAGATGAAAGCTCAAGCCATTATCTCGGGGACCCCGAATCTTCTTACGGCTTCCATCAAAAAACAGATAATACGTACTCAATTGACCTTACCCATTGGTTGTTCCCGCTCACGGCCACGGAATCTAATAGTATTAGTCCGGATGATCAGCAAGGCAAGAACGTTATTACAGTTTTTACGTATTTCCAGCCAAGTGATTCTCGATTCCCAAATGTTCAGACGAAGTCGCGCACCCCGCAATCGGATCCTTCATTACAGGTGGTTGAGACATATGACTATGATGAATACGGAAATATAACGCATAAAACAGTTACTGCACCCAATTATACACCAGCAGTATCACCAAGAGAAACCATTTTCGAATATGATGAACAGTCTTATTCTGGAAGATTTCTTACAAAAACAAGAGAAATAGTTACAACCTCTTACAGCTTATTTTCTGAATTTGATTATTATGCAAAATACGGTATAGTTAAGACATCAAAGGACTACAACGGATTGGAAACAGCATATGAATATGGTGCCTTTGGCAGAATTCAAAGGACATTGTATCCTGACGGTACGGAATCCCTAAATGCTTTGAGATGGGTATATGCTGATCCTGCAAACCATCCGGATGCAATCAATGGTTCACTTTTTTACCAATGGTCTCAGTCAACAGGAGAGGCCTTTAGCTTAGCGTTTTTTGATAGTTACAGCAGACCTACCAGAAGTGTCAGACTCATTGGGCCAAGCGAAAAAGTATACGCAGATAGAAAATATAACACAGATGGCCAGCTTTTTATGGTAACGGAGCCGTATTTTAGCACAGATAATGACTATGCGTTCACTGAGCATTATTATGACAATTACGGGAGGCCAGATCAAACAATTGTATATGGAGGAAATCCTGTTACGGTTGTAAATTCTATGGATTATGACTATAATGGTCTTACAACAACACTTACAAGCCAACCATCAGGGCAATTTAAGCAGGTGACCAAGAATATCATTGGACAAGACGTGAGCATTGTTGATGACCTCGGCACCGTGGAATATATATATAATGCTCTGGGAAAGCCAACCATAATCAATGCCGTAGGTGCAGTAACAAAAATTGAATATGATTATAGTGGTCAACAAAGTTTACTTGAAGATCCCAATGCGGGGATAACAACATATATATATAGCCCGTTCGGAGATTTGATAAATCAGGTGGATGCATTGGGTAATTCCTTCGATATGACTTATGACGCCACAGGCAGATTGTTGACCAGGATGAATAGTGCACAGAATCAGACCATTGAATACGTATATGATGTAGCAGCAAATGGAGCAGGATTGTTGGCTTCCGTGAGCGGCGGAGACCTCTCTTATGAAATTAACTATACCTATGATAACCTGAGCAGGCTTGAATCAGAGACCGAAGCATTCGATGGACGTTCATTTAGTAAAACATACCACTATGACCAATGCGGCCGGATTTCTTCAATTGATTTGCCATCGGGATATTCAATCGGAAATACATATTCAGGTGAAGGATTACTCACAAGTGTGAATGATGTGACTGATATAAACAACCCGATTCCATTATGGAACTATGGACATATGAGCGCGAGAGGTGCAATCGAAGAATCGCAGCTAGGAAATAGTTTAGATCATCTTAGAACTTATGACAATCTCGGGCTACTCTTGAATATTACCGTCCCTGGCTTGCAGGACCTGGATTATGAATATGACTATAGTACTGGCAATATGACCCTTAGGCGTGATAATATTGCTGTTCTCGAAGAGACGTTCGATTATGATCATAATCGACTGCAGAACATTTATAATCCAAATGGAACCCAGACGATGGTTTTTGATGATAATGGTAACATTATAGAGAACTCAGAGCTTGGCAGTTACAACTATGATCCGAATGGAAAGCCTCACGCAGTTCTCTCCATTGATAACCCAGTTCAGTTGCCGGCAGAATATGAGCAGAACGTAGAATACAATTCAGAAAACAACCTGGCAGAGATACACCATATAAATCAGGAGAAAGATTACTTCCTTTATTACGGTGGAATGTCTCAGCGGATAAAGTCTGTTTACCTAAAATCTTCTAATACTATTCGTGCAAAGTACTACGCCCTTGGTAACCATGAGGTTATAGTAGATGACAATGGGACTATGACACGTGATTACATAGGTCTGCCTGACGGAACCATCCTTGTTCTTCAGGATGAAAACAACAATGGGATCGAATACTTTTACATTCTTACCGACCACCTTGGATCACTTGGTGTGGTAACAGACAATACGGGCCAGGTGTACCAATGGAACAACGAAGAGCAACGGTATAGCTTCGATGCCTGGGGCAGGCGAAGAGATCCGGACACCTGGAGTTACCTGAGTGGGAACGAGCAATTCATGTTTGACCGTGGCTACACCGGACATGAGCATCTTGATGCCTTTGCACTTATTAATATGAATGGGCGAACCTATGATCCCATTTTAGCGCGGTTTATGATGCCCGATAACTTTGTTCAGGATGGGGATAATGCTCAAGGTTTTAATAGATACTCATATGCGGGCAATAATCCTTTAATTTATACTGATCCTGATGGAGAGTTTTTCTTCTCTTTTATAGGAGCTATATTATTCACTTCTGTTCAGATCATGAATGGAAATGTAAATAGTATGGGTGATTTTTTCCTAAGTATTGGAATCGGGGCTGCGGCTGGAACGGCTGGGGCATTAGTTGGAGCTGCAGTTGCAGGAGCGATAGGATATGGCGGTTTTTCAGGAGGAGCGACAATTGGAGCTGCGTCAGGTTTTGCGGGAGGTTTTGTAGGTGGATCAGGCAATGCATGGATGAATGGATCCAATTTTGGAGAAGGATTGATTGCAGGTCTTGAAGGTGGTGCATTTGGGGCAGTAACAGGTGGATTGATTGGCGGTACTATAGGAGGAATTGATGCAGTTCGAAATGACGCTATTTTTTGGAATGGGAAAGTTAATGAAGTAGGAGGTGGTGGTTCAGGAATGTTTTTAGATGAAGAAATTCCTGCAGGGGCTAAACCTACAGCTACAGGTGAAATTGCTCAAACATCAAGTAACCCCAACTATGGTAAATATGGAATGACTCGTAAGTTAGGGGCAAAAGGAAAAGCTCATTACGGAGTTGACTATGCTGGCAATGAAGGGGATGATATTTTTGCTATGTATGATGGGAAAGTCATTAGAATAGGTAATTCTAGAGCTTATGGAGAAAACTTTGTCCGGACTTCTTCGGCTATTAATGGTAAAACATATAATGTGGATTATGGACACATGTCCAAGAGAGTTGTGACTCTTAATAAGACAGTTACGGCAGGTCAAAAAATTGGTGAAATGGGACGTCTTGGATATGCAGGTAGCTTATTTCCAACACACGTTCATATTGCAGTTTGGCGCCCTGTAAATGGGGTACAGGGGTTTGTAATGCCTTGGTGGAAATAAACCCAAAATAAATTTGTTATGAGAGTGTATTTTATTTTGCTTTTTATTCCCGTTGTTTCCTGCGGACAAATCCATTCGAGATTGGATCTTCAAAAATATTTCATAGTTAATCTGAATGAATCCATTTGCATTAATGAGAAAAATTGTTTCTATTTTAATACCGACAGTAGCGTTTCGTATTTGGAAATGTATTATGCTGCAGTGAATGAAAGTAAAGAATTCATTGACTCGGTCGAATTTAGCCCGTATAAATCAAGGATATACAGTTTTGAATCACAGAAAGAAAGCGTTTATGTTGTTTTGTGGGAAATCAAATATGAATATTTCCCGATATTAATTGCTTACTATGTCGCTGATGGGAAATTAGTAAGAATGGGTGAATTGAACATTTCTTTACCATGTCAGTCTTGTGAAGGTTTTGAATATCCGATAAAAGATATACAGATAATCGAGAAAAAAGATAGAATTGAAATTTCTTTTTTAAAGAGTGTAAATTACAGGGAAATAGATACTCAGCAATGGAAAGAATATAAACAGGGTACGTTAATGTTTTACTTCAATATTTTGAGCAAAGAGTTCAAGGCTAACTCTGACATTTAATATCGGGCTTCATAGGTAAGCCTCCAGCCAACTGCATCTTGAAAACGTGAGAGGAAAAGGCTAAGGGCTACTGCCGGTAACCGGGCAGCAGCTCGTGCAGCCGGTTGGCGGGCCAATCGGGGGGTTGGTAAGGCTGTCGTGAGGTGGGTCGGAAAAACTGGACCTGCAACTAAGGTGAAACTAATCTGTGAACAATAATGCGACGAAACAGACCTGTCGAAAGTTTGAGGTGATATGACTAGGACCCTATTATAATAGCATAGGGATTATATTTGTAGGCAAGCCTCTCTGCTTTATTTCGGGATAATGGAAAGCGCTTGTTCAGTATGCAACTCTTTCATTCCAGTAGCCAAAGAATTATGTCTGCACCAGATAAGACCTTGATCCCGCTTAGCGGCTTGATCCTTATGCTTGTAGCGAGCTGGTTCTCCCTTGGCTATTACCACTTCGATGAACACTTCCAGATCCTTGAATTTGCGGGATTCAAGCTTGGCCTGAATTCCCTGAACAATATGCCCTGGGAATATACTGACCAGATGCGACCCGCCGTCCAGCCAATGATCGCCTTTGGAGTTTATCGCGTTTTTGGGTGGTTGGGAACAACAGACCCCTTCTTCATTGCCTTTTTCCTCAGGATGGTTTCCGGATTACTTACATTCCTGGCCATGGTGTTGGTTTATAAAGCGTTCCGCGATAAAATCACTAACCCTGTCCTGCAGCGCTGGTTCCTGCTTCTATCCATTCTGGTTTGGTTCGATGTTTATATCGGCGTTCGCTTTTCTTCGGAAAACTGGTCGGGGAGGTTGTTTGCCATTGCATTGGCATGGTATCTCCTGAAAGAAAGAAAATCAGCGCTCTTTCTGGTGTTTCTGGGTTTTGTATTGGGTCTCTCCTTTCTCTTTCGCTTCCAGGCAGCCTTTCTGATCCTGGGTTTCATCGCCTGGATGCTCTTCATTCTCGGAATATTAGCAGTATTTATTTTTCGTTGGAAAAGTGTGCTTACCTGGTCTGTACTTCCCTTCCTGCTGGTCCATTTTGCGATAGGTCACAAGGAGCTTCGATTCCTGTTTCCCCTGGTTTCTTTCCTTCCGGTATTCCTTATCCTGGGGATGCAGGAAGTGGAAAATAGGTATATGAAGGGAATGATGCAGATGAAAGGACTACGTGTGTTTATGCAGGTCTTTGTTGTGGTGTATGGGATTATGCTTCTTGTCGTAATGTTTCGCCCATCCGACGTCAATATACCCCTGTACAAAGCAATGTATTACGATTACCAGCAGCCCGCCACCCTATATCACAAGGGATATAATCCTTACGAACGTGTACTGAATGTCAAGGACCCAGATATGGGCCGTTTATGAACTGAAAGAAAAGATTCCTGAACAATGAACCATATCCTGAAACTACTAACGATTCTTACCTTCCTTGCGCTCTTGCTCCCCGGCGTTTTCCGGCCTGGTATCTTTATGGACGGATTGATATACTCCACAGTAGCGCATAATATGGCTAACGGTGTCGGAACGTTCTGGCAGCCGTCTTTCTCGGCTACTGTGATGTCATCTTTCCACGAGCATCCACCCCTGGCTATGGGCATTCAAAGCCTGTTCTTCCGGCTCTTCGGAGATGCTTTCTACGTTGAAAAGGTCTATTCATTTCTCACAGCGCTGATTACAGCATATCTTATAATCATCCTTTGGAAGAAAAGCACTCCTCAAAAACACCATACGCTCAGTTGGTGGCCTGTGTTTCTGTGGATAACGGTACAACCGGTTTTCTGGAGCTACAACAACAATATGCTGGAAAATACCATGGGCTTGTTTTCTTTGCTGGCCGTGATCCTGCTCTTTGAATCATTGAAACGGGATCCCACCCGGCAAGTCATCTATCATATTCTTGCTTCCGCTTCGCTGATTATGGCCTTTTTGTCGAAGGGCTTCCCCGGCCTCTTTCCACTGGGTTTTTACTTCTGTTACTACCTGGCCTATCATCGTGAGTATGACGTTGGGAGGATGTTGCGTTCCACACTCCAACTAATCGCAGTATTCGTTACATTAACGTTTCTCTTCCTGTTCTGGAATCAACCCGCCCTTCAAAGTCTGGCAGATTATATGCAGGCCCAGTTGTTCCCTGCCCTTGCCGGAGAGAGTATGGAAAAGCCGTGGTATCACATAATGAAAGCACTTGCTATGCAGATCACAGGAACCATTGGCGTATCACTTTTAATCCTTTTACTGCACTATAGAATGAGGATAAACGGAATCATCAAGGATGCGGAAACGCTACGGGGCTTTTTCCTTTTCCTTATGATAGGATTAAGTGCCACAGCTCCTATGATGGTCAGTCCCAAGCAGCTCACCTTCTACATTGTGCCGTCCATACCCTATTTTGGCCTGGCTTTCGGCTACCTTACAGCACATATCCTCCATTCATTAAATGAGCGGGTGCAGATCGGTCGGAAATGGAACTTCATCTTTAAACTGATATGCTATGTTGCAATTCTTGCCATAGTTGCAGTAAGTATTTTCAAAGCCGGCCAACCGGTCAGGGAAAAATCCTTGATATCTGATGTTGAGAAGATGGGAGATGTAGTACCTGAGGGCACAATTCTTTCTGCCTCCCCCTCACTGCATAATCATTTTAGTTTGATGGGTTATCTGCACCGGTTCTATTTTATCAGTATTGATGCCTCGGAAGAAAATCAATATCCGTATTATCTTACAGTACGTGGCGAACAGTTGCCCCAGGGATACCATCGATTAGACATCGAATTGGAAGGATTTGAGATTGCGTATTCCGATAAAATGAACAGGATCCTGCATTGACCTCATTATGAGACTTGTCCGATGGCGAAGAAGTTCAACTTTAGGCTTATAGTCAAGTATTCTGATGTCTTTGGTGAAGCACCTCCTCCCGTTGGCCAGTTTCTTGAGGGAATGGGCAATGATTTTCTCCTTATTGCCGCAGCCCACCGGCTATCGTTCAGAACAACGGAGCACTTTTGGAGTGCTCCGTTGGTTTTTTGTAGGGGTTAGAATTACCATGGTTATTAATAAGTCTCAATTCCTCAGATATTTTGGGCGCTTACACCTTCCGAAACACCCTCTCCATCTCCGCCTTAATATGCTCAGGCATTATAGATAGATAATGCTTTTCCAGGGTGGCGGCATTAGTGTGGGTGGTAATAGCCATGATCAGCTCTTTGGGCATTCCCAGGTAGAAGGCGATGCTCACAAAGGATTTGCGGCCTACGTGGGTTGTGAGGCATTCATATAAGGGCATAGGACCAATCCTAACCTCTTCTTCTCCCCGATAGCGTGTAATGGTCACAGGCTCTTTCAGACCAGCGATCCTGCCAACATCTTTCAGGTGGTTGTTCATCTTTTGGTTGGAGATCACAGGTAAGGCCAGGTCATCATCCAGGGGAAAGCCATCATAGCGCTCCAGGATCTCACGGCTGAGAAAGTTCAGGGGAATGGCAGTGGAACGGCGCCCTTTGCGGGTCATTAAACGAATAACCCCGTCTTTGATGTCTGCGCGCTTGAGGCGCTTCACATCGGAGTATCTGAGGGCAGTAGCCACCTGAAACAGGAAAACGTCTCTCACGCGCTTTAAATGGTCTTCTTTGAGATCAGCATTGTAAAGCTTCATAACCTGGTCCCAGTTCAAAGTGATCACCGGTACTTCATCTTCAGAGATGGCGAATAGCTTGTATTTGGTATTCTTGTGCATACCCTCGTCCGCTGCCCATTTGATCAAAGCCTTCAGCGCTTTCACATACTTTGCGGCGGTGTTGTTCACGTGCTGCTTCTCGTTCAGCAGAAAGCTGTGAAAACCCTGCATCCACTTTCTGTCAATGTCTCCAAACTCTACGTCCTTTCTTCTTCCCAGGTATTCATTTACGTGCCGGAAGGTGGTCTTGAACTTCTTATATAGGGTAAGGGGTACAGTCGCTACTCCACCATTTGCCTGACTTCCCTCTCCCTTGCTGGCTCCCGACCTTATCTCCAGGTCTGCCAGGTAAATCTCGAAAGCCTTCAACAATGTATGGGTCCGCTGCTGCTTCTTGGTTATCCCAGCTTTCAGCATACCGAAGGTTACGGTAGAATTCTCCTCATTAAGTGACGCATCCAGAAATACTTTTTCCACCTTCTCTTCCAGCTCAGTCAGTGTCTTGTTCATCTGGCGCGTTTTCCGGTCTGTGCCAATAATACGCCGTTGATCCTTGTCCCATCTTTCCGGGTCTGTCCTTACCCCCGTATAATGGGTAAGTCGTTTCCCCTCCCAGGTGACAGACATCTGTACGGGCAGGTTCTTATCGGGGAGTTCACCGGTGGCTTTATCTTTTCTTCGCTGGGGATAGAACTGGGTGGAATATTTCATTGCGAACTCGGTTTACACACAAAAATACACACAGATTTCGACTTATTTGACCTAATGGATCATAATTGTCAAAGGTTGGGTAAAACTCAGGAAGGCCCTGTATTATTAGGTTACAGAGGATCGTGGCTGGTTGATCTTAACCTTAACTCTTTAATGGTAGATAGTCCTGGTGAGGCTACAAAAACAGCGCGAGAGTGGGAGCGTGAGCGACCAGATTCGCGCTGTTTTTCCCTCTTCCTCTCACCCTCACCCTCATCCTACTTCACCCCTGCCCCCGGACTCACCTTGTCCCCGGGCTGCATGAACACCAGCCGGCCATCGGCATCCTCGGCCATCAGGATCATCCCCTGGGAGGGAATGCCTTTGATATCGCGGGGCTCCAGGTTCACCAGGATGCAAACCTGACGGCCCGGCAGGTCGGCGGGCTCGAAATACTCCGCAATGCCCGACACCACGGTGCGCTGATCGATGCCGGTATCTATCTTCAGCTTGAGCAGCTTCTTGGTCTTGGCCACCTTTTCAGCCTCCATAATGGTGCCCACGCGGAGGTCCATCTTCACGAAATCATCATAGCTTACCGCCTCCTTCTGGGGCTCGGCCTTCACGGGATTATTGGCCAGGTTGGTCTCTTTGGTCGCCTGCAGCTTGTTTACCTGGGCCTCGATCTCGCTGTCCTCGATCTTACTGAACAGCAGCCCGGGCTGACTGAGCAGGGTGCCAGGCTGCAACAGCTCGGTCCTGCCGCCTTCTTCCCACGAAAAAAGCTCCAGGCCCAGCATATCCCTCAGCTTTTGCATAGAGAAAGGCAGGAAGGGCTCGCCCAGCTGGGACAGGTTGGCACACACCTGCAGGCTGATGTTCAGGATGGTTCTCACCCGCGCCTCGTCATCCTTTATCTTCTTCCAGGGCTCGGTATCGGTTAGGTATTTGTTTCCCAGCCGGGCCAGGTTCATATACTCGGCCAGGGCCTCGCGGAAACGGTAGCTCTCCAGACTTGCTGAGATCCTGCCGGGGAAATGCGGCAGGGCCTCCAATACGGCGCGGTCTTCGTCGGTGAGTTCGCCTGCTTCAGGCACACGGCCTTCAAAATATTTTTGGGTGAGCACCAGGGTGCGGTTCACGAAATTGCCGAGAATGGCCAGCAGCTCGCTGTTGTTCCTGGTCTGGAAGTCCTTCCAGGTGAAGTCGTTGTCCTTGGTTTCGGGGGCATTGGCCGTGAGCACATAGCGCAGCACATCCTGCTGTCCGGGGAACTCCTCCAGGTATTCGTGCAGCCACACCGCCCAGTTGTTGCTGGTGGAGATCTTGTCGCCCTCCAGGTTGAGGAACTCGTTGGCGGGCACGTTCACCGGCAGGATATAGCTTCCTTCGGCCTTCAGCATCGCCGGGAAGATGATGCAGTGGAACACGATATTGTCCTTGCCGATGAAGTGCACCATTTTAGTCTCCTCATCCTTCCAATATGGCTCCCAGTCCTTCCCCTGCTCCTGTCCCCATTCCCGGGTAGCGGAAATATAGCCGATGGGGGCATCAAACCAAACGTACAATACCTTGCCTTCGGTCCCATCCACCGGCACTTTCACGCCCCAGTCGAGGTCGCGGGTCACGGCCCGGGGCTGCAGCCCGTGGTCGATCCAGGACTTGCACTGCCCGTATACGTTTACCTTCCAGTCGTCGCGGTGCTTTTCCAGGATCCACTCCTTCAGCCAGGGCTCGTAGCGATCCAGGGGAAGGTAGTAATGATGGGTATCTTTCAGCACGGGCTCTGCGCCGCTGAGCGTGGACCGGGGGTTGATGAGGTCGGTGGCGTTGAGTGAGGTGCCGCAGCGCTCGCACTGGTCGCCATACGCCTTTTCGTTGCCGCAATGCGGGCAGGTTCCGGTGATGTAGCGGTCGGCCAGGAACTGCCCGGCTTCGGGATCGAAATAATTGGCCGTGACCTTGTCGACGAATTCCCCCTTTTCATAAAGTTTCCGGAAGAATGCGGAGGCCGTTTCGTGATGGATGGCGTTGGAAGTGCGGGAATAAATATCGAAACTGATGCCGAATGCCTTGAAGGAATCCCTGATCAGGGCGTGGTACTTATCCACGACCTGCTGGGGCGTGATGCCTTCCTTGCGGGCCTTGATGGTGATGGGCACCCCGTGCTCGTCGGAGCCGCCGATGAACAGCACGTCCCTTCCCTGCTGGCGGAGGTAGCGGACATAGATATCGGCCGGGACGTACACTCCGGCCAGGTGGCCGATGTGAACCGGGCCGTTAGCGTAGGGTAAGGCCGAGGTGACGGTATAGCGTCTGAAGGTATCTTTTTCGGTTTTCATCCGGGTTTTTTTGTCCGTTCAGGGGGGGTGAAATCGTATATTTCGGCAAAGATAGGGATTATCCGTTCAGGCCTGGGTCGGAGGGTTTTTCCCAATGCAAAGAATATCAAAACATTAGCAATGATTACACCCTCTTATCTGAAGCGGGGGGACCTCATCGGCATAGTAGCGCCTGCACGCAGGACCAGCCCGGAAGAGATGGCTCCGGCCCTGGAAATGATAGAGGCTCGGGGCTTCCGTATTCGCCTGGGGGAGCACCTCTATGCCGCTGACCGGCAATTTGCGGGCACCGACGCCCAGCGGGCTGCCGACGTGCAACGGATGATCGGCGACCCTGAAGTGAGAGCCATCCTCTGTGCCCGGGGCGGCTATGGTTCGGTGCGCCTGGTGGACCGCATCGATTGGCAGGCCCTGGCCCGCGATCCCAAGTGGATCATAGGGTATAGCGATGTGACGGTGTTCCATAGCCATATCCACCGTCACCTGGGGATGGAAACCCTCCACGCCACCATGCCGCTGAACTTTGCACAACCTGGCGCTGAGGAATCCCTGTCAAGCCTCTGGAAGGCGCTGGAGGGACAGCTCCAGGGCTATACCGCTCCGGCCCATCCCCTCAACCGGGCCGGGATGGCCGAGGGCCAGCTTGTGGGCGGTAACCTGAGCGTCCTGTACAGCCTCATGGGCAGCCCATCCGATCTGGACGTCGCCGGGAAGATCCTCTTCATCGAGGACCTGGACGAGTACCTCTACCACATCGACCGGATGATGATGAACCTGAAGCGCAATGCCTGGCCGGACCGCATCGTGGGCCTGATGGTAGGGGGAATGACGCAGATGAACGACAATACCGTGCCGTTCGGCCGCACCGCCGAAGAGATTATCCGCGAGGCCATGGAAGGCTTTGACATCCCCCTGGCTTTCGGTTTTCCGGCTGGACACCTGGCGGATAACCGGGCGCTGATGTTGGGCCGGAGGGTTCAGTTAAGCGTAAACGGGATAGTGGAGGTAAGATTTGAATAATGAATATCGATTAACGATCTGTGAATTGGGATGTATGATAAAGCAGGGCGGGAAAAAATGGACAGACGTGAAGAGTGTCAATACAGCACAGCATAATTACTGCGCAGGGAAAATCTGAAATCTCTGATCGTTAATCGATATTCGATATTCATCCGAATTCACCATAAACCAACACAAAAATGAGCGGGAACATGGATTTGGGCAGGCAGGGAGAGGATCTCGCGGCGGCTTATCTGAAGGAAAAGGGGTTTCGCATCCGGGAGCGTAACTGGCGTTCGGGAAGGAACGAGGTGGACATCATAGCCGAAAAAGGGGATCTCATGATTTTCGTGGAGGTGAAGACCCGCCGACCAGGGAGCATGATGCCCCCGGCTTCGGCCGTAGACCGTGCAAAACAGGCGAACATCATCCGTGCCGCGGACGTTTACATCCGGCGTTACGACCTTGATGTGAACGCGCGCTTCGACATCATCAGCATTGAGACCAACGGCAGCGAGACCCGCCTTGAGCATATCGACGAGGCATTTTATGCGCTCCTGAGGAGGCGATGATCCGGATGCATCAGGCCGGAGACTCAGGCGTGGAATACCAGCACCGGGGTCCGGGCTTTAAACAGGATCTGGCGCGTGGTGCTGGGGTAGAACAGGCGCTCTAAGAAGTTGCGCTGGCGGGAGGTGGTGGCGATGAGGCCGATCTCGCGCTCCAGAACATAGTGTTCGATAGACCGGGCCACATCCTGGCCATGGATGACCTCACACTGTATCGGCGTTGCGGCATAGTGTTCGGCGAGATGCCGGCGCAGCTGCTGCATCCTGGCCTCGTCCATCGATGGGTCGTCGCCGGTTTCCACATGGAGGCAATGGTAGCGTAGCCGGAAAGGGGCCAGGATGCTCATCAGCCTTCCGATGCTTTCGGTATCCTTTTCATCAAAGGCGGTAGCATAAACCACGGCGTCGATCTGCCGGGGATCGTCGATGCCGGAAGAGGCCGGAATGGCCAGGACGGGGATGCTGACCGATTCCATCACCTTGCCGGCCACACTTCCCAGGTAGCGGTACATCACGTTTCCCTGTCCTTTGGTGCCCATTACGATGACCCCGGGCTTCAGGTCCTGCACTTTCTCAAGGATGACGTCCTCAGCAAGGCCGTTGTCAATGGAAGTGTGTACGTTGACACCAACCATCAGCTCGTCCCGGACACGGATCCTCAGCTCCTCGGCCAGTGCATTGATGTCGCGACGGGCGGATGCGGCCATTTCCTTAAGGAAGCCACTGAGTGATTCCGGATAGGTAAAGGTCTCGTTCAGGGTATTGGTGGTCATGGCCGGACTGTAATAGGCATGCAGCAGGTGGACCTCCCCCTTGAGCTCCCGGGCCAGTCCCAGGGCGAAATGCGCAGCCCGCTGCGAATGGGGGGAGAAATCCACCGGCACCAGGATACGCCTCAGCCCTTTAAGCGTATGCAGGGCCTGGGTATCCCGTTCACCCAGGGCTTCCCGCGCCGACTGCAGCACCCGCAGCGCCGCAGGGAGGTCGCGTTGCCGTATCATGATCTTAACGCCTCCACTGACATCCCCTCCGACTTCGTTGATGTTGGAGAGGAAGGAAGGGATCCCCTCGTTGGAAAGCATGCTCTGCAGCAGCGCTGCCCGGGGGTAGTTCATTTCCGTGAGCAGGATGATGGTTTCCATGGCCTTGTCCTTAGCGTTCTGCCCCTTAAGTTACTACAAATCGGGGCAATATGCAAACCGGGGGCTGCGTTTGGCGTGGCGCATGGTCAGGGACAGTGGGCAGGAACGGGGTGTTGTGGGTGGACTGCAGAGGGCGTCTGCCGGGAAAGGAGGTGTTCGTCCCTGATTCTGAGCTACCTTTGCGGAAAATTTCTATCATGGAAAAGAAGAATGGCAGGTCATCCAGGGGAAAGGAAGGGAAAAGCGGAGTAAGGGAAGACAGGAAGGCAGGTTCCCGCCCTGAAGGCAGCGAGGGAGGTGACCGGCCCCGCGCAGCGCGTCCGCGCAGCGAGGATGGTGAGCGTCCCCGTACCCCCCGTCCGCGCCGTGAGGAAGGCCGTGAAGAGCGCCCGGAACGGGGCAGCTATGGCCGCAGTGAGCGCAGCGAAAGGAGCGAAGGCCCCCGTGCCCCCCGCACCCCCCGTCCGCGCCGTGAGGAAGGCCGTGAAGAGCGCCCGGAACGGGGCGGCTATGGCCGGGGTGAGCGCAGCGAAAGGAGCGAAGGCCCCCGTGCCCCCCGCACCCCCCGTCCGCG
>ERZ795054.1170-NODE-1170-length-26040-cov-5.247335_pt1 | contig 26040 bp, 23 predicted proteins | sample MGYA00375138_ERZ795054 | MGnify/ENA primary metagenome ERZ795054 (study PRJEB30183, sample SAMN05720215) | anaerobic digester metagenome | isolation source: active sludge of municipal wastewater-treating anaerobic digesters | place: USA | collected 2014-12-23 ... | reverse complement strand
AGCTCACTCTGTGGCCGCCCGCCTGACCGAAAACTCGATTCCGACCCCGGGCCCGGAGGGAGAACAGGCACCAGACCCGGCCCCACAACCCGAACCGAGGCCCACGCGGACAGCCACCGTTCTCCGCGAGCTTCGCGCAAGCGCGAGCGAATGGTGGTACCACACCGACCTTCGAAAGCAGGGCCGCATCGAAGAAGCCCGGCAACTAGAGCGCGCCTCGATGCGCTCGACCCTCGGGGAAATCCGGGCAACCCTCGCCAACGACGGCTGGCTCTCCATAGGCCGAGGAGGTGCCACGCTTCACTACTCGCCCAACGCTCACGTCGAGGGCCTCCACCCGCACCACATCCGAGCCTGCATCGCAGCCGGCATCCCGACTCTCGACAGCACCGCCATGGACATCAAGGACGTCTACGAGCTTTCCGTGCGGGGACCCATGCCTTCCTTCACGGATGAGCCCTTCGGAACGGACCCCGACGGCGGGCTCTCGAAGCGCCAGTGGCGGGTCATCTTCAACCGCTACGCCGCGCGTCCAGGGGCGGTCTTTCACAACTACCAGCCCGACCCGACTCCCTGGAGCCCGGAGCCCTCGACCGCGACAGACTGAACGTCCCCCTTTCTGGAGCAAGTCTGGAGACCCGAAGAGCCAGCCTTTCATCGCGCCTGGAAGTCTGGTAGAACCACACCCAATGGCCCAATCAAGCTCTCTGGTCCCAGCCGAACGCATCGAGTCGATGATTCTCTTCATCCGCGGGGAGAAAGTGATGCTCGACGAGGACCTCGCAACCATGTACCAGGTGACCACTGGAGCGCTCATCCAGGCGGTGAAACGAAACCGGGACAGGTTCCCCGCGGACTTCATGTTTCAGCTTACAGGACAAGAGGTTACAGACTTGAAATCACAATCTGTGATATCAAGTTCTTGGGGGGGCCGAAGGCGAAGCCAACCATATGCCTTCACCGAGCAGGGTGTCGCCATGCTCTCCAGCGTCCTTCGCAGCAAGCGGGCGGTTCTCGTCAACATCGAAATCATGCGGGCTTTCGTTAAGCTTCGCCGTCTCCTGGCTTCGCATATTGACCTCGCCCGCAAGCTCGACACCCTGGAGAAGAAGTACGACGCTCAGTTCCGGGTCGTCTTCGACGCCATCCGGGAGCTCATGAAGCCCCCAGAGCCGAAACGTCGCCCCATCGGCTTCAGGCGGGACTGACCACCTCCCTGGTCACCCCCCCCGACCCGGTCTGAAGCCCCAGGAGCCACGAACTCGATCGGGGCCGATACTGGAGTACCCTCTCCGGCAGTTCGCCTTCCGCGTGGAAAGGCGAACCCGGCCGGTTGCGGGGCTCTTCTGGGGCCCCTTCGCCGGCCGCCCGGAACCGCCTGTAAATCCGGCCTTTTCACCCCTGCCGACCCGTGGTAAAACCCCTCCGGTAGGAAAGCGAACCAAGTTCGCCTTCCCGGACCAAATGCGAATACCCCAGGAGGGGGAAAAGAGCACCGATGCCCTACCAGTACGTCAGAGAACCGCTTCGGGCCGAGGAGGCCGACGCCCTGGCCAACGCCTGCCACACCACCAAGGAGAAGCTCATCGTTTGGACGCTCCTCGACACCGGGCTTCGGGTCTCCGAGCTTTGCTCGCTTACGGCCGAGAACATCCAGTGGCAGCAGCGCGCCATCCGCATCAAGGGAAAGGGCGGACCCTACGGGAAACGCTCGAAGCAGCGCGTTGTCCCCATGAGCCCGAGGGTCCGGGCTATCCTTGAGCCCTACTTCGCGCTAAACCCCAAGTGGTTCGTGGGCCCGAGACAGGCCCAGAAGGTCGTGAAGGACCTAGCCAACCGCGCCAAGCTCACCCAGGAAGTCACCCCGCACGTCCTTCGGCACACTTGGGCGACCCTCGCCCTTCAGAAGGGGCTTAGCCTCGCGGCCGTCCAGAAGATTCTGGGGCACGACCGGCTTTCAACGACGGCCATCTACCTTAATCTCACGGACGCCCACATCGTTGAGGAGTACGAAGCCAAGTGGTAGAAAACATGCTGCGGTTCCCAGTCGGGGTTTGCCCATGAACCTGATCAAGTCAGAGAAGCGCGTCGCTGACCACGGGGAGGTCTTTACCCCGGCGTGGATGGTCGAGGCGATGCTCGACCTCGTGAACGAAGAGACTGAGCGGATTGACGCCCGCTTCCTGGAGCCGGCGTGTGGCAGCGGCAACTTCCTCGTGCAGATCTTGCGGCGCAAGCTGGCCGCCGTCGAACTCAAGTACGGTAGGTCCGACTTCGAACGCCGGCACTATGCACTTCTTGCGCTCATGTGCATCTACGGCGTGGAGCTTCTTCCGGACAACATCGCCGAGTGCCGCGCGAATCTGCTTGAGATCCTCGCCGCATACCTGAATGTGGCTGAGTCAGATGAGCTCTTCCGAGCCGCGTCCTACGTGCTGTCGCAGAACCTCGTCCACGGAGACGCGTTGACGATGCGCTCGCAAGACGGCATGCCGATCACCTTTGCTGAATGGGGCTACCTAGGCAAGGGAAGGTTCCAGCGGCGCGATTTCCGCCTCGACACACTCGCCCAGTCGGCGGCGTTCAGCGCGGAAGGCTCACTCTTCGCCCACCTCGGCAAGCACGAGCTCTTCACCCCGACCAGGACATACCCGCCGGCAACGGTGAGCGAACTGGCCGCCACCCCCGGCGGCACCCCGAAGGAGGCAGTATGAGCGCGCAGGCCACCTTTGCCCTGCGCGGCCGCAACCCGGACGTGTTGACGTGCATCGCGAACCTCTCGAACGACGAGGTGTTCACGCCACCCGAGTTCGCGAACCGCATGTTGGACACGCTGGCCGAGGCGTGGGAGGCGGGCACCGGCGGCGCGAACATCTGGGCTGACAAAACGGTGCGGTTCCTCGACCCATGCACCAAGTCCGGGGTCTTCCTGCGTGAGATCACCATCCGGCTCACCAAGGGCCTGGCGGACGACATGCCGGACCTCGAAGAGCGAGTCAACCATATCCTGACGACTCAGGTTTTCGGCATCGGCATCACGCATCTCACGAGCCTGCTAGCACGGCGAAGTCTGTATTGCTCGAAGCACGCAAAGGGCAATCACTCCATTGCCAAGGGCTTTGCCAACGACGCGGGCCACATCTGGTTTGAGCGGGTGGAGCACGCGTGGGCGGATGGCAGGTGCGCACATTGCGGTGCGAGCCAACGAGCGCTGGACCGTGGTGAGGGCCTCGAGACCCATGCCTACGCGTTCATCCACACGAACAACATCGCGAGTCGCGTGGCCGAGATATTTGGAGGCGATATGCAGTTCGACGTGATCATCGGCAATCCGCCGTACCAGCTAGATGACGGGGGCTATGGGACGAGCGCCACGCCCATCTATCAGTTGTTCGTGGAGAAGGCGCTTGCTCTTGATCCGCGCTACGCCGTCTTCGTGACGCCGTCAAGGTGGATGGCCGGCGGGAAGGGGCTCGACAAGTACCGCGAAAGAATGCTCTCCGACAAGCGCATGCGGCGCATCGTGGACTACCCGAAGCTCTACGAGGGTTTCCCGGGCGTCAAGATTCGCGGCGGTATCTCATACTTCCTGTGGGACCGAGAGCACAACGGCCCGTGCGAGGTGCAGACGATCTGGGACGGCCAGCCGACAGGGCCGGCGGTGGCACGTCACCTCGATGCCTACGATATCCTCGTGCGCCGCAATGAAGCCGTGCCGATCCTGGAGAAGGTCCGGGCCAAGGGTGAGCCGACCCTTGATGGTCGTGTGTCCAGTCGAAAGCCATTCGGCCTTCCCACGAACTTCAAAGGGAAGCCATCCAAGACCAACCTGAAGAGGCCGGTCCAGCTCTTCGAGAACCAGCGCGTTAGCTGGATCGAACGCAATAGCATCCCGACGAACGCTGCGTGGGTTGACGAGTGGAAGGTACTCATGACAGCCGTCCAAGGCACGAGCGCAGCCGTCGAGACGAAGTTCCTCAGCAAACCCATCATCGCCGGACCAGGTACCGCTTGTACTGAGACGTACCTCGTTGCTGGGCGCTTCGACCGTGAAGAGGAGGCCGCGCACTACGCCACGTACCTGCGTTCACGGTTCGTTCGGTTCCTCGTGTCACTGCGTAAAGCCACGCAACACGCCACACGCGACGTCTATGCCTTCGTTCCGGACCTGCCGCTGAACCTGGAGTGGACAGACACCAAGCTCTACAAGCGCTACGGGCTCTTGAAGGAAGAGATCGCCTTCATCGAGTCCGTCGTCGCGGAGCACGACAGCGAGTTGTTCGACGAAGCTCTTTCCGAGAACGGCGACGATGACTAGGCCCATCGAGGACATCCTTGCGCCGAAGCCCCAAGTCAGGCCGCGCATCTACGCCTACTCGATTGCCGACAAGGCGCACGCGGGCCTCCTCAAGGTTGGCCAGACCACGCGCGGCGTGAAGCAACGCGTTGCTGAGCAGCTCAAGACGGCCGCCATTAGGAACTACAAGATCGAGCTCGATGAACCCGCCGAGTGCGACGACGGCACGATCATCACCGATCACCGGGTGCGCGCGGCTCTGGCGAAGAAGCGATTCGAGAAGACGGAGCTGGAATGGGTCCGCTGCACAGTTAAGGACGTGAAGACCGTGCTCGCGGAACTGCGCGCCGGGAAGGCATTTACCGGCACGCACCACGAGACCTTCGTGATGCGCCGCGAGCAGGCCGAGGCGGTGAACAAGACCCACGCGTACTTCCACTCCATCTGGAAAGAGGACATGCACGCCGTCCCGCGCTTCCTCTGGAACGCGAAGATGCGCTTCGGCAAGACGTTCACCACCTACCAGCTCGCCAAGAAGCTCGGCGCCAAGCGTGTGCTCGTGGTGACCTTCAAGCCGGCCGTCGAAGATGCCTGGCAGACGGACCTCGAATGCCATGTGGACTTCGATGGATGGCAGTACCTCTCCCGCCATTCAGACCACGATCCCACGGAGATCAATTCTCGGAAGCCAGTCGTCTATTTCGGGTCTTTCCAGGACCTCCTCGGCCGTGATGCAGCGGGCAACATCAAGCCCAAGAACGAATGGCTCCACAAGGTGAAGTGGGACCTCGTGGTCTTCGACGAGTACCACTTCGGCGCGTGGCGGGAGACTGCGAAGGAACTCTTCGAGGGTGAGGAGGAGGCCGTCGCCAGGAAGGAGGCCAAACTGGAGTACGGCACGGGCCTCGAAGGTGTGAATGAGGACCTCAGCGAGCTGTCGGAGAAGGAGACCGACTTCCTCCCCATCACGACCAAGGCCTACCTCTATCTCTCCGGAACGCCCTTCAAGGCGCTTGCCACAGGCGAGTTCATCGAAGAGCAGATCTTCAACTGGACGTACACCGACGAGCAGCGCGCCAAGGAGGAGTTCGCGAGGAAGAACCACGGAGAGTGGAACCCCTACGGTGCGATGCCCCAGATGCGTCTTTTGACCTACCAGATGCCGGACGAGTTACTGGCAATCGCGAGCGCCGGTGAGTTCGACGAGTTCGATCTCAATGCGTTCTTCGAGGCATCGGGCACGCGGTCGAAGGCTCAATTCAAGCACAAAAGCGACGTCCAGAAGTGGCTCGACATCATCCGTGGTGGGTACGCCCCCAGGTCGGTTGAGCATCTAAAAACCGGCACGCGGCCCCCCTTCCCCTACTCCGATGCACGCCTCCTCCCCTACCTCCAGCACTCGTTCTGGTTCCTCCCCAACGTGGCGGCTTGCCACGCGATGGGAAACCTCCTGGCCGAGCGGCAGAACGTGTTCTGGCACGACTATGACGTGGTTGTGGCCGCCGGCGCGGCGGCGGGCATCGGGCTCGACGCGCTGCCGCCCGTGCGCAGGGCCATCGGCAGCGGGTTCGACACCAAGACCATCACGCTCACCTGCGGCAAGCTCACGACCGGCATAACGGTGCCCCAGTGGTCCTCGATCCTCATGCTCCGCAACCTGAAGTCTCCTGAGACCTACTTTCAGGCCGCGTTCCGCGTGCAGTCGCCATGGGCCATCAAGAACCCCAACGGCGACGCCCCCAACGAAGAGGAGGTCCTCAAGCCCGTTTGCTTCGTCTTCGATTTCGCGCCAACGCGCGCCCTACGGCAGCTTTCCGAGTACGGGATTGGCCTCTCCCCCAGCGAGCCCAACCCCGAAAACGCCGTTAAGGACCTCGTGTCCTTCCTGCCGGTGTTGGCCTATGACGGCGCCAACATGGTGCAGATCGACGCTGGCGGCATCCTCGACATCGCGATGGCGGGCACCTCAGCTACGCTCCTCGCGCGCAAGTGGGAGAGCGCCCTCCTCGTGAACGTCGACAACGACACCCTGCGCCGCATCCTCGATAACCCCGAGGCCATGGCCGCCGTTGAGCGCATCGAGGGCTGGCGCTCGCTCGGCGACAACGTCATCGAGACCATCATCAACAAGAGCGAGAAGGTGAAGGCCCTCAAGAACAAGGCCAAGGACAAGGAGCTCACGGAAAGGCAGAAGAAGCAGCTCACCGAGGAGGAAAAAGAGTACAAGTCCAAGCGCAAGCTCGTCCAGGAGAAGCTCATCAAGTTCGCGACGCGGATCCCCGCGTTCATGTACCTGACCGATTTCCGTGAGAACACGCTCCAGGATGTGATCACCAAGCTTGAGCCGGAGCTCTTCCTGGCCGTTACCGGCCTAACGGTCAAAGACTTCCATCTCCTCGTGCGACTCAAGGTCTTCAACACCGAGCAGATGAATCAAGCGGTGTTCGCTTTTCGCCGGTACGAAGACGCGTCCCTCCGGTACACCGGAATAGAGAGCCACCCGGGGCTGACACACTACGGCCTTTACGACACCGTGGTGGCGAGGCAGTGACCTGGTCGAGAGGGCGCGGAACAACGTGAATACCGGCTGCCCCCCTACGCCGCCTCCCTCATCTCCTCCCCGAAGGGCTTTACCCCTTTCCGGGAGAGTCGAAGGGCGGAGGTGGGCACAGGCTCAAGACCCGCGACGCGGCGCGCGCGGTTTAGCGCGCGGAGGATGTTGAGAAGCTGGCGCCGAACCGGCGCGTAGGGCTCGAAGGGAAGCCGTCGAAGTTCCGCCGCGAGCGCCTCGACGGAGCGATGCGTCGCGATTCCAACCAAATGCGCACGGAGTTCCCGGTAGGTCTCGGGATGAAGCCGGACGGAGGGGTGCCACTGCCGGTCCACTCCCCTCTTCACGCTCACGGAGTACCCCCCGAACCGAATCGGTTCCTCCCTGGCGTCTTTGAAGTGCTCCTCCCCCTCGAAGAAGGGATGCTGGCCGCGCGTGGCGAGAAGAGCGAAGAAGCGTCCGAAGCGAAGGTACTGGACGTTCGCGAGCCCCGCGGCTTTTCGCCTGGCCCGGGCCCACTTGGAGAGCTCGACCTGGTACTTCGAAAGGAGTTTCCGGTCCACGACCGCGGGGTCCTTCCCCTCCGGGACGCGGCCCGTCACGTAGAACCAGTAGCCGTGCCCCAGGTAGGCAACGGCAAGCTGCTGGAGAAACCCCGCGGCACTTGTTGCCTCGTACTGGTAGAGCTGGCCCATGAAGACGTTATGGCGGGAAGGGGTGTGGGTGTTTCACCGGCCAAAACGGCCAGATTCGGCACACCCACGAAGCCTCGGAAATCCTTCGGCGCGTAGCAGCGAGGCCGAGCTCTCTCGTCCTCGCCCGCGTGGCGTCAACCTCGGTAAAATCCTCCTTTCAGTCGAAACCTCGATTGCCGCGAGGAGCGAGGCGCCCTGTGTCGTGTCACAGTTCCCCCCACCCCAATTCATAGCGGTAGCGGCAGAAAAACCTCCGGCAAGCGCCAGAGACACCTCGAGCGCTTGCCGTCAATGCGCCATCTGAGGCCGCCGGACCTCCCGGTCCGCCCGCCTCAGACCACGTTCCTTCCTTCCGGTTTTCCCTTGCCGGGGGAAAGGGCCTCCCCTCTCCCCCGGCCGAGCACCATCTTCAGTCGGGCTTTTCAATGCCCGTCGCCTCTTTCGTTCCTCGTTGTCTTCGGCACCACCCGAAGACCAAGACGGGCCACGACTGCCTGCCGTGCGCGCCGTCGAGCTCGACGAGCTCGCGCGCGTGGAAGGTTTCCCTTCCAGCACCGCGGACCTCCCGGTCCGTTCTACTTGAGGCACGCTCCCAGACTCCTCCCTTTGAACCACCTGGCCGACAAGCCAGGCACCGGCTATCACCCCGGCAAGAAGAGTCCTTCCCCGATTAGCAGCACCCTTCAAAAGCGAAGTCACGTCGCTAGGGGCTTTCTGGGCCCCGTGGTTTCGCTGTACGTCCAGGCCTCCCGGCCTGGCGCAGTTTCCGAGCCGCCCCCGCGGGCGCGCTCGATTTCTGGGGGTCGACACGACAAGCGCCCCCCTACCCTTCAGCGGAAACCCTTTCGCGTTTCGGCACGTCTCTTCGCTTCCTCACCGGCAAGCCCTTGGCGGGCCTTTCATCGTTGAGCTTTTCACGGCAGGCCTTCTTTCAGCCTGTCCCCGAGCGTTGTCATCCGCCCGGCTCCCAGTGTCGCCACAAGGAGGCTCCCGACGCCGGACTGCGTTAGCCGAACCTCACGGGACTTTCACCCGACTTGCCCCCGATGGAGGGCTTTGGCCCGACTCCCGCGTGAGGATTAGCCGCCCGGGAGGGCGACATCACCCCTTTGGAATGCTGCGGCTCGCTTGGAGAGAAGCTCCAGCAGCGAGTCTTTCTCGGTCGCCCCGCATCGCGCGAGAGCGATTGGATAGAGTGAGCAGATTACTCTCTGGAGGCTCCAGAGGATTACTTGCTCAAGCCTCCATCGCGCTGGGCGAGCCATTCTCATGGCACCCAGCGCTACGGGCCACGTGCATGACGGGCGATAAACCCCGTCCCCTTAGCCAAGCTGGTGAGGCCTGGTTTACCGGGCGCACGCGACCGACTGAGATGGTGTCAGGCACCGCGTTGAGCGTTCACTGACAACAACGAGACCCGCCCTCTCCACTCGCCACCTTGGCGAGAGAGAGGCAACGAAAGCGTTTCCTCCTTTCTGCGCCTCGGCGCTAGTTTGTTGTGGATAAAGACGTTAGCTCGCAGAGCGATTTTACCACGGCGGGAGGTGCTACTCACGGGGCCGGCGCCGGGGAGGACCTACTTCTGCGGCGCGGGGTCCATCCCGAGGCGCTCTTTGAGTGCGCGTAGCGCCTCTCTGACCTCCTCAGGGCTCATCTGTGGCTCTTCCGGCCCTGGACCCGCCGGCGGCGCCTTTCGCGGCTCCTGGGCCCGTTTCCGTTCGTGAGAAGGGCCGCTAGATGACGACCTGCGCCCGAGCTCCAGGTCGATTCCGGCCTCGACTGCTAGGTTTTTCACGACGCCGGCGAAGTAGGCCGATGGTCCCTGCCGGCAGCCACCTTCTCCGCTTCGCTGGCGCTCCACGGCGTCCCGCGTGGCGGCCAGCGCCTCCCGCACCACGTTCTCCGGGAGCAGGAATGCCACCCGCCGGTGGAATCCCTCGCTTTGGTGGCCCTTGCCGTCCCAGCGGCCTTCCCAGGTCTTGAGTGACTCCCCTATCTCCAAAGCCAGCCCTTCCCGCTCTCTCCGTTCCTCGGTGCTGAGCTCTCGAACCTCCGGTCGCTTCTGGAGGGAGCTCTTCTGGCAACTGGTTACAGCAACGTTAGTAACGTTAGTGGTAATAGTTCTAGGTAATAGTTCAGAGGGCCGTTTTTCGGCCGTGGTAGATGGCCGATTTTCGGCCCTTCGGTAGGGCTTATCCACAGTCTGGGCGCCGAAGGGCCGTTTTTCGGCCCTTCGGTTCAGGTCCGACTCTGTGGGGGTCGTTTGGGCTATCAGAAGCTCAACCGCATCCGCCGCAACCAGCGGGAACTCCCACTTCACGTCGTACTCCGTGACGCCACGGCGCACGAGCCCGGTGCCCCTCTCGTTGTAGGTCGTTCTCCTTCGCTCAATGAACCCGTGGTCTTCGAGGACCTTGAGCGCTGCGGCGATGGTGTGGCGCTTCTTGACACCGAGCCGCTTGGCGAGCGTCTCTTGTTTGGGCCACACGATGGTCCGCCGCTCGCCCGCCGCATCGTTCACGAAGCACATCCGGCGAAGTTCGACGTACACTGCAACCGGGAGGAGCCCGAGTTCCGGGACCCACTTCTCCCAGAGGTAGGCCGGGATTGGAAACTGGCGGTGAGCCTGGGAAATCCTGTTGTAGGGGTCGCGGAAAACCGGGTTGAGGTAGATGCGGCCGCGCCTCTCCTCCGGGGAGAGCCCCTCGTAGTAGTCCTCCAGTTCCTTTCGTCGCTGCGCGTCGTCCCTGTCCACGCCTTCCCCTTGACTGGTTCAAGTCCCTTAAACCTGCGGCTTTAGTACCGCAGGTCCGGAATCCTGACAAGAGAAAAATCGAAGGCCAAGGACAAGTGCCCCCATGGAGCCATGGCCCCATGGTAGCATGGCCGCATGGCCCCATGAAGGCATGGACCCATGGCCCCATGGCAGGCCTACCACATAGGCAGAAAACCCCTTGTCCGATTCGACTTTCTCTGGTACCTCTCCACCCATGGCCCCATGGACACATGGGCCCATGGCGCCATGCGCCCCAGGACCCATGGGGGCATGGGCCCACTACATGGAGGAGAGAAACCGATGGCCAAGGAACGAAAAGGCATCGTAATCGGGGTGGGGAACCAAAAGGGCGGGGTCGGCAAGACCACGAACACGGTCCACATCGCAGCAGCGTTAGGCGAGCTTCGCTACAAGGTGCTCGTCATCGACGCGGACCCGCAAGCGGGCGCCACCAAACACCTCGGCGTTCCTATCAAGAGCTTCGCAGGCACTTTCGAGCTCGTGACCAGACCAGACCCGGACATCGCGGCGCTCGTCATCGAAGACGGGATGCCCAAAAACGTCCACATGATTCCTTCGCGCACGGAGCTCTCCGAGCTTGAATCCTACGTGTCGAAGTTCACCGACACGAAAGACCTCTTCACGAGGCCGCTCGAACAAGCGCGGACGCTTTACGACTTCATCTTCATCGACACGCCGCCTTCCGCGCGCTTTCCAACGACTGTCTCCACCTACGTTGCGGCCGACTGGTTCCTTCTCTCAGCCTTTCCGCACGCGCTTGCCATTTACGGCCTAAACGAAGCGCTCGCCGACATCGCCGACGTGCGCGCGCAGCGAAACCCGAATCTCGAAGTCCTGGGCGTCGTCATCACGCACGTCGATGGCCGCACGAAGGGCTGGCGAGAAGTGGATGCCCTCATCAAGGAGAACCTTCCGACACGCGCCTTCGACACTCTCATCTCCCGGGCCGAGGTCTTCGTGAAGGCCACCGAAAGGGGCAAGACCATCTTTCAGATTCCGCAGTTTAGAGCCCACAAGGTGGTCGAGCAGTACCGCCAGCTCACGAAGGAAATCGAGTGGCGCGTCATGAACCGCGAAGAGTTCCTCTCCGGCGGGCAGCTCACGCTTCCGACGAGCGACGCCGCAAACGTTGACGAATCTCTGCCCCTTGCGGCGCATGAATAGGGGAGGAAACCACCATGCCTGAGCCACTAAAGAGAGAACAACCTTCTAGCTCCGTTGCCACCATCTTCCGGAAAGACGTGGCGCGAGCCGCGCTAAGCGCCGCGCCGACACACGCGCCGGTCGTTCCGCCCATCGCCGAGGCTCCAGAGCCCGAGCCGCGCCTTGCGCGCCCGGAGCCGCGGCCGGCTGCTCCAACGCAGCCCACAGGCGAGCCGGCAGACGTCATGCGCCAATTCCAGCTCACGCCGGCCGCCGATGCAACGCTTCGCCGCGTCATGCGCTCATACAGCGAGGCCTCTGGCCTCGACCTGAACCGCAGCGAGTTTCTCCGCGCCCTCATTCACGTTCTCGAACACAGCATCCCGCACCAAGAGCGCGCTGCGCGCTCTGTCGGGACGCTCAAGCGCCCCAAGAACGACCCTTGGCTCCTCCACAAGAGAGACGAGCTCGAAAGACGCCTTGCGCGGGCACTCCAGGAGGCATTCCGCGCAACTCCACCCATGGAGTAGGGGAGAGGCAGGCCGAATCCCATGGACCACACCGAGGGCCCTTTTGCCCTGGTCTCAAGCCCCGGCTACACCCGAGGGCGAGACACGCTAAGAGTCATCGCCGACGTTCTCGACGAGGCCGAAGTTTCCTTCGAGGAAGACCCCGAGACCCAGGTCCAGGGCTACGAAGAACGCGACCTGCCCGAGCAGCTTGCGTACTTTCGAAGCCTCCCATACGACGCCCTTCTTCATCCTGAAGCCGAGGGAGGCTGCCTCGAAGCGTGGCAAGAAGACCGCGAGTGGGTGATTCAGACCGCGAAGGTTGCTCTTGTCGACTTCACCCACGCACCAGACCGAGCGTCAGCAACGCTCGCTCTTTGCCAGAGGCTCCGACCCGAACCTGGCTCCACCATCGCAATCTCGCGCCAGAAGCAACGCCTCACCATGCCCGAAGGCATCCGCCACATCGTCTATCGAAGCCGCGCTAACCTGTCCCGGCTTCTCCGAAAAGAACTCAGCCTGAATACCGTTGCCCTGAAGGGGTCGACGGCGTCTCGCTCCCGATAAGGCCAGAAGGCGCCGTGTCCCGCAGAACCGTTCACGCTGGCACCCGTGGGCGTGTTACGGTATAACGCTCGCGGAGGAATCATGGTCCCTACAGTCATCGACCGGGAGTCGGCGCAAAGCCCGTGGGGGCTATCTTTCCGGCGCCGTCGTCTCGGCCCCGAGCGGGAGCTCATCGACCACTTCCTCAACCAGAACCCGATTACGATTCCTCGTGGCTGCCGTCTCACGATCTTTCAGGAACCTCGCCTCGAATCCGGCTTTCCTGATCTTGTAGCTGTAGTCTGGAACGAGGCCATAGCTCGCGCCTGGAGCCCAGCGCGTGCCGACCTCTCGCCGGCTGATATTCGACTGACTCACTATCTCTTTCATGCGGGCCCATGCGACGATGCACAACTACGGAGGCTTCTCCTCAGAAACCTCACGGCCAGCATCGAGCGCCTCCACTCAGCCGGGATGATTCGGAGTGTCGGCGGGCGATGGTCAACACGAACCCGCTCTCGCCTGTTTGCTGCGAGGCGAATCATCGCCATAGAGGCCAAGGTCGGCGAGTGGGATGCAGCGCTAAGGCAGGCCTTCCTCAATACCTGGTTCGCGTCGGAATCCTATGTGCTCGTTCCCCGCATACCCAGGACGGGCCGCCTTCTGGATGAAGCGAACCTCCTGGGCATCGGTGTATGGGCGAGCGCTGAGAAGAAGGCCCGGTTGCCGTCGTCCCTTCGCAATCCCCTCCCTTGCTCCTACGCCTCCTGGCTCTTCAACGAGTGGGCATGGCGGGCAGAACTCCATCCCCGAGGAGAGCCATGACACCTCCTGCCATTTCCCCGCAATGGCTGAGCGCGCATTTTCCTGATCTGGCCGACCTCGCGCCTCTCAGTGGGGGAGGGCAGAAACTTGTCTTCTCCGCACGCCATCCTCAAGAAAACCACGTTGTGCTAAAGCTCATCCGGCCGCCGGTCGACACGGACGGATTCGCCCGAGAGATTCTTGCTGTCGAGGAGGTGAACTCTCCCCGCGTTCCCCGAATTCTCGCCCACGGCTCTCTGCCCACTCCTCTCGGGGATTGTTTCTGGCTACGCGAGCAACGCATCTTGGGGGTCACCGTCCGCCAACTTCTCGCCACAGGACCACTGCCCACGCGGCCCCTCCTTCGCCTGGGCCTCCACACCCTTGAGGCGCTTGCTGCTGCCGAGCAGGTCCGAATAGTCCATCGGGACGTGAAGCCCGAAAACATCATGTGGGCCGATGGCGATGAATTCTCTCTTCTCGATTTCGGGATTGCTCGGCACCTTCAATTGTCTTCGCAAACACCGACCGTCGCCCATTTCGGCAAGTTCACCCCTGGCTATGGCCCCCCCGAGCAGTTCAGGAATCTTAAGCGCGACATCGACGCTCGCTCCGACCTCTTCGCTCTCGGCGTAACCCTTTATGAATGCGCGACCGGCCGCAACCCGTTTCGTTACGGAGCCGCGAACGACATCGAGATTCTTCGCAGAGTCGAGACGCTTCCCCTCGTTCCACTGCGTCTAAGCTTCCAGTCGACAGGGGACTTCTCCGACCTTGTGGCCGCTCTGACGCAGAAGAGGCGTGACCACCGGCCGCCGACCGCGCAGCTGGCTCTCGACTGGATGCGCCAGGTTTGTCAAGCGAACGGAGTCTGTTGATATGGAGCTCTACCTTCAATTCGGTTACGGCATGATGGAACACACGCGCCACTTGCTCACGCAGTGGGGCGGCGGAACCGCGGTGCTCAGCCCCCGCGACCTAGACCGGGATCGCCTGCCCAGCTTTGCTGCCGAACTCCGCTCCATCCCCAACACCAACCTCCTCGTTGACCCGCAATTCTACCTGCCCCACGCTGACCACGAGCGCCTACGCTCGCACAGCTACTGGCCGGGCGACTACGAAACCGGAGGCTTCTGGCAAGCGGCACCCCTCACAACGCTCCTCTCACGGCTCCTGGAGCTCAATCACGCCGTCGGAAGCGCCGCTCTCATCCTTCCTGGCATTCTGGCCCCAGACGTCAATGAGGACTGGCTTGTCACGCAGGAGGCGGTTCTTTCCCGGGCTCTAAGCTTGGAAACCGATCTCCCGCTGCTTGCCACCGTCGCACTTAGCGCGGACGCCACCAGAAACCAGGACCAAGTAGGCCTCCTTCTCGATCGAGCGGAGCGGTGGCAGCCAGCGGGCTACTATCTCGTCTGCGAACACCCCGGCGGGAACTACCTCGTAGAAGATCCAAACTGGCTCGCCAATGTCCTCGACATGGTTGCAGGGTTCCGCCTCCAGGGCCGCCGGGTTGTCCTTGGCTACTGCAACCACCAATTGCTCGTGGCCGCCGCTGCTCATGCTCACGCCATGTGCTCTGGGACCTGGATGAATGTGCGTTCGTTCCCGCCGGACAAGTTCCGTGCGGTGTACGACGAGGAGATTCGCCAGAGGGCAACCTGGTACTACTGCCCGCAAGCCCTTTCGGAGTACAAACTCCCCTTCCTCGATATTGCCCAGCGTCAAGGCATTCTAGAGATCCTGGCTCCTTCGCCCGAATTCGATGGAGGATACTGCGGCCCGCTCTTTGCTGGTCCGCAGCCCACAACCGTGAGCTTCACCGAGCAGCCCGCCTTCCGGCACTACCTTCATGCGCTCCGCGCGCAGGCGCTTGCAGCGGCCAGAGCGACGTTCGATGAGGCGATCGCGTGGCACGAGACAGCACTGGACAGCGCGGAGACCCGGCTTGCCACTCTCTCTGCGGCTGGAGTTCGCGGCCAGATGCGAGACTTCCTCAACATCGTGGACGTAAACAGGGCCGCACTCGCCGTGCTCCGTACAACGAGAGGACCCATGCTTCGCCACAGCTGGGCAACTCTCTAGCTCGCCCGCCCGGGGACGCAGAACCCGGCTTCCGCCACGCATCGTCTACGGCCGTCTCTTCGGTCCGTCGCGGGACCGGCAGGCGCCGGCGGCGTCTTCGCAAGAGCCTCCACGGCGCCCTTGTCCGGCCGGCCAGGCGTCCTTCAGGGCGCTTCACCCCACCCGCGTTCGGCACACTCTTTCGGCTGCGCAGCGTCGGCGAAGCCGCCGCGAGTTCTTTCGCCTCTCCCTGCCGGAGCCGTAGCCGCGGGCAGCGCGGCGTCTGCCTGGCGCTTGGTTCACCCGTGCCGGCCACTTCTCTTCCGCCTCGATTCTTCGCTCTGGTTGTTCTCGTCATTTCCTCCCGCCCACGGTGGGGCCGGCCTCGCTAGCTTTCGCCGCATCGCTCGCGCCAGAAAACCGCCTCTGTCACTCGCGCTGCTTTGCTCCCGCTTCGCTTCGGCTGCGGCCTTCGGGCGGGACGTTCCTCCGTTTGTCCCGGGTCCCACCCCCGAGCCCCCTTTGAGGGGGATGGGCCCCTCGGACAAACAAGGAGGAACAAGACATGACGAACAAACCAATCGCTGACATCAAGGAAGGAAGAGTGCGGGCCGCCATCTGGGCGAACCAAACCAAAGACGGCATCCGCCACACCTTCACCCTGGAACGGCTCTACCGGCAAGGAGAGTCCGTGAAGAGCGCGTCGAGCTTCTACCTCGACGACTGCGAGCGCCTACAGAACGTGCTCTCGCAGGTTCAAGGCGCCCTCGTTGACCTGGCCAGTCCGGCCAAGGAGGTCGCATGAAGCTCATGACCGAAGAGCTGCGCCGGCGCCTGCCGGCGCTCTACTCCACCCAGAACGACCCGGACCCCGTGGCCTGGGCCAAGTTCTTCACGCCCTGGACGGGCTGGACCTGGTACGCGACCGAGTTCGACGGGGAAGACACCTTCTTCGGACTCGTTCACGGCTTCGAGCGCGAGCTTGGCTACTTCAGCCTCTCGGAGCTTGAGGCCGTCCGCGGTCCGGCCGGACTCACCATCGAGCGAGACCGCTACTTCGAGCCGACGGCGCTAAGCCGGCTGGGCTCCCCGGTTCACTCGTCCGACTGAACCTTCCGCGCCCGGGGTCCTCCCGGGCGCCTTCTTCGCGAATAGACAGCCCGAGCAGGCGCAGGGAATCGCTGTCCGAGGGCCACCGCGACCGAGGCGTCACCTGTGAGCGAAAGCCCCCGCAGCGCTTATCTCGCATCCTCCATTCTCTTGGACGGTTGTCCGACTCTGACATAAGATGTCCACGCCATGTCCGACAGGCCAAGAAAGCCCACGATGCGAACCGAGCCACAGAGGGGTCCAATCACACCTCTCTCAGAGGATGTTCTCAGGGCCTTTGCCGCACAGTTCGCTTACTGGCCCGACGGGCCGCGGTCCAAGGTGAGCGAACTCGGCCTCTTCGCCCGAGACGTCGGGGTCAGGCTCTCCCGCGCCTTTCAAGACCTATCCACAAGTGACCCTGGCGCTGCGACCGCGGCGGTGTTGCGCCTCTTTCTCGGTTTCTCCAGCGCGGAGGTTCTCTCTATCCTGCAGGCTCCGACCGGCACCAAGACAACCCGGTGGACGCGAGCTCAAACAGAGCTGCGGCGCCAAGCTGAGCAGGCAGGAGTAGCGCCCCGCGCCAGGGTCGCCGACGCCCGAGGGTATGGCGGGCCGGCCTATGCTGAGCAGCATGCGTTCGCCACCCTTGCCAAGCACCCCATTCACGGCAAACTCGTGGCATCCCCTTTGCATTCCAGCGACCAGTACGACAGAGCGCTCGCGCGCACTGTTACCCGTCTTCTCGACCAAAGCCCAGGCAAGTACGCCGTCCTCCAAGAGCGCCTCCGCAACTACTCCTGCCTCTTCAACGTGGAGTACTTTGACGAACAGTCTGCCGAAGAAGACCTTCGTTCCCTTCTCCACCGAATGGCCAGGACACGAGACACCGCCTTCGGTTTCAGCTTCCGCGTGGAGAGGGCAGGCGTCGTTGGTTTGACTCTCGTCGACGTTCGCGATATTCAGAAGGGAGTGGAGAGAGAAGGGCGAGAGCCCCGCGAAACAAAGAAGGACCGCAGCGCAGACGACGCCGACACCCGGGCCCACCTTCCGACTCCCGAGCTCACCCTTGAGGACGTGGACCAACTCCTCGCCGCTGCCTCTCCGAGTTCTCCCTTGGAGGCCCTTTCCAGCTTCCGGACCCTGGTTGACGCCCTACATCGGCAACGCCTCCTCCCTGGTCTCCAGGCCTACCTCGACCGTGTTCACGAAGAAGTGGGGGAGAGGCCGGGTGGTAACTTCGGCTCCTTCGAGGCGAACCGAGCATTTGCGGAGACCCTTCGCATCGCCCTGGACCGCGTTGGAGCGCGCCTCGAATGCCCGAAGTGCTGCCAAGCAGCGACTCTGATTGTGCGCCCGGCCGGCACGAAGACCGGAGCCTTCCAGTTCCATCACGCCAGGGGCAACCAGAACACGGACCACCTGGGTTCGACTTCCCTCCCCAAGCTCAAGCTCCTGCCGGAGCCTTAGAGAACCCAACCCGTTTTTTCTTGACACAGGTCTACCACGTACGTGGTAGAATCCTTCTGGCATCCGGCCATGAGGCCGCGCTAGGAGGACCCTCCGATGGAATCTCGCTGTCCCGACGACCGCCCCAAGGTCCCCGCTCAGCACCCGCTTGCGAACGAAGACCGCGCGCGAGCACACACACACACACCCGACGCACCAAGGTGCTCGCAACAAGGGCTAGCAGCCCAAGTCGTTGAAGGGGGTTGAGATATGACGCTAGCGGGGAGCAAGAGGAACAGCTTCGGCGTGACCCTCTCGGCTAGCGCTGCTAGCGCGCTTCGGAACGCCGCAAAGGACCTCGATATGCCACCCACAACGCTGGCTGCCCAGGTTCTCGAACGGGCCCTCCAGGAAAGGACAGGTCTTTCTCCCGAAACCGCCAAACGCAAGAGCGCCGGCCGAGCCGCCAACCTCGACCGCGACCCGAACGAGAACCTCCTCGATGCGCAGCACATCGCAGGCGCGCTCCGGTGCCTCCAGGAGGAGGTCCGCGCGCTCCGAGCTGGCCCGGGGGATACACCGCAGAGACGCGCTTCGCCGCCGGCCAGGGACCCGAACCTGGAGGTGCTCGGGGCAATTCGCTCGCTGCAGTCCTTCGTCGCTGCCTTCAGACGACATCAGTTCAACGCGAGCTTGAAGCTCCTGACCACCGCCGGCCATCTCACCGCCGACGAGGCAAAGGAATTCGCCAGGCGCTACCTGTCTGACTAGCGCCCGGGGGAGGTACTCAACATGTCACGGCGAAACGGTCACCCACCGGCCTGGCCCCCCGAAGCGGAAATCCGGGCTGAGGCGCACAAGTACGCTATCGGGGAGAAGCCGGGCGACGAGCAGTCGCCACTAGAGGCCAGATTCGAGGTCGTCGCCCGCTACCATGCTCGCGAGATTGAATTCCAGCGGGCAGCCCGGGCAAGCCAGGCTCTCCGCGCCTTTCACGCGGCCGACCGTTCCAGGCCGGACAAGCGGACGCTGACCGGTCGTTTCGAGCGCCACTACACCACCTACCGTCAGCGCCTGAGCGCTTCCGAACGCGGGATTACGCGCGCCGTCTTCGCAGAGCACGCCGAAGGACGGCAGTTCGAGGCGTTCCGGCGGACGCACAAACTCACTCGCCACGCGAGCTACGCAAGGAACCCGTTCCTCTACTGGTTCGCGCCGGCAGCGCTTGCCTTCGGGTTTGAGACGCTCGTCAATGTTTCCCTATTCGCCTCGTACTTGGCCTCGGGAGCCGTCGCTGCGCTCGGGCTTTCCGGCGGGGTTTCCTTCGTCTCAGCTTCCGCCGCCGTCGCCGGCGCCGGACTCAGCCGAAACCTGACACATCGGAGCCCCCAGCGGAGGCTCATCGGAGCCGCGGGGGTCACGGTCTTGGCGTCCTTCCTGGTCCTCCTGCACCTTTGCTACGCCCATCTTCGAACGCTGGTGCAGGACAGCACGGCCGTGAGCGTCGGCCCCATCATCCAGCGCGTCTTTAGCCCCGCCATCTTCGACGTCAACATCCAGGGCGCCCTCTTGTTCTTCGTCGGCGTGGCCGCCGCCTGCGCCATCTGGCATCGAGCCTTCGTGGCGAGCGACCCGTACTGCGGCTATGCCGCGCAAGATAGGACACTGCGCGCCGCAGTCGAGACCGCCGACCTCTCGCGCGCATCGCTCACGAACTTGCGCGCCACACTCCTTGCCGCTGCCCGCGACGACCTGACCGACTTGGTCGACGCGTGCGCGACGGCCATCACCCACATGAAACGAGCGGTCGAGCGATTCGACGCCATCGAGGCCTCTTCTGAGCTGCGCCTCGGTGCGGTCGAGGAGCAGTGGGCCGAAGCCCTCGCGATTTTTTGGGAGGAGAACTCGGCCCCCAGAAGGACCCCCTTGCCCGCACGGGCCTCCGTGCCGCCGAAGCTGGAGCTCTCCGCCACCGCCCCGAACACGGACGAGCTCCATCGGCGGCTCAGGCAGGCTGCCACCGAGTTCGAGGAGCTCCACGACCACGGATTCCTCCTCCTGAAGGGCTTTGACCGGTACATGGAGATCGAAGGGCAGCGCCTCCTCTCCCAAATCGAAATCGCAGCACGCACGCTGCGTGAACTGCCGACAAGACCTCCGGACGATGGACCTACTACACCGCTGGCGGTGGCATCATGAAAGCGCTCCTCGTGATGCTCGGCTTAGGCTCCCTGTTCGCCGTCCTGGCCATCGTTTTCGTCCTCGCCAGCGGCAGCCATGTCGCGGACGCTCCATCGGAGCCCCCGCGCATGACAGCGGTCTTGATTGACACCACCGACCCCTGGACCGACGCACAGCGTGGGTTCTTGAAGAACCACCTTCGCGAACTTGCGCACTCAGTCGGGCGCGGCCAGCGGCTGAGCATCTACCTCCTAAGCGGGGCCAGCTTCTCGCCACAGGAGCTCTGGAGAACCACGAGCCCCGGCACCGCCAAGGACGCTAACCGCTGGACCGAGGGCGACGCCTACCTGGAGGAGCGCTTCTCCGCGGAGGTCCTCGCGCCGCTTGACAGCGTGCTCATGCGACTCCAAGCGGCCGACAGCGCCGCCTCCTCGCCAATCCTGGAAAGCTTCTGGCAGCTAAGCCAGTACTCGGAATTCGCTAGCGCTCCTCGCCCCGCCACCCTGTTCGTCGCCTCGGACCTCCTGCAGAACACCAGCGGGCCGGGCGGTTTCTCCTTCTACCGCGCGGACAGAAGCCTCTTCGGCCCAGATGGCACGCTACGAAACCCAAAGTGGAGAGCAGACCTTGCCGGCATCACGGTCAAGGTATGGTGGCTTCGCCGCGACCGCGACGAGGTCCTACAGGGCCCGGCCCTCCTTGCCGCCTACACGGACTACTTCGAATACTGCGGCGCCGACTCGGTCACTTACCTGGCGGTCGCGCCATGAGCCGGCCCATGTCCCAGCGTATCGGCCACGCCACCAAGGCCATCATCCAGGCCGTGCTCTTCATCCCGATGGCCGGAGCGGGAGGGGCCCTCGTGGGCTACCTGGTAAGCCTCGTGCTCGGAGGCCACCGTGAGCTCGTGATGTACGGTTTCGTTGGCAGCATGATTCTTGCCTGTATGATGGCGCCTCAGGCCATGGAGCCAGTCGGCGCGGGAGCGTTTCTGGCCTGGTTTCTCTCCGGCCTCTTCGCGCTCCAGGTTTCTGCAGGTGTCGGAGTCGCCGCGGCCGTTTGGACGCACAGGCTCTTCGGCGGCACCGATTCCGCCTTCATTGCGTGGGCCGCCGGCATTGGGGCCGCGGGATGCACGATAACTCTCCTTGGAATCCTCTTCGGCGAACCCCTCGACACGAGCGACCGGTCACTCCGCGGAGAGCCGCTCTCCACCTTCGAGCAGGTGAAGGACCGAGCCGGAAGTGTCCTTCGCAATCTCCGCCGCGGTCCCGGCCGCGGCAAACCTCAGTTCATCTGGCACGAGGCATGGGAGCAGGCGGAAAGACAGCACCGCGCTGCGCGAGGTAAGTTCTATGACTAGCCACCTGGAGCCCGTCAGGCGGGGGAGCTCCCCCCGACATCGCTTCTTTCCGCGATGGTTACGACCCTTTGAGAACGTCCGAGGCCAAGACGAGGACTTCCCACGAGAGGGCCGCCGCCAGGCGCCTTCCCGGGGAATCGAGCTTCTTCCTACCTTCCACTTCGCAGGCGTGGACTGCCCCCTGCAGTTCGCCAAGCACATGTTCTGCTGCGTTGGAGCTCCCCGGCATGGCAAGACCCTTCTCCTCAAGCTCCTCGCACTCTCTGCTCTGGCCACCATCGCCGGCAGGAGCACGCGACGGGCCGTCTTCTACGATTTCAAACGTGAGTACTCGCCCTGGCTCTCTCTCCTTGTCCCCCCCAGGTGGCTCAAGTGCGTCGAGCCCTTTCATCCCGACACAGTCGCCTGGGCAATCGCCCGAGACATCCAGGACGTGGACCAAGCCGAGGCGATGGGGAAGCTCCTCGCACCCGTTCATCCCGACACACGCGAGCCCTTCTTTGACGAGACCGTGGGGGGCATCTTCGCCGGGGTTCTCATCTCGCTCCATCTCAGGTACGGACCGAACTGGACGCTCTTCGACCTCTACAAGGCGCTCCAATCCACCCGCGCCATCCACGAGACGCTCGCCTTCGCGCCGGCCTACAACGCGTGGCGCATCGAGGAGTACCTCAAGGCCAAACAGCCTAACCGCGATGTGCTGACCACCCTCGGTAACCGCGTGCAGGGTTTCGCCGCGGTGGCCCGCCGCTGGGAGAACGCGAGCGAGGCCATTTCGCTCTCCCAATGGATGGAGAACCCGTTTGTGCTCGTACTCGGGCACTCCCATCAGCACGCCGAGGCAACCACCGCCATCCGGCGCGCCATGTTCGGCCGCCTCTCACAGCTACTTCTCGACGAGCCCGACTACGACACACCCCAGAGCTGGCTCTTCTTCGACGAGCTCCCTTCCGCGGGCCGGCTCGACATGCTCCCCGAGCTCTTGTCGAAAGGCCCCTCGCGCGGGGTGGTGGCAGCGCTCGGCTTCCAAGACATTTCAAGCCTCCGGCACAACTTCGGCCCGGACCTGGCGCAGGCCATCAGCAGCTTCTGCGGCTTCAAAGCCTTCGTCAGAATCAATGACCCCGAAACCGCCGAATGGGCCTCGAAGCACTTCGGCGAGTCGGACGTGCTGCGGCACTTTGTGGGGCGCTCCTGGACAGACGGGCGCTACCCCAGCTCGACTGTCAGCGTCAGCCCGCACATGGACCGCTGCCGGGTAGTAACACCCCTGGAGCTCATGTCGATTCCACCGCTTTGTCCGCCGGAGGTGACTTCCCTCGGGAGTTACGTCATCTCGCCCCCCTTCGGTCGGTATCGCTATGAGCTGACCCTCGACACCATCGAGCGCTACTTGCCGCGCGTCCCGGCGCCCAACCCGCCTCGTTCTCAGCGGCCAACTCAACGGCCGCTGCTTGCTCCTCCCACTCCGGGGCCTGAGGACGACGAGCTCCCTTACCTCTAGAAGGGGAGGAGGACGTTCTGTGCTGAGCATCGGAGCACTCCAGAAGCAATCCTGGGACTACCTCGTCCGCGAGGACTACTATGCAAAGCAGGATGCTCGCCCCGGTTTTTGGTTCGGCCGTGGGGCGGAGGCACAGGGACTTGTGGGACAAGTGGACCCACAGGTCTACGAACGCCTTTCTCTCGGCTTCGGAGCTGACGGTTCGAAGCACGCTCAGAACGCAGGTATCCGCAACGACAAGGGACTCCCCGTTCATCATCCGGGCTGGGACCTCACCTTCTCCGCACCCAAGTCCGTCAGCGTCTACTGGAGCCTGAGCGACGCCGAGACCAGGCAGCGCATAGAGCAGGCAGTCATAGAAGCGGCGAAGGACGCGCTGCGAGACCTGGAGAACAACGCCATCTACACGCGCGTCGGAAGGGGAGGGGCTATCAGAGAGAAAGCCGAGGGCCTTACGGCCGCAGGCTTTCTCCACACGACAAGCCGTGCCGCCGAGCCGCAGCTCCATGTGCATTGGGCGGTCTTCAACGAGGTTCTCTGCCAAGACGGCAAATGGCGCACGATGCACGGCATCAGCACGAGACGAAGAGACAAGGACTTCACCGGGAGCCGTCTGCCGTTCTTCACCAACAAGATGGCCTCCGGCGCCTTGTTCCGCGCCTCCCTTGCCGCCGGGCTTGAGAGAGACCTTCAGCTTCGCACCCGCCGGGACGGCGCGAGCTTCGAGCTCGAAGGCATTCCCCGCGAACTGTGCCAGCTCCTCTCTTCGAGGCGCCGCCAAATCGTCGACGAGATGCGCCGCCAAGGAGAGACCACGTCAAAGGCCGCTGAGAAGATTGCCCGGCAAACGCGCTCCCCGAAGACCCCTGTCCCAATGGAAGAGCTCTTTGGAAGGTGGTGCGCGCTGGCGCAGGGCTTCGACTTGTCACGGATTCGGAAGGAAGGCAGCACACGAAACCTTACGACCGAGGTCCGCCAGGCTGAGCACGCAACCAGAGAGCGACTAGCCCAGGCAAAGAACAAACCGAGTCGGGCTCAGTCCGTGCGCACGATGGCCGAGGAGGCCCAAGGTAGGGGAGTCGACGCAGAAACCGTGCTACTCACCGCGGAACGCATCTTCCACGAGAAGTCGGGGCGCACGAACCACGACCGAAGCACGACCGGCCCCGAGCGCTCGCAGAGCTCCAGTTCCGCCTCTCGGGACCGGGCGGACGAGCTGGCGCTGCGCCTCCTTGAGAAGGTTCTCAAGCGGACCCGGCGGAGCCGAAGGCACGTGGTTGGGGCGGCCAATCTGCTTCTGGCACGCAAACAGGCTGAGTTCTTGAGCGGCCGAAAGTTCACCGAGCCCGAGAGAGTCGAGCTCGCGCGCGCGACCCGGGAACGGGGCTCTATCCAGGTTCTATCTGCAAGCGACGAGCAATCACGCCTCACCACGCTCCTGGGAGCCCGCTTCGCCTGGGAGCGAGCAGGAATGCGCGTTCTGGGCGCCTCGCCACTTTGGGAGACCGCACGGCTCTGCGATGAAAAGACAGGAATTCACTTCATCACCTGCCAGGGCCTCGCGCGCGGCCTCAGAGCCTGGCGCGGACCGTTACGAGGCTACGACTCAGCACTCAGGAACTCCCTTCGTCACGGGTTGGCTGGGTTTCCCAGCACCAAGGCCTTCCTCAAGTACGTCATCAAGGCCAGTGGCAAATGGATTCGTCTAGACGAGAAGACGGTTCTCGTCCTCGATAACCCGCGTGCCATTCCCCTCTCCGACTTAGCGGACCTGGTTCGGCGCGTTTACAAAGCGCGCGCAAAGCTCGTGGTACTAGACGACCAGCCAGCTTCGCGGGTCAGGGGAGAGGATGCGCTTCTCCGAATCCTCCGGGAAAAGCAGGCCGAACAAGAGCACGAGGAAGCCGCGCACGGCCAGGACAGGCAGAGGAGTTACTAGCCTGCGTCCCGCTTCGCGCGTAGACAGCCCGAACCGGTGAAGGAATTCGCTGTCCGAGGCCCGCCCGGCGGCCGAGGCGTCACCTACTAGCGAAGAACCTCGCGAACCCCTCCCTTTGCCTTCCCTCAGAAATCCGACCTCACAGGAGCCTCCAGGAGCCACGAACTCGACCGGGTCCGGTACAGATGTACCCCCGGCCCTTAGGACACGCCCTTTTCGGCGAGGCCATAACATCCTGTAAAAGAACAGGATACGGCCACGATGACACACCGAGCACCAAAGACAGCAAATCGCCCCCCCGAGCAGCTCTCGCTCGACTTCCAACCCGAACCCAACCTCAAGGACGAGACAGTCTCTGCCTTCGAGGCGAAGCAGGAGAGGCGACGCCAGCGACTTCTCGACCGCGCCGAGCGGCAAGAGGCCCTGGCCGAGACGGCCGCGACCGCGGCAAGCGAGATTGCCGACGGAATCCCCATGGGCCAGCCCATTCTCGTTGGACATCACTCGGAGAAAGCCGACCGCCGGCGCCGAGACCGAATGCAGCGTCTCTTCTCAAAGGCCCACGACGCACGAAAGGCCGCAGAGAACCTTCACCGGCGAGCCGACGCCGTAGGAACCGCCGGCATCAGCGCCGACGACCCCAACGCCACGAGCAAGCTCGAAGACAAGGCCTCCGCGCTCGAAGCCAAGCGCGAAGTCATGAAGCGCGCCAACGCATACTGGAGAGAGCACAAGAGCCTCAAGGGCTTCGACGAGCTCGACCCGAAGGAGAGAACCGAAGCCCTTCGAACCATGCTCCTCACCGGTGCCGAAGTTCCGTTTCCAAGCTGGGCGCTTCGGAACATCGGCGCTCGCATCCGCCAGGCGAAGACCCGGGTCCAGGAGATTGCCGCCCGCGACGAGTCCGGACCGCAGGAGCTTCAAGGCAGGGGCTTTCGCATCTTCGAGGACCGGGAAGACAACCAGCTTGTCATCGAGTTCGACGAACGGCAGAGCCAGGAGACCTGCCGGATGCTCCACCAGGCCGGATTCCACTGGGCCCGGAGCCGCCGCGCCTGGACTCGCCAGCTCACAAACGCCGCCTGGGCTTCAGCTCACTCTGTGGCCGC
>ERZ795054.1169-NODE-1169-length-26044-cov-6.654238_pt1 | contig 26044 bp, 25 predicted proteins | sample MGYA00375138_ERZ795054 | MGnify/ENA primary metagenome ERZ795054 (study PRJEB30183, sample SAMN05720215) | anaerobic digester metagenome | isolation source: active sludge of municipal wastewater-treating anaerobic digesters | place: USA | collected 2014-12-23 ... | reverse complement strand
CCAATTACATCTCGCCGGTCAAAATAACCCTGCATTCCTATTTTCTCGAACTCGGGGAAACCTTCGATGAGAGGGTGAAAAATTTTCTCTACTACGAGGAAATATACCGCAAGCGACTATATTGCGGAATTTGATTTTTCAATTCGATCTTGTATATATTATAATCTTGCAGTTTCCCATAAGTTTATTGGTATCTTTATTAAAATGTTTTAAGATATTATGGCATGCATTGCGATTTCGTTGCCCCAGAAGCTGCTTTTTTCATTGGGAAAAATTTTAAGTTCATATTTTATTACAAGGTATAATATCTCAATGATTGTATCGAGGATTGTTATTATTCTTTTTTTATACTGATTTGTCCTTTTAAGAACAATTGCTCTGAGCAAAGAATCTGAGCAAAGAATGCTGTATAAATTTGGATTGACCTTTCTATTTCGAAGCATTAAATCTGTTTTTTGCTCTGAGCAATATTTGATTATTAAACTTTTTCCAAAACAATACTATCATTATACAGGATTTATCAGTGAAAAAATTGATACCTCTTCTTTTTCTCGGTATTGCATTCGGCATGATCGAGGGCTCGGTGGTGATATACCTCAGGCCGTTCCTGAACAATGATTTCTCAGATTATTCACTTAAGATTCTTCAGCCGGAAAATCTTGATCAGAGCAAGAAAACGGTCATTATAACCGAAATTTACCGCGAGGCCGCAACTCTGGTTCTCCTTGCTTCCGCTGCAGTTCTCGCAGCTACCAGCTTTTTGTCGTGGTTTTGCTATTTTGTGTTTATATTCGGCGTATGGGACATAATTTACTATGTATGGATTTACCTCCGCATCGGGTGGCCGGAATCAATTATGGAGTGGGATGTGCTTTTCCTCATACCAAGGATGTGGTTTGCGCCGGTTATTGTTCCCTGCCTCATTTCACTCACGGGGATCGTGATCAGCATGATTGTGCTCAGAGTAACTGATATTTATGGTCAAATAAAACCCAGACCCCGTCACTGGATCCCGATCGCTGTTGCCCTTGTTCTATGGCAGATATCATTTTTAAATAAAAGCCTTGATGGAATGACGACGTTTCCATCCGACTATTCATGGTGGCTTTTCTTCGCAGGCATGATCATGGCCGTGTCCGGGTCCGCTTTTTTTGTCTTTGATTTCTTTATTGCCGGAAATATCGAACGTACATGAATTGAAATGACTGCTAACGGGAATATTTGATTAGATCATTACTATTATATAATTAGGGAGAATGCAATGAACGGACTGCTAAATTCATTTTTTCACCTTGATGCTCTGAGCACAAATCTTAAAATTGAAATAATTGCCGGGGCAACGACCTTCCTGACCATGATTTATATCGTACCCCTGAACGGGATCATCATGTCAGCCGCAGGAATGCCGATCGAGGCAGTAATAACCGCCACTGCCCTGGTTACAATCATATCTACTGTTGTTAACGGTCTCTGGTCGAACACTCCCATCGCGATGTCGGTCGGATTGGGTCTCAACAGTTACTTTGCGTTCGCGCTTGTGGCAGGGGAGAAGCTGCCCTGGCAGACGGTTCTCGGAATCGTTTTTCTCTCCGGAGCGCTTTTCCTGCTTCTTACCGTGACCAGGCTTCGCAGGCTGATCATGGAATCCATATCTCACGATTTTAAAATAGCCATATCCGCAGGTATCGGGCTTTTCATCGCATTCATCGGACTGAAGGAGATGGGAATCATTGTATCGCATCCCGCGACAACAGTTACTCTGGGGAACCTTGGCGACAGGAATGTTCTGCTCGGAATCGGTGGGGTGTTCATACTCATGGTTCTCATGGCCTGGAAGGTGCGGGGCGCGTTCATCATCGGTATCATTGCAACCGCCCTGATCGGTTTCGCCGCCGGTATCGCCACCCCGCCCGAAAAGCTATTTTCCCTTCCCGCATCGATTTCACCGATATTCCTAAAGCTTGACATCGCTGAGGCGTTCCAGTGGTCTCTGGTCCCTGCGATCGTGACCTTCATGCTCACCGATCTGTTCGACAGCCTCGGCACGCTTGCCGGTGTCGGCTATCGCGCCGGTATCTTTTCCGAGGAGGACACCGTTGCCGTGCAAAAGACCCTCGAGGTTGATGCCGTAGCGACCGTGCTCGGGTCGCTTCTGGGCCTTTCCACAACAACAAGCTTCATTGAAAGCGCTGCCGGGGTGGAGGAGGGTGGTCGCAGCGGCCTCACCGCAGTCGTGACCGGGCTTCTGTTCGCAGGCACCCTGTTTCTGCTTCCGTTTTTCAAGAGCATCCCGGCGAACGCCATTTACCCGGTGCTGATCATGGTCGGCGTTTTTATGTTTTCCGATTTAAAAAAGATCGATTTTTCCGATTATGCAGTCGGAATACCGGCCTTTCTCATCATCGTACTCATGCCATTGACCTTCTCGATCACAAAGGGCCTGGCCGCCGGGTTCATCTCCCATGTTTTTATCACTGCAGTATCCGGAAGGTTCCGCGAATTGAAGCCGGTCGCAGTCATCCTGGCGCTGATTTCGGTCCTGGCCTTTGTTCTGGGCTGAAAAGGGGCCTCTTTTGCGGGTTTACTCTGAGCAAATCCCCCATTTGGCGCGGTTTTTATTGGACAAAATTGAAATTTTGCTTAGAGCAACCATCCATAAAACTGCAATCTCGTTGACACAATATCCTTCATCTGTCATAATTAGTTAAATACAAGGATAATTTCAGCGGCCTTGTTCGGGTATGTCTATATATCAGGAACCATGCCGTGTCTCACCACTTCTCAGAAATGCACCACTGGAGGGATGTATGAAACCGATCAATAAACATGCGCTGTTGTCATTGGCCGTCATGGCCCTGGCCTCGACGATTCTCGCTTTCCCAGCCTGCGACGATGACGGTGGCAAGAAGAAAAGTAAAATTGACGTGAACCTGACCATTCTTCAGACAACCGATATGCACAACCGGGTTGCCGGCTACGGTGTGCACAATGAGTATTCACCTGGAACGACCGGCAATGATGATGTCCTTGGCGGATTCGCCAGGCTTGCCACAAAAACCAATGAGATACGGGATGCCCAGGAAACACAAACAATTCCCATTCCGGTCCTGCTTCTGGATTCAGGGGATTACACCATGGGCACGGTCTATGACCTGCTCTGGGATTCAGATCCATCCCCGTTTGCATATCTGCAGTATATGGATTACGATGCAACGACTTTGGGCAACCATGAATTCGACTACAATCCCCAGCGTCTTGCAGACATGATCACCGCTGCAAAGGGAGCGACTGATCCGTTTACGGTTCCTATTGTCGCGAGCAATATTGTTTTTGATGGTGCTGATCCTGATGATAATGTTCTTGCTGCACTATATGGTGCTGGTCAAACTATCGTTCCCACCCTGGTGCTGGATCAATCCAACGGTATCAAAGTCGGCATCATCGGTCTTCTGGGCAAGACTGCTGATGAATACGCACCCAACGCGGTCCCGGTAACGTTCAACAGCGATTATGAGGATGCAGCGGTTCAGACGGCCATTCAGGGTGTAGTCGACGGGCTTCGCAATGACGATGAGGTCGACATCGTGGTTGCGCTTTCCCATTCCGGTATCCACAGCCTTTCGACCACTCCCGCAGGTGACGACATCACGCTCGCCGAAAACATTTCTGGTATAGACATCATTCTTTCAGGGCATGACCATGAAAAGACGAGCAGGATTTATTCAGTGCGCAATACCGTTGATACCAGCCATACTACCAGCATCGTGTGCGCCGGTTCATACACCCGCAACCTGCTCCAGCTCGACCTTGAAGTAGACACGATCAACAACAGGGTCTCCGGGGCCAGGCTCACAAACCATACAATCGACGACACCATCGAAGGTGATGATGCTGTCACAGCCATGGTGACATCCTGGGATGCTGATGCGAATACGATACTCGAATCCATATCAGAACCTGCATACACTGTTACTGGGAATATCGCCACAACCGTACCTGCTCTGAGCGGGCCCTCGTCACCCGGAGACAACGGCCTTGGCAAGCTTATCGCGGATTCGTTCCGCTACGTTGGTACCGATACAGGAGCAAGCGAACTCACCTTTGCCGGTTGCGCCACCGGAACCATCCGTAACTCATTTGCTGCTGGCCAGGATATTTCGTTCGCAGACCTGTTCGCAATGCTGCCGCTCGGTATAACCTGGATGGATGATCAGACTCCTCTTTTACCTGGTTATCCCCTGCTTAAGGTTTATCTCACCGGTGCAGAAATATGGGACGTATGCCAGTTCAACGCGAAGATAATTCAATTTTTCACTCTCGCACCGTCATATGGCGAATACTTTGTGAGCCTTTCGGGATTGCAGTATACCTATAATGCATCTTATACTGTCACTGCGGTTAATTCCTATGCATATGATGATTATGATTGTAATGGCAGTGTAACCGCCGTGGGAGATAACACAACTCTTTACCCGATCGTCATCGACTCTTATGTGATGGCCATGTTGCTCAGCGAAAGTATCCAGGATTTGCTTCACGGTACTTTAGTCGGGCCTCTTTACATTGATCCCAAACTATCAGATGGTACAACCTTGATTGACGAAAGCAATATGGATCAGGCGCGACTTGATCGTGATGCCGTCACCCTTGGTGTTCAGGAATACCAGGCGTGGCGGGCCTTTGTAGAATACCTGGAAGACGAGCTTGGAGGATCCATTACTACTGCCGCGTATGGTCCGGGACCAGAGCGCATCAATCCGTAATTGATTGGTGCCGGTTGAAACCGGTAAATTGAATATTCACAAGCCCGCCGGGTCAACCCCGGCGGGCTTTTTATCGATATAAGAATGCTGCTCTGAGCAATATCCGGGTGAAAATGAAAATTATCAGGGAGAAAGTTGCTCTGTGCAAAGGGTTTTAGAAGGGGTTTTGGGATTCTTGCTCAGAGTAAGCACTGGACTGAACATGCTCAGAGCAACTTATGGGGTTCCATAATCGGATCAATTGCTGACCGAAAAGCCCTTTCGGTCGTTAAAGTTGATTCTTCAGGTATTTTTACTCTGAGCAACGACCATATCAGCAGTTTTACTCAAATCAGCAAGTTTTGCTCTGAGCAAATATGCGAAAAATCCGATTTCCACACCCGGTTCAGGCCATCGATCGAGCTTTCCTGGGTTTCGGCCCCATTTCCGGTTGTAAGAATAGTGTTGCTCTGAGCAAAGTTTGGGAAAATAAGCGTTGGCAGCAAGAATGTTGCTCTGAGCAAGCCCAATATCAGCAGTTTTACCCGAATCAGCAGGGTTTACTCTGAGCAATACAGGCACAAAACCCGATTTTCAACCCAGTTTACGGCCATTGATTGACCTTTCCAGGGTTTCGACCCCATTTACGGTTCTAAAAATGAAGTTGCTCTGAGCAAACATGCGTAAAACCCGATTTTCGGCCACGTTTCAGGCCTCCGCACAGTCATTATTTGCACGAATCGAGGCAGACTGCCACTTCTGCCACAAGATCGACCACCAGATTTATTTCAGCAGGCGTGTCCGGGGCGAACACCTTGACCATGGACAGGACGCCGTCGACAACCTGAATGGTCCCCAGGGTGTATTCCGGGAGCATTGTCAGGGCCGAAAGGGCTTCCTCTGCCCCCACACATCGTTCCATGCTCAGAGTAGAATCCCATCCCGACTTTTTTGTCTTGTCCCTGGATATCACGAGGCCGTTCCATCCCGGATTTCTCAGCGAGACCCTGATGAGCAGGTATGAAATATGCGCAAAAGCGCTTTCCCGGACATCCCCGGGCTCGGACACGAAAATTCCGCCCACCGAGAGCAGGATCGGCATACCCTTTATCTCTCCGGTATAAGCTCCTGATCGAGGTCCGCCTTCGGGGTTGAAGTGCTTGAGGCGTGCGTAGATCTCAAGCTGTTTTTTGTTGTATAGTTTGAAATAGAAATGAACCGCTACCGTTATGAGGATCGCCATGAACATTCCGGCCCAGCCATAGTCGAAGGGGAGATTTATGAAGAAGTACAGGCACCCTGCGAGCGGGAGCCTTTTCAGGATATATACGGCGATGCTGGATGATCCGAATCCGGTCGAACGCGCATGGGCGCGCGCCTGGATCTGGATTCTGATAAAGCTCCATATGAATGGGGTGAAATAATACAGGACAATGCACAGCCCGAACACCGCGACAGCCATGACGAGGTATTTCCAGTTTTCCATGAAAAAGAGGTCGAACCTGTATGAGGCCGAATCCACGGGCTGGACCCCTGCCCGCAGCTCGAGCGTAACGCTGCCTTCAGACGAATTTTTGTAGTATATCCATCCCTCAAAGCACTTGAACGGGCTGCCCGACACAGGGTCCCCGATGTAATATTTCGTCATTTCAAGAAAATAATGAGGCTGCCATTCGTCCCCGTATTCTGCTCTGAGCATGTCTGAGGATATTCTGACCTCCACCGATTTTTTATAGTCGCCTGTCATTGATGACACGAGCTCGATCCTGAGCCTGCCGTTGTAGAACTCACGGCGGGGATGGTTCTTGTCAAGGGTGAAGGTCTCGATCAGTTTCGGGATGCCTTGTTCCTGGGCGTGTGCTCTGTCAGACCATGGGTGAGCGGGCCCGGAAAAAAGGGATGAGGCGAAAATCATGAGCAGCAAAATCAATATGCGCTTCGGTAAACGGGTCTTCATAGAAAGGGCCTCCCTCGAGTCGGATTATTCCTTCAGCAATGGTATCCGGATTCAGGGATACCCGGCATGCGATATTTTCATCAGATTGTTTTCAGGAAAAAATATTTTTTTGCAACCATTTCGGCTGCGCCATATTCATCAGAAGTGGGTCTTCTCGTGTACGCCGGTAATGAGCCATAAAAAATTCTGCCTGCCGCACCGCAATTTTTCTTGCCATTTCAGACGGTATCGGGTTAATCTATGCGCAATCGACATGGCGTTACATGTAATTGAATCGAAAAATTCTATGGAATATTGTACAACGAGGTCCGGCCATGATCAACCGTATTTTCGCTTCCATGTTTCTTACTTTTGTCGCAATCACATCGGTTCCGTTTTATCTTGGCGCCCTGCTGATACGTTTCACGACCTATCCCTTTGACAGGAGGCTGCGCTTTCTGCATCTGTACACCTGTTTCTGGGCGTCGCTGTATACCTATATCATGCCGCCCTGGAGAATAAAGGTTGAAGGCCGCGAAAAAGTCAGGAAAAACGCGACCTATGTCGTCGTGATGAACCACCAGTCCCAGCTCGATATCCTCGTGGCCTTCAGGCTTTATTTCCATTACAAATGGGTCTCCAAGGTCGAGATATTCAAAGTTCCGCTGATCGGGTGGAATATGATCCTGAACCAGTACGTGCAGCTCGTGCGCGGCGACAAGGAGAGCGTCGCAAAAATGATGCGCGATGCAGAGCAGCGCCTGTCAGAGGGCAGTTCCGTCTTCTTCTTTCCCGAGGGCACGCGGTCCTTCGACGGAAAGGTAAAGGCATTCAAACCCGGCGCATTCATCCTCGCCCACAAGATGAAGGTCCCAATACTTCCGATCGCGGTCAGCGGCACCAACAAGGCGCTGCCGAAGTACAGCATGAATTTCCACGGTTACCAGAACATCATCATCAGGGTCATGGATGAAATCCCCTATGAGCGCTTCGCGTCGCTGTCGGTCGAAGAAACGTCGGAGATGGTCAGGCAGGCCATCATCAAAGAGGCCGCCGAGCTCGACAGGATCACACTGGCGCCGGATGCCTGAGCGGCGTTTTTTCACTTCGCGTACTTGAAAAATTTTTCTTGATTTGCCCGGTGTAGGGTATAAAATTTTCATATGCCTGCATGACGCACGGTGTGCTGTCATACCTCGGCGCAGCGGGCACGATTCTTGTGAGGAGATCGTTTTTCATGGAGTTCAACCTTTCGGCAGGGGCCTTTGCCGCAGAGCAGAAATTCATGCCCCTTGACGGGAAAACCGTTTACGATGTGATGATACTGGGCGGCGGCCCTGCGGGGCTCACTGCCGCCGTGTACTGCATGCGCAAGGGGGTCTCGACCGCCATGATCGTCAAGCGCGTCGGGGGCCAGGTCGCCGAAACCTCGGGCATCGAAAATTACATGGGCTACCGCTATATCAACGGCATGGAGCTCGCCGAGAAGTTCAGGGAACAGGTCCTGCAGTTCGGGATCGCATACGAGGAAGGCCCCGGGGTCCGCTCGGTTGAACAGGGCGCGGTGAAGAAAATCGCGCTCGATGACGGCAGGACATTCAGCGCGCGGACCATAATCGTCGCCACCGGAAAATCCTGGAGAAAGCTCGACGTGCCGGGCGAGGACGAGTTTCTCGGAAAGGGAGTGGCCTACTGCGCGACCTGCGACGCGCCGTTTTTCGCAGGCAAAGACGTCATCGTCGCCGGCGGCGGAAATTCCGGCGTGGAGGCCGCGATAGACCTGGCGAAGATTGCACGAAAGGTTATTCTGGTCCAGTTTCTCGATAACCTTACGGCCGACAGGGTGCTGGTCGACGGTCTCGGCCGGTTCGGCAATGTTGAAATCCTGCTCGGCCATGAAATCAAGGCGATCACCGGTGATTCAGCGGTCCGGGCCGTATCGGCAGCCGACCGTAAAACAGGCGTCAGGCGCGAGATTGCCGCTGACGGCATCTTCATCGAGATCGGCCTTGTCCCCAATACGTCGCCATTCAGGGGAGTGGTCGACCTCAATGATGCGGGCGAGATACTCATTGACTGCGCGTGTAAAACGAGCGCTCCCGGCATATTCGCGGCCGGGGACGTGACGAGCGTTCCCTTCAAGCAGATCATCATTGCCGGAGGGGAGGGGGCCAAGGCCGCTCTTTCCGCGTGCGAGTATCTGCTCAGGGACGCCGCGCGCTGAAAAAACAATACTACACCGGAGGAGGCCGCCATGCCGCTATTCGATGACAAGGTAAAAAATCAGCTCTCTGACATTCTCAAAAACATCAGGGATAAAGTCACCATAGTGTACGCCACGCAGGAATTCGAGTGCAATACCTGCAGGGACACCCATTCATTCGTCGACGAGATTGCAGCGTTAAACCCGAACATCGGCCTCGAGGTATACGATTTCGTGAAAGACAGGCAGAAACTCGAACCGTGGAAAATCGACAAGGTGCCGGCGATCGCGCTGCTCGACAAAGACCGGTCCGACACCGGCATCAGGTTCTACGGGATTCCGGGCGGATACGAGATCAACTCGTTCATCCAGGCGCTGATAGAGACGTCAGGGCGCAGGGAGCCGCTTCCCGACGCGCTTGCTCAGAGGGTTGCCGCGGTGAAAAAGGACGTGCATATCCAGGTATTCATTTCGCTCACCTGCCCGTACTGCCCGCCGGCTGTGAGCACGGCGCACCGTCTCGCACTCGAGAACAGGAATATCAGGGCCGACATGGTCGAGAGCACGACCTTCATCCACCTCGCGCAGAAATACGGCGTGCAGGGAGTGCCGAGGATCATAATCAACGAAACGCATTCGCTTGAAGGCGCGCATCCCATGCCGGCCTTTCTCGATGTGATTGAAAAACTGTAGGCGGCCCAGGCGGCCGTTTATCTTCGGTGTTTTTTCACCAGGTCAATGACGGATTCGATCACATAGTCGGTCTCGCCATCGGTCATGCCCGGGAAGATGGGCAGCGACAGCGAGCGTTCGAAGACCCATTCGCTTTCAGGATAATCCTCCCGCCTGAACCCGAGATCGCGGTAGTAGGTGAACCGATACAGGGGGATGAAGTGCACGCTGGTGCCGACGCCTTTCTCCTTGAGCGCTTCTATGAATTCGTCCCTGCCGATTTTCAGCGCTTCGATGTTCAGCTTCAGGGGATACAGGTGCCATGAGCACGTACGGTCTTCCCTGACGTTGTAGGGGATCAGCTCTTCGAGCCCGCCGAATGCGCGGTCATACATGCCCGCGATTTTTTCGCGCATGGACTGCATCGCGTCGATTTTTTTGAGCTGCGCGATTCCCATGGCCGCGTTGATGTCGGTCATGTTGTACTTGAATCCTGCGTATTCCACGTCGTATTTCCAGGTCCCTGCGGCGGTGTATCTCTTCCACGCGTCACGTGATATCCCGTGGAGCCTGAGCGTCCTCATTTTCGCGGCCCATCCGTCGTCCTCGGTGGCCGCCATGCCGCCTTCGCCGGTGCACAGGGTCTTTGTCGCGTAGAAGCTGAAGCAGGTGATGTCTCCCAGTGTTCCCACGGCCTTTCCCCGGTACAGGGCAGGGAGTGAATGCGCCGCGTCCTCTATCACGGTGATGCCGCGGGCCCGTGCGAGCGCGAGAATCTCGTCCATGTCCGCGGGCTGGCCTGCGTAGTGCACGGGAATGATCGCCCTGGTGCGCGGCGTGATTTTTCTTTCGATTTCATCCGGTGAGACGAGGTGCGTACCGCGGTCGATATCGGCCATGACCGGCAACGCGCCGAAATAGCGGACCACCTCCGCCGTCGCCGTGAACGTGGTAGCGGGAACGATCACTTCCTCGTCCGGTGCGAGGCCGATGCAGCACAGTGCCAGGTGAAGGGCCGCGGTGCCTGAATTCACGGCCACGCTGTTTTTCGCGCCGAGGTACTCGCTGAAAAGCTTTTCGAAGGCGATGGTTTTTTCGCCCATCGTGAGCCAGCCTTTTCTCATCGAATCGGCGACCGCCCCGATTTCGTCTTCGGTGATGTACGGCCTGTGGAAGGGAATTTGCATTTAAACCTCGCGGATCGTGCGATTTGCGCCCGGCTGGCTATTATATCGGCGGTTTTCGGGCCGCTGTTTCCAACAATAATTCGGTGCTATCCAAAAAAAATACTTGTTAAGCCCGGGTCGAAGTGTATGTTGCTCAAGTTGGCGGGGACCCTTCAGCAGTGAAGCCGGGCGCGGCCGCTGAACCTCCCGATTCCATGACAAAACAGAGGTGGCAGGATGAAAAGATCGAGCCTTATATTTATCGTTTCGATATGCATCGCCCTTGCGGGCCGGGGTTTTACCCAGGACCGGAACAGGGCCTCCATTACGGTCCTGCCTCTGCTTGCTCCGGCCGGTGAACTTCAGTGCGCCGGAGATTTTCGCGCATCGCTGTCGGCCGCGCTTGCAGGGAAAGGCCTCGATACGGTCGTCCGGGACGATATCGCGTTCGACGCGGGCGCTCATTCATACGCGGGCATGCCGGATTCTGAAATTTTCGCCTCGTCCGCGATTACCGGTTCTCATGCGCTCGCCGCGGAAATCATTCCGGTAAACGGCAAAACGGCCGATGCCGGCGCTGCACGGGGCGCGGCCGCTGTAACGATGTGCCTGGTGCGGGTGTGCCTGTATTCGGTTCCGGACCGGCGTTTCGTCTATGTGAGCGAAGACTACGGCATGCTGCCGGATGAGGCCGGAAAACTCGCGGCAACCCTTGCCGGCAGGACCGCGCTTTTCCTGCAGGGCCGGATTCCCGGGATCACGGGAGTGAAGGCCGCCGCTTCGAATCCGCCCGATGGCGTGACGATTTCATGGGAAAGCCCGGCGTCGGGAGTCTCTTCCATAGTCACGCGCTCGCGGCTGATCGATGGCCCGCGCGAGATTGCCGGCGAGACGTCTTCGACTGAGTTCACCGACAGGGCCGGAGATCCGGCAGTCGTGTATTATTACAGGGTAAGCGGCGTCGTCGACGGCGTTGTATGCGATCCGTCTCCCGCGGTGAAGGGATACCGGAAATCAGCGCCGCCGGCGAGCGAAGACCTCGATGCGATTATCAATGCGCGTAAAAAAAAGTATCCCGAACCGGCCGATCCGGCAGAAAAGGCCAGAATCGAGCGGGATTTCGCCGTCATGAGCCAGTTCAGTGTGAATCTCTTTTCGATTAATTTCATCCTGAATATAGTCCGGCAATATCTGAAATCAGGCCAGGTGATCGCCCTGAGCAACGTCGCCCAGTTCACGGTCGACCGCGCCGAGAGGACGGTATATCTGGTTTACCCGGGCAAGTGCGTGATAAAACTGTTTTCGGGCAGGCTGTTCCGGTTTTACAACCAGTGTCCGCCGACCGATGATCCGCTCTCCGTGACATTCGGAGTGTCGGGCAACGCGAAGGATTACATCGGGTCCGGATGGCTTTCCCCTGAGGAGTCCATGACCCGGACCGACGGCGCCAGGGCCGAAATGCTCGTGCCGTTCAAGGCCGAAGGAAAATCGCCCATGCTCGACATGTATGTGTCCCAGATAGTGTTCGCCGGTCCGTACAAACCGTACGGGGTCGCGGTCACGGTTAATGATTCGATAGGGGCGCATTTCAGGATCAAGGAGAAGGGCCGTTATTCGGTGCCGCTCGATTATGTTTCACCCGCCGGGGGAGAGCCTCTCAGGCTGGGATTCCATTTTTACGAGGGAAATTTTCCCGCGGCATCGGGCCAGGACATTGACCGGAAGAACAGGTTCTCGGTCGCCATGGAAAAGGTTCTTGTCTACCCGTATATCGAACAGAACGATCTGTTCAGGCGGATTATCCAGAACTCGGTGGTTTTCGCGGTCCAGGGCCAGGACAATCGGGAGATGAATGTGACACTGAAAGACGGCGTCGAGATGTCTTTGCCGGTCTATGAAGGGGTCGGGATGGCAACGCAGTATTACCGGGACTCCGCCGACTGGAAGAAAAACGCCCTTCTGTTCGAGAGCAGTGATGAGGATATCCGGGCGAAAATCAAGGAGGCTGCAAAAAGCCTGAAAAAATGAATCAGGCCGCGCGCAGTAATATTTCGCGCGCGGCCATGCATGAGCGTCTGGTCAATTCTCGATTATATTGATTTCGACCCTGCGGTTTTTTCTGCGGCCTTCTTCGGTATCGTTGTCGGCTATGGGCTTGTCGGGGCCGAATCCCCGCGCCTTGAAGCGGTTCCTGGGCACGCCCATGTCGGTGAGGTATTCGACGACTGCGAGGGCCCTGTCCTCTGAAAGGCTGTTGTTGTAGTTTCTCGTTCCCCTGCTGTCGGTGTGCCCGCTGATCTCGAGCTTCATGGTCGGATTTTCTTTCATCATGGCGACGATCCTGCGCAGCTCATACTTCGATTCAGGAAGGATCTTGTAGCTCATCTTCTCGAAGAACATGTTGTTCAGGATGATCTTCGCCCCGATTTCGAGAGGCTCGAGAAGGATGTCCTGCTGCATCTCCTTGTAATACTCGAGGTTCTTGAGGTCGATCTGCGTCGAGTAGAATGTGTAGCCCTTGCTCTTGACCGCGACGTCGTAAACGCGACCCTTGTTCAGGATCACCATGAACTTGCCGTCGTCCTTGTTGCTCATTATTTTTATGGGCCGGGTGTCTTTGTCGACGTCGGTGATCGATATCTCGGCGAAGAGCTTTTTATCGTTGTTTTTTTCGTCCATGACCGCTCCCGAAAACGTGAGGACCTTCGACTGCTGGAGCTTTTCCGGGATCGGTATGGACTGGATGCGGTAGATGTCTTTTTCCCCGGAAAGGGCCTTGGCGTAATACAGCTTGTCGCCGGATGCGGGTATGGTTATGAGCTTGTCCTCGAAGGCGGTGTTGATGAAATCCCCCAGGTTCACGGGTTTTGTCCACGATCCGTCCTGCTGCTTCTCGACCTTGTACAGGTCATAGCTGCCGAAACCTCCCGGCCGCGTCGAACTGAATATAAGCGTTATATTGTCTGCGAGTATGACCGGCCCGAATTCGCTGTATGCCGAGTTGATCGGCTCCGGCATTTTTTTGGGCTCGGACCAGGGAGAATCCTCATCTTCGCGCGTCGAGAAGAATATACCGAATTTGTCACCCTTGCTCTTTGTCTTTTCCGGGCATTCCCTCACGAAATACAGGCTGTTCCCGTCCGGTGAGAGCGAGGCGAACCCGTCGTATCCGGCCGAGTTGACCGGCGCTCCCATGTTTACCGGCTCCGACCATGTCTGGCCATGGCGGGTCGATATCCACAGATCGACATCGCCGATCCCTCCCTTGCGCGTCGACGATATGATCAGGTGGTTCTGGTCATAGGTGATGAAAGGGCCTCCGTCGTCCTCCCTGGAGCAGACCCTGTCGAGCAGCGTCGGCTTGGTCCATCCGTCCATGGTCTTCTGGCGCATGAATATCTTGTAGCTGTTTTTTTCAAGGATGTCCGACTGGTAAATCATCGTGTTGCCGTCGGCTGATATCGTCGGGCTGTATTCCGAGAATTCCTCGTTCTGCTTTTTCGCGCCCATTGTGGCGATAACGGCAATAACGACTAACGCATAGAGTGCTTTTTTCATTGTGAATCCTCCGGGGAAAAAAGTGGGCGCATCCGCGCCGAACGGACGCTCAATTTAATTATCGGAAAGGATATGCGGGATTTAACAGCAACAGGCGATTTTTTTCAAGCATATTACGGGTTTTTTTCGGGCATGTCCCGGACTTCGGCCGCGATCCAGCGGTTCCGGGTCGACGCTGCTTTGCTCTGCAGCATGGAAGAAATTTTTTCAGAAGAAGGTTCAATTCTTTTCAGGACAATAATTGAAAGCAGGGCCGAAAAGTCGTCCTTCTGCATGGCGTTCGATGCAAGCATGGGAACCGCGTTGCCGCCGGCCGCTTCAAGGGCCTCGGCTGCGCGGTGGCAGATTCCCGGAAGCGGGCTTCCCAGCAAGGATATCATGATCGAGATCGTCTCCGGTCCGGCGCATCGTCTGACCGTGCAAAAGGTCACCGCCTTTTCGAGAAGCGCGGTCGAACCGTGCGCCGCCTTTGTTTCACTGTTTTTCATCATGAGCGCGATTGCGGATTCGACCTCGGCGGTATTTGCCGGAAGGGCCAGCGCGTAATCGATCCCGTCGGAGGCGTCGTCTTCGTCCGTGGAGGACAGGAGCGATACGATGTCCTGCTCTGAGGGGACAATTCCCGGGCAGGGAATTCCGTGGCGCATGCAGAACAGGGCGGCTTTTTTTCTTTCATTTTTATCCGCCAGAGCCGGAAATGATTCGGAAAGTCCAATCCCCAATTCGCCGATGACTGCCGCAAGACCATGCTGCTGAAGTTCGGCGGTGCATTCATCGAGAAGAGAGATGAAATCGGGCAGGTTCCCGGTTTTGATCTCTTTTCCCGGAAAAAATTGCCGGTACGCGATCTTCAGCAGTGAAACCATCCTGACTGGATCTTCCTCTGCCAGGCAGGCCCGCCTGAGCGTCTGGTAGTGGGTTCTGGCATATTTTGTATCATCCGGACCGCCGTAGGCCTCGAAACAGCGCAGCAGCCCGGTAGTGCCCGCCCTGCAGGGCGGTGCAGAGGAGATGGCCTGCACCATGTCGTCGAAGCGCTGATCGGGCGCCGCGCCCGAAGCGCACGCCGCCGAAGTTGCCGAAAAATATCGGTCTATCCTTTCAATTACCCGGGAATCGGACGGTTCTCCCTCCCCGGTGAAGATGAGCTCCTGTATGCAGGCTTGAGGGAACTCGCCCGGTTCGAGGCCGGCAAGCGCCGTGAGCCCGGCCTCAAATTCCTCGTCGTCGACAGCGCCGTCCGATGACAGAAAGCGCACCATGTCCATGACCATGAGGCCCTTTATTTCGTCCGGGCGGGCCGTCCGGGATTCCCCGAGCGAGCGGATGACGAATCGCCGATATTCCTCGTCCGTGATTTTCATCCTCAGGAGGCAGTCGATGACGAGCGAATGGATGCTTCCGCAGCGTGCGAACGGGTCCACGCTTCGGGCCAGGGCAAGCGCATTGCTGACGTCTTCACCGCCTGATCGGAGGGCCCTGCTTATTCCGTTTTTCATGTCCGCACACAGGTCATCCGCGATAATCTCCTCGATTTCGGCTGCCGCCAGGCCCGGGTCGAAGAGCGGCTCCAGTCTCGGTTTGAGCCTGAAATCAGCGCGGTCGTCGAAGACGATACTTTCCCCGGATACGTCGATGATACGGATTCTGAGGCCGATGTTTTTCCGGCTTTTACTGCATGAGATGAGCGCGCACGCGGGGCCGGGCATTTTTTTCATCAGCCACTTTCCGGGCCCGTCGCCTAAATGCTTCGACGAGAGTGCGCTGAACTCGGCGGCGGGGATTTCTGCGACAGACACGGTTATCGGAGCGGAAGCGTTTTTCTCCATGGAGATGATCCCGGCAATGCGTCTTCCGAGATATACTGCGAAGGAGCGGTTTGTCTGCGCATTCTTCCCCTGTTTCAACAGGACCGTGAGTCGGTCCGCATCTATTCCGGATGCGCTCTGCGCCGCGCGCCCGATCAGTCCGGTAAGGATTTGTGATGGAGTCTCGGCCCAGGCGTGCGGTGCGAGCATTATCAGGCTGATCGCGGTGATGATTTGTTTTTTTAGGGCAGCCATTGTTTTTCTGCGGAGACGCTTGATCGGTACCGATGCCAGAATCATCTCCCTGTGCTTCAGGTAGTCAATACAAAAATTTGATTTCTTGCTTTACAGTCTTAATAGCCATTGTTTAAACATGACATCTTGTATGACGTACTTGCCGTTTTTTGAGATTATTTCCTTTGTCATTAAAGCTTCAATCGATTTTGTTACCTGCGAGGGGGAGGTGAATCCGACACTGGACAAAGAGCCTGCTGAATACAGGTCAACTCCCCGGTTCGCCGCTATCAGCTTGAGCGCTTTTCTCTGATTCGAAGTCAGGTTGTCCCAGAGCGACATGAATTCATTTTCGTTTCTGCTTATAATCAGGGACAATATCTCATTGATGACATCACCCGAGCCCGGCTTTTTCTCCCACAGATGATAACAGAATTGCTGAATATACATCGGATGTTTTTCACAGATAGTTATTATATCCAGTATCGTACTGTCCGGGATGGTGTTTTTTGAACCAAAATTTCCCCTGATCCATTTGAGGTATGAGATTTCATCGATTTCCGGTAAAGGATAACTTTCAGCAAGCCGGTAAAAGGCCCTTCCGGTCGAATGAAACATCCGGTCAAGGATATGCTGTTTGCTTCCCGCGAAGATATACGATATATTATTGTGGTGCTGGATGATGCTGCGCAGTTTTTTTTCGAAGTCGCCTTTTGAATAGTTTTCTATTTCCTGGAACTCGTCAAGTACGACGACTGTTTTCTTCTTTTTTGAATAAGTATCCAGGAGCGCCATCACATTATCGAGCATGAGGTTCTTGCTTTTGGCGGTGAATACCGGAGACAGAGAAGGCAAGCCGGTCACGGGATCGACTGAGAGTGAAATATTTGCAGAGGTAAAAATTTCTCTGGTTATTTTTATAAGTCTATCGATCCTTGATTCCAGCTGTCCGATATTTTTCATCACGGATAATATAAAATCCTGTTCCGTTACCGTTCCGTATAAATCAACATACATCCTGCCGATATCTTTTCCCAGCCGTGAGAAAACCTGGTGCAGCAATGAAGTTTTTCCCGTCCTTCTGTTCGAGAAGAGCAAAACGTTTTGCGAGGCGTTGATATAGTTTATCAGGTCATCCTGTTCCCCGGCCCTGTTGCAAAATTTTTTCCCGGTAACGATCCCGGAGAATACAAACGGATTATCCATATTACACCTTTTTGATTATCAATATTAGTGTAATATATTGCACAAAAGGTGTAATGTCAAATGCTTTTTTGGAAAAATCGCTGCTTGAAACTTTTCGAAATGTTGAGGGCGGACTGGCAATCAATGCTGAAGCGGGGGATTCTCATTGTCCCTGCCGAGGGCAAGGCCTTCCTCGATGGAGATTGCGTCGATTTTTTTTCCGAATATGCCCAGCGTGACGAACTGCCTGTCGATGAATCCCGCGATGTCCTCGGGAATATCCTGGTATGAGCCCCAGATGCGCAGCTGCTCCCCGATATAATCGATCAGTTCCCTTTTTTTATCGCGGAATATTTCATACTTGGCAAGGCGCAGCAGCCCGCCTGAAACGCTTTCGGTGTTCTTCATGGTCTGGCTCTTCGATCAGGGCCGTATGGTCCGGGCGGACCAGTACATTCCGGTGAAAAAACAGATTATACTGATCGCTATGAGTGTCTCGGTCATGTTCGGCTCTCCGGTTGATTGCTTTGATAATAATTAATCGGATTGCAGCGCGTGAAAATCGCGATGAAGGGACATAACAGTATAAAAAATTTTGATTCCGGCGGTGATTTCCGGAGCGGGGTTTTTTATCCCAGGGGATGGCGGGATTTCTACCGATCAGCCTTGAATGAGCGGCGGATTTTTTCAATCGCGTCGACTATATCACGTACACAGTCGATGCTGTCAAGCGATGACACGGCAACGACCTCCATGCAGCTCTGGGAAAGCATCAGGTTGAGGCCCCCGTCGTCGCAGCTCTGCCTGAAATCGGTCCGGATGCCGATCACGGGAATTCCTTTCGCGTGCGCATAGCCGGCCTCGAAGCAGGTTCCCGAATCCGCATCAGGCCCGTCGAGAACCGCCATGAGTAACTTCGACCGGTCAATGCCGTCCCTGCAGCAGGCGAATATCTCTCTGCTGGAAACGCACGAAGAGCATCTCTCCTGGGGAAGAAACACTTCCTCTCCGAGTCTTTGTTGCAGCGCCGCGGCGAGCTGTGCGTTGAACTGTCGTTCGGCCGCGGTGAAGAGCGGCCCGGCAAGGTAAATCATGCGGATATTTTATCCTGTTTCTTTAATTTGAAGGCCGCCGGCGGATCCGGTTTACGAGCCGAGTTTTTCCATGATTTTGTAATGGTAATCGTGATCGACGATCCTGCCGGCCCTTTTTTCGACAAGCATGTTATAGCGGAGCTGATCGATTGTCAGCTTCTTTCTCAGATGAGTCCTTTCTTCGTCGTCATGGCATAACCTGAGAAGGTGCTGGATCGAGCCGATATTTCTCCTGAGCTCGACTTCCTCTGGAAGAACATTGGCGTTTTTCAGTACTATATAAGCCATCCTCATGTCTGGCGGGAGATTGTCCAGACCGTCAGGGGGCAGGGGCTTCCCTTTTCCCGGGAGGTTGTCGAATTCCCCCCGGTCCATGGCTTCTTTTATTCTTCTTTCGGCGATTATTTCAAAGGCGTACATTGTACAGGGGCCGTCAGGCTTTGGTGTCGAGTTTCGCTCCCTTGTTTTCTTCCCTGATTGTTTGAAGCACGTCGGGTTTCGGTTTTTCGGTTGTTTTGGAGTTCGTATAGTTTATCGAGTTGTCGAGAGCGCTTCTGGGAACGGCCTTTTCCTTGATGAGATTCAATGCTTCCAGTTTCATGATTTCCCTCCCTGGTCAATCTAGATATAAATGTATACTCCCGATGGTATTTCGCAAGAAAAAAATTGAAATTTTTTCGGTAAAAAGCGGTGACCGGCTCAATTGCCGTTCATTGATATGACGCCCATGCAGAGAAACTTGGTAAAGGAGGCCATCCGGGATGGATGTTCGATGATCTCCTGCCTGAGGTGCTCGCTCATGAGCAGGCATTCCTGGTCGGTGATGGTCTCACCGATTACATCGCGGAAAAGGCCGCTGTTGAAGGAAAAGTTGATTGTCCGGTTGCGGATGCCCCAGTAGATCGCGTTGTAATCCTCCCAGATGCTGAGAACAATCGATTCGAGATCGTCATTTCCGGAAATGCCAACCGATTTTACAAAATCGCTTAATGCGGGACGTTCAATTGTTTCCATGGTCGTTCGTTCAATTATACAATTAATCATCCGCTTCGTCCATTTTTTCTTGCGACTTGACCGAAAAAACCGGGTTTATGCGTTCACGAACAGGGCCCGGTTCTGCGTTTGGATTATGTCACAGTATACGCCTTTCAGAAAAAATGTCAAGTGGATCAAATCATTTCTTTCTCGTTGCCGCAAGCCCCGCCGGCTTGTCGATAAATAGAAGCGACCCGTAGATATCGGACTCCTTTCCTGAAGACGTCTTTTTCTCGAGGTCCGGGTTCGCGCTTCCTCCGCCGAGCAGCGCCCGTATCGTGTCCCGGGCGCCGTATTCGGGATTCAGGGACCGCACCATCGCCGCGACGCCGGCAAGATATGCTGCAGCCTGGGACGTGCCCGCTTCCATGGCGCCGTAGCTGTCCGGGCCGAGTCTGAGTCCCGATATTTCGAAACGGAAAATCCCGATTCCCGAATCCGCCCCCTTTTCATCCGAAATGAACTGCATGCCGATCACGCTCGATTGGGACATGAGGCCGGACAATCCGTATGAGAAGAGGAAGGCGCTGTCGCCGGTTTTTCCTGTGATCGAATCGAGCCGGGTTCCTTCCGAAAAAGGGTCGGTCCCGGCCGGGTTGACCATTATGTTCAGGCGGTCGTTACCCGTTTCGGTATTGACGAAGCCGTAAAAGCTCACGACCGCAGAATCGTATCCCGAAAGGTTGAATATTTTGTACGCCCTGTCGTCGACTCCGTCAGCGTATTTGCCTTCGTCCCATGTCTCGGGGTTCATGAGCATCCTGAACGAGCCGAATCCGAGGTCCACGGTGTCGCTGCTCCATCCGCCGTTCATGACCCACTGCGACTCCATGTCGTCGGCGATTGTTTCATGCTCCCCGGCGAGGGTTGTGTAAAGTCCCGATCCCTGCGCCGCCACATCGACGCTTGCGCGGCCGTAGTTCGAGAATTTCGAGAACGCTCCGTCTTCGTCAAGGGACGCGGCGCACACGATGTTCTCGTGCCTGAACGCGCAGGGATAGAATGACGTGACCGCGTCGCCGTCCGGTCCTCCCCTGTCAATGTTGCGTCCCCTGCCGTCCTGATCGCCATTGCCGGCGGCCGCTACCATAACGATGTCGTTTTCGAGCGTAAGGTCAAGCGCCTCGGCCATGGCCCGGTCGCCGGGAATTTCGGCGCCGAAACCCATGGTTATGATGTTCGCGCCGTTGTCTGCCGCGAAGGTTATTCCCTGGACTATGTCAGCGGTCGTTCCCTTTCCGGATTCGTCGAGGACCCTGACCGCCATGAGGTTTATCTCCCAGCAGACGCCCGCCAGGCCGGTCCCGTTGTTCCCTGCTGCGCCGATTACGCCCGCCATGCCGGTGCCGTGGCCGTTCATGTCCATGGGGTTGTCGTCGTCGTCGACGAAATCGTACCCGTGGAGGCTGAACCCCGCGCCGGAGCCGTCCCACATGTTCTCCCTGAGGTCCTGGTGAAGATAGTTTATTCCGGTATCGGCGACAGCGACCGTGATGTCGCCGCAGTCCCTGATGATGTCCCATGCCTGTTCGAGGTCGGCCTTTTCAACAGGCGGATTATAAGGGTGTTCCCCGTTTTCGGCTTGATCGAGGTCGTGCTGGATGGCGGCGAACTGCATGGCGTACTGCGGATCGTTCGGGACTGACTGTGCCCGGTATATATAGTTCATCTGGGCGTATGCGACGGATTTGCTTTTTCTGCACAGTTCGAGCGCCTCGGGAATCGAGCGGCCCTTTTCGAGCACGACCCGGGTCATGCTCCTGAACGAGAGGTCCTGGTATTCTTGGCCGCCGATCCTCACCATAAGCGCCATTTTTTTCTTGAGGGTCGCGCCCTGCCTGAACATGACCAGTATTTCGCCCTCCGCATGATTCATGAGCGCTTTCGAGCTGATCAGTGAAAGCTGCGCGGCCCGGATCCCCGCGATGAGCATAACGGCGACGAGCGGCAGCGAAACGAGAAGCTTCATGCGGCGCGTTTTATTGCTTATCCCCATGTTTATTCCTCTCCGGCGTGAACGGCGATTTCATCCGAAGGGACCCCTTCGGTGCCTCCGTTAAACGCGGAGTAGCCGGCTATTTTTATGTACCATGTCCCGGGCGCCAGGGATATATCGGCCTGTGTGGGGGCCCGGTCGCCTGATGTGCAGGGAACCTTCTGTCTGGCTGCTTTTTCCGGAGGGCAGTTTTTTCTGGAGCTGATGTAGATGATATATCCGCCGCCGGGGCTGTTCACGGCCTTTTCACGGTTGGCCGACCAGGAGAGCGTGTAGGTGAATTTTTTCCCTTTGATAGGGAGAGTGTCAGCGCCAGCTTCTGTGCCGGATCCGGGATCGCCGTATGAAACGAGCGACAGGTAATCGTATTCATCGCCGGTATCATCAGGCGACGGGCCGGTCCCGAGCGAGTATCCCTCATCGGGTCCGTTTCCGTCTACCGCCGGATTTTTCACGTCATCGCCGCATGACAGGATAAAGACCGCCGCGGCGAACAGGAGAAGGATTGCAATAAAAGGAGTGTTTTTCATGAATCGTTTCCTGAATAAATCACTGCTCGTCCTGTTCTACGGATTGTCAACCGATTAATTTGCCCGGTTTTTTCATGATTTCGGGGGCTCTTTCTGTTTCTGCGCGTCATCCATCGCCTGTTTTATTTCCGGCGACAGGTTCTCCAGTATCCGGTTTGAAAGATGGTTGAACAGGTGCATCACATTGTCGAGCACCCCCATGGAACTGACCGCTATGCGCTGCCCTTTCCCGGCTTTGTCGTGAAACAGCATCATGACTTTTTTATCCTGCTGCCGGGCCACCTCGATTTTTTCTATCCCGTCGTCCTTCAGGGCCGGTAGCGGCCCGAAATCGTAGGGCTCGTCAATCCCGACGCCGCCGATTTCCAGGCAGTCCGCGAGCAGCTTTTCAACGTGAAGGCACGCGAGTTCCTCGACCTGCTGGGCCATCCGCACGATGCGGATTATTTCACCGACTTTCTTGTATGTTTCAATGTCCATTGTATCCTCCCGGGATTTTTTCGTGAAAGACCAGACATATCAGCCCGGGAACTGAAAATCAACTTATAAACCGCCCCGTTCCCAAAATATCATTTTGTTGTTGCCGGGGCAGTCTGCGGGGCCCGGTGCGGCCTGACCCATCTTTCCGGTTCGGACTGATAAAGCTTCGAAAGAAGCCTGAGCACCATTTCCTCTCCGGTCAGGCTGATGATTTTGTATCTGTAGTATTCCTTCCCCTTGCCGATCATTTTTTTCATCCCGATGATCAGGATGTCGCCCGATAGCCTGAAATCCCTTGCTTCAATGTTCAGTTCCTGGCCGTCAATGAACTGTTCGCCGTAAAGGGCCTCGCCGTTTTCCCTGAAGATATATTTCTCGTACAGGAGGTAGGTTCCTTCGGGATCGTATTTGCGCCATTCGCCCATCAGCAGGGATTGATCGAATGACGCCACGGGTTGCGCCGCCAGAACAATGCAGGCTGCGGCCGTCATGAGCGCTGTCTTGGTGTTGAAAAGGAACATCATATCAGGGATTATCATTTTTTTTACTGGAATTTCAATCAATTTTTTTCAATGGATTCACCGGGGACAGAGTGAATAATTTTAAACCCCCTCCGACTTCGCTTCACTCAGTCACCTCCCCCTTATTAAGGGGGAGGATGGGAGGGGGTCTGGAAAATTCAGGCTTCGCATTTTTTTGGCTTGATAATAAAAACCTCATGCCTGAAAACATTACATATGGATAAATCTGATAATCCGGAGGATACACATAATGAAAGGCAAACGATTCAAACTCGGCATGTTCGTGATTATGGCCGCAGCGCTTCTGACCTCGTGCGGATACAACACCATGCAGGCGCTCGAAGAAGAGGTTTTCGGCGCATGGGGAGACCTTGAGGCAACGCTGCAGAGAAGGGCCGACCTGATTCCCAACCTCGTCAGCACCGTAAAAGGCTATGCGTCCCATGAAAAAGAGACCCTGACCGGCGTCATCGAGGCAAGGGCAAAGGCGACACAGGTGACCCTGAAACCGCAGGATCTTAGCAATCCGAAAGCGGTCCAGCAGTTTCAGCAGGCGCAGGGAGAGATCTCTTCCGCGCTGGCCAGGCTCATGGTCGTGGTCGAGAGATATCCGAACCTCAAGGCCGACCGTCACTTCAGCGACCTCATGAACCAGCTCGAGGGCACCGAGAACAGGATCAATGTCGCAAGGCAGAGATACAACCAGGCCGTCAAGGATTTCAATTTTTCGATCCGCAAATTCCCGTATAATATAACGAACAACATACTGCTCAACCTCGAAAGGAAAGAATATTTCGAGGCCGACGCCGAGGCCAAAAAGGCGCCGAAGGTCGAGTTCTGAATCCGGCAGCTCGAATCCGGTTTTCGGCATGATCAGGGGGAATGAAGACATGAGACCAGTCCGATGTGCGATCAATCTGCGAAGATTTCTTTTTGCTTTCTTCATGGTCTTTGTATGTTCGCCCCTGTTCGCGCTCGAGGTGCCTGCGCTCAGCGCCAGGGTCAACGATTACGCGGGCATGCTGTCGTCTGCGGCCGCGTCGACGCTCGAGGCGAGATTGCGAGACCTCGAGACGACCGATTCGACCCAGATCGTTATCCTGACGGTCCCGTCCCTTGAGGGGGATTCTCTGGAGTCTTTTTCCATCAGGGTCGCAGAAAAATGGAAAATAGGGCAGAAGAAGCTCGATAACGGCGTAATCCTGCTTGCCGCGCGCGACGACCGGAAGGTCCGCATCGAGGTCGGCTACGGCCTCGAGGGAAGACTGACCGACCTGATCAGCGGAAGGATCGTCCAGGACGTCATCACGCCCCGGTTCAGGGAAGGCAATTACGATGAGGGTTTCATTCAGGGAGTCGACGCCGTCATTGCGGTGGTCCGGGGTGAATTCACTTCACGCGGTCTGCCGACCGGCCAGTCACTGCAGCAGCAGGGCGGCAGGTACGCTTATCCTCTCCTTTTTCTTCTCATCTTCATCGGGATCGTGGGCTCGATCAAGAGACTTCTCGGCGGAATTGTCGGCGCGGTACTGTTCCCGATTGCGGGCGTGTTTTTTCTGCCGCTCGGGCTCTGGCTGCTGCTTCTTATTCCCCTGGGTTTCATCGCGGGGCTGATCCTCCCGACATTGTTCATGCTTTTCGGAATGTCCGGGGGCAGGCATTTCGGCGGCGGGTTCGGCGGCGGCTTTTCTTCAGGCGGATTCGGCGGGGGCGGCGGCGGATTCGGCGGCGGAGGCGCCTCGGGAAGCTGGTGATGCAGGAAAAAATGGGAGAATAATATCATGAGAGATCTCGCGGCGTTTTTTTTATCCGATGAACAGAAAAAGAGGATCGAGTCTGCGGTCCATGACGCTGAAAGGAAAACTTCAGGCGAGATCGTCCCGATGGTCGTTTCATCGAGCTATCATTATCCCGTGTCCGATTTCATCGGCGCTCTCGTGCTTTCGGTCCTGGCGTCCGTTGCCGCGATGTTGTTCATGAAGACCGAAAACATGTGGGTCTTCCTCGGCCTGTTCATGCCGCTTTTCGTGGTCATGCACTGGATTGTCCGGAGAACACCTTTCCTCAAACGGCTTTTCATATCAGACAGGGAAATAGACGAGGAGGTCGAGGAGGCCGCGATAAAGAATTTTTTCACGAAGGGCCTCTACTGCACGCGCGACCAGACCGGAGTCCTCATCTTCATTTCGGTTTTCGAACACAGGGTCTGGGTGCTCGCCGATAAGGGAATCAACAGCGTCGTTGATCCGAAAACCTGGAATGAAATTGTCGTTCTCATAACAGACGGAATCAAAAAAAAGAACCAGGCCGATGCGATTGTCCGCGCCGTCGAGAGGGTGGGAGAGATTCTTTCACGGCATTTTCCGAGGAAGGACGACGACTCCGACGAACTTAAAAACCTTATTGTCGACAGGTGAATTCAGCCGGCGGATACTTACAGAAAGGCGTAAACCGCTTCTGCGGTCTTTCCGATCACTTCATTTCCTTCAAAGATCAGCTCCCCGGCCGCGATCCTGTTCCTCGCAAGCGCGATCCTTTCAAGCCGGATCACGTTTCTGAGATCACCGTCCCTTCCGAATCCGTCCATGACCGCTGCGAGATATTCGCCGGCGAGCTTCATGTTTCTCGCTTTCTCGAGTTCAATGACGTGCCTTGTCTCGAACAGTTTTTGCGCTTCGTCGGATATCTCGATCTGGTCTGATTTTGACCTCACAAAAACTCTGGCTCCGTGCTTGTGCTCGTGCTTCAGAAAGCCTTGATAGGGGTTCATGTTTCTTTGCGAGGTCATGAAATTTTTATGAATAATCATACTGGACCTCCGTTTTATTATTATGTCTCTATGTCCCCGCTTATTATATCGGCTGATATGAGACATATTTCAATA